>Ga0066903_100000061_pt1 | contig 45437 bp, 20 predicted proteins | sample PanSoiMetaGPlot1_FD_67491 | JGI IMG/M metagenome (GOLD analysis project Ga0066903, IMG submission 67491) | Tropical forest soil microbial communities from Panama analyzed to predict greenhouse gas emissions - Panama Soil - Plot 1 (version 2) | ecosystem: Environmental > Terrestrial > Soil >... | reverse complement strand
CGTGAGGTGGCAGATGCACGCTGAGGGGCTGCCAGCGTCGATCGACGAAACGCTGACGGGGATCGACGTGCAGCGATCGCTGCTGGCGCCAACCGACGTCGGTGAGCTCGACATCCAGGTCGAACGTGACGCCCCCGCGGTGATCCTCCCAGGACGAGGGCAGCAGTCCGCAGTCCGCGACGATCACGCCGCCGGCAGGCAGATCCAGCCGAAACGCGATCGACGAGTCCGGCTGCATCAGCAGCGCGTGCCGCGTTTGGCTGCTCATGCGGACCGGCGGCAACCAACGGATCGCTTCAGCCGCGGACACGCCCTCGGTGTGCTGCTCGACGGGAGGCTCGAAGCGAAGCAGCAGGTTGCGTGACCGGAAACGGCGCGCTGCGAGCGCGAGGGCGCCGCCGAGTCCGCCGCTGGTGGCGGCGCGCGCGATCGCGCCAGCGCTCCAGACGGGGTGCCGCAGCATCGCCACGCGGCTTCGGGCCGTCAGCCACAGTCGGCGCGGACGCGACAGCTTCAGGTGGTGGAGCTCATCGTGAACGCGAAACGCGTCTTCCTCGAGGCGCGCGAGTTCCGCTCGCGCATCACGCAAACGGGCGGCGCGGGGATCCGTGGCCGCAGGCGGGTCAGACGCCTGCGCGGTGCCGACGCTGACGGGTCGCCTGGGGGTCCGGGTTCCGCTCACACGGCGCGCGAGCTGAGTCAGACGATAGAGTCGACTCGCCTTGATCGCGTCGATGACAGCCTGGTCTGCGGCGATCCGCTGTCGTACGTCGTCCTGTCGAGCAAGAATCGCATCTTCGGCCAGGTCCTCGTGCACGAGCGGCATGGTCATGCGTGCGCGGTGGCCGCGTGCGAGGACGAGGCAGGATCGGCGAGGAGCCGCGCGTAGAAGTCGAGGCCCTCATCGACATTCCCATCGAACAACAGTTCGCCGTGTTCGAGGACGAGAACGCGCCGGCAGATGAGGCGGACCGCCTCGGGCGAGTGCGAGACGAAGAAGATCGTCTTGCCGCGGCCGCGGAATTCCGCCACAGTGCGCATGCACTGACGCTGAAATTCGGCGTCGCCCACCGCGAACACCTCGTCGATGAGCAGGATGTCGGGATCGAGGTGCGCCGCAATGGCGAACCCGAGCCGCATGTGCATGCCCGAGGAGTAGTTCTTCAGCGGCACGTCCATGAAGTGCTCGAGCCCCGAATACGCGACGATGGCGGGATAGATGGCGTCGGTTTCCGCGCGCGTCAGGCCGTGGATCGACGTGTTTAGGTACACGTTTTCCTGGCCGGTCAGTTGTCCGTGGAAGCCGACCCCCAGCTCGATCATCGTGCCGATGCGCGCAGCGCGCGGAACGAGCAGGCGCCCGCCGGTCGGGCGATGGAGGCCGGCAATCAGTTTCAGCAGCGTGCTCTTGCCCGACCCGTTGCGGCCGACGACGCCGACGGCTTCGCCGTGCCCGATGGTCGCCGACACGTCGCGCAGCGCCCAGAATTCTTCGCGCCGCTCGCGCTTGTGGGCATGGAACAGACCCAGAAAGCGTACCTTGAGCTCGCCGTCGCGATTGTGCCGCAGGATGAAGCGCTTCGACAGATGCTCGGCGACGATGACCGGTTCCATCAGAGCTGCTCGGCGAGCTGATCCTCGAGCGAGAGGAACAGCCACGATCCCAGAAGAAAGAATCCGAGCGAGTAGGCGAGCCCGACGACCCACACGGTCAGGGGAGGCCACTGGCGGTAGAAGAAGATCTGCTGATACGCCACGATGAACGGAGACACGGGGCTCAGCAGGATGATCGGCCGCAGCTTTTCGTGCACCTGGCTGAGCGGGTACACGATGGGCGTCAACCAGAACAGCGCCGAGAGCGCGATTTCGAGCAGGTGGCGGATGTCGCGGAAGAACGCCGTGCCGGCGGCCAGGATCAGGGCGACGCCGATCGTGAACAGGACCTGCAGCCCGAGGAACACCGGATACAGCAGCATCGGCGGCGACGGCGCCACGCGGTACAGGAGCAGCATGACCGGCACGAACACGACAACCGTCAGCACGTACTGCGTCAACGTGAAGATCACCGTCGCGATGGGCAGAATCGCGCGGGGAAACGCCACGCTCTTCATCAGGTTGCCGCTGTCGATGATGGCGCCGGTCGACATCGTCGCGGCGGCGGAGAAGAAATTCCAGCCGAGCAGCCCGAGCAGCAGGAAGAACACGAAGCCTTCGACGGGGGTGTGAATCACGTACGTGAAGGCGATCGAATACACCGTGATCATGACGATGGGATTCACGAGCGACCACATGAAGCCGAGGACCGAGCCGCGGTACTTGAGCTTCAGATCCTTCATTACGAGGTTTCGCACGAGCTCGCGGTGCTGAACGAGCGAGGCGATCGTGCCTCCCAGCGTGGGCCGCTCGGCGGCGCGATCGATCATGAGCGGCGCACCGTCGGCCTGCCGCTGCTGCCACAACGCCTGTCCGGCCCGCCACCCGGCGATGGCGCACGTGAAGAGCAGCCAGTCGGCGCTCAGCGCCGCCCGCGACACGCCGGTGTCGCCGTGGATCCACCACACCAGCGCCGACGCGGCGAGACTTCCGCCGATGGTGGCGCCCAGTATTCGCTGCACGGCGCTCCACGTCGTCATGGCTGCGTACACGCCGCACACGAAGAGCATCGCCATCTGCGCGATGACGACGATCGGCATCGTGCGGACGGCGTACGGCAGGAACACCTGAAGCGCCTCTCCCGAAAACCGGATGCGGTAGGCGAGGAGATAACACGCGATCGCGATGGTCACATCAAGGATCGGCTCAATTCGGATGCTCGAGAGACGGCGCGGCCCTGGGTGGAATGCCGACATGCAGAGGGAAAATCGGGAGAAAAGCTTATCATATCGGCACTTCCCGCCATGCGCGTCCTCCATGTCACGCAGGGCTACTTCCCTGCGCTCGGCGGTACCGAACTGCTTGTCCAGCGCGTCTCCGAAGAGCTCGCCGCACGATGGCACGTGCAGGTCGACGTGCTGACGACCAACTGCTACAACGGCGACGCGTTCTACACGCCATCGCTTCCGCGGCTGCCCGACGGATGGTCGGAGATCAACGGTGTACGCGTGCGCCGGTTTCCCGTCCGGCGACGGATCAGCTGGGCGCTGCGGCGCCCGCAGGCGATCGCCTATCGGCTGGGCCTGCCGTTCAACGATCGGGTGCGGGCGCTCGCCGGCGGCCCTATCGTGCCGGGCTTGCGCGAGGCGATTCGATCAGCGCCAGCCGATGTCATCGCCGCCGCCTCATTCCCCTTGCTGCATATGTTCGACGCGCTTGCCGCCGCGCGGGCCAGCCGGAGGCCGTGCGTGCTCATCGGATGCATCCATCCCGACGATCGGTGGGGATTCGATCGCCCGATGATAGACGAGGCGATTCGCGCCGCCGATGCGTACATCGCGCTCACGCCGTACGAGGCGGAGTACGTCATCGCGCGCGGGGCTCGCCGTGATCGCGTCTTCGCGATCGGCGTCGGCGTGGACGCGGCGACTTACGACGGCGTGACGGGCGAAGAAGCGAAGTGGAGGCTCGGATTTGATCGCCGTCCGCTGGTGGGGTTCATCGGTCAGATGGCGCAGCACAAAGGGCTCGATACGCTTCTCCGAGCCATGCCCCAGGTGTGGCGATCACAGCCGGACGTCAACTTGCTGATCGCCGGCGGGCGGACGCTGTTCGCGAATCAGGTGGAGCAGATCGTGCAGATGTGGCCCGAGGCGTTCCGGCGGCGCACGCGCAGGTACTTCGGCTTTCCCGAAGAGAAGAAGCCCTGGCTGTTCGGCGCGATCGATGTGCTGGCGTGTCCGTCCGGGTTCGAATCGTTCGGCATTACGTACCTCGAGGCCTGGGCCGCGCGGCGTCCCGTCATCGGGGCGCGCGCCGGCGCCGTGCCGACGGTCATCAGCGAGAACGAGGATGGCCTTCTGGTCGAGTATCAGGACGAACGGGCGCTGGCGCGTGCAGTCCTCGAGTTGCTGGGGAATCCGGCGCGGGCGCGGGCCATGGGTGAGGCGGGCCGCGCCAAGGTGTGCGCGCGCTACACGTGGGACCGCGTCGCCGCCGAGTATCTGCGCGTGTACGAAGACGTCAGCGGGGTGAAGCTCACGACCACAGGTTCTTGAACTGCAGCCAGAGGAGTCGCAGCTTCCAGAACTGACTCCTCTCCATGTTCGCGATCGTCTCGCGGAGCTGATTCACCACCTCGCTCTGGCCCGCCCGCAGCGTATCGCGCTCTGCCTCGACCGCTTCAAACTCGCGGTGAAGATCCTGGCTGTAGGCGCGCGCGCTGTCTGCCGCGTTGAGCAGCGCCCAGTATCGCCGTTCGTAGTCGCGAACCAGCCGGTGCACCGGCTGGTCGCGCTTCTGAAAACGCGCGGCCCACGGGAGGATGTAGGTGGCGTCGTAGTCGACGTCGCGGTAGAAGCCGTGGCGCGCGAACTGTTCGGCCCAGTACTCCGGCGGCTGCACGTTGACGTGGGTCGGTTCCCGCTGGTCGAGCGGCGACGACGAGAACAGCACGTCGGTCGTGTGCGCGCAGATGTTGGCGATGGCCGCCTCGGCCTCGCGTACCGGCATGTGCTCGGCGACTTCGATCGAGACGATCAGGTCGTACTCACCGCCGAGATCGTCGACGAGCGAGCCGCACCGGCAGAACGGCTTGATTCGATCCTCGACGTGTTCGATTGCGTACTCCGAGACGTCTACGCCGTATGCATCGACCCCGCGATCGCGGAGCATCTCGACAAGGAAGCCGAGGGCGCATCCCGCGTCGAGGACGCGCTGCGGCGCGACGTCGGCGACGATGCGATCGGCGATGCCGCCGAAGAAGCGGAGCCACGCCTCATCGCGGACGTAGGGGCGCCCGCAGCAGTGCGCGTAGTAGAAGGCGTCGAAGGCGATGCGGCACACACTACCACACGGCCCCCCGGCCGCTTGACCCGCGTCAAGGGCCCGCCAGAACAGTGCATCCTGGCAGGCGAGCCGCGGCACAGATGCGTTACAATCCCGCCTCCGCAGCTCGACTGTTCAAATCGCGTAACAGCGTCGTTTTCAGACAAGAGGAACGGGTGAGATCCCAGGGCGGCGTTCTCATCACGCTTGTGGCCGTGGTCTCGATCGCGACGCCCGCGGTCGTGGAAGCACAACCGCCTCCGGCCCCGGCGTATACGTTCTCGACGATCTGGGACGGCAGCGGCGCGAGCGATGGCGTGGGGACCAACGCGCAGTTCAACGCTCCGCGGGGAATCGCTGTCGATACGTCCGGCAACGTCTACGTCGCGGACACGCTCAACCAGACGATCCGAAAGATCACCGCCGGTGGTGTCGTCACGACGTTCGCCGGTCTGCCTGGCGTCGGTCCAATCGTCGATGGCGCTGGTTCGGCCGCGCGCTTTGCCAGCCCGTCGTCGGTCTCCATTGCGAGTGACGGCACCTTGTATGTGCCGGATGGCGCGCTGGTCCTTGGCCCAACGAACCTGAACTTCTTCGGATGCGGCATTCGAAGAATCTCGACCAATGGAACGGTCGCGACAGTTATCCCGCCCAGCGCCTGCAGGGGGCAAGGTGAAGGCCACCTCGGGATCCCTTCCGATGTCGTGGCCGACGCGGCCGGCAATCTTTTCGTCGCGGACGTTGAGAATTTCGTCATCGCGAAAATCACGCCCGCGGGTGTCGTGAGCACGTTCGCGGGTTCGCCCAACGTGAGAGACAGTGTTGACGGCGTAGGGTCGGCTGCGCGGTTTGTGAGCCCGGCAGGGATCGCGATCGACGCGGCCGGCAATCTGTACGTCGCCGACAGCCTCGCCCATACCATTCGAAAAATCACACCTGGTGCGCAAGTCACCACGCTGGCGGGAGCGGCCGGAATTCCGGGCAATGCCGACGGCACGGGCAGCGCGGCGCGCTTCACCAATCCCGGCCGGCTAGCCGTCGTCGCCGACGGCACGCTGTACATCGCCGATTCGGGGAACCACACCATTCGCCGCGTCACGGCCGCGGGAGTCGTAACAACGCTGGCGGGCAGCGCCGGCGTCCGGGGAAGCGCCGACGGCACGGGAAGCGGGGCGTCGTTCAATTTGCCCAGCGGCATTGCCGTCGATGCAAACGGCCTCGTGTGGGTGGCTGATACCGGTAACGACCTCATTCGAACGGTCACGCAAAGTGGTGTCGTGACGACGGTGGCGGGCGCGACTCCGACGCCGTCCAGCGGACAAGGGATCTTGGTTGCACCTGCCGGCGTAGCCGTGAACGGCTTCGGCCGTGTCGTGTTTTCGGATACCGGACTCGACGTCGTCCGCCGCGTGATTCTGCCGCGACCCGTCGGTACCCTTACCCTTTTCGAGATCGTCGGGGGCGCCGTCGGTGTTCCTGGCAGCGTCGACGGCACCACATTCGTCGCGCGGTTCAACGGTCCGACGGGTCTGGCTCTCGATGCCGCGGGCTTCGCGTTCATTGCCGACACCGCCAACCACACGATCCGGAAAGCCTTCTCGGTAGACCCGAACTTCAGCGCAGTGACGACGATGGCGGGCGTGCCCGGATCGCCGGGCGCGATCGATGGCAGCGGAGCCGCGGCCCGGTTCAACCTTCCGCGCGCCGTCGCCGTCGATGCCGCGGGCGTGCTGTACGTTGCGGACTCCGGCAATCACACGATTCGCCGAATCGCCGCGGACGGCACCGTGTCCACGCTTGCCGGATTCGCCGGGAGCAGCGGGAGCGCCGATGGGTCAGGGTCGGCGGCGAGGTTTTCGAGTCCGTCGGGGATTGCCGTCGACAGTACGGGCACGCTGTTCGTCGCCGACACGGGCAACCACACCATCCGTCGCATCACCGCGGCGGCCGAGACGACGACGATCGCGGGCGCGGCCGGAGCGCCAGGCAGCGTGGACGACGTCGGCACTGCGGCGCGCTTTTCGAGCCCGTCGGGCATTGCTGTGGACGCGGGCGGCACGCTGTATGTCGCCGACACGGGCAACGACACGATCCGCGCGATCGCGCCGGACGGCACGGTGACGACGATCGGCGGGATGGCGGGTGTGGTTGGCCGGACCGATGGCACGGGCGCGAGCGCGCGGTTCAGCGCGCCGGCGGCCATCGCGGTGGACGCCGATGCCGCCGTGTATGTCGCCGACACGGCGAACAACACGATCCGCATCGGCGTGCCGGGCACCGCAATGGCACCGATGATCGTTGCGCAGCCCGTCGACTGGACAGCAAGAGCAGGACAGACCGTGACGTTCAGAGTCGCCGCGGCTGCCAGTCCGCTCGCGCAGTACCAATGGCAGATTGAGGTGATTGATTCGGGTCCCGTCTGGAGGTCGATGAGTACCTCCTGGTGTGGCGCCACGACCGTCAGCGGCGCGCAGACGCCGACGCTGACGTTGACGAACGTGGAGGGCTGTTTCACTGGACGTCGCTTCCGCTGCGTGGTGACGAACATCGCCGGATCAGTCACGAGTGCAGCGGCGGCGCTCACCGTCTACAGCCTGACGGTCAACCCGATCTCGGTCATCGTGGGCGGCGCGAGGAACGCGGCCGGGACGCTCGCACTCGTGTCGCCGCCGCAGCCGGTGCGCGTGACGTACAACGGCCCGGAGCCGCTCGTCTGGACGGTTTCCAGTAATCAACCGTGGCTCACGGTTTCACCCGGCGCCGACGCCGCCCAGGTACCTTTACGCTCGCCCCGGAGGTCGGTGCGGCGGTTCCGCTGCCGTCGCCGCTCAATTCGATGTTGCAGGCATCGGTGACGGTGGCAGCTCCGGATCTCGGCATGACAACGACCCTGCTGGTCCAACTGGCGATGACGCAGGAGGGAACGAGCCAGCCGCCGCGCGGTTTCTTCGACACGCCTGTCAGCGGCGCGGTCATCACCGGTTCGGTCGCGGTGACGGGGTGGGCGCTCGACGACATCGGCGTCGACCGCGTCGAGATCTGGCGCGACGCGGTGGCAGGGGAAACGACGCCGCTCTATGAGGGCCCTGGTCCCGCTCACGGCAAGATCTACATTGCGACGACGGTTTTCGTCGACGGCGCACGTCCCGATGTTGCCCGCGCGTTCCCGTACACGCCGATGAATTCACGCGGCGGGTGGGGCTATCTGATGCTCACCCAGGGGCTGTGGAACCAGGGAAACGGCGCGTACACACTCTACGCCTTTGCCGTCGACGTGGAAGGCCATGCGACGTCCCTGGGCAGCAAGACAATCACGGCGGACAACGCGCATGCCGTCAAGCCATTCGGCGCGCTCGACGTGCCGGCGTTCGGCGACACCAAATCAGGCACGTTCTTCAACATGGGCTGGGCGCTGACACCGAAGCCAAACAGCAAGGACGCGCGTAGGTGCACGATCGTCAACGGCAACGTGTTCATGGCGGTGGATTCCGGACCGCTGCAGACGGTGAGCTACGGCGATGCGCGACAGGACGTCGCCGCGGCGTTCCCTGATTTCACGAACAGCTCGGGCGCGGGAGGCGCGTTCGCACTCGACACCACGACGTTGAGCAACGGGATGCACCAGATCGGTTGGTATGTCGTCGACGACTGCGGCCGGGCTGACGGAATCGGTAGCCGGTTCTTTTCGGTGCTGAACGGGGCGAGTGCCGAGACGGGGCTCGGGGCGCGGGACTCGGGGCTCGCGGTTCCCTCGACGGCTGCCAGCCTCGACGCGGCCGAGCCGATTGCGGTGCGCCGCGATAACGGAGCGGACCAGTGGGTGTGGCCGAGTGCGACGGGCACTCGGATTGTGACGATGCAGCAGGACGAGCGCGTCGAAGTCGTGCTGCCCGCGTCGTCATCAGGGACGTCGTACACCGGACATCAACTCATGAACGGCGAACTAAAGGCGCTGCCGATCGGATCGTCGATCGACGCCGCCACGAACACATTTGCGTGGCATCCGGCGCCGGGCTTCCTCGGCCGCTTCGACCTGGTCTTCGACGACGGTGAACGATCGCTGCCAGTGAGCGTCGTCGTCGGGCCGCCGATGCGGACGGTGATCGACACGCCGCAAGCGGGCGCGACGGTTCGCGGATCATTTCTGGTTGCGGGATGGACGCTGGATCTGGCGGCGGCGGCCGGCTCGGGTGTCGACACGGTGCACGTGTGGGCGTATCCAGCAGCGGGCGGCGATCCAATCTTTCTGGGCGTGGCCGATATCGGCGGCGAGCGCCCCGATGTGGCAACGACGTACGGCGCGACCTTCGCGCGATCGGGATACAACCTGCTCGTCAACGGGCTGCCTCCCGGCTGGTACTATTTCGTCGTGTATCCGCATCGCGCGGCTACAAGCAGCTTCGAGGGTGCGCAGGTCGTGTCCGTGGCTGTGCAGTGAGGCTGCCGTCCGTCGACCTCGCTGCGACTCTCGCCTGAATCGTCGCGGCATGCGGCGCCATCGACGCGGTGCCTCCGCACCGTGTGTGATACATTCGCCTGACTCCAACGCAGACGAGGATCGATGAAGCTCTCGGTGATCATGCCGGTGTACAACGAGCGCACCACGGTTCGCGAGATCGTGTCGCGCGTGCTGGCCGTCGATCTCGGCGGCCTCGATCGCGAGCTCCTCATCGTCGACGACGGGTCCACCGACGGCACACGTGAAGCCATTCAACCGCTGAACGGCTGCCATGGCGTGCGCGTGATCCTGCAGGAGCGGAACCGGGGCAAGGGCGCGGCCGTTGCGCGCGGCATCGCCGAGTCGACAGGAGACATCCTCATCATCCAGGACGCCGACCTCGAGTACGACCCGTCGGAATTCCCCGTCCTCCTGCGGCCGATTCTGGCCGGCGAAGCCGACATCGTCTACGGTTCGCGGTTTCTCGGAACGAGCAGGGGACATCGCGTGCTGTACTTCTGGCACGCCGTCGGCAACCGGTCGCTCACGTTGTTGTGCAACATGGTCAGCGGCGTGAATCTCACCGACATGGAGACCTGTTACAAGGCGATGACGCGCGAGGTGGCGTCGCGCCTCGATCTCCGGTCGCGAGGGTTCACCGTCGAGCCCGAAATCACGATCAAAGCGGCGCGGATGCATGCGCGGATGTACGAAGTCCCAATCTCGTACGACGGCCGCACCTATGCGGAAGGCAAGAAGATCGGACTCAAGGACGCGGTGTACGCCGCAGGGACGATCCTGCGGTTTGCGTTCTGGCGCTCGAGTGGCGATGCCGTCGACATGAATCTCCGGCGCCTGTCCAGGCTCGGCGATTACAACGCTTGGCTCTACAGCCGCTTCAGGGCATTCCTCGGCCGCCGCATCCTCGAAGTGGGGGCCGGCATCGGAAACCAGACGGGCTACTTCATCGATCGCGAGCGCGTCATTGCGTCGGACGTCGAGCCGCAATTCGACCGCGAGCTGCGGTCGAAATTCTCACGCTACGCCAATGTGCGTGTGGCCTCCTACCGCTTGCCGCTCGACGACACGGATCGGACCGATCTTCAGCGCGAGCAAATCGACACCATCGTCTGCATGAACGTCCTCGAGCATATCGAGGACGATCGGAGCACGCTGCAGGGGTTCGCTTCCGTGCTGCCATCCGACGGCAGGCTCGTCCTTCTGGTTCCCGCGATGCGGGCGCTCTACGGCAGTCTGGACGTCGCCTTCCATCACTTCCGCCGCTACGAGCTCGAGCCACTGCGTCAGCTGCTCACCGAGTGCGGGTTCGATCTGGACTCGCTGCAGTTCCTGAACAGGCCGGGCGTCTTCGGATGGTGGTTGAATTCGCGCGTCCTGAAGTCGACCGACTTGCCGACCACGCAGCTGTCCGCGTTTCGCTGGATCATGCCCCTGCTCAAGCTCGAGGAGCGGAATCCGCCAGGGTTCGGCCTCTCGCTGCTCGCCCTTGCGCGTCGACGCTGACGCGTACGACTCGCCGGCGGCATTATGTACCATAGCAGTGCCCCAATCATGAAACTGACGGCTGTCGCGATGACGCCTGAAGAATCGGTCCTTGAACACACGCGCGCACCGATCGTGCGCCACCTGTCCGTGCTCCTGCTCTTCTGCCTGCTGACGGCTGTGATGGTCGCTCCGCTCGTCGCGAACCCCGTGTCGCTGACGCCCGGCTGGGAAGGAGACAACCTCATCTGCATCCGCCTGTTCTGGTGGGCGAAGCACGCGCTCGTCGACCTCCGCAGTTCCCCTTTCTTCGATCCCTCGTCGTACTTCCCGGCCGGCCACACCGTCGTCAACGGCGAGATGTTTCCCGCGACGACGTTTCTCGGTGTTCCCCTCACGGTGCTGTGGGGACCGGTGGTCGCCTACAACGTCACGCTGCTGCTCACGTTCGTCATCACCGGATTCGGCACGTATCTGTGGATTGGACAGCTGACCGGCAGTCCGGCCGGCGGCGTCGTGGCCGGCGTCGTGGCGGCGTTCCTGCCGTTTCGTTTCGCGCACCTGGTCGGCCACCTGCACATGATGAGCACCCATTGGGTGCCGCTCGCCCTGTACTCGTTCGACTCGTTCCTCGAGCGCAAGCAGGTCGGCTGGGCCGTGGCGCTCGGCGTCACGACCGCGCTGGTGGCCCTGTCCTCGTGGTACTACGCGTATTCGATCGCGTTGATGTTGCCGCTGTACGCGGCCGTGCGAAGCCGTCCGTGGCGCGAGCAGTGGACGCCGGCGTGGTGGCGCGGAGTGGGCGTGGCTGGCGTCTCCGCCGCTGTGCTCGTCGCGCCGTTTCTCGTCCCGTATCTGGTGCTCCGATCACACGGCGGCCTGACCCGGACGATCGGCGAAATGGAATCGTGGTCGATCAATTTCTACGATTTCTTTCTGCCCAACCGCCTCAACCCGGCCTTCTCCGCGTTCGTCCTCCGCTGGTTTCCCGTCGAGGCCTCGCAGTGGGTCGAGCGAGGCGTGGCGCTCGGATACGTGGCCATTCTGCTCGCGATCGTCGCATGTATGCACAGACGCCGTCATCCGGCGATGCGGGCCCTCCTGGTGGTCTGGGCCGTGTCATTCGCGATCGCGCTCGGTCCCTCGTTCCATCTCGGCGATCGGCCGGTGCTCGTGCCGCTGCCGCGTCCGCTGGTTGCCGTGACGGCCAAGACGCTGGAGCTGTGGCCGTCGCTGGCCCGTGTACGCGCCGATGTCTTGAACCAGCAGAGCGTCGCCATTCCGCTTCCGTCGCTCTTCCTGTTCGCGTTCGTGCCGCTCACCAACGGCATGCGCGTCATGGCGCGCTTCGGCATGTGGACGGGGTTGATGACAGCGGGACTGGCCGGGTGGGGGACCGTCGTGCTCCTCGGCGCCGTGCGCCGGCGGGCGGGCGATCGGCGATGGGTCCCGGTTGCCGTCGTCGCCGTTCTGTGTACGCTGATTCTCGCCGAGAGTCGAAGCGAGATCGTCATGATGGCACTGAGTCCACGCCCCGTGGATCAGTGGCTCGCGCGGCAGCGTCCCGACGGCGCCGTCATCGACTTGCCGCTCGAGCAGACGTTCCGTCCGTTGCAGAACTACTACAAGACCGTTCATCAGCAGCCCACGGCGTTCGGCCCGGCGGAAGACGGATTCATGCCGAAGATCTTTGACGTGAGAAAGGCGGCCCTCGCCGACTTTCCGTCGGCCGCGAGCGTCGCAGCACTGCATGACTGGCAAGTACGGCGCGTGCTGTTCACGCCGGCCGAGATCCCCAACTGGCCCCACTACAAGCAACGGATCGACGCGACGCCGGGTTTGACCTTCGAGGGCGAGATCGGCGGGGTCCTGGTGTACGACGTCAAGTGATGCGCCCTGACACGTTGGGCATCATGCGCCGTTTCCTGCAGCTCTGCGCAGGCACGCCAACGCCCTGTTGTAAGCCCTCCTCTCTTAACACCCGATAGATGAGACATGCCGAGGTTCTTCTCTTTGCGCCGTACCCTGTTCGTCCGCCTGGTTGTCTGCACGGCCGCCGTGCTCGCGCCCGTTTACGCCGCTGCACAGACGGTCTCCGCTCCCGCGTCGCAAACCATCGTCGCGTCCGGCAACGAGTGGGCGTCGACGGTGTTCAACGATCCGATCGACATGAACCAGTACACCGACGTGGCCTGGTGGGCGTACAGCGTCGATCAGCCGCCGGTCAACCTGTCCGGTGTCACCATCGGCGCCTGCACCGGTGGCGTGACGGATGCTGCCGGGTTGTGCTTCAAGGCGACCACCGCCAGCGCCGGCGCGAATCTCTGGATCCTCGAGACGTCCAATCCGTTCAGCGCCAATCTTCACCGCAACGGCGCCAATTTTCCGATCGACGCCAATACGTACAAGATGGTGGCCGTCAGGATGCGCGTGACGAGCCTGGGGAGCGTCTGCGCAGTAAACAATGCGTCGTGCACCACACGATTCCTGTGGAACCAGAACAATCTGTACGACGGTCAGCCCGTCACGACGAGCAACGCGTTCTTCACATACGAAGGCTGGGGCATCTATCTCATCGATCTGTCGACCATCGGAGTCAACGGCCCGACGCCGTGGACGGGTACCATCCGCGACCTCCGATACGACCTGCAGAACGTGGTCGGCGCGAATATCGAGATCGACTGGATTCGTCTGGTGCCCAACACCATCCCGACGCAGACGATCACCTGGAGCGGATTCGTGGGCCTCGTCGACATTTACCTGGACAACAACGCGACCGCCGGGGACGGCAACCAGGGCCTGATCGTGAAGAACGGCGTGAACGTGACGCTGCCGGCGAGAAATCAGGGGGCCGCCGGCTCAGGGTCGTATTCCTTTCCGGCCGGTGCGCTGGCGCCGGGCACCTACTTCGCCGAAGTTTGCCCGGCTGGTGCGGCCCCGACGAGCGGCAGTTGCATTTATTCCCCCGGCTCCTTCAAGGTCAACGACATCCCGACGCTGACTTTCCTGTCGCCCTCGCCCGACGGCAGCAGCGACGACTTCGCGACGACGGTCCTGGGCAACCCCTGGGACATGAACAGCCTGAGCGACCTCGACTACTTCGCGAACATCGCGGGGCTGACCGCGATTCAGCGCAACGACCTCGTGACGGAAGCCGGCGCGGCGCTCGGATCCGTCAACGTTCTCCAGGGCACCGGCCAGATCGGCGATCCGCAGATGTACCTGCTCAATTTCGGCATCCGTGGGGCGACCAGCAAGATCGACGCGAACAAGTACCACATCCTGACTATCGAAGCGGGCATCCCGAACATGGCCCGCGACATCAACGGCGGCTCGATCATGCGCATGCTGTGGCAGGTCGAAGGCGAGCGCAGCCTCGATGGGCAGCAGCATCCGCGCGAGAACGTCAGCAGCGACATCGTCTTCAATTCCCGGGCGGGCGCCAACGTCGTGGCCAAGGTCACTGCGGACATGAAGGCGCTCCAGATCGAAACCGACCCGGGCGCCTCGCCGTCGACGACCGGGTGGGTGGGCCGCATCGAGAGTTTCCGATTCGATCCGCACGAGTTTTCCGCCGATACACCCTTCTACGTCAAGCGCGTGAGGCTGGCGGCGAATGAGCAGACGAGCGGCACTTACCTCATTCAGTGGGCCTACAACGACCCGTTCCTCTCAACGGCTCCGTCGCTGACGCTCTCGTACGACACCGACACCAACCCAGGGTCGGGGCTCGTCACGATCGCAAGCGGGTTGAACCCGGCGGCCGGCAGCTATTCGTGGAACACCGCCGGCGTACCGCCCGGCCTCTACTACATCTACGCCAGCTACACCGACGGCCTGAACCAGAACGCCACGTACTCGCGCTGGCCGATCTTCGTCGGCCCCGCCAACGACATCGTGGCGACTCCAGGCCGCCTGGTCATCAGCGTGACGAAGAGCGGGTCCAACCTGATCGCCACGACGCCGACGCAGGACGTGACCGTTGCATTGGCAGGCGCGCAGGCCGCGTGGACCGCCACGGCGGATAAGACGTGGGTGCAGATTACGAACGGGAACGGCACGGGAAGCGGCCGCTTTTCAGTCAATGTGGCGAATCCCGGCGACGTGATCGGCGGTGCGACGCTGCTCACCGCGAACATCACCATCTCCGCTCCGTCGATCGGGATGACCACGGTGGTGACAGTTGTCCTGAACGTGAAGCAGCCTGCCGCAACGAGCGCCCCCTTTGGTGTATTCGATACACCCGTGAGCGGCCCGACCGTGCTGAGCGGATCGTTTGCCGTCACCGGCTGGGCGCTCGACGACATCGGCATCGACCACGTCGAGATCTGGCGCGACCTGGTGCCCGGTGAAACGACGCCGCCCTATCCCGGAGGTGGGCCTGGAAACGGCAAGGTCTTCATCGCGAACCCGGTGTTCATCAGCGGTGCGCGGCCCGACGTCGAAGCGGCTTACGGCTCGCAGCCCGCCGCGTCACGCGCCGGCTGGGGATACCTGCTGCTCTCGTGGGGCCTCTGGGCGCAGGGGAACGGCACGTACACGCTGCACGCGTACGCCTTCGACACGGACGGCCATTATTCAGATCTGGGCGCCAAGACGATCGTCGTCGACAACGCGCACGCCGTGAAGCCATTCGGCGCGCTGGACGTGCCGGGGTTCGGCGACGTCAAATCAGGGTCGTTCTTCAACTTCGGGTGGGCACTGACGCCGAATCCGAACTCAGCCGATACGCGCTTCTGCACGATCACGAACGGGAACGTGTCCATGGCCGTCGACTCGGGGCCGCTGCAGGCGGTGAATTACGGCGCTCTGCGGACCGACATCGCGGGCGCGTTTCCTGGCTTCAGCAACGGCACCAACGCGGGCGGCTCGTTCCTCCTCGATACGACGACGCTGAGCAACGGGAGCCATCAGATCGGCTGGTACGTGGTCGACAACTGCGGGCGGGCGGACGGCGTCGGCAGCCGCTTCTTCAACGTGCTCAACGGCGGTTCGGGCCTGGTGGCAGAGACGGTGCCGGAGCCGATCTCCACGCCGACGATCGACCTGAACCCCGTGAGCGCGATTCGACCCGACGGCACACGGTCGCTGATCTTCCCGAACGGCAACGGCGTTCGCGTCGTGTCGCTGGGGCAGAGCGACCGCATCGAGCTCGAGTTGCCAGAGGACGGCCGGCCGTACCAAGGCTACCTCCGCGTCAACGGCGCCCACCGCGATCTTCCGCTCGGGTCGTCGCTCGATCGTGAGACCGGGACGTTCGGGTGGCAGCCCGCTGCGGGCTTCCTGGGCATCTTCGACATCGACTTCATCGGCAGCGGATCTGACGGACAGCGCCTCGTGTCTGTTCGCGTGGTCGTCGGGCCGTCGATGCGGGCCGCGGTCGACACGCCGCAGAGCGGCACGTCTGTTCAGCAGCCATTCGTCATCGGGGGATGGGTGGCCGACCTCGCGGCGGCCGACGGCACGGGCATCGATACCGTGCACGTCTGGGCGTATCCGGCGGCAGGCGGCGATCCGATCTTCCTGGGCGTGGCGGACATCGGCGGCCAGCGGTCCGACGTGGGGGCCGTCTACGGGAAGCAGTTCGACGATTCGTCGTTCGACCTGACGGTCTCCGGCCTGAAACCCGGGTCGTACAACCTGGTCGTGTATCCTCATCGCGTCGCGACCGGCACGTTCGAGGGCGCCCAGGTCGTCCGCGTCGCGGTTCACTAGGCTCGTTCATGAACTTGCGCGTCGTCATCGCGGCCGCCGCGTGCGCCGCGGCCGTTGTCTTCGTGCGTCCGCGTCCTGTCGGGAGCCAATCGCCGCGGGACAGGGTCGCGCAACGGGTGCGTGCCGCGCTGACGGCTGAAGGGACCGCGCGCGTCATCGTCCGCGTCGGCGCGTCGTTTCGCGCCGAAGGACGTCTGTCGGCGGACGCGGCAGTTGCGCAGCGGGCGGCGATCCGCGATCGCGTTCAACAGGTTGTCGGTCGTCTGCCGGGTTTTGCCGGTTCGGGGGTCAGGCGTTTTCAGCGCATTCCGTATTTCGCCGCAAACGTCGACGCCGCTGCACTCGCGCAGCTGGAGGCCGATGCCGACGTGATTAGTGTCGAAGAGGACTCGCTCCTTCGACCGACGCTGATGCAGAGCGGCCCCCTCGTGGGCGCCCTGGCCGCGTGGGCGGCAGGCTACACCGGCTTCGGCTGGAACGTCGCGGTTCTCGACAACGGTTTCGACGCGACGCATCCGTTTCTGGCCGGCAAGTTCGCGTCTGAAGCGTGCTACTCCAACGGCGGTGGATCGGGAGGAGGGACCAGCCTGTGTCCCGGCGGCGTCTCTTCGTCCACAGCCTTTGGATCGAGTGTCAACTGCGCCTTCACCGGCTGCGATCACGGGACACACGTCGCCGGCATCGCGGTCGGTGCGGGAGCCAGCTTTTCCGGGATTGCCCGGGACGCCGGCCTGATCGCCGTGCAGGTGTTCACGCGGTTCGATTCCCTGACGACGTGTGGCGGCCTCGCGCCCTGCACGCTGGCGCTCGAGTCGGATGAAATCCTCGGCCTCGAACGCGTGGCCGCAGTGAGCAGCACCTACAAGATCGCAGCCGTGAACCTGAGCTTCGGCGGGACGGCATACACGGATCAGCCGAGCTGTGATGCCGCGACCACGGCGGTCAAGGCTGCCGTCGACAACCTGCGATCGATCGGGATCGCGACGATCGCCGCAGCCGGCAACGACGGCCGGGCGGATGCGCTCACCCAGCCGGCGTGCCTGTCGACAGCAATCAGCGTCGGATCGACGACCAAGTCGGACCAGCTCTCGACGTTTACCAATACGTCACCGTTCCTGAGCCTGCTCGCTCCCGGTTCCTCGATCAACTCGTCAGTGCCGGGTGGCGGCTTCGGCGTGAAGAGCGGAACGTCGATGGCGACGCCGCACGTGGCGGGGGCATGGGCGATTCTCAAGCAGCGGCGTCCGACGGCGAGCGTGACGCAGGTGCTTGCTTCCTTGCAGAGCACGGGCGTGGGGATCGTCGACGGGTTGTCGGGGCGGATCTTTCCGCGAATCCAGGTCAATGCGGCGATCGGTGCGCTCGTCCCCGCGCAGCTGAACATCGATATACCGGTGACCGGCTCTGTGCTTCGCCCCCCGTTCAGGATTGCCGGCTGGGCGCTCGACCGCGCGTCGTCGGCGAGCCAGGGAACGGGCGTCGACACCGTACATGTGTGGGCCTATCCGAACTCAGGGGCCGCTCCGATCTTCCTGGGCGTGGCCGCGTATGGAGGCGTGCGTCCGGACGTGGGCGCCGCGTACGGGTCGCGATTTGCGGCGTCCGCGTTCGACCTGGTCGTCCAGAACCTCGCGCCGGGCACGTATCGGATCGTCGCGTACGGCCACAGCGTCGCATCGGGCGCGTTCGATGGCACGGGCGTGATCGACGTGACGATGCCCGCCCCTGTGTCGATTCCTCAGTCCTTCATCGACGTGCCGACGGGCAACGCGACGCTTTCACCATCATTTCTCGTGAGCGGATGGGCCATCGACCTCGGCGCGCCGGCCGGGACTGGCGTCGACGCCGTGCACATCTGGGCATATCCGCTCGCGAATCCTGGGGCGCCGATCTTCCTCGGCGTGGCGGCCTACGGGGGCGTTCGAAGCGACCTCGCCACCTACGCCGGACCTCAGTTTGCGAACAGCGGCTACACCCTTGGGACGGTCGGCGTGCCACCGGGCGCTTACAGGCTCGTCGTGTACGCGCACAGTACTGTTTCCGGAATCTTCTCCGCCCAGACCCGTGACATCACGGTGCGGACTCTGGGGAACCCGGCGATGAACGTCGATACACCTGTCGTGGGCTCTACGATGAGCCTGCCATTCACGATCGCCGGCTGGGCGATCGATCGCGACGCGTCGAGCGGCCCCGGAGTCAACTTTGTGCAGATTTGGGCCTATTCGCTGGACGGGGGCGTGCCGGTCCCGGTGGGTGTGTGGGACGCGTCTTATGGCGGCACGCGTCCGGATGTCGCCGCTGTCTTCGGTACGGGGTTCGCACAGTCAGGATTTGCAGTGACCGTCAACACGCTCGCGCCGGGATCTTACAACCTGGTCGTGTACGCACAGAGCGCCGTTTATAACAGCTTCACGAACTCGCGAATCGTGCGCGTCGACGTCAGGTAATCGACCGACCTATGTCAGCACACACTTGCCCACGGCGGATCGCACTCGCGTCGGGCTTCGCGGGGCTCGTCCTGCTGCTCGCGCCCCGTCAACCGGTGCTCCTGTTGCCAGCGCGGTCGGGCGTCGTGGAAGTGTGTCGGCTGGTGGGAGAACCCACGAACTCATTCACCTACGTACCACCGCCGCCTCGCCCATCCCTGTTGCAGCCGTCCAGCGTGACGATCAACGTGACGTACGGTTCCGGCTTCAGCGCGTATCCCGCTGCGCAGGCGGCCTTTCAATACGCCGTCGACATCTGGAAGACGCAAGTCACATCTTCGGTGCCGGTTACCGTGCAGGCGGACTTCAGCGCTCTCGCGACGGGCGTTCTCGGCTCCGCAGGCTTCACGACCGGGTGGCGCGATTTCGCCAACGCGCCGCTCGCGGGGACGTGGTTTCCCGTTCCAATCGTCAATTACCTGCGAGGCTCCGCAACCAACCCATCGCAGCCCGATATCTCTGCGAGCTTCAGCAGCGCGGTTCCCAATTGGTATTTCGGGACCGACGGCCACACCCCTGTCGGTCAGTACGATTTCGTCTCGGTCGTCCTTCACGAGCTCGGTCACGGGATGGGCTTCTCGGGATCGCTGAAGGTCGCGTCGGGTCTGGGTTCGTGGGGAGGCGGCACTCCGTACCCGTACGTGTTCGATAAGTACGTCACGAACGGGTCCAATCAGAACCTGATCGATACGGCACTCTTCGCGAACAATTCGGCGGCGCTCGCGGCTCAGCTGACGAGCAACAATGTGACCTGGAATGGACCCCGAGGCGTCGCGGCAAACGGCGGTGCGCCGCCGCAGCTGTACGCACCCTCGACCTTTCAGCAGGGGTCGAGCATCTTCCACCTGGACGACGTGGTGTATCCGGCGGGCAGCAGCAACTCGCTGATGACGCACGCGATCGGCATGGCCGAAGCCATTCACGATCCGGGTCCCATCGTGCGCGGCATGATGCAGGACTGGGGATGGACGTCGGGCTGCAATTACACGCTCTCATCGACCAGCAATGCGACGGGGGCTGCGGGCGGTACCGCCGGCGTGACCATCACGACAGCGGCGAGCTCCTGCGCATGGACGGCGACGAGCAATGCGAGCTGGATCTCCGTGCGTTCCGCTTCGAGTGGATCGGGCAACGGCGTGGTGCTCTATTCCGTGGCGTCGAACAGCGGCGCGGCGCGGGTGGGCACGCTCACGATCGGCGGACAGACGCTCACGATCTCGCAGGGCGTCGGTGCGACGATGACGCTGAATCACGTCACGCTGGGTTTTGCCGGGACGTACAACGCGACTGTGCTGACCAGCATCACCGCGCCGCAGGATGTGACCGTGACCTTCTCCGGCGCGACGCCGGCGTGGACGGCCACCGCGAGCGATCCGTGGGTCAAGATCACCAACGGCTCGGGGACAGGCAACGGCCAGTTCACGGTCGCGATCCTTCCGTCCGTCGGATTGCCTACCAGCGGGACGGTGATGACGACGATCAACGTGGCGGCGAGCGGTGTCTTCAACGCGCCGCAGCAGATCGCGGTGTCGCTGACGATCGTGGCCGGCGCGACGCAGCCGCCCACCGGCTCGTTCGATACGCCCGTCAGTGGCACGACGAAGCTGTCAGGCTCGTTTGCCGTGACGGGGTGGGCCATCGACGACACCGGCATCGACCGCGTCGAAATCTGGCGCGACCTCGCACCGGGCGAAACGACACCTCCGTTTGCCGGCCCCGGGCCTGGCCACGGAAAGGTGTTCATCGCGCGAGCGTTGTTCGTCAACGGCGCGCGTCCTGATGTCGAGGCGGCGTTTCCCACGTCGCCGCTCGCCTATCGCGCGGGATGGGGATATTTGCTGTTATCCCAGGGTCTGTGGAACTTCGGCAACGGACCCTTCGTGCTATACGCGTTCGCGTACGACGTGGACGGTCAGGTGACCACGCTCGGAACGAAGTCGATTGTGGTCGACAACGCGGGCGCCTCGAAGCCGTTTGGCGCCATCGATACCCCCGGCTACGGCGCGTCCGTTTCCGGCTCCGTCTGGAACTACGGCTGGGCGCTCACGCCCGGGACGAGTTGCACGGTGTCAGGCGGCAGCGTACAGGTCGGCGTCGACTCTGGACCGTTGCAGGCGGTGAGCTACGGTGGCGCGCGTACCGATATCGCCGGGGCATTCCCCGGCTACACGGACTCGGCGCACGCAGGCGGCGCCTTCCCGCTCGATACGACCGGGCTGGCCAACGGCACACACCAGATTGGCTGGTATGTCGTCGACAGCTGCGGGCGCGCCGACGGGATCGGCAGCCGATTCTTCGACGTCGTCAACGGTTCGCTGGTCGGACAACCGGACCAGGCCCCGGTGAAGGCGTCTGTCGAGGCCAGTTCGATCGCCGATGTGAGCATCGAGCCGATCGGCCTTCGCAGAACGAGCGCGGCGGGTGTCGACGGAGCGACCGAGTGGATCTATCCGACGTCGGCTGGCGTTCGCATTGTCACGGTGAGCGAGGGCGAGCGCGTGGTCGTGCAGCTGCCGGCGGCCTCGAGACAGCGCTATGCCGGACATCAACGGATCAAAGGCGACGTGCGCGCGCTTCCCGTTGGCTCCTCGCTCGATGTCGAAAGCGGGATCTTCTACTGGCAGCCGGCCGCGGCATTTCTGGGCAGCTTTGACCTGGAGTTCAGCGTACCCGACGGCGGTCTCGTCCGCGTGCGCGTCGTCGTCGGGCCGCCGATGCGGATGGTGATCGATACGCCTGTATTGGGGGACACGGTCGACGGCAGTGTGTTCATTTCCGGCTGGGCGCTCGATCTCGCCGCTGCCGAAGGCACCGGCATCGACACCGTTCACGTGTGGGCGTACCCCGCAACGGGCGCCGATCCGATCTTCCTCGGCGTTGCCGCGACAGGCGATGCCAGGCCGGACGTGGCCGCAATTTTCGGCGGGCAGTTCACGGGATCATCGTTCAGCCTCGTCGCTGGCGGTCTCGCTCCGGGCACATACGACATCGCCGTCTTCCCTCATCGCGCCGCCACAGGGACGTTCGCCGGCGCGCAGACCGTACGCATCGTCGTTCGCTAACAAGCCAAAGCTCAGCGGGTCGGCGATCGATCCGCTGCGACTTCCCACGCGATTGATTCATGCATCAGCGCGCTACACCGGCGTGAAATAGTTGCGCAGCCGATCGATCTTCTCGCCGTGTGGGATCGTGAAGTCACACGAAATCACACCGTGGAATGCTTCTTGCCGATACCGCGGCGCAAGAATTTCCCCTCGCGTAAAGGTCAACAACGATACTCGCCGTCCCCCTGCGAGTTTTCCGTGGAGCCACAAGTGTGCTTGCGAAGCGAATAGCGCTGGCGGTGACGTTCGTTCTGTTGTTCCGAGGATTGTCTGAAGCAGCCTGGATCGGGCTCGCGTGGGATGCGAACCCCGAACCGAACATCGCCGGCTACGTCGTGATGTACGGGACATCGTCGCGTAACTACACGCAGCAGATCGACGTGGGCCGGGTGACTACTTACGCGGTGCCCGGCCTCTCGACCGGCCAGCGCTACTATCTCGCGGTCAAGGCGTACAACACGAGCGGCGCGGCCAGTACGGCGTCCGCTGAAGTCAGCGGCATCGCTTCGGCGACGGACTCGATTCTGACGCTCGGACCATCCACATTACAGTTCGGCGCGACCAAGCTCGGCGCAGCGGGAGCGCTGACGGCCGTGACGCCTGCGCAGACCGTCACGGTCGGATTCGTCGGTGCCACGCCGACTTGGACCGTCGCGGTCGATCGTCCTTGGGTGCAAGTCACGAACGCATCAGGCACAGGGGCCGGTGCGTTCACCGTGAGCATCGCCAATCCGGGCAACGTGCTGGGCGGAGCGACGACGGCCACGGCGACGGTGACCCTCACCGCGTCCAATGTCGGTGTGACGAAAACGATGCCGGTGTCGCTCACGATCGATCAGACCGGCAGCGGTGCAGCCCCGTTCGGGTCGTTCGACACGCCGGTCGACGGAGCGGCGGGCCTGACCGGGTCGATCGCCGTGACGGGCTGGGCTCTCGACGATGTGGGGATCAGCCGCGTGGAAATCTGGCGCGACGTGGCGCCGGGAGAAACGACGCCGCCGTATCAGGGTGGAGGACCGCGCAACGGAAAGATCTACGTGGCAGACGCCACGTTCATCGCGGGGTCGCGCCCGGACGTCGAGGGCGCGTACGGTAGCTTCCCGATGTCGTCGCGCGCGGGGTGGGGTTACCTGCTGCTGACATGGGGCCTCTGGAATCGCGGGAACGGCACGTACGCCCTGTACGCGATTGCGTCGGATCAGGACGGCCACACGTCCTTGCTGGGCATCAAGCGGATCACCGTCGACAACGCGCATGCCGCCAAGCCGTTCGGCGCGCTCGATACGCCAGGCATTGGACAGACAGTGTCCGGAACGATCTGGAACTATGGGTGGGCGCTTACTCCGGGAACGGCTTGTTCGATCCCGAGCAACGGCGTCTCGATGGCAGTGGACTCGGGTGCGCTCGTGCCTGTGACCTTTGGCGCAGCCCGCACGGATATCGCATCGGCGTTCGCGGGATTCACCAACGCGACGAAGGCGGGGGGCGCCGTCTCGCTCGACACGTCGACGCTCGCGCCCGGCACGCATCAGATCGGGTGGTACGTCGTCGACAGCTGCGGACGCGCCGACGGCATCGGCAGCCGCTTCTTCAACGTCGCGACGGCCGGAAGCGCCCTGACGGCCTCGGCCGCCTCTTCGCTCGCCGCATCGACAGCCTCTGGTTCGGAGGCGTCTCTTGTCGACACGGCTTCGGTCGACGTGAGCGTCAACGGGAACGAGTGGCATTCGCTGGAACCGGCTGGGGGCGGCACGCGCGTCGTGGAACTGCACGAATCGGATCGCCTCGATCTGCAGCTTCCTTCGTCTGCCAGTACCGGCGCGATGTACGCAGGCTATCAACTGATCGCAGGCGAGCGGCGGCCACTGCCGATTGGCTCGTCGCTCGATGCCGTGTCCGGCCGCTTCTCCTGGCATCCAGCCGCCGGATTCCTGGGCGCCTACGATCTGCTGTTCGTGCGCTCGTCGGTGGGCGGCAGCCTGCTCGTTCGGATCGTGATCGGGCCGCCTCTGCGTGCCGTCGTCGACACGCCGGTGGCTCAATCGGTTGTTCCGCAGTCGTTCGTGCTCTCAGGCTGGGCACTGGACTTGACGTCGACAAGCGGGAGCGGCATCGGAGCCGTGCACGTGTGGGCCTATCCAACCGGCGGCACGCCGCCGATCTTTCTCGGCGAAGCCGCGCTCGGCGGAGCCAGGGCGGATGTCGCGGCGGTTTACGGCAGCCAATTCAGCGATTCTTCGTATACTCTGGCTGTCCAAAGCCTGGCGCCGGGAGCGTACGACGTCGTTGTTTACGTGCGACGCCGATCGAGCGAGACGTTCGACGGCGCGCAGGTTCTGCGCCTGGTAGTGCAATAGCGATTACGGCGGCGTCGACGAATCAGACATGAGCATCGGTCGTCGAATTTTTCGACGCGCCGCCGTACTTGCGGTTCTCTGTCAATGTTTCGCGAGCGTCGCCGCCGGCCAGCTGCGCGCCGACGTGTACGTGTCGGGACTCTCCCAGCCCGTCGCGTTCGTCCAGGACCCCTCGAATGCGGCCGTCCAGTACGTCGTCCAACAGGCGGGCAGCATCCGTGTCATCCGTAACGGCAAGCTCGAGGCCGCTGACTTCCTGAATGTGTCCGGCGCCATCGTCTCTGGTGGCGAGCAGGGGCTCCTCGGGCTGGCGTTCCCACCCGACTATGCGTCGAGCGGTCGCTTCTATGTCAACTTCACCAATCCCCAGGGCCACACCGTTGTCGCGCGGTTCACGAGGTCGGCAGCCAACCCGCTGATCGCCGATCCGGCCACCCGGTTTGACCTGCTGTGGCCCGGAGGAAACCGCTTCATCGCGCAACCGTTCGCCAACCACAACGGTGGCACACTCGTGTTCGGACCCGACGGCTATCTGTATATCGGCATGGGCGACGGCGGCAGCGGCAACGATCCTCTGAACAACGCGCAGAATCCCAACAGCCTGCTCGGCAAGATGCTGCGCATCGACGTGAACGTAGCGGACAGCGATCCCGAAGGCTACGACATTCCGCCGACCAATCCGTTTGCCGGCGGACGCGGTCCCGTAGCCGCACTGGGCGAAATCTGGGCGTTCGGCGTGCGCAATCCCTGGAAGTTCAGCTTCGACGATCCTGCGCACGGCGGCACGGGCGCGCTCGTCATCGCCGATGTGGGCCAGGCGTCGTGGGAAGAGATCGACTACGAGCCGGCCGGACGCGGCGGCCGCAACTACGGATGGCGCAATCGCGAGGGCGCCCACAACGATGTGACCTCGGTTGCCCCCGCATATCTGCCGCTCGTCGAACCCATCTTCGAGTACGACCACACGAATGGTCAGTCGATTATCGGCGGCTATGTCTATCGCGGAAGCGCACTGGGTCCCGCATTCACCGGCCGCTACTTCTTTGCCGACCTGGTCGGACGGGCCTGGTCGATCGCGCTGACCATCGACGGCACGACCGGCGAAGCGACGGCGTCTGGATTGATCGAGCACACAGCGGCGTTTGGCGGCAGCGGTGCGATCGGTCAACTGACGTCGTGGGGCGTGGATGCAAGCGGCGAGCTGTACCTCGTGAGCTACAGCCTCGGCCAGGTATTCCGAATCTCCTGGGGCAGCCCGCTGGCCTTCTCGCGGCTGTCCCTCGCGTTCGGCGCGATCAACAACGGCGGCACGCTGCAGGGCGTCACGCCCCCGCAGACGCTGTCGCTGGTGCAGGTGGGAGCCGGTGCCACACCGTGGACGCTGTCGTCGAATCAGCCGTGGGTCACGATCAGTCCCACGTCGGGCGTCGGCTCGGCCACCATCACCGTCTCGATCAGCAACACCGGCGGCGTTCTGCCCCAAACGGGATCACTGAACGCGTCGATTACGGCAACGCCCGCAACCGGCGGCGCGGCGAGCGCGGCGATCAATCTCAATGTCTTCGCGCCGGCGCAAAGCGCGGCGCCGTTCGGCGCGTTCGACACGCCTGTCAACGGCAGCAACGTTCAGGGATCGATCGCTGTCACCGGTTGGGCGCTCGACGACGTCGCTGTCGTCCGTGTGGAACTGTGGCGGGACCGCGCACCGGGCGAGACGACGCCGGTGTTCACCGGGCCCGGCCCCGGCAATGGCAAGATCTTCATTGCCAATCCAGCGTTCGTCAGCGGCGCGCGGCCCGATGTCGAGGCCGTGTATGGGAGCTATCCGTCCTCGGGCAGAGCCGGATGGGGATACTTGCTGCTGACGCAGGGTTTGTGGAATCAGGGTAACGGCCCCTTCACCCTGTACGCGTTTGCCATCGATCACGACGGGCACGCGACGTCGCTCGGCAGCAAGTCGATCGTGGCGGACAACGCGCATGCCACCAAACCGTTCGGCGCGATCGATACCCCGGGGTTTGGCGCCGCTGTCAGCGGCGGCGTCTGGAACTACGGGTGGGCGCTGACGCCGCTCCTGGCCGGCTGCACGGTGGCGAACGGTATCGTGCAGGTGGCTATCGATTCGGGCCCGCTCACGACGGTGACGTACGGCGGCGCGCGTTCCGATATCGCGGGAGCGTTTTCAACGCTGGCTGACGCCGCGCATGCGGGAGGCGCGTACTTCCTGGACACCACCACGCTGGCCGACGGGACGCATCAGATCGGGTGGCTGGTGACCGACAGTTGCGGTCGCCAGGACGGTATCGGCAGCCGGTTCTTCACGGTGCAGAACGGCGGAAGCGTGGTCGCGCAGGAGACGGGACTCGAGGGTCGGGACCTGGGCTCCGAGGCTCGGGGCTCGGGCGAGGCTGTCACGGTGCGTCGGCCAGACGGCGTCGAGCAGATCATCGGGCCGACCTCCGACGGCCTGCGCGTCGTGTCCGTGGGGCAGGGCGAACGCCTGGAGCTGCAGTTGCCGGCCGGGGCCGCGGCGTACTCGGGCTTCCTCAGTGTGCGGGGGGAGCGGCGCGCGCTGCCGGTCGGCTCGTCGCTCGATCCGTCGGGGGTGTTCTATTGGACCCCAGCCGCCGGATTCCTGGGCGCTTACGATCTCGCGTTCGTCGCCAGGGAGTCCGGACGCAATGCGGTTGGAGTGCGCGTCGTCGTGGGTCCGTCGATGCGCGTCGCGGTCGATACGCCGCAGCCTGGTGAAGTACGACAGCAGCCGTTCTGGGTTGCAGGCTGGGCGCTCGATCTGTCGGCCGCCGCGGGGACCGGGATCGATGCCGTGCACGTGTGGGCGTACCCGCCGAACGGCGCGTCGCCCATCTTTCTCGGCGTCGCAGACTCCGGCGACGCGCGGCCAGATGTGGCGGCGACTTATGGCGATCGGTTCAACCTATCGGCGTACAACCTGTTCGTAGATCGTCTGAATCCGGGCACCTACGATCTCGTTGTCTATCCGCACCGCGCTGCGACCGACACGTTCGAAGGCGCGCAAGTGATCCGAATCAAGGTCCGCTGAGACTCACGGCTGGTAGCCGCGCATGCGCAGATAGTTTTGTGCATCGGGATGTACGCTGATCCAAACTATCCCGCACATGCGGCGGCAATTGAGGGCGGTGTTTCTGGTGGCCGTTTCGGCGCTCCGCGCCGGTGCCCTGTTAGGGCAAACACCGGACGCGGCGCCCACTATCACGACGCAGCCGGCGGGACAGAACGTGGCGGTCGGCGGCCAGGCTCGGTTCACGGTCGGTGCGAGTGGAACGCCGTCGCCAACCATTCACTGGCAGACATCGACAGATTACGGAAGCACGTGGGCTGACCTGACCGAGGTGTCACCGTTCAGTGGTGTCAACACGGCGCAGCTGAACGTCGCACCCGTTGCGGCAGGCCTGAACGCGACGCAGTATCGCGCCGTCGTGACAAACACGGCTGGCTCGGTGACAAGCAGTGCGGCCTCGCTCTTCACGACGCTCCTGTATACGCTTTCCGATTCGCGGCCTCTCTTTGGAACGTTTGGAACCGTCACGTTTGAAGTTTTCAACCCCGCTACCACTGACACCATCGCGCGGATTCCGATCGCCGCGCCGCCGCCGTCCCTCAACCTGTCCTTGCGACCGGCGGCGTCCGTCGGCTACGTATCCGACGGTCCCTCCGTGTCCGTGCTCGATCTGCGAACCAACACAGTCATTCGGCGCATCTCTGCAGGTTCGAATCCCGGTTGGCTCGCGCTCAGCCCGGACGAATCGCAGCTGTTCGTCCTCAATCGCCTTCTCGCCACAGATCGGGGAGCGAAATCGATTTCGGTGGTCAGCACCACGACCGAAGCGGTCACAAACGTCATCACGTTGCCCGACCAAGGCACCGAGATGATTGCCTCACTAGACGGCTCGAGGCTGTACGTGCTGGCTGAGGGCAAGATCTTCGTCGTCGATCCAGGAACGGCGACGGTGACAGCGACGATTGCGATTCCGTCTTCTGCGCAGCATCTCGTCATCCATCCGGACGGAACCAAACTCTACGTCGTCGTCAGTACCTTTTCGTCATTTGGTTCGCCTCAGCCACCGCCGGACAATACGTTGACGGTGATCGATACGTTGACGGAGGCAACGATCGCCACAGTGACAGTGCCCGCTCTGAACTACCTCGTGATTTCGCCCGGCGCCGTGTTCTATCTTCCGAGCAACGTTGGCGCACCATCAGTTTCCGGCGATGGAAAACGACTGTACGTCATCCAGTCGGGAGAGGGCTATCGGACCAGTCCGACGAGCCTAATTCATAAAGAGCGGTTGTTCGTAATCGATGCCACGTCATGGACCGTGCTCTCGACGCAAGATTTCCCGTACCACATTCAGACGCCGGACATGCTGCCAAATTCAGGAGTAGTGGTTGCAACGCCGCCATGCTGGTTCGAAGTATGGCCGCAGCAGCAGTACGTCCGGAATGACAGGAACACCTTCACGATCGACATTCCTGCCGCCGCCGCATGTGGATGGACAGCGACGACGCCGGCCGATTGGCTCGCGATGAATCCGGCGTCTGGCGCCGGCGCCGGAACGATTTCGGTCAGCGCTCCGCCGGCGGGCAATCCCCGAACATCGACGATCACCATTGGCGGCCAGAGTGTCACCGTCAGTCAGTTGGTGACAAACAGCGCGATCGACATACCGCGCGATGGTGCCGTGACGACCTTGCCGATCGACGTGAGCGGCTGGATCGTCGATCGCGTCAGCCCGTTGCCGCCTTTCTTCAACAACGGCATCGGCAACGTGGAATTGTGGGATTTACCGGACCCGCCCTCCGCCGGCAGTGGTGCTCGTCTGGGAACGATGAATCGCGGCAGTCGGTCTGACGTTGGAGCCGTGTATGGCTCGGCCTATCAATTCTCCGGCTTCTCGCTCCGTGTTGGCCGCTTGAGTGCCGGTCGCCATACCTTGCAGGTGCGCGCAGCCGGGTACGACGGAACGATCCTCACCACGTCAGTGAGTGTGACTGTGCAGCGGCGACCGGCTGTCGCGCTCGATCTGCCCGCCAATCAAACGCACGTGAAGCAGCCGTTCCGGATGGCTGGCTGGGCGTTGGATGCGACGGCGCCGAGCGGCACGGGGATCGACTCGATCGAGATCTGGGCGCAACCGGCGAGCGGACCGCCGGTGCGGATTGCGACGCCCGTGTACGGCACGGCGCGGCCTGACGTCGGCGCGTTCATGGCTGACTTCGGTTTCAGCAACTCCGGATTCGACGTCATGGTGTCGGGGATTCCGGCGGGCGCCTACACTCTGACGGTAACCGGGCGGTCGACGCAGACAGGCCTGTTCGACGCGACGGCGTCGGTGCAGGTGGTCATCGACGGCCAGGCGCCGATCGGATCGATGGACCTGCCGGTGGCCGGCGCGTCGGTCACCGGATCGATCGCCGTCACGGGCTGGGCGCTCGACGATGCCGGGATCGATCGCGTGGAAATCTGGCGCGACCTCGTGCCGGGCGAGACCACGCCACCGTTCGGCGGCGGCGGGCCGGGCCGCGGCAAGGTGTTCATCGCGACCGCGACCTTCATCACGGGCGCACGGCCCGACGTCGAGGCGGCGTTTCCCGCGTATCCACAGGCCTCGCGCGCGGGGTGGGGCTATCTGCTCCTGACGCAAGGCCTCTGGAACCAGGGCAACGGGACGTACCGGCTCTATGCCTTTGCATTCGACATGGAGGGCAGCAGCGCGACCATCGGGACGAAGACGATCAGCGTCGACAACGCGCACGCGGTGAAACCGTTTGGTGCGCTCGATACGCCGAGCTACGGGCAAACGGTGACCGGTCCGTTCTGGAATTACGGCTGGGCGCTGACGCCGAAGGGCAACAGCGTGGATCCGCGGACGTGCACCATTCCGAGCGACGGCGTGCAGATGGCCATCGACTCGGGGCCGCTCGTGCCGGTGAATTATGGCGACCTGCGGCCTGATATCGCCGCGGCGTTTCCGGGGTTCAGCAACGGGCAGTCGGCGGGCGGCGCGACGTTCATCGACACGACGACGCTGAGCAACGGCACGCATCAGATCGGCTGGTACGTCGTCGACACCTGCGGCAGGGCCGACGGGATCGGCAGCCGGTTCTTCACGGTGCAGAACGGCGGAAGCGTGATCGGGCCTGAGACGGGGCTCGAGGCTCGGGACTCGGGCGGTGACGCGCGCGAGCCGGTCGCAGTGCGGCGGAACGATGGTCCTTCCCAGTGGGTCTGGCCGGGCGCGAGCGGCACGCGGGTCGTGACCATCGATCAGCACGAGCGCGTGACGGTCGCGCTGCCGTCAGCGTCCGCGTACGTGGGCTATCAGATTGTGAACAACGAACAGCGGCCGTTGCCTGTCGGGTCGTCGCTCGACGCGGCGACGGGCACGTTCTACTGGCAGCCGGCAGCAGGATTCCTCGGGAGCTTCGATCTGGCATTCGTCGACGGCGAAGCCGCGATCGATGTGCGCATCGTCGTCGGTCCACCGCTGCGCGTGGTGGTCGACACGCCGACGGCGGGCGCGGCGGTTGGATCGTCGTTCCTGATCGCGGGCTGGGCGCTGGATCTTGCGAGCGGCGACGGCAGCGGCATCGACACGGTCCACGTGTGGGCGTACCCGATTAATGGCGCCGCGCCGATCTTCCTGGGTGTCGCCACGGTCGGCGGCGCACGGCCGGACGTCGCCGCGACGTACGGTCCGCAGTTCATGGCATCCGCCTACAACCTCTCCGTCGCTGGCCTGAGTGCCGCTTCCTATGATGTCGTCGTCTATCCGCATCGCGCGGCGACCAACACCTTCGAAGGCGCGCAACGGGTCCGCATGACCGTGCGTTAATACCCTTCGCCCTGCCCGGACGTGGTGCTCGGAAACGCCCACGAAAGTGCCATTTCCCGTCGGGATGACCCGTCCCTAGACTCCCTTGGTTGCGACAGGCGCGTCGTCCGGTTCTCTGGATCGTTCGCGGGCTGGTGCTCGCAACCCTGGTGCTCATCGGCACGACCGCCGACGCTGCCTCGGTGACGCTCGCCTGGGATGAAGTCGCCGACGCCGACGGCTACATCCTGCTCTGGGGTCCTGCGCCGCGCGACTACCGGGAGTCGATTCAGCTCGGGAAAGAGACCTCGCATACGGTCACGGGGCTCACGGAGGGCCAAACCTACTATTTCGCCATCATGGCGTTCGTCTACGTCCCTGACACCATCGATCGAGTCGAGAGTCAGTATTCGGACGAAGTCAACGGAGCGGCTCCCTGTTCGTACGCGTTCGGGACATCCCCGGTCTCATTCGGCAGCGGGCCCGCGGTGGGTGCGTTCACCGTTACCGTAGCGGACACCTGTCAGTGGACGATGACGAGTAGCGTGGCGTGGATTGCCGTCACGGCAGGTGCGTCGGGATCGGGATCCGCGCTCGTCAGCTACGCCGTCGAGGAGAACCCCACCACCGAGCCGCGGGCTGGCGCGCTGATGCTTGCCGGCCAGTCGTTCACGATCGCGCAGGCCGGCGTCCCGCACACGCGCGAGATCGCGCTCGCGGGTGCCCTCGACTTCGGAAGCATCACTGCGGGCTCCACGGCCACGAGAACTCTGATCATCAGGAACGGCGGCAACTCGACGCTGACCGTTTCGGCCATTTCGTATCCCGCGGGCTTCAGCGGCGACTGGCCGAGTGGCACCGTTCCGCCTGGCGGCGCTCAGATCGTCGAAGTGACCTTTGCACCGCCTTCGGGGACAGCCGCAGTCTACGGCGGCCTCATCACCATCGTGGCCGATCAGACCGGTGGTGTTTCGAGCGTTGCTGTCACTGGAACCGGCGTTCCGCCCACACGGATTCTCTCGCTCGCCGGCGGACTGGCGTTCGGCACTGTGACGATGGGAGCGACCGGGACGGCCCTGCTCTCGATCATGAACAGCGGGGATTCCGCGCTGACAATCAGCAGCATCGAGTATCCGTCCGGGTTCACCGGCAACTGGTCGCGAGGAGTGATCCCGCCTGGAGACACGCAGGTGGTGCTGGTCACGTTCACGCCGACCGAGGCCATTGTGTACGAGGGGACGATCGCGGTCGTCGCCGATCAGACGAGCGGCGCCTCGAGCGTGGCGGTTTCCGGAACCGGAACCTCTCCGCGAGCGCCGGTTCCTCGCCTGCGACCGGCGGTCCTGAACTTCGGCGCGACGACGTCCGGAGGTGCGCTGCGCGTCGTGACGCAGGCGCAGGAGGTCACGGTGACGTTCGACGGCGAACCGTCAGCCTGGACTGTCAGCGTCGACCAGCCGTGGCTGCAACTGTCGGTCGGATCAGGTACGGGCCATGGCCGTTTCACGGTCGCCGTCGTCAATCCGAATGATGTCATCGCGGAACGGACTTCGTTGTCCGGCACGGTCACGATCGTCGCCGGCGGATCGGTGGCGTCGCTTCCGGTGCTGCTCACCGTCGTGCACGACGTGGATCGATCGGCACTTCCCATCGGGTCCTTCGATACGCCGGTGAGCGGCCCGGCAAAGCTGGCGGGATCGGTCGCGGTCACAGGCTGGGCGCTGGACGACACCGGCGTCGATCGCGTCGAGATCTGGCGCGATGTGGCTCCGGACGAGACCACGGTGCCGTACCAGGGCTCGGGTCCCGGCCAGGGCAAAATCTTCATTGCGATGGCCGCCTTCGTCGGCGGATCGCGGCCCGATGTCGAGGCGGCGTTCCCCACCGTGCCGCGAGCCGATCGCGCGGGATGGGGATATCTGCTCGGCACGTGGGGCCTGGCCAACGGAGGGAACGGCACGTTTACGCTCTACGCGTTCGCGTTCGACCAGGAGGGCCAGAGCTCGACGCTCGGGACGAAGACGATCGTGGTCGACAACGCGCACGCGACGAAGCCGTTTGGCGCGCTCGACACGCCTGGCCAGGGTGAAATCGTCTTGGGCGCCTTGTGGAACTATGGGTGGGCGTTGACGGCCCTCCCGAGCAACGCCGACGAACGGGTCTGCACCATTAACGGTGATGGCGTGCAGGTGGCGATCGATTCCGGGCCGCTCCTGCCCGTGCAGTACGGTGGTGAGCGTGCGGACATCGCTGGCGCGTTTGCGGGTTTCTCGAACAGCGCCCACGCGGGCGGCGCCTTCTTCATCGACACGACGGCTTTCTCCAACGGCATCCACCAGATCGGCTGGTTCGTGACAGACAGCTGCGGGCGCCAGGATGGGATCGGCAGCCGGTTCTTCACGGTGCTGAACGAAACGGGCGGCACGACGAGCAGCGTCGCGGCCGCCACGGTTTCGACCGCTCCGTCCCAGGAACGCGACGTCCTGGAGCCGGTCGAAGTACTCCGGGCCGACCGCTCGCCGACGCGCGTGTGGCCGGACAAGACGGGAACGCGCGTGGTCACGATCGGCGTCGACGAACGCGTTGAGCTCGTGCTGCCGACGATCTCCGAGGCGACCTATCGCGGCTACCACGTCGTCCGCGGCGATCGGCGTGGGCTGCCCGTCGGCTCTTCCGTCGACGCTCTAAGCGGCGTGTTCTACTGGCAGCCCGGCGTCGCGTTCGCCGGGCGCTACGATCTGACATTCGTCGCGACGGCAGCCGGGGTCGAACGAACGCTGGACGTGCGCGTGGTGGTCGGTCCTCCCGTTCGGATTGCGATCGACGCGCCCGAGGGTGGCGCAGCGCCGGCGTCGTCATTCCTCGTGGCCGGATGGGCGATCGACTTGACGGCAGCCGAGGGCTCTGGGATCGACGCCGTGCACGTGTGGGCTTGTCCGCTGCCTGGTGGGGATCCGATTTTTCTAGGCGCCGCCGAGACTGGTGGTGAGCGTCCGGACGTCGCAGCGGTCTACGGTCCGCAGTTCACGACATCAGGGTTCAATTTGATTGCGAGCGGCTTGCGCGCTGGTGAGTACAACGTCGTCGTCTATCCGCATCGCGCCGCGACCGGAGCCTTCGAGGGTGCCCAGGTCGTCCGAATCGGCGTCAGATGAAAACGACGAGCGGCGCGCCAGCGTTCACGGCGCGCCGCTCGCTGCGTTAGTTCACGGTCACGCGCACGGTGCGTGCCGCTTCATACGACCCCGTCGCCTGACGGTGCACGTAGACCGTCACGTCGTACGTGCCTGGCGCCAGGTTATCGGCCACTACGGTGAAGGACGAACCCTCGAACTGCTTGCCGTAAACGGCTGCGACATCCGGTCGCGCGTCGCCGAGCGTCGCCGTCCCGAGTGAGATCGGCGAGCTGCCGTCGACCGGGAACGCCCAGGCCTCGACGCCGTCGATGCCTGTCCCGTCGGTCGAAGCCAGGTCGAGCGCCCATCCGGCGACGGCGAGAGCCGAGGTCGTAGTGGCGCCGGCAACCGGCGTGTCGATGGCCATACGCATCGTCGGCCCGACGACCAGCCGGATCGCCACACGTTCGACATCCGTGTCGCTATCCTGCACGACGAACTGGAGGTCGTAGGCGCCCACGAACCCGGCTGCCGGGTGCCAGGAGAACCGGCCCGTTTGCGCGTCGAGCGACGAGCCGATCGGCAGCGAGCGAAGCGCGCCGTTGACCACCTGATAGCCCAACCACGGTTTTCCGTCGCGCGACGGGAGCTGGATCTCGACCCGATCGCTTTCGTTCACGTCTACGATGCGCGTTCCGTCGACCGTGACATCGGTCGTTGACCACTCGCCCTCGTTGCGCCGCACGCCGACCCAGTCCCACGCGGGTTCAGCCGCCGTGACCGAAGACGCCGCACCGAACGATGGCATCGACGCGGTCGCCTCCGTGACCAGGGCGGTACCCGCCGGCGCGATGTTGAAGAAGCGGCTGCCGATGCCGTCAGCACGTCCGCAGTTGTCGACGACGTACCACCCGATCTGATGGGTGCCCAACGAGAGGGCCGTCGTATCCAGGTACACCGAGCCGCCCGCGGCGGTCGAATTCTGCAGGCCCGGGAACCCGCTCGCGATGTCAGTGCGCGCGGCACCGTAGTTGACAGGCACCAGCGCACCCGAGTCGATGGCCATGGAGACGTTGCCGTTGATGATCTTGCACGTCGTTCCCGGCGTGAGCGCCCACCCGTAGTTCCAGAAGCTGCCCGACACGGTCTGACCCACCGACGGCGTGTCGAGCGCACCAAACGGCTTGTTCGCGTGCGCGTTGTCGACCGTGATGCGCTTGGTCCCGAGTGTGGTCGAGTGCCCGTCTTTGTCGAATGCGAACGCGTAGAGCGTGTATGTGCCGTTCCCCTGATTCCACAAGCCCCACGTCAGCAGCAGGTATCCCCAGCCGGCGCGATAGGCCATCGGATACTTCGCATAGGCTGTTTCGACGTCGGGCCGCGCACCGTTGATGAAGGTCCCGTTCGCGATGAAGACCTTGCCGTTCCCGGGACCGGCGCCGCCATACGGCGGAGTCGTCTCACCAGCCACCAGGTCGCGCCAGATCTCCACGCGATCGACCGCCACATCGTCGAGCGCCCAGCCTGTCACCGCGATCGACCCCTGCACCCCGGTCGAGCCGTCGACCGGTGTGTCGAACCCGCCGAACGGCGGCGCGCCTTGATTGCTCAGGTCGACCACGATGGTCACTGACGCCGTTGTCGTCAGTCCGACGTTGGCGGCCGTTATGGTCACCGTTCCGCTGAGGGTGGTCGCCCCGCCAAGCACGTTGTTCGGGTTGATCACCTGCACCGTGAATATGCCGGCGCCGGTGCCCGAACCGTTTGTGATCTGAATCCAGGGCTGACTCGATGTTGCGGTCCAGGTCGGCGTCGGTCCTGTGAAATAGACCGTCACTTTCTGAGGCGGTGTGACGACAGAGATCGCGCCGGTGCTGCCAGCCTTGGTCGCACCGAACACCAGCTTGCTCTCATCGATCGTCAGCGTCTTGACCTGGAGCGTCGCGGCATTACTTGTCACAGATCCGGCACTGTTCGTGACGACCACCGTGTAGTTCCCGGCGTCGGACACTTTGACCGCCGACACGCTGAGAGTACTTCCGGTCGCACCGTTAATCGCCACGCCGTCCTTCATCCACTGGTACGTCAGCGTTCCTCCCGATGCAGTGACCGAGAAGAGAGCGTTCTGTCCAGGGCTCAAGGTCAGATTCTGTGGCTGTCCCGTGATCGTCGGAGCGGTGCTCGCGGCTGTCGTGAACGTCCAGACCGGTCCGGTCGTCGAACCTGCCGAGTTCGTGGCGACGATCTGCCAGAAGTACACCTTGTTGGCCGACAATCCGGTTCCGGTCGGCTTGTACGATGCGGACGTCAGCCCGGTCGCGACCTGCGGCGGCGGATTCGTCGTGCCGAACTTGACGGCGTAGCTCGTGGCGCCGCCCGAAACCCATGTCAGTGTCGCGCTGGGGCTCACGCCTGTCGCGTTGTTGGCTGGAAATGGCGTCGCCGGTGTACCAGGCGCCGACGTTGTCGCGGCCGTGGTGAACGACCAGACCGGTCCCGTGGTGGAGCCGGCCGCATTCGTGGCGACAATCTGCCAGAAGTATGTCTTGCTGGTCGTCAGCACGGGCGCGTACGAGGCGCTCGCCAGTCCAGTCGCCAACTGAGGCGGCGGGTTGGTCGTGCCGAAGTTGAGCGTGTAGCTCGTCGCTCCCGACGCGGTCCAGGACAGCGTCGAGTTCGTGGCCACGCCGGTGGCGCTCGACGCTGGCGACGGCGACGCTGGCGCTCCCGGCGGAGCAACCGTTGTGAACGACCACACCGGTCCCGTCGTGGAGCCGGCCGCATTCGTCGCAACCACCTGCCAGAAGTACGTCGTGCCCGTCACAAGGGCGGCGGTTGGTGTGTAGGAGGCAGTCGCCAGGCCGGTCGCCACCTGCGGTGGAGGGTTCGTCGTGCCGAACTTCACCGCGTAGGTCGTCATGCACGCGGACGTCCACGTCAGCGACGTGTTCGTTGCGACTCCGGTCGCCGCCGACGCGGGCACCGGAGAAGACGGCGCTGCCGGAACCGTCGTCGGGTTGACGATGGTCGAGACCTCCACCGAATTCGCGCTCTGCATTCCGCTCGTGTTGTAAGCCCTGACCACGAAGTAGAAGCGCGAGCAATCGGCCAGACCCACAACGGTGGCAGTCGTCACGTTGTGAACGTCAAGCTGGTTCGTGTAGACGCCGGACGTCGTCCCGTAGAGAACGATGTAGCCGGCGATATCGGGCTCTGTGTTCGCGTCCCATTGGAGGACGACCGATCCTGCTTCGGCGAGTCCCGAACAGATTAGCCACACGGCGAACGTGAGCAGCATGCGAGCGATCCGCATTCGGCGCGCAACTGTCTGCCACGTCCCAGTCTGTGATGTGATTCTCTGTGCGTACGCCACGGCGCTCTCCCACTGGGTGCCCCTTCAGGCCCCAAGTCGATCGGTCTCCGATCCGCGCGATGTCAGTAAGAGCCAGACGAAGCTCAGAAACGTGAAGGGGCAAGAACTATTCCGCCGTGGTACGCGCGCGCCACCGCTTGCAGTAAAGCCCCGTGAATTGAAAGAAACGCTGCGAGGCGTGACGATCAGCGATGCTCGCGACGACGCGGGAAAGAGCGCATCGGGATGACCTTTTTGGCGCTCCTCCCTCAAGTCTGCGCCGCTGCCGCCGAAGGACCGCGGAGTCCCCGGTGCACACGATGACACTGCCCGAAAATGAGTCCCTTAGATCGGCGTTGGGCGTTTCAGGAGAGACGAGCGTTCGAACGCGCGCAGGCTCGGAAGACTGTCAGTGTTTCGATGGCGGTCCGACGCCAGGAAAACGTCGCGGCCCGTTTGCGGCCCGCGTCTGCCAGTTGCTGCGCGTAAGTCGGATGGACGACGACATCGATAATCGTGCGGGTCCAGCCCGCGACGTCGAGCGGATCGAGGAGGAGACACGAATCGCCTGCGATCTCCGGAATGGATGCGCAGCGCGCCGCGACGACGGGCGTGCCCACCCGCATCGCTTCGACGACCGGGAGCCCGAAGCCTTCGTAGCGCGAGGGATACACGAGCAGCGACGCGCCGCGATACAGGTTGAGGAGCGCGGATTCGGTTACCGGTCCCAGCAGGACGAGGCTCCCGGGATCCCTCGCCTCGTCCGCCAGCGCGACGAGCGAGCTGGACAGTCCGCGATCGACGCCGGCACAGACGAGGGCCAGGGACGCGCAGTCGGGACGCGCTCGCCGCGCCTCGATGATGGCCGTGAGCGCCGTCGCCACGTTCCGGCGAACGTGCAGGTCTCCAACGTGGAGCGCGTACGGCGGCTTCACCCCCGCGGGCGCTGCGGCCGGATCGAACGCGCCGGGCGCGAACACATCGCCCGCGGCCAGCGGGACGACGTCGATCCGTTCGCGTGGAATGCCGTAAGCCTCTGCAATCTCGTTTCGGGAGAACGAGGAGTCCGTAAGGATTCTGTTGGCGGCCGCGGCGGCGCGTCGATAGAAGAAGCGACGAAGCCGGCTGTTCTTGTACGCGTTCCAGTCGGGCCGCCGCTCGTAGCTGACGTCGTGGATCGTCAGCACCTGCGGCGGCATGCCCCACAGCGGCGCGGTGTAGGCGGGCGCGTGATACACGTCAAGGCGGGCGCCGCGGACGGCCAACGGGATCGACGCGGCCATCCAGCCCAGGTTCGTCGGCAGATCCCAAACCGGGCGCCACTCCATGGCGGCGGGAATCGCGGCACGATGGTCCGCCGCTCCGAACGCGACAATCGTCACGTCGGCGTCGACGTCGGAAATGGCTCGATATAACTCGGAGACGTACCGCCGCACGCCACCAGCTGGAGCTGAGAAGGCCCGGGCGTCAACACCGAGCCGCAGCCGGCCCGGCGTCATGGGATTGCAAGATCGAACCGCGTGATGGCTGTGTATCCTCGCGAGCATTGTATCCCCTGGCTTGAATCGCTCCAGGAGGTGCACTATGCTCCGACCCGGGTTGCAAGTCTTCCGGCTCGTGTGCGCCTCGCCAGGCACACTTCCGTACTTCGACGACGCTGAACGTCCGTGCGACGGTGGTTGATCTTCCTCGTTCCGGCGTTGTGCTGCAGCGCCGTGGCGATCGCCCGCCTCTCTCTTCAGCCCGCTCGCGGGCTGCGCGCTGAGTTCTTTCCGAACGCGACATGGACCGGTCCGCCGTCCGCCACGATGACGGATCCGACCGTCACGATTGAGGGCGTCGCGTCGCACCTGAGCGCGCCGCTCCGCGGAGCGTTCAGCATCCGCTGGTCGGGTTATCTCACCGTCGCCGCCGGCGGTGTCTATCGTTTCGCGACGAGATCCGACGATGGGTCGAAGCTGGTCGTCGACGATCTCCTCGTCGTTGACAACGGTGGCGTCCACGGGTTGCAGAGCAGCACGGGAACCGTCTCGCTCGGGCCGGGGTCGCACCGCGTGACGCTCGAGTATTTTCAGGCCGACGGATCGTTCGAGCTCGACTGGGAGTGGGGACGAGGTGATGGCGCGCTCACTGCCGTGCCAAGCTGGCGGCTGTCCCGGGAACCCGTCACGTCCGCGACCCTTGTCGCAGCGAGAGCGCTCGACTGGGCGCTCGGGATCGGGCTCATGGCCACGGTCGCGGCGGGAGTGGTGATCGCCGGCGGTTCGTGGACGTTCGAGCGCGGCGTGCCGAGCGCAGCGCGGTTCGCGCGATTTCCGAAAACGGCCAGCCTTGCGCTGTTTGTCGGGCTCGCCCTGCTCGAAACGTGGCCACTGGCGTCCGCTCCAGGCCGGCTTTCGCGGAACGATAACGGCGATACGATGCTGAACGAGTGGACGATCGCGTGGGTGGCGCACCAGGCGCCGCGCGCGCCCACGCGCCTGTTCGACGCGAACATCTTTTACCCCGAGCGCCGCACGCTCGCCTTTTCAGAATCGATGATCGTCCAGGGGATGCTCGCGGCGCCGGTGCTCTGGCTCGGCGGATCGCCGGTCCTCGCGTACAACCTCGTCCTGATCGCCGGATTTGCGCTCACGGGTTGGGCGGCGTGCCTGCTCATCGCACGCTGGACGAACGACTGGATGGCTGGCATCGTCTCGGGCGTGCTGGCGGCGTTCAACGCCCACAACCTGACGAGCCTGCCGCATCTGCAGACCCAGCACGTCGAGTTCTTCTTCCTGTCGCTGCTCATCCTTGATCGTCTGGTTCGCGATCCCGGGCTTCGGCACGCCGTGTCGTTCGCCGTTTTGTTCACGCTCCAGGCGCTCACGTCGTACTACCTGCTGGTGATCACCGGTTTTGCGACGGCTGCGTGCCTTGTCGTCCGTCCGTGGGACTGGCGGCAGCGAGGTGCGAAGCTGGCGCGCTGGCTGGCGGCGTCGGCCGCGGTCGGGGCCATCCTGCTCGCGCCGTATCTGCTGGAGTACTGGCGCGTGTCACGGGATCATGGGTTCAAGCGCGTGCCGGAAAACGTGCTGCCCGCAAGCCTGCTGGACTACCTGATGACGCCGTCTCGGCTCGATCGATGGGTGTTCGGGCCCGTGCAGGGCGACAATCCGTTGTTTCCCGGTGTGGTGTGCCTGGCGCTCGCGGCGTACGCATTGACCAGAGGACGGGCGCTGACCGACGCGCGCGCACGGATGTGCGCCGCCTTTGGCGTGTGCGGCGTCGTGCTGTCGTTCGGGCTGGCCGTGCCCGGATACGCGACGCTGCATCGCCTGTTCGTGCCACTGTGGGGTATCCGCGCCGTGTCGCGGTTCGGGTACCTCGGCATTGTTGCGGCGGCGCTGCTTGCCGGCTATGGTGCGGCGTCGCTGCGGGCACGCCTGTCGGCCGACTGGCATCAGACGTGTCTGGTCTTCACACTGGTCGCCCTGGCGATCGTCGAAACGCTCGCGATGCCGATCGGATACACGCCGTTCGAGGGTGTTCCAGCGATTTACAGCCGTCTCGCGCGGGGCGGCGAAGGCGTCGTCGCGGAACTCCCGCTGCCGAGCCCGCGCGGTATTGCGCTCAACTCGCCGTACGATCTCAACTCGACGGCGCACTGGCGCCCGATGCTCAACGGGTATAGCGGTTCAGTCCCCGACAGCTATGCGAAACACTATCAGGCGCTGCGGGATTTTCCCGGCGACGCCGCGATCGCGGCCTTGAAGTCCTACGGCGTGCGGTACGTGTTCGCGCACCGCGAAGGCTTCGAGCCGACGGTCCTGGACGCGATCGATCGGCAGACGTCGCTCGAGCGGATTGCCGAAGAGGGCACGATCGTCTTGTATTCGGTGAAGTAGGGGGGACCTCACATGGCACCGCCCCTGACGGTCGCCGCGATCGTCGTCAACTGGAACAGCGGCGACCTTCTGCGCCAAGCGGTCGAGTCGCTCGCGCGGCAGCGCCGTCGGCCCGATCATTTGATCGTCGTCGACAATGCGAGCCGGGACGATTCGTTGCTGCGTGCGGCGCAGCTTCTCGGGAACGCACAAGTCATACGGCTCGACCGCAACGTCGGGTTCGCGGCTGCGAACAACCTGGCCGCACAAGAGGCGCGTCGGTTCGATCTTCTGGCGCTCCTGAACCCCGACGCGGTCGCCGAGCCCGAGTGGCTCGAGGCGTTGGTCGCCGCCTCGGAACGTGAGCCCGACGTCGCGTCCTTCGCGAGCCAGATGCTGTGGACCGCGGCACCCGAGATGCTCGACGGCGCGGGCGACAGCTATCACGTGTCGGGGCGTGCGTGGCGCAACGGGTACCGTACGCCGCGCGCTCGGTGGCCTGCCGCCGATGAAGAGGTCTTCGCCCCATGCGCCGCCGCGGCCTTATACCGACGCGAAGCGTTCGCCGATGCGGGAGGATTCGACGAGCGGTACTTCTGCTACTTCGAGGACGTGGACCTGGGCTTCCGCCTGCGGCTGCGTGGCCACCGGAGCCGGTACGTGCACGCGGCGATCGTACGCCACGCCGGCTCGGCGCTGGTGGGCGAGCGCAGCGACTTTGCCGTGTATCACGGACAGCGGAACCTCGTCTGGACCTACGTCAAGGACATGCCGACGCCTCTGCTGTGGGCATATCTCCCGCAGCACGTGGCCGTCAACATTGCGGCGTGGCTCTTTTATGCAAAGCGGGGCCAAAGCGGCGTCGTCCTGAAGGCCAAGGTCGACGCGCTGAGAGGATTGCGATCCGTGCTTCGCGAGCGGAAGGCGGTTCAGGCCGGACGCCGTGCGACGGTTTCGAACCTGCGCGCCGCGATGAACCGATCGATCGCGAAGCCGTACGTGAACACCTACGATCGTTCCCACTAAGGCACGGCGTCGACGAACTCCCATTTGAGCTGCAGTCCCACGTCGGCGCGCTCCTTCCTGAACGTGCGATCCGTGCGCGTTTCCAGCAGAAACGATCCGCCGTCCGGCGTCAGGCCAATGTCGCGGGTGAACGGCTGGTTGAGGGGGAAGCGGCCCTTCAGCACCTGCTCGTGATTCCGCCAGATTTCAACCGTCACGGGGTGTTCGTTCGCGTCGGGATGCTCCACCCAAGCCGTCAGCCTCAAGTACGGCTTGCGCGCGTGTGTGACGACCACGGCATGTCGCTCGGTTGTCGTCTGTCCTGATAGTCCGTCGAACGGCTGATAGAAGCCGTAGCTATACGGGTTGCCCAGTTCCCTGGCACGAAACGGCGGTCGCAAGTCGTTCCATCCTGTTCTTGCCGTCACGATCCCGAGCCCCACGGCCAGAACTGCCGCCCCGACGGCCGGACCGCGGGGCGAACGCGTTCGATCCAGGCCGATCGGCGCGGTCAGAAGAAGCAGCCACAGCATCAGGGTCCAGAACGTCAGCGTGACGATCAGGCTTTGAGCCGGCATGCCCAGGAGCGAGGCCAGCGCGAACCCGGCCATCGTGTAGCGCAGCGCGAGCACGCGCGATCGTGAGGCCTCATCGACGTGCCTTCTCATCGACAGCATGACGGCGATCGCGATCCACCAGATCCAGCCGACGCTGCCGAGAACGCCGAGCTCTGCGAACTGATGGCGGTACCAGTTCTGGGCGTTATCAGGTGGAAGTGCGCGTCCCGCGACGCGAAGGGCGTACTCGCGGCTCATCGGAAAGAACGCCCCCACGCCGACGCCTTCGAGCGGCGCCTTCCGAATCAGTGCCGCCGCGACGAGGCCGTAGCCGTTGCGGGCCCACAACTCGCTCGCCGCGCTGCGAAGTGTGGAACCCGACAGGTTCGGCACGAGCTCCTGCACGCGGTGAAGGGGACCGATGGCCGAGGAAGGCAGACGTGTGAGCGCCGCGACCACGACGATCATCGACGCCGCCGCAGCCAGGGCTGCTCGTGCCCGGACTCGCGATCGCGTGATGACGAGATGCGGCACCACGGCCAGGGCAACCAGGGCGACCAGGAGCGACGTGCGCGACCCCGTGGCCCATACGGCGAGGAACAGCACAGCTGAAGCCAGCCAAAGCGCCGCTCTGGTGCGACGGGACCGCATCCCTGTCGAGATCGCGACCGGGATGGCCACCCACAGCGCGGCCAACGATCCGGACGCGTTGGCGTCGGCCAGCGAGCCGCCCGCGCGTCCGATGCCCGGCCATGGACTGGGGCTCAGGAACGAGAGATCGATCCATCCTTGATAAATGGCAAGCACGCCGGTGACGACGGCCGTGGCCAGCATCGCGCGAACGATCAGACGCTCGAATTGCGTGGCGGCATCTGCCCATCGCCCCAGCATCCAGTCGACGAGCAGCAAGGCCAACAGGTGCAATTCGGCGGCCTCGACGATGCCCACGGTGGTTGGCACCTGGTTCCACGCCGAGCTCGACGTGAAGGGTTGCGTCCACAGCAGCGAAGGCGTCCAGTCGATCTCACGCAGCGCGACGAGCGGCCATGTGCAGGCGACCGCGAGCGCCCACGCGACGAGCGCGAACCGCATCGGTCGCGGAAACTGCCAACGCGCGCGCACGTCGGGTGCGCACGCGCCGACGAGTGCCCACTTCCACGGCACGAAATACCAGCTGTGAAGGAACGGTCCGCTGAGCGCGATGAACGGCACGGGGACGAGACAGCCGAGCGCGAGCACGATGCCGCCCGTCCGTTCGCGCTGTCGTGTCACGAGGGAGACGACGATGAACGCTGCGGCAACGGCGAGCGCACTCCGGTGGACGATGTCCGCCGGCGCCATGATCGTCTCGAAGACGATCGCGGCGATCGCCGATGCGATCACGGTGGCTTTTGTGGCACGGTCCAGAAGCATGGTGCTTAGCGGTCGACCGCCTTCCGGCGCCGGGCTGTTTCTCGGACAACCGCGCGCTCGCCGCGCAGCCACAGCCCGGCCCGTACAACTGGCGCCAGCAGTCGGCCGAATGCCCCGGCGTGCTTCATATAAAGAAGATACGCGCTGCGGTGAAACGCCCGGATCGATTCGGGCAGCCTGAATTCCGCCGACTGTCCCGTCGCGTGGCGGACCGTCACCGTTGGCACGAAGGTGCTGCGGAACCCCGCCGACGCCAGCCGCCGGCAGTAATCGGCGTCTTCCCAGTACAGGAAAAACGCTTCGTCGAAGCCGCCCACGCGATCGAACACGTCCCGTCGCGTCATGAGGCACGAACCCGACACCCAGTCCACATCGGTCGGCGTAGTCCCGTCGATCGCGATCAGGTTGCGCCGCGAGATCCAGTTGCGTGGAAAGGTCTTCGTCCACCAGGTGGTCCGTCCGCCCAGCGCCGTCGTGATGTCCGGAAATCGCCGGGCCGACGGCTGGACGGTTCCGTCCTCGTTGAGCACGCGCGGTCCTGCGGCTCCGACGTCGGGATGCGCCGCGAGCCAGGCTTCGAGCTCGCGGACAACGGGCTCCTGAAGCATGGCGTCGGGATTGAGTAACAGCAGGAACGGCGCGCGACTCGCCGCTGCAGCCAGGTTCACGCCGGCGGCGAACCCGCGGTTGTCCCGACGCCGGAGCTGGACGATGCGTGAATCGCTGGGGATGGCGGCCGCCAGCGTCC
>Ga0066903_100000060_pt1 | contig 45585 bp, 46 predicted proteins | sample PanSoiMetaGPlot1_FD_67491 | JGI IMG/M metagenome (GOLD analysis project Ga0066903, IMG submission 67491) | Tropical forest soil microbial communities from Panama analyzed to predict greenhouse gas emissions - Panama Soil - Plot 1 (version 2) | ecosystem: Environmental > Terrestrial > Soil >... | reverse complement strand
ATCCGTCCGCCCGTTTCCTCGTAGTGCGAGGGGGCGACGCGCGGCTCCTGCGCGGTCAGCCACGCGATCCACTCGTCGATGCCGGCGCCGGTCCGCGCCGAGACGGCGATGAACCGCGGATCCGGCACCACCTGGCGGAGCGAGTCGACGATGCGATCGACGCTGACGTCGGGAAGATGCGGCAGCAGATCGGTCTTGGAGATCAGCACCAGGTCGGCCTTGTGGAACATCACGGGGTACTTCAGCGGCTTGTCCTCCCCTTCCGTCACCGCGAGTACCACGACGTTGGCGGCCTGGCCGAGGTCGTACACCGCCGGGCACACCAGGTTGCCGACGTTTTCGATGAACAGGTAGTCGAGATCGCTCCACGGCAGGTGGTGCAGCGCGTGGTGGACCATCGCGGCGTCGAGATGACACGCCGATCCCGTCGTGATCGAGGCGGCACGGATGCCGGCCGCGCCGAGACGCGTCGCGTCGCGATCGGTGGCCAGATCCCCCGCCAGCGCGCCGATCCGGCGCCGGCCGTCGAGGGCGCGTGCGGTGGCCTCGAGGATCGCGGTCTTGCCCGCTCCCGGCGAGCCCATGACGTTGATCGCGAGCAGCGCCCGCTCGAGGAAGTGATGCCGGTTGTGCGTCGCCATCCGATCGTTGTCGGAGAGGATCCGCTGCTGCACGTCGACCGGCACGAGGTTCGTGTCGCCACATCCGCATGAGTCACACATCACGGCACCTCCAGCACGATGCGCTCCAGTACGAGATCGTCGCCCGCCACGCGATCGACCGCCATCGGCGCGGTCTCGCAGATCGTGTGGACGCGGAACGTCTTCCACGCCGTGTCGAGCAGCCCGACGTCGACCCCCGACAGGTCGCCCACGCGCACGTGCACTTCGTGGACGCGCGTCGCGCGCTTCGCCGCCGCCTGCGCGGCGACGGCGTTGTAGAGCGCCTGGACGATCGAGTACTCATGCATTGAAGGCGGCCGCCCGCTTCTCCAAGAACGCGCGCAAGCCTTCCTTGAACTCGTCGCTGTCGGCGCTCCGGACCAGGTGCTGGAGCTCCAGCGCCAGGTGGTGGTCGAGCCGATCGATGCCAGCCGCCTGGTTGATCAAGGCCTTCGCGGTCGCGAACGCGGGCGTCGGGCCATCCGCGATCGTCCGCGCCTCCGCGACAACGGCGGCGTCGAAGGCGTCGGCCGGAAGCACGGCGGTGGCGAGGCCCAGATCGACCGCCTTGTGCGCGTCGACTCGCGGATTGAGGAGCATCAGCTCCATCGCGCGGCGCAGCCCGACGAGGCGCGGCAGCAGGAACGTGGAGCTCTCGGCGCCCGACAGCGCGGTCTTCCCGTACGCCCATTCGAAGCTGGCGCGCGGCGACACGAACACGAGGTCGCACGACATCGCGAGCCCGAATCCGCCGGCGGCCGCGACGCCGTCGACGGCCGCGATGAACGGCTTGGGCGCGCGCCGGATCTCCGAGATCGTGCTATGGAGGTACTCGAGGATCTGCTTGAACCGCTCGCCGTAGCCCTCCGGCACCGCGCGCTCGGACGGCGTGAGATACGCGAGCTCCGCCTCGTCGCCGCCGGACGCGATGTATTTCAGGTCCGCACCGCTGCAGAAGGCGCCGCCGACCCCGCGCAGAACGACCGCGCGCACGTCCTCGTCGCGCGCCATCTGCAGTCCGGCGCGGCGCAGGTCGCGCGCCGTGGCGACGTCGAGCGAATTGAACCGGGCGCCGCGATCGATCGTGATCAGGCCGACGCGGCCGTCGCGCGCGAGACGGATGTGGGAGGTCAGCATATGCGTGGCAGCAGCTCGCCGTCCGGCTCCGAGAGGCGCCGCCGGCCGAATCCCGTGTCGACGACGACCGTGCCCGGCCCGTCGTGCAGGCAGGCGCCGATCACGGCGGCATCACGTCCATATGGGTGCGCGCGAAGCGCGGCGAGAACCGCATCAGCCGCGGACGGCGGCACGGCGAGCACGGCCTTCCCCTCGTTGGCGATGAACAGCGGATCGATCCCCAGCAGATCGGCCGCCGCGCGCACGGCGGGACGTACCGGCACCGCGCTCTCACGGATCACGATCCCCACGCGCGCCTTGTCCGCAATCTCGTGAAGCGTGCTCGCCACGCCGCCGCGCGTCGGGTCCTTCATCGCATGCACGTCGCCGGCGCTCAGCGCCGCGCGGACGAGCCCGTTCAGCGGCGCGACGTCGGACCGCAGCGCGCCGTCGAACTGAAACCCGTTGCGCGCGGCCATCACCGCCATCCCGTGATCGCCAATCGTGCCCGTGACGATCAACACGTCGCTCGGGCGCGCGCCGCGGTCGCGCACCGGCCGCCACGTCAGGCCGACGCCGGCGGTATTGATCACGATCCCGTCGAGCTCGCCGTGGCGCATCACCTTCGTGTCGCCCGCGACGATCTGCGTCCCCGCCTCCGCGCAGGTGTCCGACATCGACTGCTGGATGCGCGCCAGATCGCCGATCGGGAAGCCCTCTTCGATGACGACCGCGCACGTCAGCCCGAGCGGCTCGGTCGCGCCCATCATCGCGAGGTCGTTGACGGTCCCGGCCACCGCGAGCCGGCCGATGTCGCCGCCGGGGAACACGATCGGATGGATGACGTGTGAATCGGTCGTGACGACGAGCGACCCGCCGCCGGGCAGCTGCATCACCGCGCCGTCGTCCATCGCGGCCGCGGCTGGTCCGGCGCCGCGCAGGAACACCTGTTCGATGAGGCGGCGCATCGCGCGCCCGCCCGCCCCGTGCTTCATCCCGACGCGATCGACGCCTGTGGCAATCATCGATGCTGCACTCCGTATTCGTGCCAGATGCGGCACGTGCCTTCGCTGCTCACCATGCAGGCGCCGACGGGATTCTCGGGCACGCAGTCCGCGCCGAAGAGCGCACAGTCGGCCGGCGTCTTGCGTCCCGACATGATGTCGCCGCACTGACACTGCTGCGACAGCGACGACGGCGCGTCGTCCCACAGCCGCGTGAGATCGATCGCGAAGCGGCGCCGCGCGTCGAGGTGCGACCAGCGATCGCGCAGGCGCAGGTTGCCGTTCGGAATGTGCGCGATGCCGCGCCAGCGGCCGCCGATCGGCGTGAAGACGTCCCACAACTGCCGCTGCGCGACGAGGTTTCCCTCGCGCGTCACGCAGCGCGGAAACAGGTTCTCGACGGTGCAGATGCGATCGCGGATCAGCTCGGCCAGACGCACGAGGGCTGCGAGGATGTCGAGCGGCTCGAAACCGGCCACGACGACCGGGACGCGATGACGCTCGACGAACGCCTCGAACACGCCCCAACCCGTGATCGTCGCCGCGTGGCCGGCGGCGACGAAGCCCTCGATGCGCGAGTCCGGCATCTCGGCCACGATTTCCATCACCGGCGGGATGTACTTGTGCGCCGACAGCACGAAGAAGTTCGCGGGAAGACCGGAGAGGATCGCTGCCGCGGTCGCGACCGCGGTCGTTTCGAACCCGGTTGCAAAGAACACGAGCGGATCGGGCGCCGCGTTCGCGAGCGCGATCGCCTGATCGATGCTGTAGACGACGTCGACCCGTGCCCCTTCGGCTTCCGCGTCGGCGAGCGATGCGGCGGTTCCCGGCACCCGGACCATGTCGCCGTAGGTCGCGATGCGGACGCCCTGGCGCGCGAGCGCCACCGCTTCGTCGACTTCCGGCTGGTCGGTGATGCAGACCGGACAGCCCGGGCCCATGATGACGTGCAGATCGGGCGGAAACGCCGAACGGAGCCCGAAGCGCGCGATCGCCTGTTCGTGGCTGCCGCAGACGTGCATGACTGAGACGGGCGCGCGGCCGATCCCGGCGACCGTCTGTGCCAGCGCCCCGGCGAGCGCGGCGCCGCGATCCGGATCGCGGAACTTCAGCTCACTGGTAGCTGAATCGATTATTGGCGCTCGGGGCCGCCGCTCCGCGGCGGTTCCCTCCGGCCCCTCGCTTAGGCTCGCTTCACTCGCTCCCGCTTCGCCGGGTCGCTCCGTTCCGCTCGCGCTCATGTGCGCGTCCCCTTCAGCTCGCCCTGCACGTCGGCCGCCATGAGATCCGTCTCGGCCTCGTGGAGCAGCTGCCGGTACATCGCGAGCGTGCCTTCGATGTCGCGCTCCGGAATGCGGCGAATCGCGAACCCGACGTGGTTCAGGATGTAGTCGCCGGGCGCGACCGGCTCGTCCACGAGCTCGAGCCGCACCTGCCGGCTCACGCCGAAGAAGTCCACCAGCGCCAGGTTGTCGTGAATCTCGATCACCCGTCCGGGCACGCCGAGGCACATCACAGACTCCTGGCCTGCGCAGCAGCGACGACGGCCTGTCCGAGCGCGATCCCGCCGTCTCCGGGCGGGACGCGCGCGTGCAGGTAGACCGTGAACTCCGGCTCGAGGCCGCGCAGTATCGATTCGGCGAGCCGGGCGTTTTGGAAGCATCCACCGGACAGGACGACGGGGAGCCGGCCCGTTCCGCGCGCCGCCGCCCTCACGAGATCCACGCTCACCGCCGCGAGCGTGTTGTGGACGCGCGCGGCGATGCGCCCCGCCGGTTCGCCGCCCAGGTACTCGAAGACCGCCGCGCGAACCGCGGCGCGCAGGTCCACCTGCCACGGACTCGGCGTCTGATCGATCACGTAGTCGTAGCGGCCGCGCTCGCCGGGTTCCGCCGCGCCGTCGAGTTCCAGCGCGACCTGCCCCTCGTACGACGCGTACGCCCGTCCCAGCAGCAGCGCACCGAACGCGTCGAAATAGCGCCCGACGCCGTGCGCGAGCGGCGCGCGGAACCCGCGGTGGATCATGCGGAGCACGACGTCGAGGTCGGCGGGCGCGATCCGCCGGAACATCGGCAGGTCATCGAGCGGCGCCTCCCCGTTGAACGCGTCGTCGATCAGCGCCAGCGCGGTACGCCACGGCTGGCGGATCGCCATGTCGCCGCCGGGCAGCGGCAGCGGGCGGAACGTCGCCAGACGCGTGAACTCCGCGTAGTCGACCACGAGCAGTTCCCCGCCCCAGGCGGCGCCGTCGGTCCCGTAGCCGGTGCCGTCGAACGCGAGGCCGAGCACCGGCCCATGCAGGCCATGCTCCGCCATCGCGCTGGCGATGTGCGCGTGATGGTGCTGCACGCCGACCGCAACGGCGCCGTTCAGCCCGAGGGCGTAGCGCGTCGACAGGTAATCGGGATGCAGGTCGTACGCGACGATCTCGGGGGTGACGTCCAGGAACTGGCCCATGCGCGCGATCGCCGCTTCGTAGTCGCGGAAGACGCGCACGCTGTCGAGATCGCCGATGTGCGGACCGAGCACGGCTTCGCGGCCGCGCCCGTAGCAGAACGTGTTCTTCAACTGCGCGCCGCATGCGAGCACCGCCGCGTCGAAGGGCACGGGAGACTCGATCGCGCGCGGCACGTATCCGCGCGCGCGGCGCAGCACGACCGGCCGTCCTGCCACCACGCGCGCCACGGAGTCATCTGCCCTCGTGACGATGTCGCGATCGTGCAGCACGAACAGATCGGCCACGCCGCGCAGGCGAATCAGTGCGTCGGCGTTGTCGACGACAATCGGTTCCTCGGAAATGTTTCCCGACGTCATGACGAGGGGCACGCCCGCGGCGTCCAGCAGCAGGTCGTGCAGCGGCGAGTTCGCCACCAGCACGCCGACGAGCGGATTGCCCGGCGCCACGGCGGCCGCCAGAGGCGAGCCGTCCCGTCGGGCCGCGAGCACGATCGGCCGCTCGGGCGACAGCAGCAGCGCCGTGTCCGCCGGGCTCAGATGCGCCAGCCCCTCGGCTTCCGCCAGCGTGCGCACCATGACGGCGAGCGGTTTCTCGTCGCGATGCTTGCGGCTGCGGAGACGGCGGACGGCGTCCTCGGAGGTCGCGTCGCAGGCCAGCTGGAATCCGCCGATCCCCTTGAGGGCGACGATGAGCCCTCGCCGGATCCCGCGCGCCGCCGCGGCGATCGCGTCGGCCGTTCGGATCGGGCGGCCGTCGGCCGATCGCAGATCGAGGCGCGGTCCGCAGACGGGACACGCGTTGGGCTGTGCGTGGAACCGGCGATCGTCCACCGTGTCGTACTCCTCCTGGCACGCCGGGCACATCGCAAACGCCGCCATCGTCGTCGCCAGCCGGTCGTACGGCGCGGAACGAACGATGGTGAACCGCGGACCGCAGGTGGTGCAGTTGGTGAACGGATAGTGGAAGCGGCGATCCGACCGATCGTGAACTTCCTCGAGGCACTCCGGGCACGACGCAAGATCGGGCGGAATCGAAACCTGGCGATCCTCCGTCGTCACGCTCGGCACGATCGAGAATTCGCCGGCGTCCTCGAACGCGATCGGCTCCTCGGTCACCCGCTCGACCACCGCCGCCGCAGGACGCGCCGAATCGTGTTCCAGGCTCCGGACGAACGCGTCGAGCATGCGCTCGGAACCAAATGCTTCGATCGTCACGCCGCCGCTGTCGTTCCGGACGCGCCCGGTGACCTTCGCGTCGCGCGCGACGCGGTAGACCCAGGGGCGGAACCCGACACCCTGGACGGTGCCTTGCAGCCTGATGCGGCGGCCGGTGAGCGTGGTCATACGCACGGTTGCCTCTGTCGATGGCAAGGGGGGTGCCACGCGACCCACGCAAAAACCGCGGCATTTCGACCGGTGTTCGACGGCCGCGCCGGCGCGCTGGGAACTAGTTCGCTGCCGGGTGCGTGAGATTCTGCGGTGCCGCCGCCCACCAGATATGCGGAGCGAGCGGGTGCGCGCGGCGTTCGAGTTCGACGCCCATCGACGACAACGCGTCCACGACCGCGTGGATCGCAGGACCGACCGCCGCCTCGAGCCGCGGCGACAGCGACACGCCCGTCGCGACCCACTCGGGAATGGCCCCCACCAGCGTGACGCGCGACGGCCCGCCGCCGGCGGCCGCGACGGTCAGCAGCGCCTCCTTCAGCGCGGGGTCGTGCCCGCCGGTGCGCATCTGCGGAGGCACCTGGAGAATGGCGTCGCGATCGTAGACGCGAATCTCTCCGGGCAGGCCGCGCGCCGACACGGTGTCGACGAAGATCACCGCGTCCGCGCCGAACAGGTACGGCGTGAGATCCAGACCCGGCGTGCCGGCGTCGATGAATTCCACACCGGACGGACACGGATACAGCGCCTCGAGCACGCGGACGACGAACGGCCCGAAGCCGTCGTCGCCCATCAGCACGTTTCCGATTCCCAGCACGCGGATCATGTGTTCTCCGGTCATTCCGCCTAAAGGCGGAAGCTACACGGCTTTCACGTTGGCAACTTCGTTCCCGTCGACGTCGACCGTATGGATCGCGCACGCGATGCACGGGTCGAACGAGTGAACGGTGCGGATCAGCTCGAGCGGCCGCTCCGCGTCGGCGACGGGGTTGCCCACCAGCGACGCCTCATACGGTCCGGGCTGGTCCTTCTCGTCGCGAGGACCCGCGTTCCACGTCGACGGCACCACGGCCTGATAGTTCGCGATGGTGCCGTCGCGGATGACGATCCAGTGGGACAGCGTGCCGCGCGGGGCCTCGTGAAACCCGAACCCGCGCTGCTCACCTTTCGGGAACACCGGCTCGTTGAAGATGGCCGTATCGCCTTTGGCGATGTTGTTCACGAGGAGGTTCCAGTGCTTCTGCGCCAGGTCGGCAATGACCTGCGTGCGGATCATGCGCGCGGCGTGGCGCCCGAGCGTCGAGTGCAGCACCGCCGGCGTCAGCGTCGTCTTCGCGATCGATCCGGCGGTGTCGAGGGTCTTCGTCGCCCAATAGGCGGTCGGCTTGTGTCCGAGTGCGAGCCCGGTGAGCACCTGCGCCAGCGGACCGACCTGCATCGGCGCGCCTTTGAACCGCGGCGCCTTGACCCAGGAGTACTTGCCCGCGTCCTCGAACGCGGTGTACTTCGGCTCGGTGTCTTCGTCGAACGGATGGCGCGACCAGTTGCCGTCGTACCACGCATGCGCGATCGACTCGGTGACGTTCTCCTTGAAGAACGGCTCGTTGAACGTCTCGATCGCCTGGACACGCCCCAGGTCGCCGCCCATGATGACGCCGCCCGGGAAATCGAACTGCGTGCCCTTCGTGTCGAGCGGCAGATCGGGTACCGAGAGATAGTTCGTCACGCCCTTGCCGTACGTCAGCCAGTCGGCGTACAGCGCGCCGATCGCGCAGACGTCCACGAAGTAGACCTGTCGGATGAAGTCCTGGATGTCGTCCAGGATGTCCTTCACCTGATAGAGCTTCTCCATGTTGAGCGTGGCCTGGTTGTCGAGGTTTATCGCGTTGGCGACGCCGCCGACGGCCAGGTTCTGGATATTGGGCGTCTTGCCGCCGAGAATCGCCACGACCTGGTTCACCTTTCGCTGGTACTCCAGCGCCTCGAGGTAGTGCGACACCGCCAGCAGGTTCACTTCCGGCGGCAGCTTCATGGCCGGATGTCCCCAGTAGCCGTTCTGGAAGATGCCGAGCTGTCCGCTGTCGACGAACCCTTTCACGCGGTCGCGAACCGCCGTGAGCTGCATGCGGCTGTTGCCCTTCCACGTCGACAGGCTCTCGGCCAGCGCGGAGGTCTTCGCGGGATCGGCCTTCAGCGCGGACACGACGTCGACCCAGTCGAGCGCCGACAGGTGGTAGAAGTGCACGATGTGGTCGTGCATCGCGTGCGCGGCCAGGATCAGGTTCCTGATGTATTGCGCGTTCAGCGGGACGTCGAGCTGCAGCGCGTTCTCGACCGCGCGTACCGACGCGATCGCGTGCACCGTCGTGCAGACGCCGCAGAACCGCTGCGTGAAGAGCCACGCCTCCCGCGGGTCCCGTCCCTGCAGAATGCGCTCGATGCCGCGGAACATCTGTCCCGACGACCACGCCTTGCGGACGACGCCGCCGTCGACTTCGGCGTCGATGCGGAGATGCCCCTCGATGCGCGTGACGGGATCAATGGTGATACGCGGCATGACGCTTCTCCAGTGTGAGGATCGGGAACAGCTTGACGATCAGGACGAACGCCATGAGCTCGCCGGCGACCAGGCCCACCGTGACGAGGATCTCGCCGACGCTCGGAAAGTAGGACCAGTGCGCGCCGGGGCGGAACGCGACGAGATAGGTGTCGAACCGGTAGACGCTGCCCGCCAGCATGAACAGCATCGCCGCGCGGAACAGGTTGCCGAGCCGCTGCCGCCGCGCGTCGCCGAGCAGGAGTCCGACCGCCGCGACGACCAGCGCCAACTCCACCAGCGTCATCACGCTGTACAGGTCGAACGCGAACAGCGCCGGCAGCTGGCCGCGTCCCGCGATGTCGAGCAGCCGCAGTGCGACGTAGGCCGTGCCGAGCGGCACGATCGCCTGGCTCAGATCGGCGAGCATCCTGCGTTCCGGCTCCCGGCGAAACAACCAGCTCGACAACGTCGCTTCGAACACGACGACGGCGTATCCCATCGCGGTGCACGACAGCAGGAACAGCAGTGGCAGCCAGCCCGTGTTCCAGAGCGGATGCAAGCGAGGCCCGGCAATCAGCATCAGCGCACCGAGAGACGACTGGTGCATCGTCGGCAGCAGGATGCCGAGCGCGATGACCCACAGGAGCGCCTTCTCGATCATCGGCCGCGTCCTCGCGGCAACGCGTTTCAACCACGCCACGCTCGTCCGTTCGGCCCGCTCGAGAAACGCCGGCGACAGCTCGATCCACAGGACGAACGTGTAGGCCATGATGCAGAGCGCGACTTCGAGCAGGACCGAGTTGAGATTCCAGCGCCAGACGAAGAGCGGCACCCGCCAGATGTTCCACCAGCGCCCGATGTCGAGCGCGACGCCCACGCCCGCGAGCGTGTAGCCGAGCGCGCTCGTGAGCACCGCGGGCCGCACGAGCGGGTGATACCTGCCCTTGTTCAACACGTACACAAGCAGCGCCACCGCGTAGCCGCCGCACGCAAGCGCCGTCCCGGTGACGACGTCGAAGGCGATCCAGAGTCCCCACGGGTACCCGTCGTTCATCGCCGTGATCCGTCCGAGGCCCGTCGCGAGGCGGAACACGATGAGAACGGCGGCGATCGAGAACAGCGCCAGCAGGACACGGAACGGCCTCGTCAGGATCGGTCCGCCGACGGGCCTGGCGTCCGGCATCATGACGGCTCCCCTCCCCCGCGCCGGTTGCGCAGCATGACGGCGCCGAGCAGGCCGTAGAGCGCCACCGGCGCCGCGAAGCCCTTGTAGATGCTGTGCTGGATCGTCCGCTGCAGCGACGCCGTGGATTCCTCGCCGAGCGCCGGCAGGCCGATCTTGTCGAACGGCACGTGCGAGATGTACAGGCACTGCGTGCCGCCGCCGTCGGTCTCGCCGTAGATCTTCTGGACGTAGATGTTGGGGTACGCGGCGAGCCGGCTGCGCGCCTCGCGCAGCAGGTCTTCGCGCCTGCCGAAGATGACGGCTTGCCGCGGACAGACCTCCGTACACGCCGGCTGTCTGCCCTGCGCGAGGCGGTGATTGCACAGCTCGCACTTCACCATCCGCGGCGCCGCCTTCGCCCATTCGAATTTCGGCACGCCATACGGACACGCGACCTCGCAGTAGCGGCACCCGATGCAGTACGTGACGTCGTAGCTGACGATCCCGTACTCGCGCTTCTTGAACGCGCCGAGCATGCAGGCGTTCGCGCACGCGGGATCGAGACAGTGCATGCACTGCGCCTTGACGAACGAGCTCCTTGCTCCGTCGTCATAGAGCTTGACGACGGTCTTCGCGCGTGCGCTGAGATCGAGCGGCGCGTGATAGCGGCCCTCCGACCAGGTCGTGTCGGGCTCGAGGCCGTTCGCTTCACGGCACGCCGACACGCAGGCCTTGCAGCCGATGCACTTCGTCGTGTCGTACAGGAGGCCGACGGCGTCGGCGGGCGCGGCGATCGGCGTAGACGCCGTCACCGGCGTGGCGACCGCCGCCGCCGCGCCGCCGAGCACGACTTTCAGAGCGGTGCGTCGCGAGATGGGCATGGCTACTCCCGCGCTTCCGGCGTGTCTTTGTCATCGATCCGGCGCGACGCCACGTAGCCTGCGCCGATGACCGCCCCGCCGATGATCCCCGCGACCGCGGTCGCGACCGGGCTGATGCTTCCCTGCGCGGCGTGCACCGGCGGATACGTGTCGGGCGGCGTGGGCCGGTCGATCGGCACGGTCGTGTGCATCGGGATGCGGAAGGCGACGGCCTGTTCGGTGCAGCCGACGCAAGGATGGCCGATGCCGATCGGCCAGCAGTCGACCACCTCGCCGAAGGCAAGTGTCGAACAGTTGGCGTGCGTCATCGGCCCCTTGCACCCGAGCTTGTAGAGGCAGTAACCCTCGCGGTGGCCCTCGTCGCCGAACTTCTCGGCGAACCGCCCCGCGTCGAAGTGGGCGCGCCGCGGACAGTGCTCGTGAATCGTGCGGCCGTAGGCAAATGCCGGACGGCCGAGCTCGTCGAGCTTGGGCAGCGTGCCGAGCGTGGCGTACTGGAGCGCGACGCCGAGGAAGTTGTACGGATTCGGCGGACAGCCCGGCAGCGTCACGACCGGCTTTCCCTTGAGAATCATCGGCACGCCGGTCGCGCCGGTCGGATTCGGTTCGGCGGACGGAATGCCGCCCCACGACGCGCACGATCCGATCGCGATGACCGCGCCCGCCTTCGACCCCACGTCGTTCAGGATGTCGACCGCCGTGCGGCCGCCGACCTGGCAGTAGATGCCGCCGTCCTTCGTCGGGATCGCGCCTTCGACGACACAGATGTATTTCCCTGCGTTCTTCCTGATCGTGTCCTGGAGTGCCGCTTCCGCTTGATGCCCCGCGGCGGCAAACAGCGTCTCGTGATAGTCGAGCGAAACGAGATCCAGGATGACGTCGGCGATGCCCGGGTGGGAGGTTCGGAGCAGCGACTCGGTGCAGCCCGTGCACTCCTGGAAGTGCAGCCAGACGAGCGACGGCTTCAGCCCCTTCGCGGCGGCTTCGACGATCTGCGACACGGCCGTCGCCGACAGTCCCACGGCGGCCCCGGCCATCGTGCAGAGCCGGACGAATTCGCGGCGGGAAACCATGGGCGCACGCTCCTTGTGTTGAGCGTCGATCGAGCAACCGCAATGCCGCGCCGTCAATGTGCTGCGCCTGAAACACTTGCGCGATCGCACCGTCGTCGGCGGCGGGTCCGCTGCCGGACTTCCGGCACTCAGGCGTCGGCGCCTCGTGAAAGGCCCGAGAACACGCTCAGTACCGCGATTGCTATCCCGATTGCCGACAGTCCGCCACGAGGCGCTGAGCCCATGACGACCACGCTCTACATCGGCCTCATCTTGCTCGCGGTGCTGCTGGTGTATCTCGTCATCGCGGTGCGCACGTGGTCACGCGTGCGGGGCACGAGGCTCGTCGTCTGCCCCGAGACGCAACGTCCGGTCGCGGTCAGGATTGACGTCGGCCTCGCGATGGCATCGGCCGTCTGGGAGGCCGCCGACCTTCGGGTGACGTCCTGCTCGCGCTGGCCCGACCGACAGGATTGCGACCAGCCGTGCGTGCACGAGATCGAGACGCATCCGAAGGACACGCAGCCGAGGGCGATCGCGGCGCGTTTCTTCAGCAGCCAACGGTGCGCCATCTGCTCGCGGCCCATCGACCCGTTCAGCCGCATGACGCTGCAGCCGGGATTCATGGATCCGGCGACTCGGCACGTGAAGACATGGGCGGATCTCCCGCCGGAGGATCTGCCGCGAGCGATCGCGGGCTGGCGGCCTCTGTGCTCGAACTGTACTCAGGCGGAATCGTGCCGCCAGACGTCTGTCACTCGCGTCACGGACCGAACCCCATGACCAGCGCGCTGGATCGCCGATGGTTCCTCAGAAGCACCGCGGGCACGCTGGCGCTGCTGCTCAGCCGCGAAGGGCTCGGATCCGCTCAGACCGCGGCGCCGCCGCCACCCGGCGGCCCTCCGCTCCGTCTCGGCGTCGTCGGACTCGGTCCGCGGGGACGCGAGATCCTCGATGCCATTGGACGCACGGACGCGGCGCACGCGGCGGCGATCTGCGACGTGTACGAGCCGCTCCTGAAACGCGCGGCCGCCAGCGCCCCGAAAGCAACGGCGCTGATCGAGTGGCGCCGGCTGCTCGACTCGGCCGACGTCGACGCAATCGTCGTCGCGACGCCGACGCCCGCGCATCGCGAGATCGCGGTCGCGGCGCTGCAGGCGGGCAAGCACGTCTACTGCGAGGCGCCCATCGCGGCCTCGATCGAGGATGCGCGCGCGATCGCGTCCGCCGCGGCCGCCGCGAAAGGCGTCGTGTTTCAAGGGGGCCTGCAGGGCCGATCGAATTCGCTGTATCGCCACGTGCTGCAGTTCGTGAAGAGCGGCGTGCTCGGCGACGTCGCCGCGGTTCACGCGCAATGGAACCGCAAGGACAGCTGGCGGCGCGCAGCGCCGACGCCGGAACGCGAGCGCGCCCTCAACTGGCGTCTCGACGCGGCGTCGCCGGGGCTGATGGGCGAAATCGGGATCCATCAGATCGACCTGATGTCGCAGTATCTCGGCGCAGCGCCTGCCGTCGTGAGCGGCAGCGGAACGATCGCCGCGTGGCGGGACGGGCGGAACACACCGGACACCGCCGCGTGCGTGCTTCGGTTTGGCCCGCACCGCGCGGACGTACGCGCGACGCTGGCGAGCTCCTTCGGCGGCGCCGACGTCGTGTTCCAGGGCAGCAACAGCAGCCTTCTGCTCAAGGACAACCGCGGCTGGCTGATCAAGGAAGCCGACTCGCCCCTGCTCGGCTGGGAAGTCTACGCGCGCAAGGAACCGGTCCATGACGAGACGGGCATCGCGCTCGTCGCCGATGCGACCAAGCTCCTGCAGGCCGGCAAGGAACCCGGCAAGGACGGCTCCGTCGAGCCCGAAACGCCCGCGCTGGTCCTCGCGCTCGAGTCGTTCGTCGCCGCCGTGCGGACCGGCGCGCCGTCCCCGTGCGGGCCGGTCGAGTCCTGCGCCGCGACCGAGGCGGGGCTTGCGGCCAACGCCGCAGTCCTCGCGAATTTTCAAAGGGAGATGGCACATGACCGATGACAACAGCTCCGTGTCGAGACGCGACTTCATCAAGACCACTGCATCGGGTGTCGTGGCGGCGGGCGCCGTCATCGGCGCGGCGCGCCGCGTCGCCGCGTCCACGATCCGCGTCACGCCTCGCGCGATCGGCGCAAACGATCGCATCCGCGTCGGCGTGATCGGCGTCAAGGGCATGGGCGGCGGCCACCTGCGCAATCTCGTGGGCCCCGACATGACGGCCGACAACGTGCAGGTCGCGGCCGTGTGCGATATCTGGGAGACGGTCCGCCTGAAGGCGCAGAAGACCGCCGAGCTGCCCGACTCCGCCGCCGTCGCCGACTACCGACGGCTGCTCGACGACAAGACCATCGACGCGGTCGTCATCGCGACGCCCGATCACTGGCATGGGAGGATCGGCCTCGACGCCATCCTCGCCGGCAAACATATCTACATCGAGAAGCCGTTCACGCGGCGCCTCGACGAGGCGTTCAAGATCTACGACGCCGCGAAAGACACCGGCATCAAGGTGCAGGTCGGATCGCACGGCTGCAGCGATCCGAAGTACCTCAAGGCGCGCGAACTCGTGAAGAGCGGACAGTTCGGCACGCTGCTGTGGGCGCAGGGCAGCTACTGCCGCAACAACCCGAAGGGCGAGTGGAACTACACGATCGAGCCGGAACTGACGCCGCAGACCGTCGACTGGAACACCTGGCTGGGTCCGGCGCCGAAGCGCGAGTTCAGCGCCGAGCGGTTCTTCCGATGGCGGAAGTACTGGGACTACGGCACCGGGATCATCGGCGATCTCTGGCCGCATCGGCTCCATCCGCTCATGCTCGCGATGAACATCACGGAGTTCCCGAAGTCGGTCAGCTGCATCGGCACCGACCTGTGCCACACGGACTCGCGGCCCGGCCCCGACGGCCAGCCGTTCGGCGCGCCGCGCGACGTACCCGATACCACGATGATGTTCGTCGAGTTCCCGTCGGGCGTCAGCATCGTCCTGGCGGGATCCACGGTCAACGAGCGCGGCTTCGAGGACGTCGTCCGCTTCGCGAAGGCGAACCTGACGATGGGCGGCAATCGGCTGATGGTCGTACCCGAGCGGCCGTTCTCGGACGAGATCGACGCGCGCGACGAGACGCCGCCCGACGCCGGCGAGACGCACGTGAAGCACATGCGGAACTTCCTCGACAGCCTGCGCAAGAACGTGGCGCCGAACTGCAGCGAGGACCTCGGCATCCGCGTGCAGACGGTCGTGTCGATGGCAGAGGCGGCGTTCCGCAAGCAGCGGCTCGCCCGCTTCGACGAGCGCACGCGGGAAATCCTCGTGTGACCGCGACCGACGACGGGCTCGTTCGTGCGGCCATCGACGCGATGGCGACGCGGTTCGAGCTCGTCATCGTCGCCGGCGACATGGACGCCGGCCGCGCGAGAGCGATCGGCGAGGAAGCCCTCGACGAAATCGCGCGGCTGGAGCACCGCCTGAGCCTGTTCCGGCCGTCCAGCGACATCGCGGGCATCAACGCGTGGGCCGCCGAACGGCCCGTCAAAGTGGAGCCTGCGCTCTTCTCGCTGCTGCAGCGATGCGTGGCGTTGTCGGCGGCGTGCGAAGGCGCCTTCGACCCGACCGTCGGGTCACTCTCCCGGCTCTGGAAGGCAGCCACGACGATTCCACCGTCGTCGGCGATCGAAGCCGCGCGCTGCCGGGCGGGCTGGCAGCACGTCATCCTGGACGCGGATGCGTCGACGATTCGCTTCGCGCGCAAGGGCATGACGATCGACCTCGGCGCAGCCGGCAAGGGGTACGCGATCGATCGCGCGATCGCCGTGCTGGAATCGCAGGGCATCGCCCGCGCGCTGCTGCATGGCGGCACGAGCAGCGTGCACGCGCTGGGCGCACCGCCCGACGACACGGGATGGCGCGTCGGCTGGTCGGGTGACAGCCGCGGAAACGTTTTCGAGTTGCGCGACGGCGCCTTGTCGGTGTCCGCGGTTCACGGTCGTGTGTTCTCCAGCGGCGGCCGCACGTACGGCCACGTGATCGATCCGCGGACCGGCTGGCCGATCGAGCGCAGGCTGTCGGCCGCGGTCACCGGCCCGGCGTCGTTCGAGTGCGACGTCCTGTCGACCGCGCTGCTGGTCCACGGCGCCGACTGGCTGCCGGCGCTTCAAGCGCGTTTTCCTGGATACGAGGGGCTGGTGAACCTGCCCTAGGTCCGTCCAGGCGCGCGCCGTTTCCTGTCGTTCAGGACTGCCACCACGAATTGCCCGACGAACACGGGCAGCAGCACGTAAAACGTCACGATGAACGCGCGCAGGTCCGCATACGGCGGACCCTCGAGCCGCCAGACGTCCAGCCTGCCGGTGTCGTGCCATATGTCGTGGGCGGCCATGAACATGAGGACCCAACAACCGAGCGCGAGCGCCCCGAGGACGCGCGACGACGTAGCGGAGTGATTGGTCATGTCGCCAGCCCGTCTGCAACCCGTGGACCGCCGTCAACATTCCGGTCGTTCGGCCATCCGACATCGGCCGTCGACGGATTTCCGACGGGCCCGTCAGCGCGGCGGATACCGCGAGTGACCGGTGATCGGATACGTGAACCGCGAGTCCTCGATCTCGGCCCTCGGCCGATGTTGTGCACGACGAGCCGGCGCCTTACCGGACGACGAATCGAAGCAGGATCACGATCAGGATCGCGCCAGTCGCCAGGCCGATGAGGGTGGCTCGCAAGACGCGGCGCCCGAGAGGGTCGGCGACGTGGTCGGTCTCGAGGGGGGAGGCGTCCGCCCCTTCGAAGAGAAACGAAGACACGACGCTTGCCACGCCGCCGAGGAACAGTCCGCCGAGCCAGATGAAAGGCGTCGGCGCCGCACGCGTAAGCGGCAGCCCTTCGGCAGCATCACCCAGCAGACCAAGCAGTATCAGGAACAGCACTCCCGCGGCGGCGATGCGAACGACGCGCCACGCGTGCATGGTCTGCCATGGTAGCATCGCGCCTCAGCGCGACTTCGACTGCGCTGCCGCCGGAGGCGTGCGACCTCTTCGAGCCGCCAGAGGATCGATAACGATCTCTGCGTTCTCCGCGAGCTCGGCGAGAGTACGTCCGTGACGGGCGTGCCGAGAGAAGTTAGCGCGGCAGATAGCGGTAGTGCCCGGTGATTGGATACTTGAACAGCGAGTCCTCGACCTCGGGTCCGCGTCCGATGTTGTGAACGATGAGGGGCGTGCCGGTGGACGACTTGTCCGCTGTGACGATGCCGATGTGCGGGAGATTGCCGGGCAGCATCCACGTCACGAGATCGCCCGGCTCGTAGGCGCGCGGATCGTGCGAGACGGCCAGTGTCGCGCCCGCGCGGCGGAAGAACGTCTGCAGGTTCGGCACGCGCCGGTGATCGATGTTGCTGTCGGGCCCTGACATGCCCCACTGCTGCGGGTACGCGCGGAACGCCCGCGCCATGTCCTCGTGCACCTTCACCTGGAGGTCGATGCCGACCTCCCGGTACGCGCGAATCACGACGTCGGTGCATACGCCGATCGTCTCGGGCACGTCGCCGCCTGGATACGCGATCCGGCGATAGGAGCCGTCGTACGTCACACGCGCGTGCGTCTGCGCAACGGCGGCCGCGACGAGATCCCGCGCAGCTGCCTGGCCGTACGGCGCACCCAACCAGAGCATCGCAAGCACCGTGGCGATCGTGGGCATGGTCATCTTGAGACGACGAATTCGTCCAGCTGGCCGTTCCATCGGATCGTACAGCTATGGCGCGCCGGCCGTCGAGCGCTGCCACGGCGGCAATATCCGCAGCAGCACCGCGAGGATGCCGAACGGCAGCATCATCAGCAGGATCGCCGGAAGCAGCCCTTCCCTCGTCGCGAATGCGAGCTTGTACGTCGTGTAGCCCAGAAAGCTCTTGGAGAACAACTGTCCGCCGATGACGACGTTCCAACGCATCGCGAAGATGCCGACGAGCGTCAGGCCGCCCGCGGCCAGATAGATCCGGATGCGCGTGCGCGGCGCGAACTCGACAATCTGGGTGAGGGCGAGCAGGAGGATCGGCAGGCCGGTGCCGACGATCAGCTGCAGCACGATCTGCGACAGAAACAGCTTCGTGTGCACCATGAAATCGAGCGCGCGGAACGACTCGTCGGCCTCGTAGATCCGGTGAACCAGGTCGAGCATCTCGAGGGCGAAGTCCACGAGAAAGGCGTAGAGCAGGTACTTCGCCACCGTGTCGAGACACCGCATGTCGATCGGCGTCTTCCGCCACCAGGTCAGCACGACGTATAGCACCATCACCATCGCGATGCCCGAGACGATCGCCGAGAACAGAAAGACGATCGGCATCATCGGCGTCGACCACCAGGGATTCGCCTTGATCGATCCGAAGATGAATCCGACGTACCCGTGGAGCATGAACGCCGACGGGATGCCGACGATCGTCACGATGCGGCCTACACGGTCGTCGATCGCCAGCGACGCCGGGCTGATGTTGTCGGACCCCAGCGTCAGCGCGCGGTAGAACCACCGGCGAACGCCGCCCGCGGCGCGCGCGGCGAGCACGAGCTCCCGGCGGTAGTCGAGCCAGATCTCGACGAGCAGCACGACCATGAGGTACCACATGTACACGAAGCCGAACATCGCCATCGCCGACGTCCGGTGCGGCGTGAGGTACATCTCAAACGACCGCTCGGGATGTCCCAGATGCAGCTGCAGCGGGAGCGGCGCGACCAGCAGGAACGCGAGCGCCGTCAGCAGCGCGAGCCGGTACGTCGGCCGCACCGCCTGCACGTTGAACACGCGCTCGAGCGACGCGAGGATGAACGCGCCCGCGACGAGGCCCGTGATGTACGGATAGAGCACGATGAGAATGCTCCACTGGAGCTCGACCTCGTTCGGATACATGAACCCCTGGACGCCAGGCATGGATCACCTCACCGAGCCGTCGAGACCGCTGTAGTACACCTTCGCGCCGGTCGCCATCTGCGGCTTCAGCACCTGAATCTGATGCGAGCGCAGGAACGCATGAATCGGATCGTCCGGGTTCTTCAGATCCGCGATCTGCCGCGCGCCGGTCGGACATGTCTCGCAGCACGCCGGCTGGAGCCCTTTCGTCAGCCGGTGGTAGCAGAGCGTGCACTTGTCCGCGGTGCGGGTCCGCGGATCGATGTACCGGCATCCGTACGGACAGGCCTGCACGCAATAGCGGCAGCCGAGGCAGTAGTCCTTGTCGATCAGCACGACCCCGTCGTTCGTCCGGAACGTCGCCCCGACGGGACACACCTGCGTGCACGGCGAATCCGCGCAGTGGTTGCACATCTTGGGCACGAAGAACGTCTTCCCCGTCGTCCGTCCGTCAGGGTAGGTCTCGGGAAAACCGTCGATGCCGCCGTCCGGCGAATCGACGGCCGGGTGGTCCATGTCGAGGGGATCGACGTGATAGCGCTCGACCCACGTGCGGAAGTAGAACGGCTCGTCCACCACGTGGTTCTCGAGCTTGCACGCGCGGACGCAGTGGCCGCTGCCGATGCACTTCTCGATGTCGATCACCATCGCCCACCAGTGACCGGCCGCGTGGTACGCGGACGCCGCTTCCGGCGCGCCCGCCAGCACGTGCTCGAAGGCGGCCGCGGCCGCGCTCGTCATGACGAACATCTTGGTGCCGAGCATCAGGAAGTCGCGGCGGCTCGTGTCCATGCTCGCTCTCAGGAAAGCTTCGGGTTGTGCGGCTTGTGGCACGTGATGCAGGTGTCGTCGCCGGCGTGATCCGTGACGTCGACGATCGGGTAGCGCGTCGACTTGCCGGTGTTGGCGGCGTGGCAGTGCACGCACAGCGGGCGCGCCTCGGGACGCGCCGGCGTCATCTGCCCGGGGTCGGCAGCGTGCGTCGCCAGCGGGCCGTGGCAGGACTCGCAGGCGATCCCCTTGTGGCGCGCCTGCGCGCGCAGATCGACGACGTCCAGGTGACACTCCGCGCAGGCCTTCTGTCCGGCGTACGCGATGGGCTTCGCCCGCACGTCGTCGATTGCGCCGGCGCGGTAGTGACCGAGCGTCCCGAAGTCCTTCGGGACGAGCGCGGCGCGGGCGACGCTGAAGACGAGGAGTCCCGCCGCGAACAGCACGGCCAGTCGGATCAGATGCGCGGCATCCCTGAAGGATTTCATCGGGCGTTCCTTCGGTGCGCCGCGACGGTGCAACCGTGGGGCCGTATGGGAAAGGCGCGAAGAATCGGCAGGCCCGCGCAAGACAGGGGCCGTGGCGCCGGAATTCCGTCAGCTAGGGAACGAGAGGGCGGAGCGCGCCCCTGAGCAGGCCGACGTCGGGCTCGCGTGCGCCGGAATCCCGAAGGTACGCGTCGAGAACGTCGCGAGCGTCGGCTCCGCGGCCGAGACGGTCGAGCGTGAACGCGCAGACAAGCCGCGGATCGGGATCGTGACGAGGTCCTCGCCACTGCCGCGTGCGCTGCTCCTCCGCCTTCACGAGCACACTCGCAACATCCTGCGTCCCTGCGAACCAGGAACGAATCGGATCGTCGACCGCGCTCCACGCTCGCGTCATCGACTCGCGGAGATACTCGATGCGGTGCCCGGCGTACGCACAGAAGCGTCCCGTCTCCTCTCGATCCTCGTGGGTGAGCTCGAAGTAATCGAAAGGCGTCTCAAACAGGTCGAGCCGTGCAGCCTTGAGCGTCCGATGCCACCGCACGCGGCCTCCCTGCACGTGCGGAAGGTAGGAGAGGGACACGCCCCACCAGACGGTATAGGTCAGGCCCTTCACCGCCTGCAGCTTGACGACGTGTGCGACGTCCCCGGTCACCTCGCGCGCGTAGAACCCGGGCTTCACGGTCGTGAATCCATCCAGTCCTGATGCCGCGGTGTTGCCGAAGAGGTCGTACACGTCACGGGCGGGAACTTCGCCGTACCCGTGCTTCTGGACGACAGCGTAGAACCGATCGACGTTGTCTCTGGGCTGCATCTACAGGCTTTCGTTCGGGGACGTCTTCCCGTCACGGGCGTCGTTGAACCATGCGATCGTGTCGGGCACCCTGCGATGCCGTGCAAAGTATTCGAGGGCGCCAAACACCTCCGCGCGCGGGAGCGCCCAGGCCGCGGGATACCTGTCCAGCTGGCCGTTCGCGAGCTCGTACTCGATCAGCGCGTCAGCGGCTCCCGCGTATCGCGGATTCCGTGAACTGAATCCAGCATCACCGTCATACCGGAGACACATCAGCCAACCTCGCTCCCCGTTCACCAGGGCGCAGAGCGACGGGTAGGGTTTGTGATCGATCCAGATCTCCAGAAAACCATGACCAGGCAGTCTGGCGAGGGCCGCACGAACCTCTGCGAGCGTGGCGTCGCTCGGGGGATCCGCGACGCTGAACTCGAGGCTGGTGCACTCGCCCATTACGGAGCGATGTACGCCGTCTTGACGATCGTGTAGAACTCCTTCGCGTACGTCCCCTGCTCGCGCGGCCCGTAGCTCGATTTCTTCCGCCCGCCGAACGGCACGTGATAGTCGAGACCGGCGGTCGGCAGGTTGACCATCACGAGGCCGCTCTCGGAATTGCGCTTGAAGTGGCTCGCGTGCTTCAGCGACGTCGTCACGATGCCGGCCGACAGGCCGAACGGCGTCGCGTTGGCGACCGCCAGCGCTTCGTCGTAGTCGCGCACGCGGATGATCGACGCAACCGGGCCGAAGATCTCCTCGCTGTTGATCCGCATGCCCGCAGCCGATTCCGTGAAGAGCGCGGGCGCCATGTAGTAGCCCCTGGTGTCGCGCTCGAGCAGGCCGCCGCCCTCGACCAGTTTCGCGCCTTCCTTCTGGCCGATCGCGACGTATTCCAGGTTCTTGTCGAGCTGTTTCTGATCGACGACGGGACCGATCTCGGTCCCCGGCTTGAGCGCGTCGTCGATGACCAGCGACTTCATGCGCGCGACCGTCGCGTCGACGAAGCGATCGTGGATCCCCTCGGTGACGATCAGGCGGCTCGACGCGGTACAGCGCTGCCCCGCCTGGAAGAACGCCCCGTTGACCGCGACCGACACCGCCGTCGGCAGGTCGGCGTCGTCGAGCACGATGAGTGGGTTCTTGCCGCCCATCTCGAGCTGGACGCGCGAGCCGGCCTTCACCGCCGCGGCCGCGACACCCGGCCCGACGTCCTGCGATCCCGTGAACGTCACCGCGTCGACGTCCGGCGAGGACGCGAGCGCGGGCCCGATGACCGAGCCCGGTCCCATCACGAGGTTCAGGACGCCCGGCGGCAGCCCCGCGCGTTGAGCGATGTCGGCGAGCGTCCACGGCGACGCGGGCGCAAGCTCCGCAGGCTTGAAGACGACGCAGTTGCCGAACGCGAGCGCGGGCGCGATCTTCCACGCGGGAATGGCGAGCGGAAAGTTCCAGGGCGTGATCGCCGCGACGACGCCGACGGGCTCGCGCGTGACCTCGACCTCGACGCCCGGCCTCACGGACGCGATCTTCTCGCCGCCGACGCGTACGGCCTCGCCCGCGAAGAACTTGAAGATCGCGCCGGCGCGCGCGGCTTCGCCGATGCCGTCGGCCAGCGGCTTCCCCTGCTCCCGCGACAGCAGCCGGCCCAGTTCCTCCTTACGGGCGAGGATTTCCGTCCCTGCGCGATCGAGCACGTCGAAGCGCTCCTGTGGCGTCGAGCGCGACCATTTCTTGAAGGCCGCCCGGGCCGACGCGATCGCCTTGCCGGCGTCGTCGGAGCCGCCGCGCGCGAACTCGCCGACGACGTCGGTCACGTTCGAGGGATTGATGTCCGGTGTGCGTTCCCGCGAATCCACTCGCTGCCCATCGATCAAATTTGGATACGTCGTCGACATGGTTTCTCCGCGTTTCTGCGCAAGAATTGCAAAGGTGGTCTGACCCTAGTCTGACTCTGGTTGTGGTTGCCCCATGTCTGGCGCCAGGCGAGGGCGCGTGATGCGGGCGCGATCGCAGAGGACGTCGACCATGGCCGAAAAGTCCCGGCCGCCGAAGCCGTCGGCGCGGGCGGCGCTGAAGGACGCGCGCGCGGCATCGGCGATCGGAACCGGTACGCCGGCCGCCGCGGCGGCGCCGACGATCAGGTTGAGATCCTTGTGCGCGAGATCGATCGTGAAGCCGGGATCGGTGTCCCCCTTGAGCACCTTCGACGCCCACGCAATCTTCAGCTGACCGTTGGTCGCCGTCGTCCCGTGCACGACCTCGAGCGTCTTCTCGAGCGACAGGCCGAACTGCTGCGACAGCGCGAGCGCTTCGGCGTTGAAGCCGCACGAGACGATCGCGAGATAGTTGTTCACGAGTTTCGTGCGGATGCCGGTGCCGGGCGGCCCGCAGTGATGAATCGTCGTCCCCATCGCCTCGAGCAGCGGCGTGACGCGCGCGAACGCCTCGTCGGACGCGCCCACCATGAACAGCGACTCGCCCCGCGCGGCGTGGCTCGCGAGCCGGCCGACGGGCGCGTCGACGAACGCGCACCGTTTCGCCGCCGCGGCGGCGGCCAGCCGATCCGTCAGCAGCGGATCGACGGTGCTCATGTCCATCACGACCGATCCGGCTTTCAGGCGTGCGAGGACGCCGTCGGGACCGAGGACCACGGCTTCCACGCTGGCGGAATCCGGCAGCATCGTGACGACGATGTCGCTGGCGGCGCCGACCGAGCCGGATCCGGCGGCCGCGGTCGCACCGCGCTGCCTGAGCTCCGCCACCGCTGCCGGATTGACGTCGAACACGGCCAGCGTGAAACCCTTGCGCTGCAGATTCGCCGCCATCGGCCGGCCCATGTTGCCGAGCCCGATGAATCCGATGCGTGCGCTCACGCGTACCTCACGCAGACATTCTTGATCTGAAGGTAGCTCGCCAGCGAATCGAGTCCCTTCTCGCGCCCGTAGCCGCTCTTCTTGTAGCCGCCGAACGGCAGTTCGACGCCGCCGCCCGCGCCGTAGGTGTTGATGTACACCTGCCCGGCCTTCACGCGAGAGGCGATCGCCATCGCCTTGTTGATGTCTCGCGTCCAGACGCCGGCGACGAGGCCGTACTGCGTGCGGTTCGCGATCGCGATCGCTTCCTCGAGGCCGTCGAACGCGATGACGGCGAGCACCGGGCCGAAGATCTCTTCCTGCGCGACGCGCATGCCCGGCGATACGCGGTCCAGCACGGTCGGCTGGAAGTAGAAACCGCCGCCAAGCGCGGGATCGGACGGCCGTCCGCCGCCCACGGCCACGTCGGCGCCTTCACCCCGCCCGACCTTGACGTAGCCTTCGATCGTTTCCAGCTGCTTCCGGGAAATGATCGGCCCCATGTCGGGATCGCTGACGCCGGGTCCGACGCGCATCGCCGTCGCGCGATCGACCAGGCGTCCGACGATCGCGTCGTGCGCCTTGCGCTCCACCAGCAGCCGCGATCCGGCGGAGCACGTCTGGCCGGCGTTCTGGAAGATCGCGTTCGCCACGCCCTGCGCCGTCGCGTCCAGGTCGGCATCGGCGAACACGATGTTCGGCGACTTCCCGCCGAGCTCCATCACGACGGGGACGACGTTGTCGGCCGCCATCTTCGCGACGGCAATCCCGACGTCGACCGAGCCCGTGAACGTGAGCTGATTGATGCCGGGATGGCTCGCCAGGGCCGCGCCTGCCTCGGGGCCGAGCCCCGGAAGCACGTTGAGGACACCGGAAGGCAGACCGCATGTCAGGGCAATCTCGCCGAGCCGCAGCGCCGTCATCGGCGCGTCTTCGGCCGGCTTCAGTACGACCGTACAGCCGACGGCGAGCGCCGGCGCCACGCCGCGCGCGCCGATCTGGATCGGGTAGTTCCACGGGATGATCTGCGCCGACACGCCGATGGGCTCGCGGACCGTGTAGTCGAGAAACCCCGGTCCGAGCGGGATCGTGTTGCCCATGATCTTGTCGGCGATGCCGGCGAAGAACTCGAAATACCGTGCCGCGACCTGCAGGTCGGTGCGCGACTGCCGGAGCGGCTTGCCGTTGTCGCGGCTCTCGAGTGTTGCGAGTTCTTCGGTCTGATCGCGCAGCGCCTGCGCGATGCGGAACAGGATACGGCCGCGCTCGGCGGGCGTCGCGCCGCCCCAGGCTTTCGAATCGAGCGCGTGCTGTGCGGCGGCCACAGCACGATCGACGTCGGCCTTCGTCGCCTTCGCGACCGTCGCGAGCGGCCCGCCGGTTGACGGATCGCAGACCTCGAACGTCCCGCCGTCGGAAGACGAGACGCGTTCACCATCGATCACGAGCTGTTCGACCATCTTCACCCTCGAACGGCGCGCAGCATCGCGCCGTAATTGGATCGGTCTATTCTGGCGTCGATCAGCGTCGGCCCGGCATGCGCCGCGGCGTCCCTGATGGCGCGCTCGAGCGCCGCCTCGTCCCCAGCAGTCCATGCGGCCACGCCGACGCTCTCGGCCAGCTTCGTCCAGTTCACCGCCCCCAGCGCAACGCCTGCGGACGGCAGTCCCCGCGCCTGCTGCTTGATCTCGATCAGGCTCAACGACGCATCGTTGAAGACAATCGTCATGACGTCGAGCTGCTCCCGCGCGGCGGTCAGCAGTTCGCCCGCGCACATCAGCAGCCCGCCGTCGCCGGTCAGCGCAACGACCGGCCGTGTGCGGTCCAGCAGCGACGCGCCAATCGCCGCCGGCAGTGCGAACCCCATCGTCGACAGGCCGTTCGAGATCAAGAGGCCGTTCGGCTCGTTCACTGGCCATAACAGCGTCGCGGGAATCATGTGCGCGCCCGCGTCCACCGTCACGCGCCCGCCGCGGCCCGCGAGATGCGCGGCGGCGACCTCGACGACGCGTTGCGCCGTGAGCCCGTCGCCCTCGAGATCGATCCGGCGCCGCTGCTCGATCACGAGTGCTCGCACGCGCGCAGAGTCCCAGTCGGACGTCGCCCGCGCCTCCTCAATCGCGCGCACGCCTGCCGTCACCGGCGCGACGAACTGAACCGCGAACGGCACGAGGGCGTCTTCGACGCGCCACGGATTGCAGACGACGATCGGCGGCTTCCGCTTCCAGGGCCGCGGCAACAGCTCGACGGGATCGAGACCGATGCCGATCAACAGATCGGACTCGTCGATGACCGGCTGCTCGATCGAGGCGTTCGTGAAGACGCCGGCGAACCACTCGTCGCCGTCCGGGACCACGCCCTTGGCTTTGTAGGTCACCATCGCGGGCAGGCGATGGCGCGCGCAGAGCGCACGGATGGCCGCCGCATCCTCGTGTCGCCGGGCGCCGAGGCCGACGACGACCAGCGGCTTGCGCGCGCCGCGGACCAGCTGCTCCAGCTGCGACCGGACCTCGTGCGACGGCTCGTCGACGTCGAATGTGAAGTACGCGTCCTCGACGAACGGCGGCTCGGCGCCCGCAACGCCTGCCGGGCAGTCGATGTGCACCGGCCCCGGACAGCCGCGCGACGCCTCGTGGATCGCGCAGGCGATCGTCTGCAGCCCGGTGGCCGCCTTCAACGTGTGCGAACGCTTTGCCGTCGACGCAAACAGCGACGCGTGGTCGAGACGCTGGTGCTCGAACGCGGGCGGCATGCTGTCGGTGAACACGACGATCGGCGCGCGCTCCAGGAACGCGCACGCGACGCCGTTCACAACAGACGAGGCGCCCGGACCGATCGTCGTCAGGCACGCGCCGACGCCGCCGGTGACCTCCGCCTGCGCCAGCGCGGCGAGAGCCCCCGCCGTCTCGGTCGCGGTGAGCACGAACGGCAGCCCGGCACGCCCGGCGGCCGCGATCAGATCCAGGTTGCCGCCGCCTCCGGGCACGCCGAACAGCGCCCGCGTGCCGGCATCGCGAAGCTGAGCGATGATGCGATCCGCGACGGTCATGTCTGGCGCTCGCGGTCGCCGCTGCGCGGCGACTTCGCTCCGCCGCTCGCTTTGGCGCGCTCCACTCGATCCCGCTTCGCCGGTTCGCTCCGTTCCGCGCGCTGGCCGCCCCTCATAAGAAAGCCCTAGATAGTACTCCGGGTATGATTTGGGCGCGTGCCAGCACAGGAACTGCACCAGGATCTGCGCGCCGGCGTCCGCGCGCTCTGCCGCGAGTACCCCGATACGTACTGGCGCGACCTCGACGGGAGACGCGAATACCCCGAAGCGTTCGTCAAGGCGCTGACGGCGGCGGGCTATCTCGCGGCGCTGATTCCCGAGGAGTACGGCGGATCCGGCCTCGGCCTCGCCGAGGCGTCAATCATCCTCGAGGAGATCAACCACAGCGGCGCGAACTCGGGCGCGTGTCATGCGCAGATGTACACGATGGGCACGCTGCTGAGGCACGGGTCCGATGCGCAGAAACGCGAGTACCTGCCCAGGATCGCGGCCGGCGAGCTCCGGCTCCAGGCCTTCGGCGTCAGCGAGCCTACGACGGGATCCGACACCACGCAGTTGAAGACGACGGCCGTCCGGAAGGGCGACCGCTACGTCATCCGGGGACAGAAGATCTGGATCTCGCGCGCCGAACACTCCGACCTGTTGCTGCTCGTCGCGCGGACCACGCCGATCGCGGACGTGAAGAAACGCACCGACGGTCTCTCGGTCCTGCTCGTCGACATGCGCACGGCGGCCGGCCACGGGCTGACCATCCGTCCGATCCGGACGATGATGAACCACGCGACGACGGAGCTGTTCTTCGACGATCTCGAGGTGCCGCTCGACACGCTGGTCGGCGAGGAAGGCAAAGGCTTCCGCTACCTCATCGACGGCCTGAACGCCGAGCGGATCCTCATCGCGGCGGAATGCGTCGGCGACGGCCGCTGGTTCGTCGAACGCGCGACGAAGTACGCGAAGGATCGCGTGGTCTTCGGCCGCCCGATCGGCCAGAACCAGGGCGTGCAGTTTCCGATCGCCCGCGCGCACGTCGCGGTCGAAGCTGCGGACCTCATGCGCATCCGCGCCGCCGAGCTCTTCGACCGCGGGGAGCCCTGCGGCGCCGAGGCGAACATGGCCAAGCTCCTCGCCGCGGACGCGTCGTGGGAGGCGGCAAACGTCGCGGTCCAGACGTACGGCGGCTTCGGGTTCGCCGAAGACTACGACATCGAACGCAAGTTCCGCGAAACGCGTCTGTATCAGGTTGCGCCGATCTCGACCAATATGATCCTCGCCTACATGGCCGAACACGTACTGGGCCTCCCCCGTTCGTATTGATCCGCGCGCCGCTTCGTCGGCGCGCTCCGTTCGCGTGGCTCGTTCGCTATCGCTCACTCGCGTGATACGTTCTAGCGCTATGGCACTCCCGTTGGAGGGGATCACCGTCGTCTCGATCGAACAGGCCGTCGCCGCGCCGTTCGCCACGCGGCAGCTCGCCGACCTCGGCGCGCGCGTCATCAAGATCGAGCGCCCCCATGGCGGCGACTTCGCGCGCCACTACGACCAGACCGTGCACGGGTTGTCGAGCTATTTCGTCTGGTTGAACCGTTCGAAGCAATCGCTGACGCTCGATCTCAAGCGGCCCGAGGCGCGCGCCGTCCTCGCGCGGCTCGTGGCGCGGACCGACGTGCTCGTGCACAACCTCGCGCCGGGCGCGGACGATCGCCTGGGCCTCGGACTGCTCGAGCTGCGGGCGCTCCATCCGCGGCTCATCACGTGCGCCGTGTCGGGCTACGGCACGCTCGGCCCGTACGCGAAGAAGAAGGCGTACGACATGCTGATCCAGGCGGAAGTCGGGCTGGTGTCGATCACCGGCACGCCGGAGACCCCGAGCCGCACGGGCATCTCCGTCGCCGACATCGCCGCCGGCATGTACGCGTATTCGGGCGTGCTGACGGCGCTGTTCACGCGGGCCACCACCGGGCTCGGTACGGCGATCGACGTGTCGCTCTTCGACGCGCTCGGCGAATGGATGGGCGCGCCGGCCTATTTCACCGCATACGGCGGCAACGAGCCAGGGCGCAACGGCGCCGCCCACGCCACGATCGCTCCGTACGAGCTGTTCGTCAGCGGCGACGACAGTGAGATTTACCTCGCCATCCAGAACGATCGCGAGTGGGTCCGCTTCTGCGAGGTCGTGCTCGAGCGTCCGGAAATCACGCACGATCTGCGCTTCGCGACGAACACGACGCGCGTCCAGCACCGGCCGATCCTGCGCGCGATGATCGCGGAGATCTTCGGCACGATGCCGTCAGCCGTGCTGGTCGATCGGCTGTCCGCGGCGGGGATCGCGTTCGCGCGCCGCAACCCGGTCGCGGGCTTTCTGGATCATCCGCAGATCGTCGAGCGGGATCGCTGGCGGACCATCGGCTCTCCCGTCGGCGAGCTCCGCGCGCTGCTGCCGCCCGTGCAGATGGACGGCGTCGTGCCGGCGATGGGCGCGGTGCCGGCGCTCGGCGAACACACCGAGCCGATCCTGCTGGAGCTCGGCTTCGAGCAGAAGACGATCGACGAGTGGAAGAAGGAACAGGTGATCTGATGGCGGTGAAACCGGGCTGGACCGGCCGGCTGTTCGAGGACTTCGAGGTCGGCGACGTGTACGAGCACCCGCTCGGCCGCACGATCCTCCCGGCCGACAACGTCTGGTTCACGTGCCTGACGATGAACACGAACCCGATCCATTTCGACGCCGAGTACGCGTCGAAAACCGAGTTCGGCAAGCCGCTCGTCAACTCCTGCTTCACGCTCGCGCTCGTCACCGGGCAGTCGGTGACCGACCTCACGGTCAACGCCGTCGCGAACCTCGGCTGGGACAGCGTCAAGCTGCCGCATCCGCTCTTCGAGGGAGACACGGTGCGCTCCAGGAGCGAAGTCCTCGAGACGCGTGCATCGAAATCGCGCCCCAACGTCGGCATCGTCCGCGTGAAGACGACGGGCCTGAATCAGCGCGGCGACACGGTGATCGAGTTCACGCGCACGTTCATGATCTGGAAGCGCGGCCACGTGCCGAAGGCGTAGGGGCCGTCTTCGCGTTTGCGATGGCGCTCGTGCGCTTCGTCTGGTTCAGAATGTCGTGAGGCTCTGATGGTGTGCCCGAACTGCCGAGAAGAGTTCCCCTGGCACGTCATGGTGTGCCCGAAGTGCAACGTCGACACCGTGGACCGGCTGCCCGGCCCGGAGCCGACGCCCGATGTCGAGCTCGTGAAGGTCTTCGCGGCCGGCGATCCCGGCCTCATCGCCGTGGCCAAATCGCTGCTCGAGGGCGAAGGGATCGACTACTTCGTCCGCGGCGACAGCCTGCAGGATCTCGCCGGCCTCGGACGCCTGACGGGCTACAGCTATGTCTTCGGTCCTGCTGAATTCTGGGTTCGCGCGGCCGACTGCGATCGCGCGCGCGTTCTCCTCAAGGAACTCGGTCCGGCCTAGCAGGCCGCCGACGTCTCTTCATCAGGCGCCGCCAAGGAGTGCGGTGATGGTTCGGATCTCCGCGACGTCCTCCATCCGTCGGAGCAGATCCAGCGCGCGTGCAGCAGATGACTCCGGCAGCGTACGCGCCGCGCACGCCATGAACTTCGCCGCCAGGTCTTCGTCGGTCGCGGGCCGCTCCGGATAGCCGCGCGCGCCGCGGGCCTCGCGCTCGAGCACGCGGCCGCCGCGAAGCGCGACCCGGACGCGCGATTGCGTCAGCGCCGGCGCCCGCCCGTCGAACGACGGATCCACCTGCATCGTGATGCGCGACATCAGATGGTCGAGATCCGAACGTGTCAGGTTGGCATCCTCGAACGTCTCGATGCCGACGCGCCCGTCGGCCGCCGCTGCCGCAACGCAGAACGGCATGCTGAACTTTCCTTCGAGCCCCGACCGCGGACGCGGATAGATCAGGATCGTCGGCGTGATCGAGTCCACGTCGACGTCGATGCGCTCGATGTCGCCGGCGGCGAAGCTGTGCTCGCGGCGGAGATCCAGAATCGTGTCGATGGCCGGATGCGTGCCGGCGCACGACGGATACAGCTTGACGGTGATGCCGGTGTCGAGAATCTCCCAGCGGACTCCGAGATCCTCGATCGCACCGCCGAGGTCGCGGCTCGCGCCGTCGAACGCCTGCAGGAAGCCCTGCGGGCCGTCGATCGCCTGCACGCTCGCCGTCAGGCCTGCCTTCGCAAGCAACGCCGCGAGCACGCCGTTGCGCGCCGCCAGTCCCGCGTGCAACGGCTTCACCATCGTCCCGAAGTTCTCCTTCAGCCCCGACGCTTCGGACGCGGCGATCGCGAGCGCGTGGCCCGCGGCCTCCGCGCCGAGCCCGAGCAGCCGCGCGGCGGCGGCCGCGGCGCCGACCGAGCCGAGCGTGGACGTGCAGTGCCATCCGCGTTCGTAGTGCCGCGGATTCATGACCCGCCCGAGTCGCGCCTCGATCTCGAAGCCGGCGACGTAAGCGTCGAGCGCGGCGCGTCCGGACGCCCCGGACGATTCGGCAGCCGCGAGCGCCGCGGGCACGAGCGGCGCGCTCGGATGCGCGAGCGACACGAAGCACATGTCGTCGAAGTCGAGCGCGTGCGCGGCCGTGCCGTTGGCCAGCGCGGCGTCGGTCGCGGCGGCGCGCACCGGGGAGCCCAGCACGACGCCATCGCCGGCGCCCTCCGCAACGATGGCGCGCACGATGCGGCTCACAGGCTCGGTCGATCCGGCCAGCGCCACGCCGACCGTGTCGACGAACGCTCTGGCGGCCGCGGCGCGTGCCGCGGCCGGAGGCGCAGCCGACGTGACGAACGCGCTCAACCGCGCAATCGACGGCCGCGTCCCGATCACTGCGATCCGCCGATCGTCCCCGGCTCAGTCTGGCCGATCGCCGCCATGAAGCGCTGCTTGATCGCGACACAGTCGAGCGGCGGTTTGGCCGACGGCGTCGACTCCGACACCTTCGCGACGATCACCCAGGGGCCGGGTTCGACGATCGCACGCGCGAGTGCGGCATCGAGCGCGTCCGGCGACTTGACCGTCGCGGTCGGCGCGGCTCCGACCGCTTTCGCAGCGGCCTCGAGATCGGTCCCGTGCGCGGTGGCGGTCTGCTGTCCGCCGGTCGTGCCGTATTCCTGGTTGTCCCACACGATGACGACGAGGTTCTGCGGGCGCGTCCAGCCGATCGTCGCCAGCGATCCGAGGTTCATCAGAAGCGATCCGTCGCCGTCGAGCACGAAGACGCGCAGGTCGGGGCGTGCCATCGCGAGGCCGAGACCGATCGACGACGCGAGCCCCATGCTGCCCCACGTATAGAAGTTCGCAGAACGGTCGCTGGCGGTATACAGATCGTACGTGGGATGTCCGAGGCTTGCGACGATCGGCACGTTGCCGAGCCGCTCGAGCGCCGCGACGACCCGTCGGGTCGCGTCGAGTCGAGTCATGCGCGCGCGCTCGCGTGAGGCGGCGGCGGAACGGTGATGCGCCGTGGAAGCAGGCACGCGCCAGTCGTCCGCGTGCCGAACGCGGTCTGCGCCGCGAGGCGAACCGTCTCGGCGGCCGACGCGGCCGTCTCGACCGTCACGTGCGGGATGCCGATCGCGTCGCAGATGGCGCGCACGGCGCGTCCCATCGGGACCTGCGCCTCGTTCCATTCCCCCGTATCGCCGCGCATGCTGATCACCGTCAGCACGGGGATGCGATACGGCACCAGCAGCGACGTGACGGCGTTGAGCGAGTTGCCGAGTCCGCTGGACTGCAGCATGACCGTGGGCCGCGCGCCGCCGAGGTACATCCCCGCCGCGATCCCGAACGCCTCTTCCTCGCGCGTGGCGACCGTCGTCCGGACGTCCGGGTATCGCTCGCGGAGGATCCGCAACACGTGAGACAGCGGGTTGTCGGGAACGTAGACGACGTGGCGGCTGCCCGCCGCATGGAGGCCGGCGCACACGCCGGCCGCCCACTCCGGTTGTGTCATGGAATCAGGAGTATAGCGTCGTATGACCTTCGTCATACGCCGCGGCGGGTTCCGGCGGTACGCTCGATCGCGGGATGTCCAAGAAGATCATCGAGCGTCCGAAGCATCCCGAGCGCGTCTGCTGGGGCTGCGACAAGCTCTGCCCGGCGGAGGCGCTCGCGTGCGGCAACGGCACGATCCGCGCGCCGCACCCGTGCGAGTTGTTCGGCGACGACTGGCTCGACTGGGCCACGCGGCGGCGTCGGCAAAAAGACGACGACACGTCCGCGACGCCGTGAACGCCGACACCCGCGCCGGTCTTCCGCCGCGGCTGCTGCCTCTTCTCTACTTCGCCCCCGCGCACATCGCGCTGACGCTCGCCTTCGCGGCCCTCGCGATCGATCCGTACGGATTCGCGGGCTTCTTCTACCACGCGCGCATGATCGCGGTCGTGCATCTGGTGACGCTGGGCTGGATCACGGCGTCGATTCTCGGCGCGCTGTATCTCGTCGCGCCGATCGCGCTGCGGACGACGCTGCCCGCGCGCTGGCCGGACTATCTGGCCGCGGGTCTCGTGTGGATCGGCGTCGCCGGCATGGTCGCGCACTTCTGGATCGCGGAGTACTCCGGGATGGCGTGGTCGGGCGCAACGGTGGCGGGCGGCGTCCTGCTCGTCGGCGCGCGCGCCGCCGGTCCGTTGCGCCGCGCGGCGATCCCGCGCGCGGTTCGCGTCCATGTCGCGCTCGCATTTCTCAACTTCGGCGTCGCCTCGACGATCGGCGTGCTGCTCGGCATTCAGCGTATGCACCCGGTCCTGCCGGGCTTCGGACTCCCGTACGTCTTCGGGCACGCGCATCTCGCCGCCGTCGGCTGGGCGACGATGATGGTGGTGGGCGTCGGCTATCGTCTGCTGCCGATGGTGCTGCCGGCACGCATGCCTTCCGGCCGCACGCTCTATGCGACGGCCGTCCTGCTCGAGGCCGGCGTGCTCGGACTGATCGTCACACTGTCGTTTCGCCTGTCGGGTGCGCGGGTCTTCGCCGCGACGATCGTCGCCGGCCTGCTGGTGTTCCTGCTGCACGTCGTGTGGATGCTCCGGCATCCGGTCCCCCGGCCACCGGCGTTCCGCACGCCGGATCCGGCAGTGCTGCATGCAGCCGCTGCGTTCGTCTCGCTCGCGTGTGCCTGCGGACTTGGACTCTGGCTTGTCTTCGCGGAGACGACCGCCGCCACGCTGCGCATCGCCACCGCCTACGCCGTGCTGGGCCTCGTCGGCTTTCTCGCGCAGATGGTCGTCGCGATGGAAGGCCGCCTCTTGCCGATCTTCGCGTGGTACTGGGCGTTCGAAGCAACGGGACGGCGCGGCCCGGTCGTCCCGCCTCACGACATGCCCTGGCGCGGCGGGCAGTACGCCGTCTTCGCGCTGTGGCTCGCCGGGGTGCCCTGGCTGGCGGCGGGGCTCGCGCTCGATGCGGGCGCTGCGGTTCGAGCGGCGGCCTCGTGCCTCCTCGCCGCCACGCTGCTCGACTCGGTGCAGGCGGCGATCGTCGTACGCCACGCCTTCACTCGGCCGGCGGCGTCTCAGGGTCGTCGTCGAAACGCCGCTTCGTAGATGACAGGGCCGCCTGACGGCAGCATGCCCGGCAAGCGGCGGTTGTATTCGGTGATCGGTACCGACACGTCCGGATCGAACCCGGCGGCGTCGAGCTCCGCGACCAGTTCGTCGGCGGTCAGGAAGACCTGCGGCCGGCCGGAGAACTGCGTGAACACGAATGTCTCGTTCTCCACCGGCCGCGCCTCCGGCGGAAGCGTGTTGCGCGAGAACGTGAAGACGAACAATCCGGCGCGCGGTTTCGCGATTCGCGCAGCCTCGGCGATGGCGCAACGAAACTCCGCGGACGATCCGGCGAGATTCCAGATCCCGTGCGCCACGACGAGATCGACGGCCGCGTCGGGCAGCGGAATCGCGTCCATGGGCGCGTGCGCGAACAGTACCCGGCTCGACGCCGCCTGACGCGCGCGCTCCACTCCGGCGGCGAGCATCGGCCACGACAGATCCGTGCCGACGACGTCCCATCCTGCCCGCGCGAGGGGCACGGCATTGCGGCCCGCACCGCAGCCGATGTCGGCGGCGAGGCCACGCGCCCTTCTCTGTGCTTCGCGCGCCGCGAACTGCATGAGCACGTCATTGGGCAGCGCGCGCGAGAAGCCGTTCACCGTTTCGCGCGACACCCAGGGAGCGAGATCAGCGGGCATCACCATGATGGCAGCATGCCGCGTGTCGCCGCCGCGGCATATGACGTCCGTCATTGCGCGACGCTGCCGGAAATCCGGCAGTTTGTAAGAGTTCTGTCGAGCCGTTCAGCGGCGCGGCGGTCCGCGTACGATCGCTGCATGCGCGTGCTGCTCTCATCAGTTTTCAAACCCTTCGCCGTCGACGACGAGTTCGGATCGCGCGTCGCCAATCCTGTGGAGCTGTACCACAACCAGGTCACGCGCGAGCAGGGACCGTTCTCGCTGCGCATGTTCCACCGCACCTGGAGCCTGATGTTCCTGCGGGAGAACATCTCTGCGCCCTGCACCGTGCTCGACTTCCCCACACGCGAACGCTTCGTGCGCGAGCTGACGTCCCATCGGTACGACGTCGTCGGCATCTCGGCGATCGTGGTCAACGTCGGCAAGGTCCGCGAGATGTGCCGGCTGGTCCGGCTCCACTCGCCGCACTCGACGATCGTCGTCGGCGGGCACGTCACGTCGATCCCCGACATCGAGCAGCGCATCGACGCCGATCACGTGGTGCGCGGCGAAGGGATCGCGTGGCTGCGGCGCTTTCTGGGAGAGGAACCGGACGCGCCGATCAAACACCCGCTGATCCCCTCGTCGTTCGGCTTCCGCGTGATGGGCCTGCGGACGCTGGAGAACCGGCAGACGCGATCGGCCACGATCGTGCCGTCGGTGGGCTGCCCGATGGGCTGCAATTTCTGCACGACCTCCGCCTTCTTCGGCGGCAAGGGCTCGTTCATCAACTTCTACAACCGCGGCCGCGAGCTCTACGACGTGATGTGCGACGCCGAGCGCCGGCTCGGCTCCCGATCGTTCTTCATGATGGACGAGAACTTCCTGCTGCATAAACGCCGCGCGCTCGAACTCCTGGAGTGCATGAAGGCAGGCGGCAAGGCCTGGTCGCTGTACGTGTTCTCGTCGGCCAATGCGATTCGGCAGTACGACATGCGCCAGCTGGTCGACCTCGGCGTCGAGTGGATCTGGCTCGGCCTGGAAGCGCCGACAGGCGACTACGTGAAGCTCGCCGGGGCCGACACGCTGGCGCTGACGCGCACGCTCCAGTCGCACGGCATCTGCGTCCACGGATCGACGATCGTCGGCCTCGAGCACCACACGCCGGAGAACATCTGGCAGGATCTCGATCACGCGATCGCGCACGACACGGTGTTCCATCAGTTCATGCTCTACACGCCGATGCCGGGCACGCCCCTGCACCGGGAGGTGGCGGCGGAAGGACGCCTGTTGGACGACGTGGACCTGGCGGACATCCACGGACAGCACGCGTTCAACTTCCGGCATCCCGCGATCTCGCGCGTGCAGTCCAAGGAGCTGCTCGACGCGGCGTTCCGCGCCGACTACGAGCGCAACGGACCGAGCATGTACCGGCTGATGCGGACGATGTTCGATCGATACCGCCGCTACGGCCGGGATGCCGACCTACGTGTGCGCGCGCGCGTCGAACGAGCCGCCGCGCAGCTCGGCGGCGGGTATTCGGCGGCGCTGTGGGCGATGGAACGCTACCTGAAGGACATGAACGCCACCGTCGGCGCGCGCGTGGCCGCCCTGCGGCGCGACATCCATCGCGAGTTCGGCCCGCTGTCCCGCGCCGCCGCGGCGGTGGGCGGCCCGCTGCTGTACTGGTCGGCGCGCCGCGAAGCCATGCGGCATCCGCGCGGCCGCCGCCTGGAGCCGCGCACCTTCGTCGAACGAACGTCGTAAGTGACGCCGGGCGGCGTTCAGGCCACGAGCACCGTGACGCGCGCGTCCAGATGAACGGACGCGTGCAGGGATCGCGAGATCAGGCAGCGCTCTTCCGCCTTGTGCAGCAGGCGTGCGGCCAGCGCCTCGTCCACGCCCGCCGGCACCGTCAAATGCGCGTGCAGCTCCATCGCGGTGAAGCGCGTCACGCCGTCGACGCGATCCAGCGTACCCGTCGCGTCGCACTCCAGGTCGTGCCAGACGAGTTTCGACGCCCGCGCCAGCGCGCGGAACGTGAGGATGAAACAGTCGGCGACCGCGCCCGTCAGCAGCGTCTCCGGCGACCATCGATCGCCGGGACCGCCGAATTCCAGCGGGGACGCCGTCGGAAGCGGCGGAAGACCGTTGGAGGCCAGCCGCACATCGCCCTCCGGCAGTGACGTTGCGGTGACCCTGTAACGATGTGGATAGTTCTGCATGACTCCTCTCAATCGATCCGGCTAGCGCGGGTGCGAGAATTCCGCCGCGCGCGGAACGAGTTCAAAGTAAAGACGGTCGGGCAGCGACGTGTGCCAGCGGCCGGTCGCGCGCGCGAACCCGACGACGCCGAAAAAGACGACCAGGATCGCTGCGGCGAGCCCCCACGCGGGAACCACGCGACGCCGCCTCAGGCCGGCCTCGAGATCGAGCGCGCCGACGACCGGACAGACCGCGACGCACGACAGGCATGCGGTGCACTCCGCCGATCGCACCGAGGCCAGCACGTCGACCGGCACCGCGGCGGGACATGCCTTTGCGCATTTCGCGCAGTCGATGCACGCATCCGCGTTCCGCACGATCCGCGCCGGACTCGCCAGCGCGACCAGCCCCATCAGCGCGCCGTACGGGCACAGGTAGCGGCACCAGGGGCTCTTCACCACGAGCGACAGCGCGACGAGAACGGCCAGCACGACGGCCGTCGCCTGCCCCATCAACCGGAAGAAGTTCAGCATCTTCACGTCGGCGACGAGCCCGTACGGTCCGCCGAGAAACGCGCGGATCTCCGGCACCGGCATCGCGACGACGACGTACAGAAACAGCGCGAGCAGGATGTACTTCACGCCGCGCAGCGGCAGGTCGAGCCATCGCGGTACCCGGCGCGTGCGCTTGACGATCGTCTGCCCCGTCTGCGACAGCCATTCGGAGAGCGTGCCGATCGGACAGACCCAGCTGCAGAACGCTTTCCTGAAGAGGAACGAGATCGCGAGGAAGGCGATCAGCATGAACATGCCCGCCGCGTGCAGCTCCGGCACGGTGCGGGTCACGATGAGCGCCTTCAGGTTCATCAGCGACGCGATGGGCAGCCACGCCTCGACGCCGTCCGGCCGATCGACGCGCAGCGTCGCGCCACCGCTCTCGAAGTACCGCACTCACATCACGAACTGCACGCCCACCCAGAGGGCGATCGCGGCGAAGAAGACCTGAACGGCGAAGCGCGTCTGCTGCGAGACATCGCCCCGCCGACGCGTAAACGGCCTCTTCACACGGGCTGGCATCGTGGCCACCTGACCAAGCGTAGCGTCGCGAGCCGCAGCGGGGTATGACGGGCGTCATGCCCGCTACTCGTTGAAAACAGGCAGATTCACTCGATCTGCCACGGCCCTCCCGACGACCGCGGAGAATCGGTGCCGCCGCGTCGATCGAGCCGCATCACCATGACGTAGAGCGCGCCGCAGATCAGCGTCAGCGAGAGCGACACGGCGAACGCGATGCCGGCGACGCTGTGGTGGCCCGCGAGGTACGACTCGAGCGTCGCGGTCAGCAGCCACATCTGCACGATCAGCAGCACGATCACGAACGCCATGGCGGCGCCGATGGCGGAGCGCCGGCGGCGCCGCTCCAGCGGATTCACGGCTCAGCTCCTTCTTCGACGCCGACCGCGAAGATGTCGTCGCCGCGCTGCTCGATGCGGATGCGGGGCAGGGGACGCGGCGGCGGTCCCTGCAGCACGCGGCCGCTGTCGGGCGCGAAGAAGCCGTCGTGGCACGGACACTCCAGCCGATCGCGCTCGGCCGAGTAATACACCGCGCACGACAGGTGCGTACACTTCTGGCTGAAGGCCGCGAGCACGCCGGTGGACCGCCGGAAGAGGATGCACGGATCCTGCGCACGCGGATACGAGAACGTGCGCACGGCGCCGGCGGCGATCTCCGACGCGCGCGCGATGGCAACCTCGGGGTAGGCGGGCCGCGCGTCGGCGGTGAGGGACCGCAGCCAGATCCAGCCGTTGCCGCACGCCATTCCGGCGCTCGTCAGCACGAGGAACTTGGTGAACTGCCGCCGCAGCACGTAGGCGTCCTCGGGCGCGTCGACCGAGAATTCCTCTCGCCAGACCGGCCGCTGGTTCTTGACGTCGTCGCTCATGACTGCCCTTTCCACACGTAGTCCTCGACGTCGACGGCGATGTCGCGGCGGCTGGCCGGAGCCATCATCCACACCTTCGTGCGCACGGGTTCCGCGCCGAAGCGGAAGTCGCGTACCGGCGCCGACACGCGCTGGCGCGCCACGACGTCCGGCGGTCCGAACGTGAGCGCCTGGCTCGGACAGACGGTCGCGCACATCGGCCGCAGGCCCACCGACGTGCGGTCGTAGCACATGTCGCACTTCATCATCAGCTCGAACCCGGCGTGCACGGTCGGCACGCCGAAGGGGCACGCGAGGACGCAGTTCGAGCACGCGATGCACCGCGGCTTGAGCGCGCTGCGGACGATGCCGTCCTCGCCGCGCTTGATCGCGTCGGCCGGGCAGACCATCGCGCACGTCGGCGTCTCGCAGTGCATGCAGACCGTCGGCGCGGTCGCGATGCTGTTCGCGCGATCGAGATAGTCGACGTGGATCATCGACACGCCGCGATGGCTGTCGCACTCGGCGCAGGCCGCCACGCACGCCCTGCACCCGATGCAGCGCGACGGATCGACGAAGAACTCGTACCCGTTCATGACGCGCCGGTCTCCTCGCGGCGCCAGGTCGCGAGATCCGCCGGCGGCGTGGTCTTCTCGATCCGGCACGCCGACACCTTGTACTCCGGAATCTTGCTGCGCGGATCGATCGTCCGGTGCGTGAGACGGTTGGCGCTGCGCTGGCCGGGCCAGTGATAGGGAATGAAGACCGTGTCCGGACGGATCGTCCGCACCAGCATGGCCTGGATCACCACCGACGCCCGCCTCGTCGTGACCGTCACCCAGTCGCCGTCCGCGATCCCGCGTGCGGCTGCGAGCGTCGGATGGATCTCCACGCGCGGCTCCGGATACTGATCGACGAGCGGACCGATGCGGCGCGTCTGCGTTCCCGAGAGGTACTGGCTGACGACGCGGCCCGTGGTGAGGAAGACGGGAAAGTCGGCGTCGATCGGATCGCCGGCCTCGCGCCACTCCGTCACCTGGAGGTGCGCCTTCCCGTCCGCATGCGCAAACCGCCCGTCCGCGAACAACCGGGGCGTTCCGGGATGATCGAGCGACGGGCACGGCCAGAACATGCCGAGCTCCTGCTCGATCCGCTCCCACGTGATCCCGTAGTAGTCGGCCAGACCGCCGCGCGACGCGAGCCGCAGCTCGTCGTAGATGTCGCGCGTCCCGCGCGGATAGTCGAAGTGCTGGCCGCGTCCGAGCTTGCGCGCGAGATCGCAGATGACGAGCGCGTCCGACCGCGCGTCTCCCGGCGGGTCGACGGCCTTGTTGATCTTCTGCACGCGCCCTTCCGCGCTGCAGACGATCCCTTCGTCCTCCTCCTGGAGGCTGCCGGCAAACACGATGTCGGCGTGATGCGCGGTCTCGGACAGGAAGAAATCGATCACGCCGAAGAACTCGAGCCTGGACAGCGCGTCGCGCGTGAACTCCGCGTCGGGCAGCGACACCAGTGGGTTGAAGCACATCGACAACAGCGCCTTGATCTCGCCGCGGTGAATCGCTTCCATGATCTCGACGGCGGTCTTGCCGGCGCCAGGAATGCTCTCTTCCGGCACACCCCACACCGAGGCGATGTACTGACGCGCCGCAGGGTCCCGGATGTCGCGCATGCCGGGCAGCTGGTCGCACTTCTGCCCGTGTTCACGCCCGCCCTGGCCGTTGCCCTGGCCCGTGATCGTCATGCAGCCCGCGCCCTCGCGCCCGACGTTACCGGTCGCGAGAAACAGGTTGTGCATCGCCAGGCAGTTCTCGACGCCCTTCGAATGGTGCTCGATGCCGCGCGCGTGAAGCCCCATCGCGCGATCGGTTTCCCCGATCCAGTGCGCCGCGGTGACGATGTCCTCTGCGCGGACGCCGGAGATCTCGGCGGCACGCGCCGGCGTCCACGCGTCGACCGACGCGCGCACCACGTCGAACCCGGTCGTGCGCTCGCGGACGAACGACTCGCGCACGAGTCCGTCGCGCACGATCACGTGGAGCATCGCGAGGAACACGGCGAGGTCGGTGCCGGGACGCACCGGCAGGTACAGATCCGCGTTCCGCGTGATCGGCGTCAGGCGCGGATCCATCACGATGAGCCGTCCGCCACGCTCGCGGCACTGCCACAGGTAGTGCGTCGTGATCGGCGCGCATTCGGCCGTGTTCGAGCCCGCCACGAGGACGACGTCGGCCACAGTCAGGTCGGGCCACGGATTGCTCGAGCGATCGACCCCGTACGTCAGCTTGTTCGCCGTCCCCGCCGACACCATGCACAGACGGCCGTTGTAGTCGATATGCTTTGTCCCGATCGCCACGCGCGCGAACTTGCCGAGCACGTACGCCTTCTCCGAGACCATCGATGCGCCGCCGTAGACGGCGATCGCATCCGCGCCGTGCTTGTCGCGGATCGCCGTGAGCCGCCGCGCGGTTTCGTCGAGGGCCCGCTCGTACGAGATCGGCGCGAACCCCGCATCCGTGCGCTCGAGACACGACAACAGCCGGTCCGGGTGCGAGCCCTGCAGGTAGCGCTTCACGCCCTTCGGGCAGAGCATGCCGCGGTTGAACGGAAATTCCTCCCACGGCTCGAAGCCGACGACGCGGTTGTCGCGCACCTTCAGCTGGATGCCGCACTGCATGCCGCAGAACGAACAGTGCGTCTTGACGAGCGCGTCGGGACGGCTGCGCGCGGCGTCGCTCCATCCGCCCGGGGGCGCGTCGTTGCGGTGCGGACCGTACGCGTCCGCGAGCCGATCAATGGGCAGAGGCGGTGTGGCCACGAGCGTCATCCTTGATGCGGAGCTGCGCCGTTGCGAGCGTCGCGCGTTTGCACGGCGGACACAGGCCCTGCCACGTCACGGCGGGCCCGTCGATCCGGTAGTCGAACCCGAGCTCTGGCAGCACGCGCTGGAGATCCTCGATCTGCATGCGCGAGGCATATCGCCGCCCGCATCGCGCGCAGGTGGCGCCTTCGTCTTCGAGACCCGCCGCCTGATAGAGCTTTACGCCGAGCTGGGCCGGCCGCTGGAAGATGTGAAAGAACTTGCCGAACGGCAGGAACAGCAGCGCGCCGATCACCGTGATGGCGTGCGTGATCGCGAGGAATCCATAGAAGGACCCGCGCAGCCACATCGTCGAGGCCGTGAGCGCGAGGCCGGTCACCGAAATCGCGAACAGCAGGATGAGCGGCAGGAAGTCGGACGACCAGTCCTGCAGGGTCAGCGCGCCGCGATCGCGCATCCGCCGCCAGAGCGACAGCGCGATGCCCGACAGCACGAGGAAGGCCGACACGTCGAGCCCGTGAAACAGCAGCCACGAGAGCGGCGTGTGCAGCGGGAACGACCCGGCCTCGAACCCGAACAGATACGTCACGTAGGTCGCCTGATCGCCGGGGCGCGTGCGGAAATGAATCCAGCCGAAGACCAGCGGAAACGTGATCGCGACCGCGATGACGCATCCCCAGAAGATCAGCTGGTGCATCCACCAGCGCAGGCGCGAGCGCTTGAGGATGAACGTCTGCGCGAGGAGGTGGGTCGCGATCGCCACGACGAGCGTGCGCAGGCTGCGCAGCAGCCCTTCACGGCCGACGAGCACGAAGCCGCGCTCGAAGAACAGGCGCGTCGGGGGCTTGTTCAACCAGATCGCGTAGTGATAGACGATGCCCCACGTGGCGAATATCACCGCGAACGTGTAGATGACGAGCGCGGGATCGAAGTTCTCGAGGTTGCGCGAGCCGACCACGATCGACGCGACGAGGAACGCCGTCGCCATCGTCGCCCACGCGGCGGCGCGCAGCTGCTCGGCCAGGCGCGACGAGACGAGCGGCGCGGCGCGCTCGACCGCGCGCTGGCGCGCGAGGAGCACGCGCGCGTTGAGCACCCACATGCCCGCCGCCGTCAGCGCGAGCAGCCCGAACCCGGGCCACACGGCGCCGAACCGATCGCGAAAGAATCCCAGTTCGAGCGGCGGGAAGAAGCCGCCGAGGCCGCCGAGCGCGCCGACGAGTCCCGTCACGGTCGCCGTACTCGTCGGGAACAGCTCCGGCACCAGCCTGAACACCGCGCCGTTGCCGAGCCCCAGGAGGGCCGCGCAGCCGAGCGCGCCCACGGTGAACGGCACCATCGACGGCCACATCAGCAGCAGCGCAAACGGCAGAACCCCGGCGAAGACGCCGGACAGGACGCGCGCGCCGCCGAGATTGTCCGAGAGAACCCCGCCGAGGGGCCGCATCAACGTCGCGAGCACGACGAAGCCCGCGGTGCGGAACCCCGCGTCGGTCGCGGTCAGGCCGAACTGATCGCGCAGCAGCGTCGGCAGGTACACCGAGAACGCGACGAACCCGCCGAAGGTCAGGAAGTAGAAGGCGCCGAGCAGCCAGCACAGCGGCTGCGTCGTGAGCACGCGGAGCATCGCGGCCGCCGACGCCGGCTTGGCGGTCGACGGCGCGTCGCGGGCGACGAGAAAGAACGCAATCGCCCACACAACACACAGCACGGCGACCGCCTGAAAGACCCACGCGCGCGACGTGTGCGCCGCGACGACGGGACCAAGGAACACCGCCGCCGAATGGCCCATGTTGCCGAGGCCGTAAATTCCGAGCGCCGTCCCCTGCATCGCCGGCGGAAACCAGCGCGACGAGAATCCGACGCCGGCGGCGAACGACGATCCCGCCAGGCCGAGGAAGAACGCGCAGACGACGAGCCCACGATAGCTCGTGGCGGCCGGCGTGATCCAGACCGGCGCGGCCACGATCAGAAACAGGATGGTGAAGACGAGACGGCCGCCAAACCGATCCGTGAGCAGGCCGACCGGAAGGCGCGCGAGCGACCCGAGCAGGACCGGCACCGCGACGAGCAGCGACGTCTCCTGTGCCGTCAGGCGCAGATCGCTACGGAATCCGGTCGCGAAGCCGCTGATGAGTCCCCAGGCCGCAAACCCCAGCGCGAGAGACAGTGTCGCGTAGATCAGGTTGAGCCACGCGACGCGCCCCACCGAACCCGACATACCGTCCTACCGTAGCACGTCGCGCCTGGCTTCGAGTACCGCAGCCTTCGGAAAGAGCAGGTTGTTCTCGAGATGCACGTGATCGTGCAGGTCGCGCTCGAAGGCGTCCAGTTCCTGGAAGCACACGCGGTACGTCGCGCACGCGTCGTCGGGCGGCGTGTAGTCGTGCGTGAGGTGGCGGATCTCCGCCATCGCATCGCCCACGAACTGGTGGTCGGCCTCCATCGCGCGAATCGGGTTGGCGACCGTACCGAAAAGCGCCGGCTCGGGCGGCGTGCCGCGCACCACGGAGTCTTCGAGCGCCGCGATGAAGGGGAAGAGCACGCGCTCTTCTTTCATCATGTGCTCGTCCATCTCGCGGGCGACGCGCGCGAACAGATCGGCGATGTGCACCAATTCCGGGTGTTTCGCGCCGTGCACCTGCGAGATCTTCTCGGTATGCCGCAGCAGCACCGGCAGCGCGTCGCGCACGTACGCGTGATGGTTGCCGACGATGTAGTTGATGAGCGTGCGCGCGTCCCAGGCGGCGAACCGCGGCACGCCCGTGGCGGGCGTCCCGAGCACGGAGTCGAGCTCGTGGATCACCGCGTCGGCGTCCGCGCCCGCGTCGCGGCACCCCTGTTCGATGGTGCGGCCGCCGTTGCAGCAGAAGTCGAGCCCGTGGCGCTGGAAGATCGCGGCCGTCCGGTAGTCCGAGGCGACGACCTCGCGGATTGTCGTGTCTGGCGTGGCAGTCATGTTGGATCGAGCCTCCACGAGCAGGCTACCCACCGCCGCGGGAACCTCCTATGATCGGCGTCATGTCGCATGCTGCGGAAGAGCTCCTCCGGGTCACGCCCATCTTCAGCCGGCTCTCGCCCGCCGACCGGAAGGCGATCGCGGAAGTCGCGCGCGTGCGTGAGTTTGCGCGCGGCGAGACGATCTTCGAGCAGGACTCCCCGTCCGACGCGTTCTATGCCATCGCGTCGGGACGGGTGAAGATCTTCAAGATGATGCCCAGCGGCAAGGACGTGATCCTCGAGGTGTTCGGGCCAGGCGATCCGCTGGGCGCCGTCGCCGCGTACATGGACCGCCCGTTTCCGGCGAGCGCCGTCGCCCTCGAAGACACGGCGTGCGTGCTCATTCCGCGCCCGGCGTTCTTCCACCTGCTCGAAACACAGCCCTCTCTGGTGCGCGGCCTGCTGCTCGGCCTCACCGTCCGCCTCGTGGAGCTCACGAACCGCCTGGCCGAGCTCACCGGCGGCCGCATCGAACCGCGCTTCGCGCGCCTCTTCGTCAAGCTCGCGTCCGAAATGGGCCGCCCCGAACGCGGCGGCACGTTCATTCCGCTCGCGCTC
>Ga0066903_100000059_pt1 | contig 45619 bp, 43 predicted proteins | sample PanSoiMetaGPlot1_FD_67491 | JGI IMG/M metagenome (GOLD analysis project Ga0066903, IMG submission 67491) | Tropical forest soil microbial communities from Panama analyzed to predict greenhouse gas emissions - Panama Soil - Plot 1 (version 2) | ecosystem: Environmental > Terrestrial > Soil >... | reverse complement strand
AGCAGCGCCGTGCCGACGCCGCGCCCGCGCGCGTCGGGATGAACCAGCTCCGGGCCGAAGAAGTCGCGGCAGGTCGCCTCGTAGCACGCGAACCCGAGCAACGTGTCGCGCTCGATCGCGACGAAGCAGGCGAGCGGCATGCGCGCGAACGCCGCCTCGCACTCCGCCGCCCACCCTTCGGAGCCGTGCGCCCGCGCAAACACCGTCACCTGCGACCTCTCGGTCGCGAGCGCCCGCCGCACCACGATTCCTTGCCGGTGAAGCGCGTCCACGGCCGGCGCCAGCGGCGGCAGGTCGTACAGACGCACCAGCAGATCAGACATTCATCCGTCGAGCAGCGTGATCCAGCCGTGCTTGTCGGGCTCGCGACCCCACTGGATGCCGGTGATCGCGTCGAACAGGCGCTGCGACGCCTCGCCCGGCTCGCCGCCGTTGATGACGATGTCCTCGCCCTTCCAGCCGAGCGAGCCCACCGGCGTGATGACGGCGGCGGTGCCGCAGCCGAACACCTCGCGCAGCTTGCCCGCGTGGTGGGCGCGAATCAGCTCCTCCATCCCGATCGGCCGCTCATGGGCCTGGAATCCCCAGTCACGCAGCAGCGTCAGCACCGAATCGCGCGTGACGCCGTCCAGGATGCTGCCGCCGAGCGGCGGCGTGATGAACTCGTCCCCGATGCGCACCATCAGGTTCATCGTGCCGACTTCTTCCAGGTACGTGTGCTCGACCGCGTCGGTCCAGAGGACCTGCGCGTAGCCGCGCGCCTTCGCGTCCTCGGCGGCGCGCAGGCTGGCGATGTAGTTCGCGCCCGCCTTGACGCCCCCGAGGCCGCCGACCGCGGCGCGGACGTAGTTGTCCTCGACGAGGATGCGCGCGGGGGAAAAGGTCGGTCCGCCGCCGTAGGCACCGACGGGCGACGCGATCACGAAAAAGACGAACCGCTTCGCCGGGCGCACGCCCAGGAACGGCTCGGTCGCGATGATCGTCGGGCGGATGTACAGCGACGTGCCTGGCGACGACGGCACCCAGTCGGCGTCCGCGCGCACCAGCGCCAGGATCCCCTCGCGCATCAGCTCTTTGTCGATCGGCGGGATGCAGAGCCGGTCGGCGCCGTCATGCATACGCTTGCAGTGCCGGTCGAGGCGGAAGAACCGGATCTTGCCGTCCGCGCCGCGGAACGCCTTCAAACCGTCGAACTGCTCCTGCGCGTAGTGAAACACCGCCGCGGCCGGATCGAGAGCCAGCGGTCCGTACGGCACGACGCGGGCATCGAACCAGCTGCGCTCCGGCTCCCAGTCCGCCACCGCCATGTGGTCGGTGAACGTGCGCCCGAAGACCAGCTCGCCGTCCTTCGGACGCGGCTTGCGCGTCGCGGAGAGCTGCAGAGCGAAGGTGGTCGGCGACGGCATGGCATCAGGATAGATCGGGGCCGGTCCTGGTGCACGTCCGCCCGGTGCCCCGATAATGGCGCCCGGCACCCGCCCAAGGAGGCGCACATGCGCGACATGATCCCCGTCCCCGCTCCCGTCTCGTCCGCGATGGTCTCGACCACGTTCGACCTCTTCGGCCATCGCGTCATCAAGAGCTTCGGCCTCGTCCGTGGCATCACGGTCCGGTCCCGGTCGGTGGTCGGGGCCTTCGTCGCCGGCCTGCAGATCCTGATCGGCGGCAACATCAGCGTGTTCACCGAGCTGTGCGAGCACGCGCGCGCCGAGGCGCTGGACATCTGCCTGCGCCACGCGGCCGCCCTCGGCGCGAACGCCGTCATCGGCCTGCGCTACGACGCCAACGAGGTCGCCAGCGGCGTCACCGAGGTGCTGGCGTATGGGACGGCTGTGGCCGTCGAGCCCGCCTAGCCGAGCGCCCGATCCCGACGCCGACGATCGCCATCGCCACCAGCGTCGACCACGGAAGCCCATCGGAGGACGACCGCGAAGCGGCCACGGAACAGCCTGCTGCCGCGGGGCTGCAGGGATCGCCCAGGTGGCGCGCGGCGAGGTTGGTGTCCTCGTTGCCCGCCCAATCGACGGCGCGGACGACGTAGTCACCGGACTCGAGGCCCGGCGCCCCGTCTCCGCTGCAGACGCGCTCTCCGCTCAGGCTGGTCCCTTGCGCGAGCGGGGCCACCAGCGTCAGCGACGAGCCGTCGCGCCGATAGACGTTGTAGCGAAGGTCGCCGCCGGCGACGTCGTCGGACGCCGACGCCCAGGAGACGTCGACCAGGTAGAGGTCGTAGGGACCGCAGCACGCGCTGCCACCGCAGGTCAGGTGAGACCCGACGCTGGCGCCGGTGACGCCCGCGAAAAGCGGCGCCACGTCGTCCGTGCCGGGACCGGTCGTGAAAGACGCGAACACGGCGGGCGCCGCGGTCAGCGCGCAGCCAGAGGCGATCGCCATGCAGGGAATCGTTCGCTGATCAGCGAGCTGGTATCCGTGGTTCGGCAGCAGGCCGCCGTCGGGGCGAACGACCACCAAGTTCCCTGTGACCTCCATCGTGAAGGAGACGGACGATCCGCTCGCATCCAGCAAGAGGACGTCGGGGCCGAAGGCCGGGATGGCGGTCCCCCCGTTCACCGCGCCGTAGGCGATGACGAGGCGGCTGTTGGTCGGGATTGATTGCGTGCCGTCGGGCCAAACCGCACGCGAGCTGATGCCCGGCTCCGCCGGTGTGCAGGCCCGCGCAGAAGGGCTGATCAACCACGACACCGCTGTCAGTCCGATCACGATGCCCAAACAGTTTTTCATGACGCCTCCCTCGGCCGACCCGGACAATCCTCGGAGGATCGCCCAGAAAATGCCAGCGCCGGCATGAGGGCAGCAATCGCCGAGCCAATCGCCCAGGCGCGCGCAACCCGGACCTCACCCTAACCCTCTCCCGCTCACGCGGGAGAGGGGATCGGATGGTACGGCGGGGAAGCGCTACACCGTCAGGACGCCGGTGCGGATCAGGTAGGCGAGGCGCTCGCGCTGGTCCTTGTCGAGCAGCGCGTGCAGCCGCCCGAGCGCGCTGGTCACCGCGTCGCGCAGGCGCTCGGCGGTGGTGACCCGCTGGCCGGCTGCCTGCTTGGCCTTGGCGTCGTCGAACGTGTCGCCGGCGACCGCGTCCGCGAACGCGGACAGCGACCGGCGCCGATCGACCTCGGCCTGGGCGCGCTCTGTCTTCAGCTCGTCGAGGATGCGCGCCAGCTCGCCCACCTGGCGCTCGTCGAGCTCCAGCTTGTACGCCAGGAAGCGCAGCGGACGCCGGACGCCGAAGGCGCCGCCGCCGAAGCCCTCCCCTTCGCCTTCGTCAGAACCGCCGCCGTGCCCGCCCCGGCCGTAACCGCCCGCCCACTGCCGGGCGCCGCCCCACCCTTGCGGCCCACAGCCCCCGTCCCCACAACCGCCAGTACCTTCGTGGCGCGAGCGCCACCATGACACCATCGCTGGATGCATTTTCGTTTCTCCTTTCGCCGAGGCCTTCAGCTCCCGGCGGGTTTCCCGTGGGCGATATGCCTCACGGGTCGCGTTGCGCGTTCAAGTCTAAGCCCGACATTTCGATCGTCAAACCGGCCGGCGCGGCGGGGTGGTAAAAGCTCGGCCATGCCCCGTTACTGGCTGATGAAATCCGAGCCCGGCGTCTTCTCGATCGACGACCTGGCGCGCGCGAAGGACGGCACCACGCGCTGGGATGGGGTGCGCAACTATCAGGCCCGTAACATGCTGCGCAGCGAGATCGTCGTCGGCGACGGTGTCCTCTTCTACCATTCCAGCGCCGAGCCGCCCGCCGTCGCCGGAACGGCGCGCGTCGTGCGCGCCGGCTATCCGGATCCGACCCAGTTCGACCCCCGCGATTCGCACTTCGATCGCGACAGCCTGCGCGACGATCCGCGCTGGTACGCGGTCGACATCAAGTTCGAGACGAAGTTCGCGCGCGAGGTGACGCTGCCCGAGCTTCGCGACACGAAGGCGCTCGCCGAGATGGTGCTGCTGCGCCGGGGAAGCCGACTGTCCGTCCAGCCGGTGACGCCAGGTGAGTGGAAACAGATCCTGAAGATGGGCGCGAAGGCATGAACGCGAACCGCCCCGTCCCGCGCACGCACGGCATCCACCACGTCGCGATCCAGGTGCGTGATCTCGCGGCGGCCGAGGCGTTCTACGGCGGCGTGCTCGGCCTGCCGGTGCTGCGTCGCTGGCAAGGCGACGACGGCGAGCGCTCGATCTGGTTCGACCTGCACGATGGCGGATTCCTGGCCGTCGAACGCGTCGCCGGCAAGCCGCAGCCGCACGAGGGCTTCTACACCGACGATCTCGGCATCCACCTGGTGGCGCTGGCGATCGTCCGCGGCACGCGCGACGACTGGGAGGCGCACCTGGCGGCGGCGGGCGTGGAGGTCGTGCACCGCACCGACTACACGCTCTACGTCCGCGATCCGGAAGGAAATCGGATCGGCCTGTCGCACTGGCCGGAGGCGGACGGCCCCTCACCCTAGCCCTCCACCCACGCTGCCGCTTCGCGGGGCGAGGGGATCGGATCCGCTTGGGGCGAGGGATCGGAGCTAACGTCCGGGAAGCCGGCGAACACCGCCGTCGTCGCCGGTGATCTGGTCCTGCTTGTCGCGGGCGTCGCCGAGCTGCTTTTGCGTCTGCTGGTTCGTCGCCATCGCGATCGCACTCTGCATCATCGACTGGATCTGCGCGGGCGTCGCGGCGCCCCCGACACCGCCCATTCCCGTTCCGAGATCGATGGGCAGCGGGAAGACGATCGTCGAGGACGCCTCGCCCGACACCTCGACCAGCGTCTGGTAGAGCCGCAGCTGCAGCGCGCCCGGGTGCTGCGCGATCACCTCCGCCGCCTGGGCCAGCTTCGACGCCGCCTGCACCTCGCCCTCGGCGGCGATCACCTTGGCGCGGCGCTCGCGCTCGGCCTCGGCCTGCCGGGCCATCGCGCGCTGCATCTCCTTGGGCAGCTGGATGTCCTTGATCTCGACCGCCGAGATCTCGACGCCCCACTGCTCGGTGCGCGTGTCCAGGATGCCGCGCACCTCGCCGTTGATCGCGTCGCGGTGGGCGAGGATGTCGTCCAGGTCCATCTTGCCCAGCACCGCGCGCAGCGTGGTCGACGCCAGCTGAAGCGTCGCCGGCAGGAAGTCCTCGACCTCGAGCACGGCGTGCGAGGGCGACGCCACCGACGCGTAGACCACCGCATCGACGCTGATCGAGATGTTGTCGTGGGTGATGATCTCCTGCGGCGCGATCTGGATCGCCCGCGTCCGCGTGTCGACGACCCGCATCCGGTCGATCCCGAACGGCATGAGCAAGTTGAAGCCCGGCATCGCGAGCTGCTTGCGCGCCCGCCCGAACCGGAACACGACCGCGCGTTCGTACTCCTGCAGGACGCGAACGCCCGTCAGCAGAAGCAAGAGCCCGCCCGCGGCCGCCGCACCGATCAGCATCGTCAGCATCACCCGAGCCTACCACCCGCGGCGGGCGCCTGCCGGGTCGGGTTCAGGACCGGACGCCGTAGAGCTCGCGGCCTCGGCGGCCGCCGAAATAGACGAGCAGCAGCAGGCACCAGCCGACCCCGACCATGGCGAACAGCGGCGATCGCGCGGCCGCCGCCTCCAGGCTCGCGATCAGCTCTGCCTGCGAGCGTCCCGCCCCCTCGCCGCCCGCAGCCATCAGCTGGGCGAGGAGCGGCCCGGCCGCCGCGACCGTTTCGCGCGTGATGCGCATCGAAAGCGGCAGCTCGCCCAGTTGATAGACGATGCCGAAGACCGCCGTCAGCAGCGCGAGCAGGCGTCCGTTGCGATCGCGCGACAGCACCGCGGCGACGGCGTACAGCGTGAACAACCCGAACGCGATCGAGACGATCGCATCCAGGCGCAGCGCGACGCGGTGGCGGGCGACGATCGCGTCCAGCACGACCTCGACCTTGCGGGCCGCCTCCTCCGCCGCGGGAGGGCGGGGCGCGCTGCGAATCGTATGGTGCGCAACCGTCGCGGGATCGCGGATGACCAGCAGCCCGCCGACCAGCGTCATCCCGCCGAACAGCAGCATCGTCGCGGCGAGCAGGATCATCCACACCGGCCGGTGCGTGGGGGGTTGGGCGCGCAGCATCGGCGGCAGAGCCTACCCCATCTCCCACGTGACAAAAGGGCCGGCTTGGCCCAAAGTCTCGCCCGCATGCACTTAGTCGAGTTGATCAAGAACATCTTGTCCGAGGCGCACAGCCAGGGCAGCAACCTCGTGCAAGCGATCGTCCGCGTCGGTGGCCTGCCGACCATCACCGCCATCGTGTTCGCCGAGACCGGCCTGCTGGTCGGCTTCTTCCTGCCCGGCGACTCGTTGCTGTTCACGGCCGGGATCTTCTGCACCACCTCCAATCCGACCGGCGCGCAACTGCTGAACATCTTCACGCTGAACATCTTCGTGGTCGCCGCCGCGATCATCGGCGACACCGTCGGCTACTGGATCGGCGCCAAGGCGGGCCCGAAGATCTTCACGCGCGAGCAATCGCTGTTCTTCAACAAGAAGCACCTGCTGCGTACCAAGGCGTTCTACGAACGCCACGGCGGCAAGACGATCATCATCGCCCGCTTCCTCCCCATCTTCCGGACGTTCGCGCCGGTTGTCGCCGGCGTCGGCAAGATGAGCTACCGGCGCTTCGTCGCCTTCAACGTCGTCGGCGGCGCGGGCTGGGTGCTCAGCATGACGCTGGCCGGGTACACGCTGGGCAAGATGTTCCCCGGTATCACCAAGCGGCTCGACGCGATCATCGTCGGGATCGTCGTGGTGTCGCTGTTGCCCGCGTTCATCAGCTGGTTCATGAACCGCCGAAAGAACTCGCCGTCCTCCCCGACGCTCGCCATGTAATCATGGCGATGGCGAAGACGAAGGTGAATCGGATAGCCTCGCCCGAAAAGCCGCGCGCCGTCGCCAAGGTCGCCTTCCCGAAGAAGGCCCAGCCGCCATCGCACGCGGAGTTCGCCGCCCGACTGGCCGCGCCGGTCGGCAAGCGTTTCGAGGTGCTGCGGACCTTCCTCAAGAAGCAGGGCGCCGCCGAGGACTTCTTCTATTACGGCCCGCGCACCGGGTGGGGCTATCGCTTCCTCAAGGACGATCAATCGCTCTGCGCGATCGTCCTGTCGGCCGGCCGCCTGGTCGGGATCATCGCCCTCGACGGAGCCACCCAGGGGCACCTCGGGTGGGACGGCCTGTCGGACGTGGCGCGACGCGCGCGCAAGCTGGCGCACGGCACGCCCACGCTGCTCTGGCTCGACGTACCGCTCGACGGCACCGGCGCCAACGACTTCAAGGTTCTTCTGAAGGCCAAGCTCTCGCGCGTCGGCTGAAAATCCGGAACCCCTTCCGGCGATTTCTTGCCGCGCGCTCGCGCAATTTTCCAGGCCGCGGCTGCGATCCGCGTGTGGTCGTATGTGGGCGTGCGCCGTGTCGCCGCTTCATACAATCTCGTGGTCTGCGTGCTGCTCGCCGCGTGTAACGGCAAACAGCCGTCCGGCCTCGAAGCGAACGTTCGCCTGGCCGTCGCGCCGCGAACCGCGCCGCGCGCCGCCCCGCCGCCCGACACGCCCGCCGTCCAGGACGAACGGATCGACGATCTTCTGTCGGCCGTGATCGCCGGCCGCGAAGGCGACGGCCTGCCCCGGCGCCTGGAGACAGCGATCGCGCGCGACGACGCCGCTGCGCGTGCGGCCGCCGCGTTCGTCCACGTCGGGCGGGCGACGAAGATGATCATCGACGCGCTCGCCGCCGCCGGCACGCCCGTCGCGCAGGACGCGCTCTGCGATCTCGCGCGCGACAGCCGGCTGCCGACGCACGTCCGCGCCGAAGTGGTGGCCTCGCTCGGGCTGGTCAAGCGCCCGACGGCGCCGACGATGATCGAGGTCGCCGAGCTGATCCGCGCCCGCGATCAGGATCTGCAAGCGCCCGCGCTCTTCCTGGCCGGATCGGTCGCGCGGGCCGGACGCGCCGAGCACCCCGCCCAGGCCGCTGCGATCGAGCGCATCGTGCTGGCGGAGTCGGCGCGCGCGCGCACGACGGACGATCAAATGGATGCGCTGCCGCGCTTGGGAACATCGGCAGCGCCGCGGTGCTGCCGCGCCTGCGAACGGCGCTGACCGCCGCCGACCCGCGGATTCGCGCGGCGGCCACGCGCGCCCTGCGCCTGGTGCCCGACCCCGAGGCCGACCGCCTGCTGGCCGCGACGCTTCGCCGGGACGACCACGCCACCGTACGCGCGGCGGCGGTGTTCGCGGCGGGATTCCGGAAATTAGATCCGCTGGTCGGACCGCTGACCGAGGCCGCCCGGAGTGATCCGGCCGAATTCGTGCGCGCCGGCGCCGCCAAATTGCTGGCGCGCGCGACCGCCCCCGCGCAACCAATGGCCGCCGGCGACGCCGACTCGGGCCGCTGAGCGGCTGCCGGCAAAAAAACGCCGACCTCGGGCGAAATTTTGCCTGAAATTGCCGCGTCGTTCGACTCTACAATTTCCAATCCATCCTAGGGGTTAACCTGTATTTATTTTTCAGGTCATCTTTTTTAATCTCTCAGGCCTATACCCGACGTACTAACGGTTCGAAGGCTTCTGCGGTGCCCCCAGCGCCGCATGAGCTGGCTGGCAGTCCTTAAAAACTTATCTCTCCCAAGGAAAGACCCCTCGGCCTTTTCTCTTAGCGGCGGCCCGCCCCCAGCGGACCGGCCCCCCCAGCAGGCTCGCAAAGAGGCAGGCAGGCATGTTAGCGCGGAAGAAACGCCCACGGCGTGAAGCCGTGCGCGACACAATAAAAAATGTCCGGTCGACCATCGACACGGTCGTGCGGCGGCTCGTGGGAAGCACGGATCCCGAATACGAGGATCTCGTGCAGAGCTCGTTGGTGAACGTGCTGGCGACCTTCGACGGTGGGAAGTTTCGCGGCGATTGTCCGCCGCGCGGCTGGGCTGCGGTGATCGCCCGCAACGTGGCCGTCGACGCGATCCGCGCGCGGGCGCGCGAGCGCCGGGTGATCGCGCATGACGGCGACGCCGTGGCGGACGAGCGCGGGCGCGTCGAAGGAGATCTCGGACCGGAACGCCTGACCGATCTCCACGAGACGCTCGAGCGGGTCAACCGCGCGCTTCGGGGCCTCGGCCCGAAGAAGGCGCGCGTCGTCTATCTGCACGACGTGCTCGGCTATCAACTGGAAGAGGTGGCGACGATGCTCGGCACCTCCGTGGCCGCGGCTCAGTCACGGCTGGTCCGCGGGCGGCGCGAGATCATCGAGACCATCGGCCCCGAGTCCGATCCGGTGGTCCGGCGCGGGCGCGGCAACGCGGTGGGCGAGGCACGTCCGAGGCGGCGCAGGCCGCGGTCCCTCGTGCTAACCTGACCGCGGGTTTCCGGGGACCCGGGAGGAATTTTCCTGGCGGGACCTCCGTTCCGCCTGCTGTCACCGGCCGCCCCCGTCTATACCCTTTGGGAGGGTCCCCATGGCCGCATTTGGAACGCTCACGCTGCTCATCGCACTGGTGGTCGCCACCTATGCGGGCGTCGCGTCGCTGGTTGGGGCGCGGCGCGGCAATCGCCGGCTGATCGCGTCCGGGCGCGCCGGCGTCTACGCGCTGGCCGCCGTGCTCGGCCTGTCGTCGGTCGCGCTGCTGTACGCGTTCGTGTCGCACGACTACTCGATCAAGTACGTGCACCACTATTCGGACGCGGCGTCGCCGCTCTTCTACCAGATCACCGCCTACTGGGGCGGGCTGGACGGGTCGATCCTGTGGTGGGTCTTCCTGCTTTCGGTGTTCTCGGCGATCGCCGTCTACACCAACCGGAATCGCCACCGAGAGCTCTTGCCCTACACGGTCACCGTGCTGATGGCGATCGCGGACTTCTTCCTCTACGTCATCGTCTTTCACAAGAACCCGTTCGACACCTACCTGACGGACATCCCGACGGTCGGCAAGGGGCTGAACCCGCTGCTGCAGAACGCGTACATGGTGACGCACCCGCCGTCGCTCTACACCGGCTTCGTCGGCATGAGCATTCCGTTCGCGTTCGGGATGGGCGCGCTGATCTCGGGTCAGCTGGACGACACCTGGATCGCGTCCGTGCGCAAGTGGACGCTCGGCGCTTGGTTCTTCCTGTCGATGGGGCTGACGCTGGGGATGCTTTGGGCGTACGAGGAGCTCGGCTGGGGCGGCTTCTGGGCCTGGGACCCGGTCGAGAACGCGGGCTTTCTGCCCTGGCTGACCGCGACCGCATTCCTGCACTCGATCATGATCCAGGAGCGGCGCGGGATGATGAAGATCTGGAACGTCACGCTGCTGATCGTGACGTTCTTCCTGACGATCTTCGGCACGTTCATGACCCGATCGGGGATCGTGCAGTCGGTGCACGCGTTCGGCCAGGACACCAAGCTGGCCTGGATCTTCACGATCTTCATGGCCCTGCTGCTGATCGTCTGCTTCGGATTCGTCATCTACCGGATGCCGGAGCTGAGATCGCGGGCGCGCCTCGACTCGTGGCTGTCGCGCGAGGCGGCGTTCCTGGTCAACAACTGGGTCTTGCTGTTCGCCGCGTTCTTCATGCTGTTCGCGACGATGTTCCCGACGCTGTCGGACGCCCTGTTCCACGAGCGAATCACCGTGTCCGCGCCGTTCTTCAACCTGTGGATGGTGCCGATCGGACTGACGCTGCTGTTCCTGATGGGCGCCGGCCCGCTGATCGCGTGGCGGAAGGCGTCGCCGTCGAACCTGCGCTACCAGTTCATCAACCCGCTGATCGTGATGGCGGTCGTGATAACCGCCGGCCTGATCGCCGGCCTGCACAAGCGGCCCGTCGACGCCGACATCGGCCTGACGCCGCCCAGCGGGTCGACGGCGATGGCGCCGCTGGTGCTGGCGATGAACTACGTGCTGCGCACGTTCGCCATCCTGAGCAAGAAGTACGGACCGGTCATCTGCTTCGGCCTGGTCGCGTTCGTGTTGACGAGCGTCGTGCAGGAGTTCGCGCGCGGCACCGCCATCCGTCGCCGCAACACCGGCCAGGACGTCTTCTCGTCGCTGTTCGGCCTGATCCTGCGCAACAAGCGGCGCTACGGAGGCTACCTGGTGCACGTCGGCGTCGCGCTGATGTTCATCGGCTGGGCCGGCAGCGCCTACCAGAAAGAGCAGGTCGCGAAGCTGACGCCGGGACAATCGGTCAACTTCGAGGGCTACACGGTGCGGTTCGACAAGCTCGCGCACGAGGAGGATCGCCAGAAAGAGATGGTGACCGGCGAGCTGACCGCGCTGGTCAAGGGCAAGGAGATCGACCGCCCGCGCCCGGCGAAGTGGTTCTTCCACAACCACGAGAGCGAGCCGACGACCGAGGTGGCGATCCACCGATCGCCGGCCGAGGACCTCTACATCACGCTCGGCAATTACGACCTCGCCGAGGGGACCGCCACGATCAAGCTCGTGCGCAACCCGGTGGTCGACTGGATCTGGTTCGGCTTCATGATGCTGGCGATCGCGACGGGGATCGTGATGCTGCCGGAGGCGCTGCTCGAGCGGCTGACGGCCAACGCGGCGGTGCCTGCGGCGGCCGCGGCGCGAACCGCGGGCGTGGCGGGGCTGGCGCTCTGGCTGGCGCTGGGTACGGGCGGCGCCGTGCTGCTGACGTCGCACCCGGCGGCGGCGCAGATGCCGGGGGCGTCGGCGGAGCCGCCCGAGCCGGCCGGCGTCGACGAGAACTGGCTGGTGCGCAACATCATGTGCCAGTGCACCACCTGCCGGCACAACCTGATCGAGTGCGCGTCCGAGAACTGCGGCCACGCGAACCAGGATCGGATCGCGATCCGCGAGCTCCTGAACCAGGGGCGCACGCGGGAGCAGATCGTCGAATACTTCATCAAGAAGTACGGCGGCCAGGTGGCGCTGGCTGCGCCGCTCGACCGCGGGTTCAACCGGCTGGCCTGGCTGTTCCCCTACAGCGTCGCGGCGATCGCGGCGTGCGGGCTCGGCTACGGCGCGTACCGGCTGGCGAAGCGGCCGCCCTCCCCGTCCGCCACAACTGAAAAGCCCATCACCGATCCGGAGCTTGCCGACAAGCTCGATGACGAGCTCCGCAACCTTGACTGAGCCCGCAGCTCCGCCGGCGCGCCGGCGCCATTTGCCAACGTGGGTCTGGGGCGCCGCCGGAGCGGCGGCGGTCCTGATCTACGGGCTCGCGATCGAGCGGATGCGGCTCGCGCCGCCGCTCGTGCTGCTGGTGCTGGGCGGGATGACGCTGGCGTTCACCGCCGGCGCGGTCTGGCGAATGATCGATCCGCTCGCGCGGCTCGAGCCGCCCGGCACCGGCGCTACGGCGGCGCAGGGACGCGGCTTCATCCGCGAGGTCGAGCGCGAGAAGCAGCTGGTGCTGAAGGCGATCAAGGAGATCGAGTTCGACTACCAGATGCGCAAGATCGCGGAGCGCGACTATCGCGAGATGGTCGAGCGCTATCGCAACCGGGCGATGCGCCTGATCTCGGAGCTGGAGGCGGGCGGCGACTTCCGCGGCCTCATCGAGAAGGAGCTGAAGCTGCGGCTCGAGCTGCCCGTCACCGATCGACCCGCGCCGCCCCCGTCCGTGGTTGCGCCGGCGCCCGCACCCGCGCCCGCGATCGTGCCGGCGGTGTCTCGCCTTCCAGCGGCCGACGCGCGGCTGACCTGCCCGACCTGCGGGACGTCGAACGACCCCGACGCCAAGTTCTGCAAATCATGCGCTGCCAAGCTCTGATAACCGGATTGGCCGCGCTGCTGGCGGCGTCGGCGGCTGACGCGCAGCCCATGATGGGCGGCGGAGGCGGCGGCATGCCGGATCTGTCGCGCATCGTCGGTCGTGCCCTGCCCGATCGGGGGATGCCGCCCGGCACGGTCAGCGTGCGCGTCGCCCGCAAGATGCCGGTGAACGCCGTCGCCGGCGTCGAGGTGAGCGCCATCATCAAGAACGCCGGCGGCGACCTGCGCAAGCGGGCGCTCAAGACCGACGACAGCGGCCGCGTGCTGTTCGAGGGGATGCAGGCCGGCTCCGAATTCCAGGCCGAGGTGACCGTCGACGGCGAGCATCTGCAGACCGAGACGTTCACGATCCCGTCGGAGGGCGGCCTGCGCACGATGCTGATCTCGGGCCTCAGCGCCCGGGGCGGCAGTGGCGGCGGCGAGGCCGAGGGCGAGGCGGGTGAAGGGGCCGCGCCCGCCGGCGGCGGCGAACGCGCGTTCACGCTGGGCGCCACTTCGGGCAACGCCGTGCCGGACGCGTCGCTGCCGGTCGGGACGCTGGACGTCCGGCTGCGCGACGAGAACGAAGCGCCGATCGCCAACCACCCGATCGTGCTCGGCATGGTCAACAAGCAGGGCAGCGTCGACGTCAAACGCGCCACCAGCGACGCCGCTGGCCAGGCCCGCTTTACCGGCCTGCCGACCGGCAAGCAGACCGGCTACGCGGCGGTGATCGACTGGCGCGGCCTGCGCCTGAACACCGCGCCGTTTGCGATGCCGGAGAGCGGCGGTGCCGTCGCGGTGATCCGCGCCCTGGCGCGCACCGCCGATCCGTCGGTGCTGACGATCGGCGCGGGCGGTCGGATCGTCCTGCAGATGCACGAGGACGCGCTGAACATCCTCGAGCTTCTGCCCCTCGAGAACACCTCGGACAAGATGTTCGATCCGGGGCCGGGCGCGTTCGAGATCCCGCTGCCGGCGGAGTTCGTGGGCGCTCAGGCCGCCGGGGAAAACGAGCGCAAGCTGGAGGTGCGCCAGAACCACGGCATCGCCGTTCACGGCGCGATCGTTCCCAAGAAGATGCAGCTCGCCACGCCCGACGCCGAGAAGGAACAGGAAGTGGTCTTCGGTTTCGTGCTGCCCTACCATGGCGACACGCACGTCTTCTCACAGCCGGCGCCCAACGGCATCGGGCAGCTGGCGCTGATCATCGATCAAAAGCTGGAGGGCCTGTCGGCGAGCGGTCCCGGCGTCGGCGAGCGCCGCGAACAGACCTTCGGCGGTCGCAAGTACTGGGCAATCCCGATCGCGGCCGCGCCGCGGGGCGGCACCCTCACGTTCACGCTCACCGGCCTGCCGTCGCACGACACGGTCGGGTCATGGGTCGCCGGCATCCTCGCGCTGGCGCTGGTGATCGGGGCGTTCGTCTTCGGACGGCGGCCACAGTCCGGGGCGGGCAGCAAGCATCGGACGGCGGCCGAAGAACGCGAGCGCCTGGTGGACCGGCGCGAGTCGCTGTTCAGCGAGCTGGTGTCGCTGGAACGGACGGCGCGCGCCGCGGGAACACCCGCGCCCGCCGACCAACGCCGGCAGCTCGTCGCGCGCCTGGAACAGGTTTACCAGGACATCGCCGCCCTGGACGAAGGCGAGCCGCGCGCGGCATGACCAGCCCACTCGTCCTCCGGGCGGTGGGCAAGATCTACGGCGGCCGGCGTGCGCTGCACGACGTGAGCGCCCGCTTCGAACCGGGCCGGGTCGCGGCGGTGCTCGGCCCGAACGGCGCCGGCAAATCGACGCTGCTCGGGATCCTGTCGACGCTGGTGTCGCCGTCCTCCGGCGTGGTCCGCTGGGGCGACGACGCGCTCGAGCGCGGCTCGCCCCTGCGCGCCCGGATCGGATACGTTGGCCACGATCCCGGCGTCTACGGGGATCTGACAGCCCGCGAGAACCTCCGCTTCTTCTGCGCGCTGCACGGCCGCGACGCCGGCGGCGCGCGCGTCGACGCGCTGCTGGCGCGGGTCGGCCTCGGCGACGTTCCGGCGGACGCGACCGCGCGCACGTTCTCGCGCGGGATGTTGCAGCGACTCGCGCTGGCGCGCGCGCTCGCACACGACCCCGCCCTGCTGCTGTTCGACGAGCCGTCGGCGGCGCTGGATCCCGCGGGCGCGGCCTGGCTGCAGGCCGAGCTGGCCGCCGAACGCGCTGCTGGCCGCACCGTCGTGCTGGTGACGCACGACCTGGAAGCCGCCGCCGCGATCGCCGACCAGGTGATGATCCTGCGGCGCGGGCGCGTCGTCCGGGACGAGGCGCGCCCCGGCGGCTTCCCGCCCGACACCTTGCGCGGCCTTTACCGGGAGGCGACCGGTGGCTGATCCCGCACCCGCGCCCGCCCCGGGGTTTCTCCGACAGGCGCTGCACATCGCCGCCAAGGACCTGCGCATCGAATGGCGCAGCCGCGAGGTGTTCGCCACGATGACGTTCCTGGCCGTCGTCGTCGTTCTGATCTTCAGCTTCGCGTTCGTGGTCGAGGGCGCGCGGCCGCCCGCGCCGGTCGTGGCCGGCATCCTGTGGGTCGCGGTCGTCGTTTCGGGCACGGTCGCGCTGTCGCGCGCGTTCGACCGCGAGCGCGAGGGCGAGGCGATCCGATCGCTGCTGCTCGCGCCCGCCCCGCGCGGCGCCGTCTACATCGGCAAGCTGGCCGCCACCGTGGTCCTGATGCTGGTGACGGAGACGGTGCTGACCGGCCTGTGCGTGATTCTGTTCGCCACGCGCATGGACATCCTTCTTTTGCGCGTCGTGCTGCTGCTGGCGCTGGGCACGGTCGGCTTCGCCGCGGCCGGCTGCGTGTTCTCGGCGGCGCTGCTGCGGGCGCGCGGCCGCGACGCGCTGCTGGCGACGCTGCTCTACCCGATCATCGTTCCGATCGTGATCGCCGGAGCGCGCGGGACCGCCCAGCTCCTCGACCTCTCCGCGCCCGATCTGGAAGGCGCGGCCTTCTGGACCAAGTTCCTATTTGCTCTCGACATTCTGTTCGTCACCGCGGGTCTGTGGGCGTTCGAGCCCGTCGTCGGCGGGGATTGAAGGTTCGGGCCCGGATCCGACATGACAAAGCGGGGGGTGTGGGGTCCTGCCTGCTGGGCTTCCATGATTGACGGCCCCGCTCTGCGCAACTAAACTCATCCACGCTTCCGCCTCCCCTTAAGCCCCACCCCCAGGAGGTCTTATGCTGCGCCCCTGTCTTGTGGCCCTGGCCGCGATGGTGATGGCGGTGGGCTGTGCCGGCCAAGGCGCCCCGATCTCGGGAACCGGAGGGAACACCGGAACTGCTGGTAATGGTTCGGGAACTGCCGGTAACGGCGGCCCGGGATCTGCCGGCAATGGCGGCCCGGGAACGGCCGGCAACGGCGGGCCGGGGACCGCGGGCGACACGGGGACGGGCGGCTCGGCGACAGGCACGGGGGGCAGTGGCCCCACGGTCATGCCGCCCAAGAGCGCCCTGACCGATCCTCTGCCGTGCACCACCGCCGGCACGCCCGGCCCGCGCAAGATGTGGCGGCTGACGGGGCCCGAGTTCACGGCCAGCATCCGGTCGATCTTCGGAGACACCGCCGGGGCCGCGCCGATCACCACGGTGTTCAACGATCCGACGAACCTCGGCTTCTCCGTGGACGCGAACTCGCTGCTCGTGCAGGACCTCAACGCCTCGCAGCTCGAGGACAACGCCGAAGCGGTCGCGACCTGGGCGGCCTCCGCCGGCAAGCTCGCGCAGTTCGCCAGCTGCGCCGCCACGACGACCGGAGCGCCGGCCGCCACCTGCGCGACCCAGTTCGTCCAGGCGTTCGGGCGCCTCGCGTTCCGCACCACGCTCGCGACCAGCGACGCGCGCGTCACGTCGTACACCAAGCTGTTCATGTCGGGCACCTCGAACGCGGACGGCGCTCAGGTCGTCATCTCCGCGATGCTGCAGTCGCCGTACTTCCTCTATCGCAGCGAGCTCGGCGCCCAGAGCGGCGGCACCTTCAACCTGAACGCGTACGAGGTCGCGACCGAGCTCGCCTACACGCTGACCGGGACCACGCCCGACAGCACGCTGCTGACCGCCGCCGATTCGGTCAACTCGGGCAGCATGACGATGTCGGCGATGATCGACGCGCAGGCGACGCGCCTGCTCGCCGCCAGCGCCGCCACCAACTCGACCGCCGTCATGGGCTTCATGAACGGGTGGCTCGGTCTGCCGCGCCTGTTCACGACGGCGAAGGACAACACGATTTATCAGATCGCAACCACCGTCCAGAACGAGATGGCGACGGAGTCGCAGAGTCTGATCATGGAGGCGTTCAACGGGGACAGCAGCTTCGGCTCCGTGCTGACCGCGGACCACTCGTTCCTGAACAAGGACCTGGCCACCTTCTACGGATTGCCGACCACCGGCCTCAGCACATCGTTCACCTCCGTGAAGTACGCCGGCCTGGCGCGCGATCCCGGCCTGCTCGCGACCGGAACGATCCTGAACGGCTATGCCCGTCCGGACACGGACTCGCCCACGCAGCGGGGGCACATGGTCCGGTCGCGCATGCTCTGCCAGGACATCAGCCCGCCGCCGCCCGGCCTGAACACGACCTTCATGCCGTCGTCGTCGCCGGAGTCGACGCGCGACCACTTCATCAACGAGCACGAGCAGGGCGGCTGCGCCGGCTGCCACAACCTGATGGACTGGATCGGGTTCGCGTTCGAGAGCTACGACGGGTGGGGACGCTACCGGACGATGGACAACGGCTTCGCCGTCGACGACAGCGCCATCATCTACAGCGATCCGCAGATGAAGGACGTGAACGTGAACGGGCTGACCGGGACCGGCAGCCTGTCCGCTTACCTGGCTGGCAGCGACGACGCCGTCCGCTGCATGCAGCGCTACTGGACCTACTACACGTACGGGGCCAGCACCTGGAGCCAGGACGCCTGCACCTACGACGGGATCTACAACGAGGCGAAGACCAACGGGTTCGGGCTGAAGAGCGTCTTGATGGCCATCATCCATTCTCCGAACTTCACGACCCGCGTGCAGGACCAATAACCATGCCTAGTCGCAGACAGTTCGTGGGCAGCGTCGGCGCCGGTCTTTTGCTGGCGCCCTTCATCAACATGGGGCTGCGCCGGAAGGCCGCCGCCGCCAGCAACCAGTCGAAGCGCGTCCTGATCTTCGCGACGATGGGGACCTATCCGCCGCTCTGGACGCCCACGGTTTCGGGCGAGAGCATCACCAGCTGGAGCATGATGACCCAGCCGCTGTCGGCGGTGGCCAGCAACATCGTGCTGGTCGAGGGGATGCCGAGCGGCAACCCGAACGACGGGCACGGCGCCTCGGACAGCCTGACCGGCCAGGGGTTCGGTTACTACGGCGCCAACGTGGTGAAGATCTCCGTCGACCAGTTCATCGCCAACAACCTGGTCTCCGCCGGCATCAACCGTCCGATCTCCTCGCTGCTCCTCGGCGCCAACACCAGCGACAACGGCGGCATCTCGCAGTTCTACGGCGGCGCGAACGGCGGCAACCTGCCGACGATCGGCTCGCCGCTGTCGGCGTTCAACACGGTGTTCGGCGCGGCGCTGCCGACCGGCACGTCGGCGTCGGCGCTGATGGCCCGCCGCAAGAGCATCCTCGACAACTGCACCGCCGAGATCTCTTCGCTGAAGTCGACGCTCGGCAGCAACGAGAAGGGGAAGCTCGACGCCCACCTGACGTCGATCCAGGCGCTCCAGAACAAGCTGATGTCGACCATGCCGTCGGGCGGCGGCTGCATGAAGCCGATGACGCCGGGCGCCGACGGCACCTTCCAGTACATGACCACCGGCACGATGGACGCGCTGAAGGCCAACCAGGTTCACCAGCAGATCATCGCCAACGCCTTCGCCTGCGACATCACCCGCGTCGCGGCTCTGGAATACGGCAACGACCAGAAGCTGATGGTGAACGCGCCCGGGCTGCCGTACGACGATCAGCACGGCGGCTACATCCACAGCGGCGCCTCGTCGAACTACATGAACCTGGTCAAGTTCGAGGCCTACCTCGCCACCCAGTTCGTCAACATGATCAACCTCCTCAAGGGGCTCGCCGATCCGCTCGACCCGACCGGGACGAAGACGCTGTTCGACACCACGCTGCTCATCTGGGCGCGCGACATGGGCGACGCGCAGAACCACGATCAGAAATCGATGCGCTTCGTGCTCGCGAGCGGCAACGGCGGCTACCTGAAGACCGCGGCGAACGGCCGCTACGTCAAGTCGACCGAGCGCCACGAGCGCATCCTGCTGAACGTCTGCGAGGCGATGGGCATCACCAACTACTCCAAGTTCGGCGACCCCGGCCTGACCGGCACGTCGAAGACGCCGCTGCCGAACATCGCGGCGTAGCCGAAAGCGATCCGTCGTCGGCCGCGACCTGGTCGGCGGCTCCCGGCCGGGTGGGGTGCTCCCTTTCGGGAACCGCTCCTGAAATGGCCGCTGCGCGGCCATCGTCGCTCCTGTTCGCGCTGGCATCCTCGCCCGCGCACGTTTCGGTACTCGGCATGCACCTCATGGGCGAGGAGCGCGCTCACAGGTTCCCGAAAGTGAACACCCCACCCCGCCTGCGCCGCCTCCCCATGCTCCTTGCGCGCATCACTAGGATCGATTGGCGGTCGATTGGCACGGGGAGCCGGCGCAGGGAGTTGGGGGTGTCCCGTTTGGGGAACCTGTGAGGTCGCTCCGCGCCCCTGCGGCGTTGGCCGAGAACCGGAGCGGTTATGGGCGCGGATGCCAGGCCGAACAGGAGCGACGATGGCCGCGCAGCGGCCATTTCAGGAGCGGTTCCCCAAACGGGACAGCCCCAACTCCCGGGAGCCGGCGACCAGATCACGCGCCAACGGCGGATCAGCGTTTCGGGATCAATTCGTCGAGCCGGGCGAGCGCCGTCTCGAGGCTGTCCATCGCCGGCCCGAACGAGAAGCGGACGTGGCGCCGGAAGCGCGAGGCGCGCTGGCTGCGGCGCTTGCCGGGGTTGACGTCGAAGAATTCGCCCGGCACGACGATCACCTGCTTCTCGAGCGCCGCGCGGAAGAATCCCATGCCGTCGTCGAGCGGCGGGGGCAGCGCGCCGACCCTGCCCCAGACGTAGAACGTCCCGTCGGGCGGCGCGTCGATGCCGATGCCGAGGCGCTCGAGGCCCGCCAGCAGGAGATCGCGCTTGCCACGAAACGCGGTCTGGATGGCGTTGGTCTCGGCGACCACGTGCGCGTCCTCGAGCAGCGGAATCGCCGCGCGCTGAAGCGGCTTGGAGCCGCCGCCGTCCAGGAACGATCCCGCGCTGGCGACCGCTTCGATGACGCGCTTGGGGCCGACGGTCCACGTCACGCGCCAGCCCGGGTAGCGCCAGTTCTTCGTCAATCCATCGAACAACACCACCGGATCGCGATCCACGTCGGTCACGTAGCGCGCGGCGCTCTCGACGGTAATCGGGGATCCGGCGCCGGCGCCCGCGGACCACAAGTAATGCGAATAGAACTCGTCGATCAGCAGCGCGCAGTCGAGCTCGCGCGACATGTCGACCCAGCGCGAAAGCTCGTCGCCGCGGATGTGCTTGCCGGTCGGGTTGCACGGATTCGACAGCAGCAGCGCCGCCAGCCCGCGCCCCTGCACCTCGCGGCGCAGATCGTCGATCGAGAACGCGTATCCGCGCTCGCCCTCGAGCAGGATCGGGATCGCGGTGAACGCCTTGAAGATGTCGAGCAGCTCCTCGTAGGCCGTGTAGTCGGGCAAAAAGTGCCCCAGGTTGACGTGGCCCAGGCTGGCCGCCGCGCGCGTGAGCGCTGCGCGCCCGCCGCCAGAGACGCTGACGTTCTCGGCGCTGTATTTGCCGGGAATGCCCCGCCGGTAGAGCCGGTTGTAGAGGTCGGCGATGGCCTCCCGCAGCTCCCAGATGCCGGGAATCGGCGCGTACTCCTGGTCGTCGACGTCGATGGCGACGCGCTGCACGCGTTCGGGCGCGCCCGGCAGCGGCCCGGTCTCGGGCTGGCCCTGGCCGAGGTTGCACCACGCCGGATCGCCGCTGCGAAAACCGCGCTTCTGCGCCTCGGTGGTGACGTAGATGACCCCCGTGCGCGGCACCGGGCGGAACGCGGAGCCCATCCCATCTTCGGACATAGGTGGGATATATTGACGCGAATGCGGTCGCTGGGCACAGGGTTTTGGATCGCGCTGTTGCTGGCGGCGGCGGGATTTCTCGTCGTGCCGACGCTGATCATCGACGCGCCGGTCGAACCAGTGATGGGGTTCGTCCAGAAGATCTTCTACTTCCACGTACCGTGCGCGAGCATGCTGTTCCTGTCGACGTTCGTCTGCGCGGCCGGCAGCATCGCCTATCTGTTCAAGGGATCGGAGCGCGGCGATCGGCTGGCGCTGGCGGCGGGCGAGCTCTCCGTCCTGTTCGGCATCTGCGTGCTGACGTCCGGGCCGTTGTGGGGGCGCAAGGCGTGGGGCGTCTGGTGGCAGTGGGACGCGCGCCTGACCAGCTCGCTGCTGCTGTTCCTGATGATGGTCGGGTACCTGCTGGCGCGCCGGTACGGCGGCCCGGCGGGACGGAAGCTGTCGGCGGCGCTGGCGCTGTTCGCGGCGATCAACGTGCCGCTCGTCTACAAGAGCGTCGACATCTGGCGTACGGTGCACCCCCGGACGACGGTGGTGCCCCAGCTGGATCACCGGATGATGCCGGCGTTCTGGAGCTCGTTCGCGCTCATCACCCTGGTGTGGGCGCTGCTGCTCACCGTCCGGGTCCGGCTGGAACGCGCGCGCGCCGAGCTGGCGACGCTGCGGATGGACGCCGACGAGCTGATGGAGGCCAAATGATTACGGCAATCGCAAGACCGGTGCGGCGATTCCTGTTCGCGGCGGCGGTGCTGGTGGCGTGGTCCGGTACGGCGCTCGCGCAGCAGTTCGAGAAGGTCGAGAACATCCCGAAGCAGGAGATCCCGGCCGGGCGTTTCGTCTCGATCGCCTACGGCATCATCTGGCTGGCGATCCTCGCCTACGTCGTGATCGTCGCCGCCGGCGTCAAGCGCGTGAATCAGGAGATCGCCGATCTCAAACGCAAGGTCGATCGCGCCGGACCGAAGGGCTGAAGCATGACGGCCCTGCTCGGCATCGGTGTTCCGCCGTCGTCGCACTTCATCTACATTCCCATCGTCTTCGTGATCGGGATCGTGCTCGGTTTTTTGATGGGCGCCAAGGCGACGCGCGACGAGATCGCGCTCGGGCAAAAGAAAGCCGCCGAGCGCGAGGCGCGGATGGCCGAGCGCGCCGCCCGCCGGGCCTCCGCGTCCTCGGACACTTCCGAGAAGTAGGGCGCGCCCCGCGCGCCGGCGCGGATGCCCTTATAATGACGCATGCCCAATTTCGAGTTCTCCGACGAGGAGAAGCAGCTGATCGACACCGCGCGCGAGTTCGCGCGCAAGGAGATCATCCCGGTCGCGGGTGAGATGGACGAGCACGGCACCTTCCCGACGGAGATCTGCAAGAAGGCCTGGGAGACCGGCCTCACGAACTGCGAGATCCCGGAGGCGTTCGGGGGACTCGGCCTCTCCTGCCTGGCCCACTGCCTGGTGCTGGAGGAGATCTCGTACGGCTGCACCGGCGTCAACACCACGATGGCGGCGAACATGCTCGGTTCGATGCCGATCATCATCGCGGGCACCGACGCGCAGAAGAAGTCGCACTTCGACCGCCTGCTCGCCGAGCCGGTGTTCGCCGCCTATTGCTGCTCCGAGCCGGACGCGGGTTCGGACGTCGCGGGCATGAAGACCAGCTACAAGAAGGTCGGCGACGACTACGTCATCACCGGCCAGAAGCGCTGGATCACCAACGGCGGCGTCGCCAGCTTCTACACCGTGTTCGCGCGCGCCGAAGGAACCAGCCGCCACAAGGGGATCACCTGCTTCGTCGTCGACCGCCAGACGCCCGGGCTGTCGGTCGGCAAGAAGGAAAACAAGATGGGGCAGCGGTGCTCCAACACGACCGACGTCATCTTCGAGGAGGTCAAGGTCGGCAAGGCAGCCGTCGTCGGCCCCGAGGGCGAAGGGTTCAAGGTCGCGATGCGGACGTTCGACCGCACCCGCCCCTGGATCGCGGCGGGCGCCGCCGGGATCATCCGCCGCGCGCTCGACGAATCGCGCAGGTACGCGCTGGAGCGCAAGACCTTCGGAACGCCGATCGCGCAGCATCAGGCGGTGCAGTTCATGCTCGCCGAGATGGCGATCGCCTACGAGGCGACGCGCCTGCTCTGCCACAAGGCCGCCGCCGGCATCGACAGCGGCAAGCCGGACAGCATCGTGTCCAGCTACGCGAAGGCCTACGGCGCCGATGCCGCCATGCGCGTGGCGACCGACGCCGTCCAGATCTTCGGCGGCTACGGCTACACGAAGGAGTATCCGGTCGAGAAGTTGATGCGCGACGCGAAGCTGCTGCAGATCTACGAAGGGACCAGCCAGATCCAGCGCATGGTGATCGCGCGCAACGTTCTGGGCGGTTAGTTTGACCGTGTCCAGCCGCGCGTGTTACTGGGGCGACCCGTGAAGCTGTCGCTGGTCATCCCGGTCTACAACGAGCTGCCGACCCTGCGCGAGATCGTGTCGCGCATCGCGGCGGTCGATCTGGACAAGGAGCTGGTGTTCGTCGACGACATGTCGGCCGACGGCAGCCGCGAGCTTCTGACCCAGCTGCGCGATCAGGGCCTGGAACGCTGGCTGTCGGCCCACGACAAGCAGCGCCCGCGACTGCGCACCAACGAGGTGCAGGTGCTGCTGCAGCCCCAGAACATGGGCAAGGGCGCGGCCCTGCGCGCGGGGTTCGCCGCCGCGACCGGCGACATCGTCGCCATCCAGGACGCCGACCTCGAATACGACCCCCAGGATCTCCCACGTGTGATCCAGCCGATCGTCGACGGCATCGCCGACGTGACGTTCGGCTCGCGCTTCATCGGCACGCCCCGCCGCGCGCTCTTCTTCTGGCACCAGATGCTGAACAACGCGCTGACGCTGCTGTCGAACATGTTCAACGACCTCAACATCACGGACATGGAGACCTGCTACAAGGCGTTCCGCCGCGACATCATCAAGTCGATCACCGTCGAGGAGAATCGGTTCGGCATCGAACCGGAGCTGACGGCCAAGGTCGCCAAGATGCCCGGCCTCCGGATCTACGAGGTGCCGGTCAGCTACCACGGCCGGACGTACGACGAGGGCAAGAAGATCGGCTGGAAGGACGGCGTCCGCGCGATCTACTGCATCGTCAAGTACGGCGTGCGCCGGCGAAGCGGGTAGCGACGCCTTGGCCGGCCGCGCGCGGCGACTACGGCATCTCGTAGTGAGCGTAGGCGCTGCGGACCGTGAAGCTGCCGGCCAAGGTCGGCCAGCCGACGGTGGTGCCCATCGGATTCACCGCCGTCATGAACAGCTCGTAGGACGTGCCGGAGCCGTGGACGACGTTGGCGGGGATCGTCAGCTTGACGATTCCCGGCGTACCGCTGGTCTGAACACAGGGAATGCTCAGGTCATAGGAGCCAAAACTGTCGAAGAGCCCGTACAGGCAAACCTTCATCTCGGCCGCGGCCGAGTCGTTGACCCAGACGTCGACACCCGTGATGGTGGCGCCGGCAGGGACGTGGACAGGACTGGTCAAGCCGCCCGCGGTCCCGTCGGTGATGTAGGCGCCACCCGGTCCGCTCCCGCACGTCCAGCCGACATTCCCGAAAGATGGGCCGAACTCGCACTCGGTGATCACCGCCGTCTGCTTTCGCAAACGATCGATCTCGGCGGCGATGGTCGACATGTTCGCGTTCACCTGGGTGGCGTCGGCGACGGTGCCGTTGGAGAACACGAACGGTACCGTGAAGGTGGTGGCGCGAACGACGGCCGCCGGCAGCAGCGCGGCGCCGATTCCCGTGATCCAGGGGAGCCAGCGCGGCGCGCGCTGGCGCTTGCCGAGCCGGTAGCCGATCACCAGCAGCAACAACGAAAGCAGCAGCAGCGCCAGGCCCGACAGCGCCGGGACCGAGGCTGACGCCCGTCCCCAGATCAACTGACCCCAGTTTTGTCCCCACATGGCGGTCCCGTGCTGCAAGGCGCAGGCCCGCTCCACCGGTCGCGGCGCCGCCACAATGCCGCCATCCGGCCGGCAAACACTTTCGGAAACCGGAATCGGTCTCCGGAGATCGGAGGCTACAGCCGGCCGAGCGTGCCGCCCCAGATCGCCGCGCCGCCGAGATCCTCCTCGATGCGAAGCAGGCGGTTGTACTTCGCGACGCGCTCCGAGCGCGCCAGCGAGCCGGTCTTGATCTGCCCGGAGCGCACCGCCACCGCCAGATCGGCGATGAAGGTGTCCTCGGTCTCTCCCGATCGGTGCGAGATGATCGTCGTCCAGCCGACCCGGTGGGCCATCTCGACCGACTCCAGCGTCTCGGTCAGGGTCCCGATCTGGTTCACCTTCACGAGCACGCTGTTGGCGGCGCCCTTGGCGATCCCCTGCTTGATGCGCTCGGTGTTGGTGACGAACAGGTCGTCGCCGACCAGCTGGACGCGCTTGCCCAGCGCCTGCGTCAGCGCCACCCAGCCGTCCCAGTCGTCCTCGGCCATGCCGTCCTCGATCGACACGATCGGGAACGACTCGCACAGCTTCCGGTAGAAATCGACCATCCCCTTGCCGTCCAGCTCCTTCCCCTCGCCTTCCAGCTTGTAGGTCTTGCTGGACTTATCCCAGAGCTCGCTCGACGCGACGTCCAGGGCGACGGCGACGTCCTTGCCCGCCTTGTAGCCGGCCTTCTCGATCGCCTCGATGATGACGCCCAGCGCGGCTTCGGCGCCGGGCAGATCGGGCGCGAAGCCGCCCTCGTCGCCGACGCCGGTCGACGCCTTGCGATCGTGGAGCAGCTTCTTGAGCGTGTGGAACACCTCGGCGCCGGCGCGCAGCGCCTCCGTGAAGTTCGGCAGCCCCTTGGGGACGATCATGAACTCCTGGAAGTCGAGCGAGTTGTCCGCGTGCGCGCCGCCGTTGACGATGTTCATCAGCGGCACGGGCAGCACGCGGGCCGCCGGCCCGCCCAGATACTTGTACAGCGGCAGGCCGAGCTCGGCCGCCGCCGCGCGCGCCGCCGCCATCGAAACGCCCAGCATCGCGTTGGCGCCGACCTTGCCCTTGTTCGGCGTGCCGTCGACGGCCAGCATCGCGCCGTCCAGCCCCGCCTGATCGAACGCGTCGCGGCCGACCACGATCGGCCCGAGCATCTTGGCGACGTTGTCGCACGCCTTGCGGACGCCCTTGCCGAGGTAACGCTTCTTGTCGCCGTCGCGCAGCTCCAGCGCCTCGTGCTCGCCGGTCGACGCGCCCGACGGCACCGCGGCGGTCCCGACCGTGCCCGATTCCAGCGTGACGTCGACCTCGACGGTCGGATTGCCACGCGAATCCAGGATCTCGCGGGCCAGGACGCTCTCGATGACGGCTTTCTGCGTGAATCTCATGGGGCGGGTTTCTACCGGGTCCCGCCCGCGGACGCCATCAGAAAACGGCGTGCGTCATTTCACCGGGCGTCGGGGGATGATCATCGTCGGGTAGGCAATCTGCACGGTCTCGTTGGCCTGGTTGTAGGTCACGAGACGCATCTTCATGATGCCGATCTCCGGCCGCGACTTCGAGGGCCGCAGCTCGATCACCTCGCTCTCGGCGTGCAGCACGTCGCCGGCGCGGACCGGGCGCGGCCAGCTCAGGTCCGATCCGCCCGCCCCGATGTAGCCGGTGGCGGGCTTGACGTCGCTGTCGACGAACAGGCGCATCGTCATGGCGGCGGTGTGCCAGCCGCTGGCGACCAGCCCGCCGAAGAACGTGTGGCGCGCCGCTTCCTCGTCGACGTGAAACGGCTGGGGGTCGAACTCGCGGGCGAACGATTTGATCCGCTCCGCGGTCACTTCGATCGTCCCTGAACCGAACTTCTGACCGACCGCGAAGTCCTCGAAATAGCGTTCCGGCATGGCGCCTAGCCTAGCCGGGATTTTCGTCGGTGTCGGCCTAGCGAGGTCGCAAATGCGATGGGATACTCGCCGTTCGCATGAAGGCCAACCCCCGCGTCGCCGAACGGCGTGAGCCGCTGACGCCGCGCCAGATCTTCAACTACCTCGATCGCTATGTCGTCGGACAGGAGCGCGCCAAGCGCACCGTCGCGATCGCCGCCTACAACCATCTGAAACGCTGCGGTCAGCCCACCCCCGCCGGCAAGCGCCTGATCAAGAAGTCCAATGTCCTGCTGCTGGGCCCGACCGGATCGGGCAAGACGCACATCGCGCGCACGCTGGCGCGCTGTCTCGACGTTCCGTTCACCGTCGCCGACGCCACCGAGTACACGGAGGCCGGCTATTACGGCAAGGACGTCGAGGTCATGATCGGCGAGCTGCTCCATCACGCCGATCAGGACGTCGAGCTCGCCCAGCGGGGCATCGTGTTCATCGACGAGATCGACAAGATCGCGCGGCGCAGCCAGGGCGCCCGCACCGGGGCGGGCTCGCGCGACATCGGCGGCGAAGGCGTGCAGCAGGGGCTGCTCAAGCTGCTCGAGGGACGGGAGATCTTCGCGCCCCTCAACGTCACGCAGCACTGGAACAAGCACGACTTCGTCGTCGTCGACACGCAGGACATCCTGTTCATCGCGGCGGGGACGTTCTCCGACCTCAACCTCGCCGAGCCGCCCCGGGCGGTCGGCTTCGGCGCGGACCTGGACAGCGCCGCCGCGCCGGCGCGCCGCGTGAACGAGAAAGAGCTTCTCGACTACGGCTTCCTGGCCGAGTTCCTGGGGCGCCTCCCGGTCCGCGTCGAGCTCGCACCGCTGTCCGAGGACGACCTGTACCTGATCATGACCGGCCCGCCCGACGCGGTCGTGCGCGAATACCAGGCCCTCTTGAAGCTGGACGGCGTCGATCTGCGCTTCGCCAACGAGGGCCTGCGGGCGATCGCGCAGTACTGCATCCGCCGGCGCACCGGCGCGCGCAGCCTGCGCACCATCGTCGAGGAGATCTGCCACGACGTGATGTTCGAGGCGCCGGAGCGCAAGGGCGAGACGGTGACCATCGACGCGACCGCCGTGGCGTCGCACCTCGCGCGCATGGACGGCCTCGTCGCGGGGGACGCTTGAAGATCTCCGAGCTGTTCACCGCCAACCGGCGGCTGTTTTCGTTCGAGTTCTTCCCGCCCAAGACCGACGCGGGCGGGCTGGCGCTGGAGCGGACGATCCGTGAGCTGGGGGAGCTGTCGCCCGCGTTCGTGTCGGTCACCTACGGCGCGGGCGGGTCGACGCGCACCAAGACCATCGATCTGGTTCAGTGGATCGAACGCGAAGCCCGTCTGACCGCGATGGCCCACCTGACCTGCGTCGGCGCGAGCCAGGACGAGATCGGCGGCGTGCTCGATCGGCTGGTCGATGCCGGCATCGAGAACGTGATGGTGCTGCGGGGCGACCCCCCCGCCGGCCAGTCCACGTTCCAGCGCACGGCGGGAGGCTTCTCGTACGCGGCCGACCTGGTGCGCTTCATCCGCAAACGGTACGGGCGCAAGCTCTGCCTTGGCGGCGCCGGCAACCCCGAGGGCCACATCGAATGTCGTGACCTGGACCAGGACATCCTACACCTCAAGGCAAAGGTGGAGGCGGGCCTGGATTTCGTGGTCACGCAGCTGTTCTTCGACAACCGCGTCTACTTCGACTTCGTCGCGCGCGCGCGTCTGGTCGGCATCGACGTGCCAATCGTCCCCGGTCTGATGCCGATTCGCACGGTGGCCGGCATCGAGCGCATGACGTCGCTGAGCGGCGCCGGCATCCCGGCGGCCTTGCGCGCGGAGCTCGAGCGCTGCCGTGACGACGACGCCGCGGTGGCGGCGCTGGGGATCTCCCAGACGACGGCGCAGGCCGTGGAGCTGCTCCACCGCGGCGCCCCGGGGATTCACTTCTACACGCTCAATCAGTCCCCCGCGACGCGCATCATCCTGACCGCGCTCAAAACCGCCCGGCTCGCGTAGTCCGTACCCTCCTCCCCTTCCCAACCGTTCGATCCAACCGCAGGTTGGCTGAGGCGCGATCGGAGGTAGGACATGAACGGGCAACAGATGCTGAAACGAGACTTCGTCGGCGATCTGACGCCCCGCGAAGGACGGGCGCGCCGCGCGACGACGCTGGCGGCGAAGCAGGCCGCCAAGAGCCCGGTCACGCTGGTCGGCATCGGCGCTGCATCGCTGATGGCGCTCGCCTGCCAGCTGGTTGCGCCGCTGGTGGCGGTGCCCGTGATCTTCGGCGTCTTGTTCCTGATCCGCCTGCGCAACGCCCGGACCTGGAACGCCGCCGAGCGTTCGGCCCGCACCGCTCCCATCGAGCTGCCCGATCTGATCTGGTACTCGGACGGGGGCGCCCAGGCGGCCATCCGCCGGCTCGGACAGGCCCGCCGCACGCTGGCGAACGCGGTCGCCCAGAGCCCTCAGGATCCGGAGCACGAGATGCTCGCCGGCCTGCGCAGCGTTGCGGAGATCGAGCGCCGGATCGTGCTGCTCGCGTCGCGCGTGGAATACCTGGGCCGGTTCCTGAGCGAGATCTCGTTGCCGGAGATCGAAGCGGAGGCGCAGCGGGTTCGCGCCAAGGAGGCCCACGCCGCCACCGCCGAGGCGCGCGGGCGGTATCGGCTGGGCGTCGTTCAGCGCGAGGTCCAGTTGCGGGACGCGCGCGCGCTGGAGGCGCGTCGCGATCAGCTGCTGGCCACCATCGACTACATGCTGGCGACGCTGGAGATGCTTCCGCTGAAGCTGACGCGGCTTCAGCTGCTCCGCGTGGAGGCCGCCGACGGAACCCCGTCTGACCTCCCCGGCGAAACCGCCCCCCTCTTCACCGACCTCGAAGCCATCGAGGAAGTCTTCATCGAGTCCGTCCCGTAGTCCGCTCCGCTCGGCTTTAACGGCGGGGGCGGAGCGGGACGGGGCGCTCCTCGGCCTCCGCGAGCAAGCTCGGAATCCCGTCGGCCGCAAACGATCAGAGCGGCCGCCTACGCTCCGGCCGAGGAGCGCCCCGTCCCACTCCGCAGCCGGCGTTGCGCCTCGGCTCCGCTTCGACCTTGATGGAGCGCTGCGCGGTCAGTTGGGGCGCTGGTCGCGGCGGGGCGACGGCTCGTCGATCAGGTCGACGGCCCGCTCGGCCGCGAACATCTCGCCGCTCATCTCGGCTTCGATGGCCCGGCGCTGGTGCCACGAACCGAGCACGTAGCCGGCGATGGCACAGGCTCCGCCCGCGAGAATCAGCAGCGCGCTCACCAATCCGCTCATCATGTCGGCTTCTCCCTGATCCGGAGATCGACCGGTACGCCAGATCACTTGAGGGAGCGCGAAAGAGCCGGTGGGCTGCGGGTCAGGCCCGACCGGGACGACCGTTGTTCCGCGCTTCCGCCCGCCTCTCCAGCTGATCCAGCAGGTCCATCTGGCTGAGCGGCAGCCGCGCCAGGCGAATATCGCGCGCGTCCAGGGCGCGGATCCGGTAGTTGCCGAGCAAGCCGGTCACGATGTTCCGGGCCCGTTCCAGAATTTGCTCGTTGCTCAGGTCGATGCCGTCGCGGGTCTGAAGGACGCGAATTCCTTCGGCAATATCCTGCAGAAGCAGGCGCACCGTCGGGGCCGGCGGCAGGGCGGCTTTTTGCCGCGTGCGGGCTGCTTCGCGTCGCATCGGTTTCATCAGAATAGTGGCCTGCTGAGCTTCGTACGAGTCAACAATTATCTGCCGTCGGCGATTCCGACGCGCCGCGCGGTGCGCGCAACCGCACCCAGGGTTTCACCGGAGGACGGCGACCCGCGCGCCAAAAATCTGTTCGATGCGCGCGAGCAGCTCGTCGCTGGCGGCGACCTTGTAGTCGTCGCCCAGGTCCAGAACGGTCTCGCTCCGCTTGGCGATCTCCATGCGCAGCACCACCCGGCACGTCCCCTGGTGGCTCCGCAGCACCTTCTCCAGTGCCGGCATCTGCTCGTCGCGAACGAGGTCGGCGTTGAGACGGATGTCCAGCAGCGAGCTCTTCTCGGCGCGGATCTTCGACAGCGGCTTCGCGTCGACGAACTTCAGGCGCTCGCGCGCGGCCTCGCCTTCCCCCCAGGGCGCGTCGACGACGCCGGTGATCAGCATCGGCTCGTCATGCGAGAGGATCTCGCGATACTCCTCGAGCTTGCGGGGCTGCACGACGAATTCGACCTGTCCGGTCTGGTCCTCGAGGTTGAAGAAAGCGATCTTCCCCATCCCGCTCTTGATCGGGCGCTCGACGAAAGCGTTGATCACGCCGGCGAGGATCACCTCGTTGCGCTCGCCCTTCTCCATAGAGTTGGCGCAAGTGGCGGTGGTGAAGCGGCGGATCTCGCCCGCGTAACGGTCAAGCGGGTGACCGCTGATGTAAAAGCCGAGCGACTCCTTCTCAAAGGCGAGGAGCTCTTTGGGCATCCACTCCTCGGCCTCGGGGTATTTGTCCTCACCGAGCAGACCTGGGTCCGGCTTGCCGCCCGGGGCGGCGAACAGCGCGAGCAGATTGGTCTGCCCGCTCTCCCGTTCCCGCTGCGCCTCGGCGGCGCGCTCCGACGCGACGGCGATCGCCCCGAACATGCGCGCGCGGGTGATCTTGTTCTCGGCCGCGACGCCGTCGAATGCCCCCGCCTTGACCAGCGCCTCGATCACCTTGCGGTTCACCTTGCGCCCGTCGACCCGCTTGCAGAAATCGAACAGCGTCAGGAACGGACCGCCCTGCTCGCGCGCTGCCTTCATCACGTCGACGGCGCCCTCGCCCACGCCCTTGACCGCGCCGAGACCGAAGCGGATCACCTTCTTGGCGCTGCCGTTCTCTCCCATCTTCACGACGGAGAAGTCGGTGTCGGATTCGTTGACGTCGGGCCGCAGCACGGCGATGCCGTTCGCCTTCGCCTCGGCGATGAACTTCACGACCGCGTCGGTGTCGTCCTTGTCGCAGGTCAGCAGCGCCGCGAAGAACTCGACGGGGAAGTAGCGCTTCAAGTACGCGGTCTGGTAGGTGAGCAGACCGTACGCGGCGGAGTGGCTGCGGTTGAAGCCGTAGCCGGCGAACTTCTCCATCAGATCGAACACGCGCTCGGCGACCTTGCCGTCGACCTTCTTCGCCTTGGCGCCGTCGAGGAAGCCGGCCTTCTCCTTGGCCATGACCTCGGCCTTCTTCTTCCCCATCGCGCGGCGAAGCAGATCCGCCTTGCCCAGGCTGTAGCCGGCCAGCGCCGACGAGATCTGCATGACCTGTTCCTGATAGACGATGACGCCGTAGGTGTCCTTCAGGATCGGCTCCAGCGTCGGGTGGTCGTACTCGACCCGCTTGCGCCCGTGCTTGCGCTCGATGAAGTCGTCGACCATGCCGCCCTCGAGCGGCCCGGGCCGGTAGAGCGCGCCGGCCGCGACGATGTCCTCGAAGCAGTCGGGCCGCAGCTTTTTCAGCAGCTCGCGGAAGCCGGACGACTCCAGCTGGAAGACGCCGGTGACGTCGGCCTGCGAGATCATCTTGTAGACGTCGGCGTCGTCGAGCGGGATCGCCGCCAGATCGACCTCCGGCTCGCCGCGCGCGGCGCGCTCGCGGTTGACGTGATCGAGGCAGACCTGGATGACGGTCAACGTCTTGAGGCCGAGGAAGTCGAACTTCACCAGCCCGGCCTTCTCGACCATGTCCTTGTCGTACTGGGTGACGATGCCGGCTTCCTCGCCGGCGGGCCGGAAGCACGGCACGTACTCCCACAGCGGCCGATCGCCGATGACGACGCCGGCGGCGTGCTTGCCCGCGTGCCGGTTCAGCCCCTCCAGCTTCTTCGCGTGATCGAGCAGCGTCCGGTAGGTCTGGTTCTCGTCGTAGAGCGCCTTGAGGCGCGGCTCTTTCTCGATCGCCTCGGCGATGGGCGGGCTCTTGCCCTGGATCGGCTCGGGGACGAGCTTCGCGACCTTGTCTGCCTCCGGCACCGGCACGCCCATGGCGCGCCCGATGTCGCGCACGCCCGAGCGCGCCTTGATCTGGTGCATCGTCACGATCTGCCCGACGTTGTCCTTGCCGTACTTGTCGGTGACGTAGCCGATCACCTCGTCGCGCCGGTTCATGCAGAAGTCGATGTCGAAGTCCGGCATGCTGATGCGCTCCGGATTCAGGAAGCGCTCGAACAGCAGCTTGTTCGCGATCGGGTCGATGTCGGTGATGCGCATCGAGTACGCGACCAGCGATCCCGCGCCCGACCCGCGGCCCGGTCCGACCGGGATGCGGTGGTCCTTCGCGAAGCGGATGAAGTCCCAGACGATCAGGAAGTAGCCCGCGAAGTGCATCTTCTGGATGACGCCCAGCTCCAGCGCCAGCCGCGCCGCGTAGGCGTCGCCGTCGATCTTCTCGCCGCGCGCGTGCGCCTCCTCGACCCGCTTCTTGAGGCCCGCCTGGGCGACCTCCGCGAGGTAAGACTCCGCGGTCATCCCGTCGGGCACCTGGAACTTCGGCAGGAAGGTGTCGCCCAGCTTGAACTCGACGTTGCAGAGCGCCCCCAGCTTGGCCGCGTTCTCCAGCGCCTCCGGGATGTGCTTGAAGTAGGCCTCCATCTCCGCCGGCGTCTTCACGAAGAAGGCGTCGTTGCGGTGGTGCATCCGCTTCTCGTCGTGGATCGTCTTCTTCTGCTGCACGCACATCAGGATCTCGTGCGAGCGCGCGTCGCCCTGATCCAGGTAGTGACAGTCGTTGGTCGCCACCACGCCGATGCCGGTCTTCTTCGAGATCTCGATCAGATGTCCGTTGACCTGCTCCTGCTCCTCGAGCCCGTTCGGCTGCAGCTCGAGGAAGAAGTTGCCCTTGCCGAAGATGCTCTCGAACTCCTTGGCCGCGCCCTCGGCCGCCTCGGGCCCGCGGCGCCGGATCGTCTGGGCGATCTCGCCGCCCAGGCAGGCCGACAGGCCGACCAGCCCCTCCGCGTGCGCGCGCAGCAGCGGCTTGTCGATGCGCGGGTTGTAGTAGAAGCCCTCGAGGTACCCCATCGAGTTCAGGTAGGACAGGTTCTTCCAGCCGACCTCGTTCTTCGCGAGAAGGATGAGGTGGTTCGAGCGGCGCTCGGTCTTGTCCAGGCGATCGGGCGCGACGTAGGTCTCGCACCCGAAGATCGGCTTCACGCCGTGGGCCTTGGCGCGCTGGTAGAAATCGAGCGCGCCGAACAGGTTTCCGTGGTCGGTCATCGCCACGGACTTCATCCCGCGTTCCAGCACCTTCGGAAACAGCTGGTCGAGGCGAATCGCGCCGTCCAGAAGGCTATACTGCGTGTGCAAGTGCAGGTGGGTGAACTCGGGCATGAACTTTCCTAGCTTCGAACGGGCTCCCAGCTTGTCTGCTCGCGCGCGGGCGATCCAGCCCAAAAGCATCCACAGCTTGTCCACAGGCGTCGCCCTGTGCGCGCTGGCGCTCTGCGCCTGCGCCGGCAGCGGCGCGGGCATGACGGCGGGCGGCGATCGCGTGCTGGTGGCCGACCCGAACATGATCAGCATCAAGCCCGGCGCGACGGGGACCGCGCGCTTCGTGTTGACGAGCGGCGGCGTTCCGATCGCCGGGCAGAAGGTCATGTTCAACATCGCCAACGACCCCGGCAGCGACAGCCAGGGCGCTACGCTCGTACCAATGACCGCGGTCACGGACGCCTCCGGCGTCGCGTCGGTCGACGTCCACACCGGCGGCGCCACGACCCTCAAGATTCGTGCGACCTCGGGCACCGCATTGCCCGCCACGCTGACCGTCGTGGTCGCGCTCGGCACGGGCAGCGTCACGGTCTCGCCGTTCTTCGCGCCCGACAGCACCGCCCTCCAGGACAACCCTGGCATCGACGTCTACCTGGTGGAAAATCAGGCCTGCGCCGAAACCAATCTCTTCGCGGGCCCCGACACGCAGCGCGACCTGACGTCACCGCGGCTGCCGGCCTCCGGGGGTACGGCCTTCTTTCCCATCGTCAACACCGCCGACGATTACGCCGTCGCGGGACGCGCCGTGAACACGTCGGGCAACGCCATCGCAGTCGGCTGCGTCGATGTCCCGGGCTCCAACCTGGTCGCCGACCGGTCCGTCGCGATCTGGCTGCCGCTTCGCGACGTCTTCCCCAGCCCGATCGGCACCTTCACGCTGACGTCGAGGCTGGATTTCAACCCGCCGTTGCCGGCCGCAGCGGCCATCGCCGCGCCGTGGCGGGACCTGAGCGACTGCCCCCTCGACCCGGCCCAGCTGTTTCTCGACTGCATCGCCGACGCGCTCTCCGCGGAGACGGCGGCCGACCCGCTCGATTGCAAACCGAACCCGGCCCCCGGCGGCGAAGGGCCGTTGGGCGACCTGGTGGCCGCCCGGCGCGGCGTGCCGATCGTCGACGGAACCGGGACGACGACCGCCTGCCGCAGCGCGGTCGATGCGTCGGGGGCGCCCAGCCTCGACGCGATCGCACAGGGCCTGTTCGGCAGCCCGACGCCGGCCCTGGTGGTCGACCTGCCGGCCATCGCCACGGACGCCACCCACATCTTCGATACCGTCCTGTTGACCTCGACGTTGACCGTCGACACCGCGGGCCTGCCGGACCAGTACGTCGTCACGCACACGCTCGCTCGCGCGCGGTTCGCATCGCCGATCACGTCCGCGAGCGCGGACGTCGATCTGGTGCCGCTCGCGCTTCCCGTCTTGACCGCCTACACGACCGCCGCCACGCGTGACGGGCTGCTGGTCATCGACAATCACGGGTTCTCGCTGCGGCTGGGACGCGCCGCCCGGGCCGGATTCCCGGGCGTCGCCCTCCAGCCCCGCGGCGTGATGTCCGATGTCGGCGGGATGATCGCGGCGCTCGCCGCGCTGGCTCGGTCGGACGACGGCGAAGTGTCCGGCTGTGCCGCGTACGATCGCGTGCTGTGCGCCGCTCTCGGCAGCGCCGCCGGGTGCCTCGCGACCGCCTGCCCGGCGGGCCTCGGCACGCTGGCCGCAAGGCTCGACGGGGCGTTCGACGCCGCCGACGGAACCGGCCTGGACTTCTATCTGTCCGGCTCGGCGCACCTGGTCGATCCGCACAACGACGGCGTCGCGAGCATGCTGGGTGGGATGGTCGGCAATCCGACCGAGAACGCCAGCTGGTGGTCGATTGATCTCTGGACCGCCACCGGCCGCGCGCGCGTCGCGGCGCCGTTCTCCGGCGTGCGCAACTAGCGATCAGCGGCCGCGCAGGCGGGCGCGGCGATCGCGGGCGCGCGTCGCGAGCTCGGAGCCGTCCGCGCGCGCGATCACCGCGTCCCACGCCGCGACGGCGTCGTCCGTCCGTCCGAGCGCCTCCAGCGCGACGGCGCGGTTGGTGAGGGTCGCCAGCTCGCCGTCGCCGCGGGCGCGCGCCCGATCAAGCAGCACCAGCGCGTCGGCCGCGCGCCCCGCTCCCAGCGCCACCGCGCCCAGCCACGCGCAGAGGCGCGCCTCCTCCGCCGCCTGCAGACAGCCGGCCGGCGCGGCCAGCGCGCGTTGATAGGCAGCCACCGTGCGCGGCGACGGCGTGCCGTCGAGCTCGAAGGTGAGGTCGCCGAGGCGCCGCTGCCACTCGCAGTCGGCAACGGGCGACGCCGCCGGCCGCGCCTCGAGCGGCACGGTGGCCGCGCCGTCCTGGGTCGTGAACGCGAACGTCGCCGGGATCTCGTGCTCGGCGATCAGCCCCGCGAAGCGCGGCGACCGGCGCACGAACACGCGCGCGTCCGCCTCCCGAAACACAAGGGCGTACCGTTCCGGATCCCACCAGGCGACGCGGCGGTTCACCCCGGCGTAGGCGAGCAGCGCCGTCTCGACGCCGTAGCGATCCATCGCCGCGCTCCATTCGGCGCGGCCGAGGTCGGCGCGGCCGAGCAGGCGATGAAACTCGGGCGGATAGGCGGGCAGCCGCGGATCGACGAACACCCGGTGGCGGGGATAGCCCCCGGTCGGCTCGAACAGCAGGTACGAGCCGGTCTCGAAGTCGTTGTACATGTGATCGCGCAGCCCGTGGCCGTCGACGAACGCGATCGCCGCCAGGGGCAGCTCGCGCGTGTCGAGATCGATCCCCCGCCCCGAGCGCCCCGTCAGGCGCGGCCCGGCGGCGAGGCCGGCGATCAACGCGGCGGCGGCGACCGACGGAATCGGTTCGGGGAGCGCACCGGGATGGCGCGCGCGCAGCCGATCGCCGAGCGCGGTCAGCGCCACCGCCAGCAGAGGCGCCGAGACGAGCGCGGCGTCGGCCGCGAAGCGAACGGACCCGGCCGCCAGCACGACGAACACCAGCGGCGGCAGCGCGTGCGCCCAGGCCATCCGGCGCCCCGGCGCGCGCAAGAGCAGAGCGCCGAACGACGCGACGAAGACGGCGCCGTAGACGTACAGCGCCGCATCGGACAGCCAGGTGGGCGACCGGAACTCGTCGACCGGGTGCAGGGCTGGCAGCGACAGGTGGAGGCGCAGGTAGCGCAGCAGGCCGAAACCGATCGGCGTCGCGAACAGGGCGGCCGACGCGCCCAGCGCGGCGAGCGCGAGGCGCCGCGCCGCCGCCCTGTCGCCCTCGAGCCGGGCGCCCGCGGCGGCGCACGCCAGCAGCGCCGGCGCCGCGAACGCGCCCGCATGCAGGTTCGCCCACAGCGCAACGCCGGCCCATGAAGCCAGGGTCACCAGGCGCGCGCGCCGGCCCGTCGCGGTCATCAGCGCGTCCACCGCGCCGAGCACGGCGACGGCCCCCAGCAACGAGAAGATGTGAGGGCGCTCGACGAATCGTTCGCGTCCGACGAACGCCGCCGCCGCCAGCGCGACCGCGGTGGCCGCCGGGCCGGCGCCGCGACGCCGGCAGATCCGGAACGCCAGCGCGAACGCCGCCAGCAGCACCACGGTCTTCGCGATCACGATCGCTGGGAAGCCGCCCCGCGCGTAGAGCGCCGCCGCGCCCACCTCGAACAGCCAGGCCGCATCGACGTCCGGGTAGTCAGGATAGGTGAACGAAAACAGGTTGCGGCCCGGCAACCCGTGCCGGGCCAGGATCTCCTGGCCGACCTTGATGCGAAAGAAGAGGTCCGATTCGGCCATCGGTCGCAGCGACAGCTCCGCCACAAAGGCGAGCAGTGCAATCAGCGGCGCGACGCGCAGGAAGGTCCGCACGGACTGCTATTCTTTAACATCGGAGGGGATAGAGGGTGGGGGCCCCCACCCTCCCCCTCCGAACCTCCCGCGAAGGGCTCGGGCCGGCAAAGCCGTCCCTCGCCCACGCGATACACCCTATGCTTCGACCTCACTCACTCGCTGCGATCCTACTGCTGAGCCTCCCGCATGCGCGGGGCGCGGACGCTTGCACGACGTTCATGCTGACCCGCGGCAGCGAGCGCGTCGTCGGGAAGAGCTACGACTGGGCCATGGGCCAGGGTCTGGTGATCGTCAACAAGCGCGGCGTCGCGAAGCAGTCGGTGCCGGCGAAGCCGGGCGATCGCGCGGCGCAGTGGATGTCCCGGCACGCCAGCGTCACCTTCAACCAGTACGGCCGCGAGTTCCCGACCGGCGGCATGAACGACGCCGGCCTCGTGGTCGAGGTGATGTGGCTGGATTCCAGCCAGTACGAACGCGCGGATCGCCGTCCCTCACTCAACGAGCTGCAGTGGATCCAGTACCAGCTGGACAGCTTCGCGACCGTCGCCGACATGGTGACGGCGGCGCCCGCCATCCGCGTGTCGCCCGTCTACGCGCGCGTGCACTATCTCGCGTGCGACCGGTCGGGCGCCTGCGCCGCCTTCGAGCACATCGGCGGCAAGCAGGTGGTGACGCCGGGCGCCCGCGCCCTGACCAACCACACCTACGCCGAGTCGGTCGCCTGGGCGGCCCAGCAGGCGCAGCCGCCGCCGGGCGCCGGGTCGCTACCGCGCTTCGCGCGCGCGGCCCGCCAGGCGGCCACCCCGACCGGCGGCGATCCCGTCGCGGCCGCGTTCGATCTTCTGGACGATGTGCGCTCGCCCGAGAGCCAGTGGAACATCGTCTACGACCCGGTCCACCTTCGCGTCAGCTTCCGCACGCGCGCCAGCCGCGGCATCAAGACGCTGGATCTCGGCAAGCTGGACGGATCCTGCGCGCGCGCCGTCGTGCTGATGGACATCGACGCCGACGCGAGCGGCGACGTCGCCGACCGCCTGCGACCCTACGATCTCACCACGAACCGCTCGCTCATCGAGCGGAGCGTGCGCCGCATCCGCAGCCAGCTTCCCGCCGGCGCGGTCGACCGGCTGGTGGCGTATCCGTCGTCGCTCGCCTGTCAGGCGCCCTGAATCAATTCAGAGGCTGAGGATGTAGTGCTGGCCGCCGCGGACGACCGCCAGCATCGGCTTGCCGCCGCGCGCGATCAGGCGCGCCAGCGCGGCGCGGCTGGCGCGGGTCTCGCCGCCCGGGACGCCGAGCAGGTCGCCGGGCTGGACGCCCAGCTTCGCGAACTGGCCGGGCGCCACGACCAGGAAGCGCTCGCGGCTGTCCGCCAGCGTCTGGATCTCGGCCATCGAGAGCTCCGGATAGGTCTGCTGCAGGATCTCCACCTTCTTGACCAGATCGCCCGAGACCGACGTCGGCACCTCGACGATCAACGTCCGCTGGCGCGGCGTGTAGATCCGCGGCGCGAACGTCCGCACCGCCTCCTCCAGCGCCTCGTCGATGGCCGCGGCGAAACCCCGCTTCTCGCCGTTGCCGGCGACCTCGGCCTCGTTGGCCATCCCTGATTCGATCGCCTCGACGGAACCGATCACCTCGGGCGCGCCGACCGGCCGAACCTCGACGCGCGCCACGAAGTCCACCACGAGCCGCTTCGTCGGCTGGAAGGTGCTGATCGGGTTCGCGCCCTTGGCCAGCCGCCGCCCGGCGCCGACACTGAGAGAAAACGTCAGCGCCGTGCCGGCGTCCTCACCGAGCGCCCGCAACGCCGACTGCACGTCGGCGTCGCCGCCGCCGGGCAGCTCGGCGGCGATCACCGCCCGCCCGCCGGTCACCTCGAGCAGGCTGTCGTCGGCCAGGCGCTGAACGTGGGCCTGCGCGCCCGGCCCCGACCACTCGAGGGCCGGCGGCAGCTCGACGATCGTCACGGCCGTCGGCGCGAACACGGCCGCGCCCGGTCGCACCTCGACCGTCGCGCCGCAGGCGGGCGTAACCAGCGCTGCCGCGGCCAGCGCCGTCGCGAGCAGCGACGCCCGGCCCGACATGGTCAAAAAACCGTGACCAGCGCGGCGTACAGCTCGGCCGCGCTGTCACCCACGCCCATCGCCGTGCCGGCCTGGGCGTTGTACAGCTCGGGCGTGTAGAGCCCGAACCCCCGCCGGACCGCCAGCCGCAGGCGAAGGTCGGTCGGCTCGCTGGCCGGCGACAGCGGCAGGTCGACGCGCGCGCCGGTGTGAAGCAGGAACCGGGTGCCGGAGATCGCGCTGCGTCCGTCGCGCTCGAGGCCGAGGCCGAGCTCGAGCGCCATCGCGTGCAGCACGCGCATCTGGTAGCTGTGATCGTCGGGGAGGTAGAGGGCCCCGGGCCGGAGGACGCCGAACGCGTCCAGCCCCAGGCGATCGACCGGGGTGTCGTTGAGATGGCGCCCGGCCGCCTGGGACGCGAACGCCCCCAGGTCCACACCGAAAAGCAGCCCGTCACCGATGCCGAGCACGGTGAAGAAGGCGGGAATCAGGTGGGTGTTGCCGTCTTTGAAGCCGACCGAGTCCAGGGTCCCCCCGAAGCCGACCGCCGCGGAGAGCCGCGGGCGGCTGACCGGCGCGCTGGCGGGCTCCGTCGTCACGACCGGCGGCGCCCCGGCCAAGATCGGTTCACCGAGGGGAGGAGGCGGAGGAGGCGGTGGCGGTGGAAGCGCGGCGGGCGGCGGCGTCTCGGGCGGCGGCGCCACGGCCGCGGGCGCCTCGGGCGGGACCGGAGGGGCCGGCGGCGTCGCTGCGCCGTCGGGCGGCTGCGGCTGCTCCGGCGCTTCCGCCTCGGTGGCCGGTGGCGTCCCGACGGGCGTCGTCGGCCCCCACGCGCGCGCGCGCGACGGTGATGCGACCACCGCCAGCAGAGCCGCGCACGCAATCCCGCGAATCGTCATGGCCATTTCGCCCGCCGACCTTTTTATCACGGCGTTCACTATCGATATATGCTTCCTCGGAAGCGCCGAGCAACGCCGTGGCTGACGAGCCGACACCCTCCGTCCCCGAAAAACCGCCGGCCGAAAAAGGCCTGGCCGATCTGCTGGGCGAGGCGTCTCGGCTCTACCGGGCGCACGCCCGATCGATGTTGCTGATCTGCGCGCTGCTGTTCGTGCCGATGTCGCTCGCGAAGTCGTGCGCGATGTCGGCGCTGCTCGGTCCCAAGGTGGCCGCCGATTCCGCGGCCGAGGTGGTCGGCCTGGCGCGCGCGGCCGAAGCGTCCCGTCAGGCGCTGGCTGACGCCTACGCGCGCAACGCCGACGCCGAGACGGTCGCCCGCCTGCAGCGCGAGAACGTCAAGCGCCTCGACGAGCTGTCCGGCCAGGCGACCCGGATTGCGGCCGGTGTGCCGGGGCCCTTCACGCTCTGGGTGCTCGGCGTGCTGGCGGTGCTGGTGTCGGCGCTCGCGTTCGCCACCGCCGTCCCCGTGATGGCCGGTGCGGTGACCATCGCCGTCGCCGATCGGCTGGAGGGTGGCCAGGCGGGCTGGATCGAATCCTGGATGCTGCTGTTCGGGCGGCTGGGCGGCCTGCTGGCAGCCGTGGTGCCGGCGGCGGGGCTGATTGCGATCGGCCTCGCGCTCTGGGTGATCCCCGGTCTGGTCGTCGCCTTCTGCTTCGCGCTCGTGGCGCAGGTCGCGGTGGTCGAAGGCCTGGGTGGCGCGGCGGCGCTCCGGCGCAGCGTCGAGCTGGTCGGCGCCGACTGGTTGCGCGTCGCCCTGCTGGTCGGCGTGTTCGCCGGCCTCACCTGGGCCGCGCGGCGCCTCGCCGACCTGATCGTCCCCGACAGCGCTGTCTTCATGACCCAGCTTCTCGGCGATCTGCTGACCCTGGTCGTCATGCCGTTACCGTTGATCGCGGCGGCTCTGCTCTACCTCGACATCCGCAAGCGGCGCGACAACTTCGGCGACGACGAGCTGCGCGCCGCGCTGGCATCACTCCGCAAGTAACGGCTTCGTCAATTGACGCAGGTGACGTCGGTCATGTCGTGGCAGCCCGACCAGGCGGGCATCGTCAGCGCGTAGCTCGCGAGCACGTCCATCCCGCGCACGGTCACGCCGAAGTGCCCGTGCAGGTGATGGGGGCAGGCCTGCTGACTGCTGGGACAGCTCGGCAGCAACGACACGCGCGCGACCTCGAAACCGCCACCGGCGGAGGTGAACTGCGCGTCGGGTATCGGGCTGTCGTCGAGCATGATCGGATTCGGATCCCCCTCCTGGCGCACGACGGCCGCGACCTGATCGAACCAGGGCAGCACCGCGAACGTCAGATCGTCGAAGAACAGATCGGCCGAGACCGCGAGCGACAGGCTCGGCTCGCAGTCGATTCCTTGGGTCATCAGCAACGGCAGGTTGTTGTTCGTGCTGACGACGAAGTCACCGGTCATCACGATCTCCTTCGCCTGTCCGGCGACCAGCGGGATCGGATCAGGCGGCGGGCCGCTGCCGTCTGGCACGGCGAAGGTGACCAACGTGTTGTCCGTCGCCGCGAGCAGCCGCCAGATCGACGCGCCCGGCTGGCCGAGCAGCGTGTCGCAGGTGCCCGACTGCGGCGGCAGCGACGCGGCCACGTACTGCACGCTCCAGGACGCGATCGGCGGCATCTGCTCGTGCGCCATGTCGGGCGAGTGAACGCCGGGCGCCGTCCTCCCGTAGGTCGTGACGATGTTGCCGGAGAAGACCGCGATCGGCTGGTCGGCGGTGATGTCGGTGCCGGAGAGATCCTCGCCGTCGGCGCCGGTCCACACCTGGTACACGTCGCCGTCGCCCAGCATGAACTGGAACGTAGCGCTCATATCCCGCCGGTCCATGCCCGTGACCGCCATGAGCGCGGTGGCCGGCAGCTTGACGTTGACCGTCGTCCGCGGCTCGGTGCCGACGATCAGCAGCCGGCCGGCGCCGTCGGGCGCCCCCGCCGCCGAGACGGCGCTGCCTGTCGCCGCCTGCGCGTACGTCATCGCCAGGTAGTGCGAGCCGAGGACGTGCGTCGGCAGCAGCATCGTCCCACCGGAGCTGCGCGCTTGCTCATCGCGATCGTCGCTTTCGATCTGCGCGACGGTGACGGGCCGGGTGCTGAGCAGGCGCAACCCGTCGGCGGCGTTGAAACCGCTCGTGACGACTTCCTTGCCCGCGACGGACAGCCGCGCCGCCCCACCCGCCCCGACGGTCGTCGTGTCCTTGACCATCCAGCTCCCGTCCGCCCCCAGCTCCTCCAGCGTGACGGTCGCCTTTTCGGCGCCGGAATTGGCGATGAGAAAGCTCGTGAACGCGGCGGCGTCGCTGGCGACGTTGTCAGCCTCCGTCGTGTAGAAGACGCAGCCGGCGAAGCTGTACCGCATGCCATCCGCGGCCGCGCAGGCAGGCGACATGCAGCGGCCCTGGCTGCACGCGCCGTCCGCGGTGCAATCGTCGATCACCTCGCCGACAGCTCCGTTGTGGCATGCGCGAACGCGCAAACCGTCGCAGATGGGCGGGGCCGCGCATTTCGGGATCGTCTCGCCGCCGTCGATCTGCTGCTGAGCCGGCGTTGCGCCACAGCCGCAGAGCGCGAGCGCAACCGCCAGCGAGAAACATGCATCTCGTCTCATGTGAGGCGTGCAACCAGATCGCGCTACATGACGGTGCAAGGTGCGCTTCCCATCTCAAACGATCGGTTTTCTCGACGGGAATTTCATCAAAAAAAGATGAATGCGTTGCAATGACATGCCTTGCCAAGCGCGGTGCGCTAGGGCTACGATTTTCCAACCTTGCCCCGCGCGACGACGGTCGTCCTCGCCCTGGCGTTCGGGCTCACGAGCAGTTCCGTGGTGCTCGCCGCGCCGGCGACTGGTAAGCCGCAGGACAACCCGTTCGACGAACGCAGCGGCGCCGACGCAGCGGCCGGCGCACAAGGGCAAGGTGAAGAAGAGGAGGAGCAGGGGAAGAAGCCGGCTGACGAGGCGAAGCCTCCGCCCGCGCGCGACGAGGGCGCGACGGGCGAGCCCGAAGAGCCCGGCGAGGAGGGCGGCGCCGAAGAAGGAGAAGAAGAAGGCGGTCTGCATGCGCTCGCCTGCCTGGAGGGCGACACCGCCGACGGCAAGCGCAAGGGCGTCCAGCGCCGCGACTTCCTGAAACGCCACCGCTTCGAGATCGCCGCGGTCGGCGGCTATTACGCGTCCGACGCGCTGTCGTCGACGTACAGCTACGGCGGCGCCGTCGCGTACTACCCGTCGGAAGATTTCGGCGTGGAGGTCCTGGTCACGCGCACGCCGATCAAGTTCAGGCTGGAGGAGCCGTTCAACACGTTCGATCAGGAGCAGCACTTCGTCCCCAGCGCGGCGTTCCAGGGGATCGGGTCGCTGCTCTGGTCGCCGATTCACGCCAAGTTCAAGTTCACCGAGGCGACCATCGTTCACGGCGACGTGTTCGCGCTGGCCGGCGCCGGCCGCACGTTCCACGAGTCGGTGCTCGGCCTCACCTGGGAGGCGGGCCTCGGGCTCAAGCTCTACTTCTCGCGCTTCGTCACCTTCCGGCTGGACGTTCGCGACTTCCTGATCCCGCAGGAGGTGCTGGGACGGGGCCGCAGCACGAACAACCTCACCATCCTGGGAGGCATCAGCCTGTGGCTGCTGTGAAGACGGGCGCCATCGCCGCGCTGGCGGTCCTGTGCCTGGCGGCGCGCGCGCGCGCCGCCGATCCCGACGACGACGCGGAGGAGGCCGCCGCCAAGACGGAGGCCGCCAAGCCGGGCGGCGATGCCTGCGTCGACGAGGACGTGAAGGCGGATCTGTTCGCCAAACGAAAGCAGCGGACCAGCCGCGAGCGGCTGTTCCAGCAGACCAACCGCCACGAGCTGTCGCTCCGTTTCGGCTACTACGAATCCGACACGTTCGACGGGTCGTACGAGACGCACCTGGGCGACATCCCGTACGTGTCGAAGGTGCCGTACCTGAGATCGGTTCCGATGACCGGCATCTTCGGATTCACCTACGGCTACCACATGACCGAGGACTTCGAGGTCGAGGCGTCGGCGGCCGTCACCAGGCTGAATTCGCGCGGCGGCCCCGAGCTGGAGCGCACGTTCGCAGTGCTGGAAGGGAAGCCGCGCCGGCAGCTGATGTTCGACGCGTCGCTGGTCTACTCGCTCGCGCACGCCAAGATGCGCTTCGGCGGATCGATCACCCACTTCGACTTCTTCCTGCTGGCGGGCGGCGGCGTGGTCGATTCGGCGGTGTCGCAGGGCATCGCCGGGGTGGGCGGGATCGGCCTGAAGTTCTTCCTGGGGCGGGCGTGGGCGGTCCGCTTCGATCTGCGCGACCACGTCTTCCAGCAGCAACTGCTGGCGGACACGTTCGTGGTCAACGACATCTCTGCCACCCTGGGCCTCAGCATCTATTTGCCGATGAGGGAGTGACGATGCACCTGGTGATTGCATTGCTGACGTCTCTGCTCGCGGCCGAAAGGCTGCCGGTGCACAGCCGGCTGGCGGCCGCACCCGGGCCGAGCGCTCGTCCCGCGCCGGCCCAGACGGCCGACGAGGGCGGCGCCCCGGCCAAGGCGCCGCCCGCCGCGCCGCCCGCCGCCACCATCGACGTCGCCCGGCTGCGCGCCGAATACGACAAGCTGCGCGACGCGCTGTTTCGCGCGCGGGCGCG
>Ga0066903_100000057_pt1 | contig 45828 bp, 36 predicted proteins | sample PanSoiMetaGPlot1_FD_67491 | JGI IMG/M metagenome (GOLD analysis project Ga0066903, IMG submission 67491) | Tropical forest soil microbial communities from Panama analyzed to predict greenhouse gas emissions - Panama Soil - Plot 1 (version 2) | ecosystem: Environmental > Terrestrial > Soil >... | reverse complement strand
CACTGCCGATGAACGAGCCATCGCTCGGGGTGTTGTTTACCGCCCATCCGCAGCCGATGTGGGTCTACGACCTCGAGACGCTCGCGTTTCTCGAGGTCAACGACGCCGCCATCGAACGCTACGGCTACTCACGCGACGCGTTCCTCGCCATGCGCGTCACGGACCTGCGCCCGAGCGAGGACATCGAACGCGTGCTCGACGACGTCGAGGGCGTCCACGCACAGGGCGCGTCGCGCCGGCTGCGGCATCAACTGCGGGACGGCCGCGTCATCAGCGTCGAGGTCGCGTCGCAGCACATCGAATTCCATCGGCGCCCCTCCGCGCTCGTCGTGGTGCACGACGTCACCGATCAGCAGCGCATCGAGGTCGCGCTCCGCCGCAGCGAGGAGCGCCTTCTCAAAGCCAACGCGCAGCTCGAGGAACGCGTGCGTCAGCGCACCGCGGAGCTGCAGGCGGCCGTCGAGCGGCTGCAGCGATCGGAAGCCCGTTCGCGATCGCTCATCGAGGGCGCCGCGTACGGAATCTATCGCGCGACGGCCGGCGGCGTCTTCATCGAGGTCAATCCGGCGCTGGTGGACATGCTCGGATACGCGTCGGGGGAAGAGCTCGTCGGCCTGGGCGCAACCGTCGCGATCTATCACGAGCCGGCAGTGCGCGCGGGGCTCGTCGAGGCGTGCACGCGTCTCGGGCGCGTCGACGGCGTCGAGGTGCGGTGGCGGCGCAAGGACGGCGGCGAGGTGACGGTAAAGCTGAGCGCCCGCGCCGTGGCGGACGATCAGGGGCGGATCGTCGAATTCGAGGTGATTGCCGAAGACGTCACCGAGCGGCGGCGCCTGGAGGATCAGCTGCGGCAGGCGCAGAAGATGGACGCCATCGGCCAGCTCGCCGGCGGCATCGCGCACAACTTCAACAATCTGCTGATGTCGATTCTCGGCTACGCCGAGCTGCTCCTCGTGCGCGGCGCGATCGCGCCGGCCGATCGCGAGGATCTCGAGGAGATTCAGAAGGCGGGCGAGCGGGCGTCGGTGTTGACGCGGCAGCTGCTCGCCTTCAGCCGCAAGCAGCAGCCGGTCCCGCGCGACGTCGACCTCAATCAGACCGTCACCGAACTCCGGCGCATGCTGGTCCGACTGATTCGTGAGGACATCAGCATCACCTGCGAGCTCGGGGACACGCCCGCGACCATCCGGATTGATCCACACGAGCTCGAGCAGGTCGTGCTGAACCTGGTGCTCAACGCGCGCGACGCCCTCCCGGCCGGCGGACGCATCCATCTGGATGTCGTCCGCCTGGCGATCGGCGAGCACGACGATCCGGCGCTCGCGCCAGGCGAGTACGTGCGCCTTCGCGTCGCCGACAACGGCCTCGGCATGGACGAAGACGTCCGCGCGCATCTGTTCGAGCCGTTCTTCACGACGAAGGAACCGGGCAAGGGCACGGGCCTCGGCCTCGCGTCTGTGTACGGCATCGTGCGCCAGGCCAGCGGCGTCATTGCGGTGGCGAGCGAGCCGGGACTCGGCTCGACGTTCACCATCCACTTTCCGGCGCTTGCCGTCTCGGGCGCGCGCGAAACGGCGGCGCCGACGACGGCTCCCGCGCCGACCGCACGTGGGCACGAGACGATCCTCGTGGTCGAGGACGAGGACGCGGTGCGCGAGATCATCAGCACGGCGCTCGAACAGCATGGCTACCGCGTGCTTGCCGCGTCGCGGCCGAGCATCGCGTCGCGGGTGTTCGACGAGCACGCGACGGAGATCGACCTGCTTCTGACCGACGTCGTCATGCCCGAGATGGACGGACCGGCGCTGGCAACGACGCTCGTCGCCAGGCGCCCGGACCTTCAGACGCTCTATATTTCAGGCTACGCGGAAGGCGCCGCCCTTGACGCGGGCAATCCGAATGCGAGCTTCCTGAGCAAGCCGGTTCAGCCATCGGTCCTTGCCAGCAAGGTGCGCGAGATTCTGGATCGGCCGCGCAACCTTCGCATCCTCTGAACCACAAGCGCGTCTGCCATGCGAAGCTGCCGCCCCCTGGGCGGAGGCGCGTCGTCAGTCGCCGAGTGCGTGCAGATACGCGGCGAGCTGATGGAGGAAGAGGCCGGTGTCGGTGACGATGCCGACGGTCTGCGAGGATCCGCGATCGCCGAGCTTGGTCACGACGGCGGGATTGATGTCGATGCACACGACGCGCGTGGCCGATGGCAGCATGTTGCCGACGCCGATGCCGTGCAGCATGCTCGCCAGGACCAGGACAATCGACACATCCTTCAGCGACGCCGAGTAGTGATCCTGCGCGGCGGTCAGATCCATGATCGTGTCCGGCAGCGGGCCATCGTCGCGAATGCTGCCGGCGAGGATGTATTCCACGTCGTGCCGCAGGCACTCGTACATGATTCCCGACGTGACAATCCCCTGATCCACGGCCTGCCGCAGCCCGCCCGCCCGGCGCACCGCGTTGATGGCGCGCATGTGATGGTGATGACCGCCTTCGACGGCCTGGCCCGTCTCGAGGTGCACGCCGAGCGAGGTGCCGAACATCGCGAGCTCGATGTCGTGAACCGCGAGCGCGTTTCCCGACAACAGCAGCTGCACAAACCCCGCTCGAATCAAACTCGCGAGATACGGCGCGCCCCCCGTATGAACCACGACCGGACCGGCAACGATGGCAATGCGGCCGCCGCCCGAGCGGGCGGCGGTGAGCATCTCGGCGACGCGGGCAACCGCCGCCTCGACCCTCCGCTCCGACGACACCTCGTTGGTCATGAACGCGAAGCCGTGGCGGTCGCGGTCCTGGAACGTGGGTACGACGCGAATGCCCTCGACGCCGCATACGACGGCGTCGCCTTTGCGCAAGTCGCGCAGCTTGCGGCAGATCGCGCGGTCGCCCTCGACGATGATGGCGGCGTCCATCCGCTGATCGACAACAGTGATCCACTGGCCGCTGTGCCGGATGTGGGTTTCGTGGTTGGTGGTCGAGTAGAAGTCGACCGGCGCGCAGCCGTCCAGATCCGCCGGACTCGTCAACGCGTCCTGGCCGCTCACGATCAGGCAGCCGAGCGGCACGAGGTTCTCCACGAGCTTGCGCAACACCTCGTCCGTCTCGGCGGTGACGCGCATCGTCAGCAGCGAGGGCTCGGCGTTGGTTCGCCCGATAGTGAAGCGCAGGACTTCGAAACTGGCGCCGTGCCGGATGACTGTATCGAAGATGCCGTTGAGGATGCCGGAATCGATCAGGTGGCCGGAGGCTTCGACGACTTCAGAGCTCACGGCCTGATCACATCGGTCGGCGCCGCCGCGCCTACGCCTTCGAAACGGACCGCCACCACCGTGACATCGTCGTTCTGCGGCTCGTTTCCGCAGAAGGCCCGGACTTCGTCCACGACCGCCTTGAGCGTCGTCTCGGGAGAGCTGCCTCGATGGCGTTCGAGGCAGGCGATGAGACGATCGTCACTGAATTCCTCGCCGGCCGTATTCTGCGCCTCGGTGACGCCATCGCTGTAGATCACGATGAAGTCGCCCGGCGAGAGGTGCACCGTTTCCTCTTCGAACGTCGCGTGCTCGAAGAGGCCGAGGACGAGGCCGCCGGTTTCGAGCCGCTGGACCCCGGATGCCGACACAAGTACCGGTGGGTTGTGGCCGGCGTTGGTGTAGGTGAACGACCCGTCCGGGCGGAGGATGCCGTAGAACGTCGTGAGGAAGCGCGATTCGATGCCGCGGCGGAACAGCCCGCGATTGAGCCGCAGGACGAGCGGCGCGGTGCTCGTCTGATACGTGGCCTCGGCGCTGAACATGCCGAGCACGGCGGCCGCCAGGAGCGCGGCCGGCGATCCCTTGCCGGCGACGTCGCCCAGGATGACGCCGAATTGTCCGTCCGGCAGATCGACGTAGTCGAAGAAATCGCCCCCGACGGCGCGACACGGCACCGAATCGCCCGCGGCCGTGAAGTACATGCCGCTCTGCTGAACGGCCGGCAGGAGCGCGCGCTGTATGGCGGCGGCCACCTTGAGCTCCTGCTCGAACTTCGCTTTGTCGAGCGCCTCGCGGTACAGGCGCGCGTTCTCGATCGCCAGCGCGGCTTCGGCCGACAGCGTTTCGAGCGCGGTGCGCGCCGACGCGGACTTGATCGCGGCCCGCTCGCGGCTGTCGAGATAGAGGACGCCGATGCTTTCGTCGGCGATCTTCTGATCCGCGCGATCGACGTAGCGCACGAGCCGCAGGGGGGTGCACAGCACGTGCCGGATGCCGAGCGCCACGGTGCCAGTGTGCAGCTGCGCGACGTCCCCGTCGAGGAGGTCCTCGACGATCGACTGCCGTCCGGTCGCGAACACCTGCTCCGGAATCTTGCGGCTCGTCGCGAACGTCCGGCCCGGGAGCGTGACCTTCCCGCGGGCGCGAGCCAGCGTGAACTCGAGCTGGCCTTCGCGGTTGGCGAGCATGATGAAGCCGCGCTCGGCGCCGGTGACGTCGATCGCCGAATCGAGCACGAGCGCGAGCACGTCCTCGAGGACGCGGCCCGATCCCAGAGCGCGTAGACCTTCGAGGAGGGCGGCCATCTGTCGCAGCTCGGTGGCTGCCGACACGGCGCTCTTTTCCGCCGACGGCGCCTCGTCGCCGACGACGAATACGATGTCGACGTCGGTGGACTGGCCGAGGCGAATCTCATCGCCGCTCCGCAGGATGCGCTCGTCGGTCTTCTCGCCGTTGATGAAGGTCCCGAAGCGCGACTGCCGATCCTTCAGCGTGGACACGCCGTTCTCGGTGACGATTTCGGCGTGGATGCGCGAGATGTCGGCGCCGGTGAGGCGCAGATCGGTTTCGGTACGACGGCCCATCGTGAACAGCGGCTTGTCGAGCGGCACGATGCGCCGCCCGAGCGCGTCGGTCACGATGAGGCGAGGCCCTGTCGAAGCGTCCATGGCGGGAACGCGACAATTATACGGTGTCGCCGGAAGCCGGGTGGCCGGGCGGGCCAGGATACCCGTCAGCCTCTAGAATCCCATCGTGCGCTTCAAGCTCACCATCGAGTACGCCGGCACGCGCTACAGCGGCTGGCAGATCCAGAAGAACGCCCGAACGGTCCAGGGCGAAATCGATCGCGCCGTGCGGGCGGTGACCTCGCGAAGCGACTTCGAGCTGTACGGATCGGGCCGCACCGACGCCGGCGTACACGCCGCAGGACAGATCGCGCACCTCGATGTCGCCACGACGCTCCCGGCCGATACGCTGCTGCGGCGTCTGAACGAGGAATTACCCGCCGACATCAACATCCTCGCGGCGCGCACCGTGCCGCACCGCTTTCATGCCCGGCACGACGCCGTGGCACGGCGGTACGTCTATCAGATCGCGCGCCGACGCACCGCGTTCGCCAAGGCCTACGTGTGGTGGGTGAAGGAGGCACTCGACCTCCAGGCGATGCGCGCCGGCGCAGGCGCGTTCGTCGGCTTCAAGGATTTCGCGGCATTCGCCGAGCACGACGCGACGTCGGCGAGCCGATCGCCGACGGTGCTCGTCGAACGACTCGACATCGTGGACCGCGGGGCGCTGGTGCTGGTCGTGATCGAAGGATCGCATTTCCTCTGGAAGATGGTGCGCCGCCTCGTCGGCGTCCTCGTCGAGATCGGCCGCGGAGGGCTTCAGCCGGGCGATGCCGAGCGTCTGCTGCGCGAGCCTGCAGGCTTGCCGGCTCGGCTGACCGCGCCTGCCGCGGGACTGTTTCTCGAGCGAGTGTTCTACAAGGGCGACGTGCGCACCGCGGACGTGGAGCCGATCACCCCGCTCGACACATCGAGACGCGCACCGCAGAACCAGCGTTAAGGCGCCGCTGTCGTGCGGCGTCCGAGTTCCGTGCCGAGCATCAGCCTCACGACCTGCGCGTAGCTGGTGACGCCCGCTTCGACGCGGTTCGCCTTCAGGTACCGGTCGTACACGCGCCATCCCGCAGACGCCACGCGCGGGCTGATGTTGCGGGCGTTGCGGGCGGCGATCGCGGCCAGATCGCGCCGTGGCCCGTCGCCGAGCGATTGCATCACGCCGCGGCGATCGGGCGCCGGCAACCCGGCCGCGATCTGGCTCAGGAGAAACAGCCAGGCGCTGTACTGAACGGGCACCGGGCCGCGCAGGCACGCGAGCGCCCCGACGAAATTCGCTTCGCTCTCGTCGGCCAGACCCGCCAGATGCGCCCACTCGTGAGCCACCACCAACGGGCGCTCGAACGGCAGCAGATCGCTGGCGACGAGCGTTTCCAGAAAGAAGGGATCCGTCATGCCCTCGACGCCGGCCAGCCGGAAGTAGAGATCGAACACCGTGTGCTTGGGTCGGCCCGGCACGGCCGCCGCCGCCGCACCGATGTCGCGCTGCACGCTGACGAACCCGTCGTTGAGGCCCGGATCGATGACGCCCTGTTCCGCCCAGCCGGCGGCATGCGCGTCGGCGTGCAGCCCATTCAGGCGATCGACCGCCGCTACGGCCACCAATCGCGCTGCCTTGGGCGTCACGCCACCCGCACTGAACTGCAGCTTCTCGCCGAGCGGGACGCGGCGGTAGTTCAATCCCCACAGCGCGAGGAACACGAGGTAGGTCGCGGCGGCGAGGGTGACCGTCCGCAGCGCGATGCGCGCGAGCGCGCGCGGCAGGCCTCGCCTGAAGACGTCGGCCGCCGCCAGCGCCAGCCATCCCAGCACGACGATCGCGATCAGCACGTCGAACAGCGCCATCGGCACTGCGTTGGATGCCGTCGTCACGAGTTGCTGAAGCGCCGGGTAGACGCGCGAGGAATACATGCGTTCGACGGCGGCTGGAGAGACCGGCGCGAAAGCGGCCGCCGCCGCTGTCGCACTGAGAATCACGGCACGCCACACCATGCGATCACGCGGGCCGTTGCGAGGGCCTCACGTCACCGCCCAGACTTCAGCTCGCGCTTGAAGAACGCAATCGTGCGGGTCCACGCATCCGAAGCCGCCGCGGGATCGTAAACGGTCGGACGGTCGTCGTTGAAGAACGCGTGGTCCGCAGCGGGGTAGGTGTGGAATTCGTGGCGCTTGCCGAACGCGGAGAGTTGCTGATCGAGTTGCTTCACGACATCGGGCGTGACGAAACCGTCCTTCCCCGCGTAGAGCCCGAGCACGGGTGCCTGGAGGGCCTGGAGATCCGGCTTGACGTTCGGGTGCCCGCCGTAAAATACGACGCACGCGCCCACCTCGGGATTCTTGCTCGCCGCAAACAGCGATAAGGCGCCGCCCATACAGAAGCCCACCGTCCCCACCTTTGGCGCCGACGCATCCGGCTGCGAGGCCAGATAGTCGATTGCCCCGGCCAGGTCGCGCTCAGCCTCGTCGATCCGCATGGCCATCATCAGCTTCCCGGCTTCGTCGGGCGACTTGGCCTGCTTGCCGTGATAGAGGTCGGGTGCCAGCGCCAAGAACCCTTCGGCCGCAACCCGGTCGGCCACGTGCTCGATGTGCGGGACCAGACCCCACCATTCCTGGATCACGATGACCCCGGGACCCGGCTGCGCAGGCCGGGCAAGGTAGCCATTGGCCGTCGCCCCATTGCTCCTGAACGTCACACGCTCTCCCATGGACTCCTCCGCTTTGAATCCTAGTGCTAACTGATTGAAAAACAGGGTGATAGTGGCGATCTTTCGGTCCTGTCTCGCAGGCGACACTGGGCTGACCGGCGACGGTTACACCTGAGTTAGAACTGGGCTGTGGTAGGATCTTTAAGGCTCTTAAATTTCTTTATTGTCCTAATATGTCGTCTTGAGACCACTTCAAGTTCGTAGGCCAACTCGCCGATAAGAGAACGAGGATAGTAATGCATCGCACCGGTCTTGTCGCGGTCCTGGCGTTCACGGCGGCGTTGTCGGCGCAGGCCCAACAGAGTGGGTCGACCACGACGCAGGTCGGCACGCCCGTCCAGGTTACAGGCCAGTCCGATCGCGGTTTTCTTCCGGGCACGCGGACAACGGCGCAGAACACGATCGAAGGCACTGCGCTCGATTCGAGCAACGCTCCGCTGCGGCGGGCGGCGGTGCGGCTGCGAGACGCACGCTACGGCAGGATCGTCGCCTCGCAGCAGACCGACGCGATGGGTCAGTTCGCGTTCCGCAACGTGGATCCAGGCACGTACATCGTCGAACTCGTGGACAAAGACAAGGTGCTGGCCGCCAGTCCGCTTCTCAACGTGGACTCCGGCGACATCGCGACGGCCATTCTGAAGCTGCCATTCAGGATTCCTCCCGGGGGCGGATTCTTCGGCACGACGACGGCGTCCGTGGCGGCCATCGCCGCGGCGGCGGCCGCGGCAGGCGTGATTGCGAATGAGGTCACGGGCATCGAGGCGAGTCCCACGCAAGTGACTCCATGAGCGAAAAACCCCCGAGTTCCCCCAAGGCGGCACCCCACGCGCCTCAGTCGTACACGCCCGACGGTGAGGTCCACATCCTCGACCGTCTGGCGGTGCTCTACCGGTATCGACAAATCGCGCTCACCGTGTTCGTCCTGTCGTCCGTCGCGATGATGATTCAGAGCTACACCGCGATTCCGGTGTTCGTGGCGCAGGCACGTCTGCTCATCGAGGATGAACGCTCGACGGCGATTCCCGGTCTGACCTCCCCGGAAAATACGTACTACGAAGACCCCGAGCCCTACTACCAGACACAGTACAAAATCCTCAAGGGTCGCGACCTCATCCGGAAGGTCGCGCGAGGGCTCGGCATCCAGTCACCCGCAACGATGGACGGAACGGCGCCTCCTCCCTCCACGCCCGCAACGGCGCTCCGGGATTTCGAACTGCGCGTGTGGCACATGATCCGCCCGGCGCCGCAGCAGGTCGTCGAAGCGCCAAAGGTGGACGAAACGCCGGACGAATCAGCCATCGTCGGGGCCTTCGCGTCGCGGATGACTGTGGAGCCCGTGCGCGGCAGCCGGCTGGTCGACGTCACCTTCCAGTCGAAGGATCCCAAGTTTGCGGCCAAGGCAACGAACGCGCTCGTCGACGGATACGTCGAGCAGAACCTGCAGCTGAAGCTGCAAACCACGGAGAACATGCTGTCGTGGCTCGAGCGTGAGCTCTCCAACCAGCAAAAGAAGGTCGAGGAAAGCGAGCGCGCGCTCGCGGAGTACCGCGACCGGCAGAACGCCCTGTCGCTCGATGACAAGCAGAACATCGTCCTCGCACGGCTGAACAAGCTGAACGACGACGTCATGTTGTCGAAGACGAAGCGTACCCAGCGCGAGGCCCAGTACAACCAGATCAAGGCGATCGTCTCTGGCCAGGTCGCGGCGGATACGATTCCAGTCATCGCGCAGAATCAGCAGGTTCAGGTCGCAAAGACGCATCTGATGCAGACCCAGAGCGAACGCGACCGGCTCGCGGCGCGCTACGGCGACAAGCATCCCGAGCTTGTGAAGGCGAACGACGCGCTGACCGAGGCCAAGCGGCAGTACGACCTCGAGGTGAGCCGCGCAGTGCAGTCAATCAAGAACGACTACGACACGGCCGTGCTCGAGGAGCAGACGCTCAGCCGGAGCCTCGAAGCGGCCAAGGGCGACGCGCAGGATCTGAGCCGGAAGAGCGTCAGCTACAACGTCATGGAACGCGAGGCGAAGAGCAACCGGCAGGTCTACGAGACGCTGCTGGAGCGCGAGAAGGAGCTTCGCGTCTCGAGCAACAGCCGCGCGAACAACGTCCGCATCGTCGATCGCGCGGAGGTGCCCAAGTCGCCGACTGCGGCGGCCGGGCGGCGCACCTGGCTGACATCGATGGCCGTGAGCCTCGCGCTGGCGGTGGCCGTGGCCTTCCTGCTCGATTACATGAACGACACGATCAAGAACCCCGAAGACGTGTCCAAGCGGCTCAAGCTGCCGTTTCTCGGCCTGGTGCCGTCCGTGCGCGGCGAGAAGCAGCCGGTGCTGGCGTCGTCGCACGTGCCGCACGACTTTGGGGAATCGTTCCGCGCGCTGCGCACGTCGCTCATCGCCAAGTACAACGGCGAAGGTACGAAGATTCTGGCGGTCACGAGTGCGCAGCCGCTCGAAGGCAAGACGACGACGGCGTGCAACATCGCGATGGCGCTGGCGTACGGCGGGTCGCGCGTGCTGCTCATCGACGCCGACATGCGCCGGCCCGGCCTGCACCGCCCGCTCCGGCTGACCAACGAGCGGGGCCTCTCGCAGGTGCTCATCGGGCAGGCGCGCGTGCGCGACGTCATCCAGCGCACCGTCGATCCGAACCTGCTGGCGATCACCGCCGGCCGGACGCCTCCGAACCCGTCGGAACTGCTCGCGTCGGAGCGGATGAAGACGCTCCTCGGCAACCTCTCGCACGGTCCGTTCGAATGGATCATCATCGATACGCCGCCGGTGTTGGCGGTGACCGATGCGGTGATTCTGGCTTCGTCCGTGTCTGGCGTCACCTTCGTCATCGGCGCCGAGATGACGCGCCGGCGTCTCGCCGAACGGGCGCTCGAGACCATCCTGCAGGCGCAGCCGCGGCACGTCGCGGCCGTGCTCAACAAGGTCGACTTCGCCCGCAACAAGTACTATTACTCACGCTACTACGGCCATCAGTACAAGAACTACTACGCTGAGGCCGCCGTCTAACACCGGCCACGCGCGCGGCCTCGTCGCTGTTGCCGCGCTCACGCTGTTTCTCGTTGCCGGCGCGCTTCCCATCACGCTCGTGCCGTTCGTCCTGGGCGCCGTCGCCCTGGGCTTCAAGGTGCGGCCGCGCCCGGCCGTATCGACGCGCGCGCTGGATCTGGCCCTCGTTGCCTGCCTGATCGCCGTCGCCTTTCAGCTCGTTCCGCTGCCAGCCGGCCTCAGGACTCTGCTGGCGCCCGCCCACGACGCCGTGACGCGCGCGCTCTTTCTGACGGGGGCCTCGTCGCCGCGGGCGATTTCACTCGATCCGCCCGCAACGGTCGGCGCTCTTGTCGTCGGCGGCGCGCTGCTGCTGCTCTTCTGGACTGCCCGCTCAGTATTTGCGGAGGGCGGCGTGCGGACCGCGATTCGCGGCCTCGCCTGGACCGGTCTGGCGCTCGCCGTCGTCGCCATCGTTCAACACGGCACGGCGCCGCGGTCGATGTTCTGGCTGTGGCAGCCGCCTGGCCGCGATCCGTCGCCGTTCGGACCGTTCGTCAACCGCAACTTCCTCGCGACGTGGATCGTGATGGTGGTGCCGCTGCTCGTCGGTTACGCGCTCGCGCGCATCAAGTCGCGGCAGTCGCCGTCGATCGGCGTCGTCGACGCCACCATGTTGTGGCTCGTGGTCGCCGCGTTCCTGCTGACCGCCACGCTGCTGCTGACGACGTCGCGATCGGGCGTCATCGGGCTCGTCGCTGGGCTCGCGCTGCTTGTGTCGGTCTCGCGGATGCGGCTCGAGCGAAGACAGACCGCGTGGCTGCTGACCGGCCTGGCTCTGGTTGGCGTGGCGGTCTCGATCTATCTGCTGAACGCGTCGGCGCTCGCGTCGAGACTCGACGAGACGATGCGGGAGGGAATCGGGGGCCGGAGAACGATCTGGCGGGAGACGTGGGCGATCGTGCGGGACTTCTGGCCGGGAGGAGTAGGCCTGGGGGGGTTCAAACGCGCGATGCTCGTGTACCAACAGAGCCCGCGCGACACCTTCTTCAACAACGCCCACAGCGAATATCTGCAGATCGCGGTGGAGGGCGGCCTTCTTGTGGCCGTCCCGGCGGCGCTCGCCGCTCTCCTATTGCTGCGGGAGATCGTCCGGCGCCTGGCGGCCGATCGCTCGGCGATGTTCTGGGTGCGGGCCGGTGCCGCGGCGGGGTTGTTCGCGGCTGGCGTGCAAAGCGTGTGGGAGGTGGGGCTGCAGCTACCGGCAAACGCCGTCGCGGCGGTCCTGCTCGCGGCAATCGCGGTTCACGACGCGGGCCTGCGGAACCACTTCGGCGCGCCGCGCACGATGCGGTGAACGTAGGCGAGCGGGAGCATCGAACCAGGGCAGCGCGGATAGATGCTCCGCATGTAGGCGGGACCCGGCAACAGGTGCTCGCGCGCGAGCTGTAGGCGGCGCGACCACGTCGCCGCCGCGCGGAGGTCGGCTGACGCGATGTCCACGAGGCGCATGCCACCTCCGATGAATCGTGCCGACGATTCGCCGGCCGCCCGTCCTTGCAACTCGCTCAGCACATCGTCGTGCACGGGCGTGTCGAAGCACTCGCGCGCCAGGGCAAGGCTCCTGGCCGACACGGCTCCCATCGCGCAGTCGGCCGCGCGTGCCGCAAACGCTTCCAGATCCTGACGCGTTGCCGCGGATGCCAGCAGATGAATGTCCCACAGCCAGAGGAGATGCACGCGATCCTGATGGTGGGCGACGCGATGCACACACGCGATGAGCAGCGCATCCATCGGCGCGACGGTGCGCGCGGCGCCGAGCGATGGGACCGCGACGCTTCGCGAGACGAGCGCGCCGAAGTCGTCCAGCGGGCCGGCGAACGCCTGCGGGTTGACGATCCGCCAGTGCAGGTCGACGGCATCCACCAACCCGGCGCGCGTCCGCGTGAAGTGGCGTTGCGCGCTCGCGACGTCGGCGTCCGGCTCGGCATCCCGGACGTATCCGATCTCCGCCAGCACGCCTTCGGCCTCGTCCCGACGCTCGCGCGCAATCACCAGGTCGGTATCGCTGCGCGGCCGCAGGAACGGCCGTGCGTAGTGAGTAAAGGCGAGCGCAGCCCCTTTGATGAGGAGCGATGGGACTCGACGCCGACTGAAGGCGTCGGTCAACTCCTTCAACGCCGCCGTGCGAAGGGCCTCGACGGCGACGGCCTGTCTGAGCGTCTGCCGGAAGGCCTCGGGGGCGATGGCCGCGGGTGACGTCATGGTCGCGTCGTCGGACCAGCGCAGCGCGGCGTCGGCCAGCAGCGCGTCCACGCCGTGGACGGTCGCGAGATCGAGGGCCTGATCCGCTGTCAGTCCAGCAGGAAGGCCGCGTGTCCGGCCGAGGATCGCGTCGCAGAGCCAGCGGAGAGCGTCCATCAAACGATGCCGGCGTGCATCAGTGAGCGGTCAGCAGACCGCTGCCGTTCAACTCGCGCACGAACGCCAGCAGATCCTGTTCGAGACGTTCGGGCTGTGCGTCGAATTCGTCGACCATCGCCTGCCAGACGGCGCGGATCGAACCGTGCTGGAGTTCGACCAATTGCCAGATGCGTGTGCCGACGGCATCGAGACCGAAGTAGATGCCAGTGTGGAGGTTCAGCAGCACAGCCTCGCCGTCCAGCTCACGGAAGATGACGTCCTCGGGAACCCGCACGAGTGAATCGAGCATGATCGCGGCCATCTACCTCTCCGTGGGGCGACAAAATATAGCCATCACGACAGCGTCGAGCCGAAGAAGGTTCTGAGCCACAGTTCGACGCTCAACAGTTCGGTGACGCGGCGAGTCAGGGCCGCAGTCCGCTGCAGCGGCAGTTGCGACCGGTAGCGGCGAAGCTCGTCCTGAAGAACGGCGCCGTCGACAATGCCGGCGCGGGCGGACGCGCAGTCTCGAGTCAGCAGCGCGCAGATGGCGTCGAACTCGCCGACGAACGCCTCTGTATTCGCCGCCGTGAAGTCGGCCTTCGATGTGCGCTGCCGCACGACGTCGGGCACGATGCCGGTCGACGCTTCGCGCAGCAGCGCCTTCGGTACGCCGCCGCGATTGACGATGTCGCCCGGTATGGCCATGACGAACGCCACGAGCTCACGATCGCGGAACGGATGCACGATGTCGACGCCGTGTGCCACGCCGACGGCCGCCATGCGCGCGCGCTGCACGCGATCGTGGCCCGACGTCGCCAGCCGGTACATCTGCTCGGCGTGGTAGCTGACGAACCGCCTCGCCGGTGGACGCCGGTCGAGCGCCCGCGATACGGCGCGCCGCACGAACGGCGGCGTGTACCAACGCGACATGGCCGCGGCGCGTCGGTGACTGAGCCGGTTCTTGATGGCGTAAAAGAGCCAGCGAGGCGGCAGCCCACGAATGGCTGACGAGAGAAACTGCCGTCGAAACAAGGGGGCGTCGACCTCGGTCATCCACTGCGGGAATTGTCGGATGTGCGCGCGGACCGTCGGCCAGCGCCCCGAGCGAACCAGGTCGATCAGATACGAGCGGTCGAACAGCAGGTGATCGCCGAAGTAGCCGTCAAGCAGCACGCCGCATCCGCGCGCTCGCGCGGCGGCGACCAACTGCGCGCGCGCATCCCACTCGAGCGCCGGCATCTCGCCGGCCCGGATGAGCCGCTCGGCGTGAGGCAGAATCCTCATCCGGCCGACCGGCAACTTCGTGACCGAGACGCCGAACGCGCGCTCGACTTCGTCGAGGAACGGCCGCTCGTGCGCGGGGCTGTCGAACGGAAACACCATCGACAGACCCTCGATCGCACGAGGCGAGGCACCGTGTCGAGCCAGCGCCAGTGCCTGGCCGAAGATGGCCGACGAGTCGACGCCGCCGCTGACCGCGACGGCCGTGCGGGCCGCGCCCACCCTCACCCGCACGGCCTGCGCAAACAGCGAACGGAAGTGCGACACGTACTCGTCGAACGCGCGGTATCGGATCTCGCGCCCCGTGTCGAAGTCCCAATGCGCCCGGACGGCGAGGCCGGCGCGACTCACGACGACGGCATGTCCTGCCGGCACCGACGACACGCCGAGAAAACACGTACGGTCCGCCTCGCTGTAGCCGTCGAACGCGAGATCGGCCAGCGCGTCCTCGTCGGGGCTGGCGACGACCTCAGGGTGCGCCAGAATCGATGCGACCGTCGACCCAAAGACGATCGTCGTCTTCAGAACCGCGTAGTACAACGGGCGTGCACCCATGCGGTCGCGCGCAAGCGTCAGCGTGGCGGATCGAGCGTCGAAGGCAGCCAGCGCGAAGTCGCCGGCGAGGCGTGAGACAAAGGTCTCTGGACTCTCGTGTTGTGCGGCCGCGACCAGCGCCGCGTCGGAACAGACTCCGTCCAGGTACGACCGGAACGTCGCGCTGAATTGTTCGCGGTTATCGAGTCGACCGTCGAAGGAGACGATTTGCGCGGAAGGTGAGGTCGGTTGAAGCCCCCGACGCGGATCGGGAGCGATCTCTCGAGGCTGGCAGGCAATGCCGAAAGACCCGACGATTCTGACATCCAGCCGGCGGCTCGCGCTCGAGGAACCCGCCGCGAGCGCTTCGAGCTGCGGCCGATCGGCCGGACGCCCGTCCAGATGGTACAAACCGACGAGGCCGCTCATCGGGAGGCTGGACCCGTGCTCACCGCGGAGTCACCCGAGCAGCGACGCGACACATCGAGTGGTCGGTAGCCCTGGCGACAAGCGCATCGAAGAGACGACGGAACGGTGTGCGCGGCAGCCATCCGCGGCCGATGAGCCCGGCAACCCGTCGTCCGATCACGGTGTACGTCGCTGAAAAAATCTGCCAGCGGCGCGTGGCCGCTGCCATCTCGGCCAACCAGCCGCGAACGAGCAGCGTGCGCGGGCTATCGACGCCGTACAGCGATTCGGCGATCCAGCAGTTCTTCGAATGGCCGACGCCGCCGTCGTTGCCGACCTGCAGAACGCCCTTAACGATGTCTTTCACGTGTCCATAGGTGATCACTCGCGGCGACTTGTAAGGCTTCTTCCGATCGCGCGGACCCGACGAAATGACCCGCTCCTTGCGTTTCATGATGAAACAGCCTCCACGACTGTCTGGTTCACGGACGAGATGAGCGCGTGGCGTACCGCGGCGACGCGATCGAGGCCTGGCGGATAGCGAATCGCATAGGCGTCGACTCCCGATGCGAGGTCGGCCGCGAACGCAAACTGCCGCGCCACACGATTGGCGTCAAGGATTTCGACGTTGAAGCTGTTCTTCAGCAGACGATGGCAGGCTGCGGCGCGCGGCAGCCGCGAAATGTCGATCGCGCGAGCGGTGTCCCGCTCGGCGGGATCGGGCAGCATCAACATCTGGCAGAGCGGCAACGGCGTGCGCTGAACTTCGGTCGCCGCCAGTTGGAATGTCTGCTTGGTGCTGGCGGCATGGAGAGGTATGCCGTCGCGCTGGCCGAGGAACGCGGACGCGCTATCGGCCTGCAACTTGAGACGTCCGGTTCCTGGACAGGCGAGAAACTGCCCGCCGCGCCGGTCGATCAGCAACAAATCGTCGGTAAGCAGACGATAGCCCGCCTTCACGAACGCCGCGGCCAGCGTCGACTTGCCGAAGGTACAGTCGCCCACGAGGGCGACTGCCGCGCCATCGATCGCGATCACGGCCGCATGCAGCGGCTCGAACCCCTGTCGCACGAGCGCAAACGACAGCGCCTGCCCGAACAGGAAGCGCTCGAACACGCGCTCGTCGCCGGCCGCAAGGGGCCGATGCGTCACCTGCGATCCGTCCGGTGCGACCATCACCTCGCCCAGTTCTCCCCACCGCACGTACATCGACCCATCGTCGAGCGTCAGCGCCGTGAACCACGGTTCCGGCCGGCGAGCCTCGACGGGCACTTGCGCCACGTCGGCGGCGACGCCCTCGCGAAACGCAACCTCCGTCACCGGATGACTGGTCGCAGAGATCGGCGGCAGATCGAACGGTCGATCGCTCGTCACGTGGACGCCGTAGACGTGAAACGCGTGGAGACGGCAGCCAGCGTTCATGAGGAAAAGCCTTGCCACGCCACGAGCGGTTCGAACTGAGCGCTCGACTCCGAACCGCCGACGAGCACGCGCGCACCGTCGGACAGCCAGGCGTGCGATTCGAGAGCGCCGTCCTCGCCGTGGCGGATGCCGATGTACAGGCGCAGGGCGCGGGCATCGGAGGCGAGCGCGAGGGCTCCAACGATCGCACGGACGAGACAGCGGCCGGCGGGACCGAGCCGGCGGCCAGCCGCCTCGATCGCCCATACGGTGCGGCGTTCGTCGCGGCCTCCAAGCGCGAGGCGCACGCACGTGCGTGCGAGCCATCCGGGCGTCATCGCCATGCGGCGAATGCTCGTCAGCGGCAGAACCCGCATCGCTGTGAAGACGGTGATCTCGAGGACGCAAGCCCCGACCAGCAACCGCCAGTCGGAGGCTGACAGCGCGATCAACCTGAATGGCCCACGGTGCGCGCGCATCACCCGATTGCCGCGCCGAACAGAATCCGGCGCACGGGCGGGTGGCGGAACAGCGCTCGGATGAGCCCTCGATGCTGGTTGAACCGCGCCGTGGCGCGCACGATCGGGATGATGCCGTCGGTACGTGCCAGTTCGAACAGATCGTCGAGCTCCGCGTCGGACAGACGCGTGACGACGTGCCGCAGCGCGCGCTGCGAGGCGAACTCGTCCACGAGCGCGCGGCGCCAGGCCGTTTCGTACGCGGCCAGCGTGGCGGCGTCGAACCGGTCTCGGGCCAGCGCGTCGACGGCGACGTCAGCCGCGAGCGCTGCACTGACCATGCTGTAGTGGATGCCGCCGCCAGTCGTCGGCTTCACGAGGCCTGCGGCATCGCCGATGACGAGCAGGCGATCGGCGTACGTGCGGTCGATGGATCCGAGCGGCAGGATCTTCTGTCGCGGCGGCACCCCGTCGTCGACAATCCCCCAGCGATCGGCGACGCGGGCGAGCATGCGCGCGTAGCCGCCGAGCACGTCGGCCGACGCCATGACGCCGACGCGCACGTACAGGCCGTCCGGGCGCACGACGGGAACCGCCCAGGCAAATCCGTCCGGCGCCACGCCGCGCCCGAAATGCAGCTCGACGCCGGGCGTCTGGCGTGCGGCGAGCTCGCGCTGCGCTGTTTGCAGATACGCCGTCGGAAGGCCGAGGCCGAATCGGCGCTGCACCGAGTAGTGCGCACCGCACGCGAGGATGCCGAGGCGCGCCCGGATCTGCTGATCGCCGGCGATCGCCGTCACGCCGTTACGGCCTGTCTCGAACGTCACGACGCGGGCGCCCGTTTCGATGACGGTGCCTGCCGCGCGCGCCCGGCTCGCGAGCGCGCGGTCGAACTGCGGGCGATCGATCACGGTCGCCAGCGGCGCGTCGGTGCCGTAGCTCACGGTGACGCCCGAGGGCGACACGAAGCGCGCGACCGTCAGCGTGTTGAGCGTCGCGGAATCCGGAAGGTCGAGCGCCTGGAAGCTGTCCGCCGCGAGGATGCCGGTGCAGTGGACGGGATCGCCAATCGTTGCATGCTCTTCACAAACGAGGACGTGGGCACCCGCGCGCGCCAGGCGCTCGGCGGCATACAACCCGGCAGGTCCTGCACCGACGATGAGGACATCTGCCGAACGAGTGGCCATCAGCGGCGACATTATAAAGGCTGCTTTACGCGATGTACATCCCTCGACCGGTCCTTCTCCCACGCGCCGCGCGCAGTGATCCAGAACGACAGCAGGATCAGGTACAGGTCGAGTCGAAAACTCGATCGAGAAATGTACAGACGATCGAGTCGGAACTTGCTCGTGCGTCGGACATCGCGGGCCGCGAACACCTGCGCGAGGCCGGTGAGGCCGGGTCGCACGCGGTGGCGGTCGACGTACCCCGGGATCTCTTCGAGCGGCACGAACCGTCCATCGCCGCGGACTTCCACTTCGCCGGGGCGCAGCGGGCGCGGACCGACGAAGCTCATGTCGCCGACGAGGATGTTCCAGAGCTGCGGCAACTCGTCCATCGCCGTCGCGCGCAAGAGGCGACCGGTGCGTGTCACTCGCGGATCGCCCTCGCGCGCCTGCACCGGACCTGACAGCGCCTCGGCGTCGGGCACCATCGACCGGAACTTCAGCGCCTGGAACGTGCAGCCGTTCTGTCCGACGCGCTCCTGCGGAAACATGATCGGACCGCCGTCCTCGAGCTTGATGGCGGCGGGAATCGCCACCCAGAGCGGCGCCGAGACGAGGAGTCCGACCGAGGACAGCGTGATGTCGAAGAGGCGTTTGATCATGCGGCAGTGGCCAGATTGGCGACGCGAGCGAAGAGGTCGTAGTAGGCGCGCACGGCGGCGCGGCGATCGAACTGGAGTGCGGCGGCGCGGCTGCGCTCCCCCATGGTTCGCGTCAGCTCACGATTGGAAGCGAGGGTCGCAATCTTCGCGGCAAGGTCGGCGGGATCGCCGGGCACAGCCACGAGCCCGCACTGATGCTGCCGCGCGATGACCGCGGGCTCGGCGCTCGCGTCGGTCGCCGCGATGTAGGAGCGGCCGGCTGCGAGCGTGCCATACAGCTTGCTCGGCACGATGTAGCCTTCGATGCCCGCCTTCAACGACACGAGAAACGCGTCGGCGGCTGCGAACGATTCGTGGAGGCGCGCCTTCGGCTGATACGGCAGAAACGTCACGTTGGTCAGACCGAGCTCGGCGACGCGCTTCTGGAGCGCCACGCGGCTCGTGCCGTCGCCGACGATCACGATCGCAATCCGGGTGTCGTGGCGAAGGCGGTACGCCGCGTCGACGAGCACCTCGAGGTTCTGCGACAGGCCGATGTTTCCTGAGTGCATCAGCACGAACCGATCGACCAGGCCGTGCGCGCGCGCGAAGGCGTTGTCGCGCGGTCCGGGCACGATCGCCTCGCAGTCGACCCAGTTGTGGATGACGTGGACCCGCGACGGGTCGGCGCCCTTTTCCTCCACGAGCCGGCGCCGCATGCGATCGCCCAGCGCAATGACGGCATCGGCCTCGCGAAGCAGCCGCCGGTTGACGCGATCGAGCGTGCGGTCGACGGTCGGGCTGCGAAAATCGGCCAGAAGCGCCGCGACCTCTGGAAAGATGTCCTCGCAGAGGAACACGAAGCGCGCACCGGTCCGCCGGGCGGCCCTGAGCGCGGCCAGACCGATGATCGGCGGATCGGTCAGCGACACGACCACGTCCTGCCGATCGAGCCGGCGCGAGGCCAGCGCGGCCGCCGCAAAATACGAGAGATAGTTGGCTGCTCGTGCGGCGAAGTGGCCCGGCCGGAGCCGGGTTCCGTTGCTGCGCAGGATGCTGACGCCGTTGTGCGCTTCGCGCGCGACCGGCGACCACGTCTCGCTCCCCTTCGCCCGCCCGCTCGCATGCAGCGGGCGGCCGGCGACGACGGTCACGCGACACCCGTGTCGTGCAACGAGATCCTCGGACAGCTCGGTCAGCAGCTGCCCCGTGGCGGCCTGGTCCGGCCAGTAGGAGCGATTGAAGAACGCAATGCGCATGGTGTCTCGCAACGCTCAGACCGTACCAGTCCGGCGCGCAGAAACGCCGCGGCCCTGAGCGACGAGCGTCGGTTCCGCGCGGTTCGCCCTGTACCAGGCGATGGTGCGCTGCAGCCCTTCGCGGAAGTCCGTCGTTGCCTCGAAGCCGAATTCGCGCTGCGCGCGGCTGACGTCGAGCGATCGACGCGGCTGACCGTCAGGCTTCGTGCGATCGAAAGCCAGGCGGCCGCGGAAGCCGGTCAGCTCGGCTACGAGGGCCGCGAGATCGCGAATGCTGATTTCGAAGCCCGCGCCGATGTTGCATGGCTCGACGCGGTCGTAGCGTTCGGTCGCCAGCGCGATCGCCCCGGCACAGTCTTCGACGAACAGGAACTCGCGGGTCGCGTTACCGGTGCCCCAGCATTCCACGACCATGGCCCCGGTCTCCGCCGCCTCGACGCATTTGCGAATCAGCGCGGGTATCACGTGTGAGGACGCGGGGTCGAAGTTGTCGTGCGGTCCGTACAAGTTCACCGGCAGCAGGTGGATCGCGTTGAGCCCGTACTGCTGGCGATAGGCCTGCCCCTGCACGAGCAGCATCTTCTTGGCGATGCCGTACGGCGCGTTGGTTTCTTCGGGATAGCCGTTCCACAGATCCCGTTCGAGGAACGGCGTCGGCGCGAATTTTGGATAGGCGCAGATGGTGCCGATGCCGACGAACTTCTCCACCCCGGCCCGGCGCGCATGCTCAAGCACCATCGCGCCCATCATCACGTTCTCGTAGAAGAAGCGCCCGGGCGACTCGCGGTTGGCGCCGATGCCGCCCACCACGGCCGCCAGGTGCACGACCACCTGCGGCCGCAGCGCCGCGAACATGCGCTCGACGTCCGCTTCACGAGTCAGGTCGTACTCGCGTTTCCGGGGCGCGGCGACGTGCCTGGCGCCCCGTCGTTCAAGCGCCGCGACGACGTGACGGCCGAGAAACCCGCTGCCGCCGGTCACGAGCACGCGTGTCTGCGGAAGATCGATCATGAGAGTTCCAGGAGTTTGACGACGTGTTTACCGCTGACCCGCGAAGGCACTCTCAGAGCTCGCACCGGCCGCCGCCGCGGCAAGCGGGCGCTCGAGGACGTGGCGCCCCATCACGAGCACGTCCATCCGTGTCCTGAGAAAGCAGTCGAGCGCCTCCTCGGGCCTGAGCACGATCGGTTCGTTTTCGTTGAACGACGTGTTGAGCAGGACCGGCACGCCCGTCAGGTTGCCGAACGCGGTGATGAGCGACCAGTACCGTGGATTCGACTGTCGGCTGACCGTTTGCAGCCGGCCGGAGCCGTCCACGTGCGTGATGGCCGGAAGTGTGCGCCGCTTCTCCGGACGCACCGGATACACCTGCTGCATGAACGGGTCGGGCGCGGCGCCGGCGAAGTACTCGTGAAGCGCCTCCTCGGCCACGGATGGCGCGAACGGTCGGAACCGCTCGCGGAACTTGATCCGCGTGTTGATGATGTCGCGCATGTCGGCGCGCCGCGGATCGGCGACGATGCTGCGGTTGCCGAGCGCGCGGGCGCCCCATTCCATGCGGCCTTGAAACCATCCGACAATGCGTCCAGCCGCGATCTGTTCGGCCGTCCAGCGCGCCAGCGAGTCGTCGTCTGCCCATTCCCGCGCCGTGCACGACTCTTCGGCGATCGTCTCGCGGCGCTCGTCGAGGGCCGCCCGGACCTCCGCAGCCGAGAACTCGGGTCCCCAGTAACCGTGCTCCATCACGAACGATCGTGAGGGAGACACCTGGTGCCACGCGGCAAACGCCGCGCCGAGCGCCGTGCCGTTGTCGGCCGCCGCCGGCTGGATGAAGACCTCTTCAAACGGCGTCCGGTCGCGAATCTTGCCGTTCGCCACGCTGTTCATCGCGCAGCCGCCGGCGAGACACAATCGCGTCATGCCCGTCGCCTTCTGCGCGTGCCTGAGGACGTGCATTGCCGCCTCCTCGAACGCAACCTGCAGCGAGGCGGCGATGGCCTCGTGGCGCGAAACCAGGGCTTCGTCGCGGCGGCGCGCCGGCCCGAGCAGCGCTTCGAGCTTCGGCGCATAAACAGGGCCGATCGTTGGCTCCCCGTCCTCCCACGTCATCTGCACGCCGTCGGACCAGTGCCGGAAGTACGACAAGTCGAGCTCGAACCCGCCGTCGTGCTTGAGGTTTACGAGCGATCGGATTCTCGTGGCGAAGGTCGGCGAGCCGTACGGCGCCAGACCCATCACCTTGAACTCGTCGCCGTAGTTCGGAAAGCCGAGATACTGCGTGATCGCCAGGTAGAGCAGCCCGAGCGAGTGAGGGAAGAAGATCCGGCGATCGACGTCGAGCCGCGAGCCATTGACGCGACCCCACGAGGTGCTCACGAAGTCGCCAAAGCCATCGATGGCACAGACCGCGGCCCGCTCGTACGGACTCACGAACGCGGCGCTCGCCAGATGCGCCGGGTGATGCTCGATATAGCGGACGCGGGCGGTTACCCGTTCAGCGCTGAGGCCCGTCGACTCCGCGATGACAGCGGGCAGCGCCCGGACGCGCGCCAGGTTGCGCGCACGATCGCCGAGCGTACGCCTGGGCCGGTGCCCCAGCACGAAGAGTGCCTTGCGCCACAGATGCGCGCGCGGGTTGCGCGACACGGCAAAGACGTCGACGTCCGAGGCCGTGAGGCCGCCCATCTTCAGGCAGGCTGCCAGTGCCTGATGTGGAAAGCCGGCGCAGTGCTTGATGCGGCGAAACCGCTCCTCTTCAACGGCCGCAACGAGGCGCCCGTCCACGACCAGCGCGGCCGAGACGTCGCCGTGATAGGCGTTGAGCCCGACGATGTTCACGCGCGGTCTCCTGCAGCGGCGGGCTCGATGACGCCGTCTCGAATTCCCGGGTGATCGATGGGCTGGAGCGCGTCGAGAAACCGCTCGATGAAGTGGCGCTGCTCGAAACGGCTGGCCACGCGAGCCGCTGCTGCCGTGCCCATCGTGCGCTGCCGTTCGGACGAAAACAGGTCGACGAGCGCCGCGACGAGCGCCGTCTTGTCTGCTGGATCCACGATGAGTCCCGTTGTCCCGTGCTCGATGATCTCGGCCGGCGCGCCCGGACCGCCGAGGCACGGCTTGCCGGCGCGCATCGCCTCGAGATAGGCGAGCCCGAATCCTTCGCCGGTGCTGGGCATCGCAAAGAACGCCGCCCGGCGATACCAGCCCTCGAGCGCCGATTGCGAGACGCGGCCGACAAACGCCACGACGCCTTCGAGCCCGCGGTCGCGTACCAGCGCCTCGAGTCGTGGACGATCGTCTCCGTCGCCGACGACGACCAGCCTGGCGCCCGGCACGTGACGCAGCACCGCCGGCCACGCCTCGACGAGCGCGTCGTGGCCCTTGTATCGCTCCTCGCCCGCCAGACGGCCGACGACGAGCGCATAGGTGGTCAGCACCGGGAGGTCGGGCGCCGCAAGCGCCGGCGGCACGCCAAGATGACAGATGTGAATCGGACGATCGGCCAGCGCGGGGTTCGCCGCGCGGAACTGGGCAGCGGTCCAGCGTGAGTTGGCCATCAACACGTTCGCGCGTTCGACCGCGGCGCGTTCGCGGACACGAAGGCGCCGCCACACCTCGATGCCGTGCATGAAGACGGCCACGCGCGCACCGCGAACCTGCATCGCGAGCGCGAGCGGCGCCAGATGCACATGCATCACGACGACGAGGCAGCCCCCGAGGCGTCTCGCCGACATGGCGACCGACCACGCCGTGATCGTCGACCGTCGTCCTCCGGCGGTATGAAACGACACGGCGCCCGGGAGCCGAAGCGGCGCCTCGCCGCCGAGCGCCCACACTTCGACGGAGTACCCGTCGGCCGCGAGCGCGTCGACGGCGAGCCTCGAGACGGCGGAAATGCCGTCGTAGCTGTCGAGTGTCGGCGTCAGGACGAGGGCATGCGCGCCCGTCAGCATTTCTCTCCCACGAGAATGATCTGGTAGCCGAAGACATTCGGCCAGCGCGCGCAGCACCACGCATCGAGCGCACGGCCCGGCGCGGGCAACACAGTCCGCAGCCGGCCGATCGGCGCCCCGCCCGTGACGGAGGCTTCGACTTCGCGCAGTCCGGCGGCCGCAAGGAGTTGCCGGGCGGTGAAGAACGTGAAGAACCGCAGGTGCGTGCGATCCATGAGGCCGGCGTCCTCGTACTCGAACCGGCCCTGCAGCATGCGCAGGCGTTGACGCCAGAACGCGACGTTCGGCAGAGCGATGTACACCCTGCCGCCGGTGCGAACCACACGCCCGAGCGTCCGCAGCGTGGTCGACGGATCGACGAGATGCTCGAGGACGTGCGAGCAGATCATGGCGTCGAAGAATCCGTCGGCGTAGTCGCACTCCCACGTCTCGACGTCGGCGAGCGCCACGCGCGCCATCACGCGGGCCGCGCGGTCGCGCTCTTCGGGCGATGCCGTCACGCCGTGCACGCAGGCGCCGCGCCGCACGAGCAGTTCGGCGTTCTCGCCCGAGCCGCACCCCACGTCAAGCACAAGGCGATCCTCGGCCCGGACGCGGGCGAGCAGGTCCGGATTGCCCGCATTGGCGTATGTCCGCGTGGCGTAGAGGCGAGCGATCGCGCTCCGACCAGTGTCGAACGTTGCGTCAATCACCAGTCCCTGCTCGGCCTTCACCGCGGCTGCTCCGCTATCACGCGTTCGTAGCACCCGGCGAGAGCCTCGCCGATCGCGTTCCAGCTGTACTTGTCGCGCGCGAGACGTGCGCCGCGCTCGCCCATCGCCCTCGCGCAGTCGGGACGCTCGGCGAGGTCGATCAGCGCGGCTGCGATCGCCTGCGGCGTGTGCTCCACCCAGAAACCGCACCGTCCGCGCTCGATATCTGGCCACGGGCACGTTCGCGTCACGACGACGGGAACACCGGCGGCCATCGCCTCGACGACGGAGAGCCCGAAATTCTCGGAGTCCGAACACAGGACCAGCGCCGAGGACTTTCCCAGCAGGCGCCACTTGTCGCCATCGTCCACCGGGCCGACATACCTGACCGCATCGCCAAGCCTGGCGAGCAGCGGCGCCATGGATGCGAGGCAACGCTGCTCGTCAGGCCCGGCGATGACGAGGCGGGCCTCGCGATGCACGGCCTGCACCCGCGCAAAGGCGTCGACGAGCAGGTCGAGGCGTTTGATCCGATGGAGCCTGCCGATGAAGGTCACCACGAACGCGCCCTGAGGCAGGTTGAACCGGTCAGTGCCCTGTGCCGTCGCAACGCTCTGCGCTTCCACGCCGTTCGGCACCAGCACGACACGCCGACGATCGACAAACGTCGCGAGCAGGTCGGCTTCCTCCTCTGAGGTCGCGTGCAGCCGTGCGGCGGCGGCCACGGCCGATTGCTCGAACAGCCGCCAGGCCACCTTCTTCCTGACGCCGTTCACGCGGCGCGCCGCCGGATGCAGCATGCCGCGCGGCGACAGGACGTAGGGAACACCCATTTCGCGTGCGAGTCGGGTCGCCGTCCACTCAGGCACGTTCCAGAGGCCGTGCACATGGCAGATGTCGGCACGCGCCAGGGCAGCCCGAAGCGGCGCTCGAAGGCGCGCGCCGAAGAATCGTTTGGGAAACGCCCGGCGCAGATACCGTACGGGCACGCCATCGTAGGTGTCGCCCTCTGGCGGCGATGCAGCGATATCCGCCGCGCCGTTCGCGGTAGTGGTGATCACTTCGACGTGTACGCCCGCCTGCTGCAGGCCCCGGCACAGGCCGAGGACGCTGCGCGGCGGCCCCCCATAACAGAACGCGGGAGCGAAGTACGCCGACACGTGCACGACGCGCATGCGTGGAGACTAGGCGGCCACGGATTCGCGCGCGGACTCCGGTGGCCGATCGCTATCAGTGAAGACGCTCCACCACCGGCGCGCGAACGCGTCCGCGCTGAACCGTTGCAACGAGGCGGCCGCCGCACGTCCCGCGCGCTCGCGCACGTCGGGCTCGTCCAGAAAATAGGCGAGGCCCGCGGCGAGGGCCTCGGCCGTGATCGCCTCGCTCACCCATCCGTCTTCGCGATGACGAACGAGCTCGGGAAGCGGGCCCGTCGCAAAGACGACGGACGGCGTGGCGGCGCGTTTGGCCTCGAGCACGACATTGGGGAACCCTTCGCGCTGCTCGGGCCGCGACGGACAGCAGTGCACCGCCGCCACCCGGTACAGCTCGTCGACATCGTCGCGCCATCCGAGGAACCGCACGCGGCCCTTCAGGTCGGGCCGCACGGCGCGCACCATCAGCCGCTCGCGGTATCCGCGGTACGAGTCCGACACCCAGCCGTCGACCTGGCCGACCACGTCGAGCGTCACGTCGGGCCGCGTTGCCGCGAGCAGGGCGACCGCTTCGAGCAGCAGATCGACGCCCTTCTCGGGAATGACCTGCCCGACATAGATGATCCGATGAGGGTCGCGCATCACGTCCGGTCGCATGGTCTCCTCGCGGTACGACAGCCGATTCGGGATGATGGTCACCTTCTCCGCCGGCACGCCGAACGCTTCGAGCTCACGCGCGACGAACGCCGAGTTGCAGACGAATCGATCCGCCAGCCTCCGCAGGAGCCACCGCCACAACCATGGATAGAAGCGCGACGTGGGCGGCGCGTTGCCGATCCGCATGACGACGGCCGCACCGGTGAGCCGCAGCCAGACGAGCGCGAGGCTGTTGCGAATGGCGACGCCGAAGTCGGGAATGAAGATGTGCGACGCCCGGCGCTGCCGCGCGTTGGCCACCAGGCCGCCGCTGGTCGCGGCGATGTCGATCAGCATGCGCAGCGCCGCGCGCGGGCTCGGCCGTCGCGTGAGCGGATGCAGGTAATACCCGGTCGACCACGTCGCACCGATTCGCTTGGCAAGGGGCACCATCCGGTTGTTGCCCCAGCGATTGAAGATGCAGTGCACCGGCACATCCGCCTCGCGCAGCACAGAGAGGACCTCGAACGACATACGCTCGAGGCCGCCGGGCGTCACCATATGCCCGCAGCACGCGACGACGCTCAGCGGCGACCCTCCGGCGCTGCGGGCCGACGATTGCGCCGCGTGAAGCAGGCCGTCGGTCGCCGCCTCATAGCTCGACGCCGTCGCACGAGCCTGGCAGTCGGCCGCGAAGCTGTGCCCCTCGGCCAGACGTCCGCGGAGGCGCTCGATCTGCCGCGCCAGCTCCATCACATCGCCATTCGGAAACACGGCGCCGGTTCGATCGTCGATGAGATCCGGCGCGCACCCGACCGTGTTGCTGACCACGCATGGCAGCCCGGTGGCGAGCGCTTCGTTGACGACGAGTCCCCAGGACTCGCTGGCGCTCGGGAGCACGAGGCAATCGGCCGACGCGTACGCCTTCGCGAGCTCTGACTGGTTCAGGAAGCCTGGCCACACGGCCTTGACACCGAGACGTCGCGCCTCGCCGTGACAGTCGGCTTCCAGCTCCCCGCACCCGACCATGAGCACGGTCGCGCCCGGCTTTAGGCGGGCCGCGGCTCGCAGCACATCGAGCGGCCGCTTGATCGCTTCGAGCTTGCCGGCGAACAGCACCACGAACGCGTCGGCGCTCAAGCCCAGACTCGCGCGGGCGGCGAGCCGGCCATCGGAGGTCTGATACGGCGCCGCCGTCTTCGCAAAGAACGATGCGTCGACGACATGAGGCGAATCGACAATCCTTCCGGGATCGATCCCGAACGACTCGAGATACTCCCGCTGACGACGTCCGACAGCCAGATAGCCATCGAAGAGGCGCAGCAACAGCTGCGTGCGAACGCGCCACAGCGTGCGCCTCCAGCCGACCGGCGCGCAGCCCAGATGCGTGTCACCGCGATACAGCGTCGGGATTCCCGCACGACGGCATGCGTTGAGGGCGCGGATGAACGTGATGGAATGCCACCCGGGTATCAGAACGACGTCGGGATGCGTGTCGCGAATGGCGGCACCGATCGCTCGCACATCGACGCCGAAGAAGCTGTCGCTCGACACCGATCGCGCGATGCCGGTTCCGCCGACTACATGCGCCTGGTAGCCGTCGACCAACGGCACGTCCCATTTGAACGGCACCCCGAACCCGACGCCCTGCTGCCGGGCGTCCGGTTCGGCCGCGTAGAGCACCGTGAGATCGACGGCCGGCTCGCGCCTGGCGATGTGACGGAACCACGGGCTCAGGTACTGAATGGGATGCGTGAGGACCGCGGTCACGCGCAGCGGCGCCGACGCGTGCGGCACCAGGTGAAACGGCTCGGGCGCCGTGCGTCCGTCCGGGTGGCGATATACCGGCCGGGTGCGCGTCAACGTTTGGTTGAGCGTCACCGCCCACCGCCCCACGTCGCGCCAGCTCGTTCCCTGCCGCCGGAGCTCGCGCCAGACAGCCGCGGCCATTGCAAGGCGCCCGGCGAGAAGGCAGCGCGCGACGTAGTGCACGTTCCAGACGCGCCGGCGGCGATCGAAGCGCTCGGCCGTCGCGTGCAGTTCCTCCGGCAGGTCGCGGCGGAGGCGCTCGTACACGACGCGATCCTCGCGGACGAAATGAAGCCGCTCCCCCGCCCGCTGGCTGAATTGCCCCGCGTGATTGCGGAGTTCGATGAGCGACCGGCTGATGAACCCAATCGGGAGCTGCTGCGCGATGCGGGTCCACATCTCGAAGTCGCCGGACACACGGAAGTCGCCGAACGGGCCGATCCGGGCGAGCACATCACGCGGCACCGTGACCGTGGCGATATTCCCCTGCAGACAACCGTGATAGAAGGCGATCTGGGTTGCCAGCCACGGCTCGATGACGTCAGGCGTCCGATCGAGCGCCGCCCCCTTGATCGGTCGCCCGTCGTCGTCGATCGTGTCGCGCAGGCAATACGTGAGGCCGAGGTTCGGATGCGCGCGCCAAAACGCCATTTCGACCGCCAGGCAGTCCGGCTTCATGCGATCGTCCTGCGACCAGAAGCGCACGTAGCGGCCGCGTGCCTCGGCCACGAGACGGTTGAGCGTCGGAAAGAGCCCGAGGTTCCGCGCGTTCGCCAGCCGCCGAATCCGCGGATCGTCGAATGCCGCCGCGATGCTCACCGTCGCGTCGGTGGATCCATCGTCGCAGACGAGGAGCTCGAAATCGCCAAACGTCTGCGACAGCACCGACTGGATCGCTTCCGCGACGTGGCGCTCGCCGTTGTACAGCGGCAGGACGATGGAGATGGTCGGAAGGCTCACCGGATTAGCGCGTAGGCAACGCCACGGGCTCGGAGTCGTCGTCGGATGAATCGGGCACCGCGGGACCCCAGCCGCCCATCTTGAGGTACTTGTCGACGAGCAGCGCGGTGCCGCCGACGTAGATGACCAGCGTGCCCCAGATGCCGAGCAGACGCGCCCATCCGCGGTTGAACGGCGACACCGACAGCCAGAACACCACGGTGACGGCAGCGACGGCCAGCTCGCGGTGCACGATGAGCGCGCTCAACAGGCGAAACCCGACGCCCATCAGAATGCCGAACAGAAAGATCGGCAGGAACATCAGCGGGATGCCGAAGTCGATGTACGACTCGACGGCATACCCGAACGCGATGCTGGTGTTCTGTTCCGGCCCCGCCACGTTGATGCCGGTGTACTTCCGGACGGCGAGACTGTCGTTCTCGAGTTCCGGCTTGTCGGGATACAGAATGCGAGGGGCGACGACGTGCTGGATCGCACGCCACATGATCGCGCCGTTCTCATGCGGCAGCACCGACGGGACGCGTGAGACGGCGACGGCGGGATAGTACACGTCCCAGAGTCGGTTCACGAGCGAGTCGAGCTGCTCCATCGTATCGGACGCCGAACGCGAGTACCACTGCGAGCCGAGTGCCCGCACGACCTCGAGGCGCTGCGAGGTGGTGGCGCCAATCTCCTGATTGTCGGAGCGCTCGCGAATGTCGCCGCGGATGCCCATCCACATCAATCCGAGAAACAGCGACGCGACGGCGATGCCGCTCGCGATCGCCCAGTGCGCGGCGCGGCGGCGGTCGAAGTACTCGATGAGCACGAGCAGCGTGATGAGCAGCGGCTCGCGGAATTCCGCGAAGTACCCGGTCAGGCCCAGCACGATTTCGACCGCGGCCAGACCGCACGCCCACGTGTACTGGCGGTGACGGATCAGGCGGCGAAGAATGATGTAGAAGAGGCCCAGGCGCAGGTAGCCGAAGGCGAGCACCGCCTGGTTGAACGTCATGTTCGCCCAGGCAAATTCCTGGATCGCGGTTCGCAGCACAAGGGCAATCACATAGAACGTGATCAGGTTCTGCCACGACAGCGCCGCTTCGTCAGCCATTTCACTGCGCCGGCGCTTGACCAGCTCGTGGCCGACCCGAATCCCCAGCGACATCGCCATCACGCAGCCCAGGTAGATCCACACCATCGGGCGGTAGTCCGACATCGCGATGGTGAGCGACTGCCGGCCGGTCACGCCGTAATAGAAGATGCCGATGACCGCCTGGCAGAGGTGGTACGACATGGCGAGCCCGAGGATCGGCGGACCGTCGGCCGTCGGCAGAATCCACCAGATGGCCCACAACACCGCGACGGATGCGCCCGCCAGCGGATCGCCGACCCAGATCGTCGCCATGCCCGCGGAAACCGCGACCGCCAGAAGCGTCGACCCGGTCACCGGACGTTCGAGGTACGTCATGCCGCGTGGTTCCTATCGGCCTGGTGCTCCGACGGTTGTCGGCGGTCAGCGACGCGGTCGAAGACCGCGGCCAGCCGCGCCGCAATCGACGGGGCCGACGCGTCGCCGATGGCGTCGAGATGGACGGTTTGTTCGTCGTACACGGGATCGCCGAGGAGCGCCGACAGCGCCGGTGCAATCCGATGCGAATCGGCCGCCGGGCTCGAGGCGCTGCCGTACGTCACGACGCGGATCGAGGGCGCGCCGCCCACCCGCTCGAGCATCGATACGACGCTGCTGGCCTCGTGGAAGATGGCAAGAACCGGCCGGCGTGCGAGGAGCGCAGGGAACAGCTTGCTGGCGGTGTAGTGCGGCTCGCTGCTGCCGAGCAGCAGAATGCCGCTCGCCTGCTTGAGCACGCGCAGCGCCGACGCGTACGGGATCCGCTCCGCGACCTCGAACACGACGTCGTTCACGCCCAGCTCGCGAGCGATCGGAGCGACGCGCGCCGTCACAAACCTGGGATCAGACTGGTTACTCGTGCCGAAGAACCGCAGCCGCAGGCGCGCGTACGTCGCGGGATCGGTGTTGCGCATGGCGCGCGCGGCGGTCAAGAGCGCGCGCAGCGTCCCGAGACCGTTCGGCAACAGCGTGCCGACGTAACAGAGGTGAATGCAGCCATCCTGCGGGTCGAAGAAGCCGTTGGGTCCCCCGTCCAGCGCATCGAAGTCGCGGGCTTCCCATCCCAGAGGCAGCGTGGCGCAGACCGGACGCGGATCGGGCCGGACGCGCGCGAAGACGTCCTCGTAGGTGGCGGCCGACACCGCCGTCACGCCGTCGGCGGCGCGAACGGCGAGCGGCTCCATGACTTCGGCGAGCAGCCGCGACGCACGGCTCCTCAGATCGACGGTCCCGTTCGGGCCGCCTCCCACCGTGGCACCCCAACTGCCGACCCAGGGATCCTGGAAGTCGAGCACGAACGGAAGATGGAAGCGGCGCTTGAGCATCGGGCCGAGGAGCGCGGGGTACACGGGGTACGTGGTCACAAACAGCGCATCGAACCGCTCGCGCGCGAGAAGCGCCGAACAGGCTCGACGCAGGTTGTCGAAGGCGCGCAGTCCCAGGTCGCCGATGCCAACGGCCCGCGTCCAGCGCGCCGACCAGGCGGGCACGCGCACCACACGCACACCCGGCGGGACCATCGCGGCCAGATCCGAGTCCAGCGTGGCTTCGTACGAGTGCGGTTCGACGGTCAGGACCGTCGGATCCCATCCACTCGCGGGCAGGTGCGGCGCCAGCAGGCGAATCCGGTGCGACGCCGCGCTGCTGTCGGGCGGAAAGTGCGGTGTGACAATCAGGACGCGGCGCATTCAGGCGGTCTTGGTGGCATCGACGTACAGCGAGTAGGGCGCGTGCACGTCACGGTCTTCGGCAAGGGCGGGCAGCGTGGAATCGCGAAACCGGCGCTTCTCCACGGTGGCAAACCCCGCCGCCGTCAACCGATGCTTCAGCGTTTCGAAGTCGTACGCCCAGCGGTGTTCCTGCCACTGGTGAAACACGTGGTTGACGAGATCCATCCGCGTGGGCAGATCGTCGGGGAGCCTCGTCCAGCCCAGGTCGTGGAAGCCGGCAAATCCCCCGCAGCAGTAGGCGTGAAGATACCGCTCGGCATCGGGCACGATGACCCGGAGCACGCCGCCGTCCTGAAGAGCCCGATGACAGTCGCGAAGGAACTGCGGCAGCTCTTCGCGCGTCTCGAGGTGCTCGACGAACTGCTCCGCGCGGATGCCCGCGGCGGAGCCGTCGGCCAGCGGCAGGGAGCGGCGGCAGTCCCAGGCGATGACGCGGGACGACGCCGCGTGAAGATCGACGTTGACGTATCCATCGAGCACATGCGGACCGCAGGCGACGTTGACGAGCAGCGCCCGCTGCGCGTGGAGCGCGCGCACACGGCGGCGACGCGAAGGGCTGACGGCATTGATGGCCGTGGTCATCCCGGCGTTCGCCTCGTCGCGCAGGATGTCGAACAGCCACCTGGTAATCGGCAGCCGTGGAAAGAGCCACTGCCCGAAGCGCTGCTTGACAGTCGGCACTACGAGGCCGCGCGTTCGGCCGTATCGCGGAGCGTGTGGTACAGCGTTTCGTACTCGGTCACGATGGCGTCGGTGCTGAAGCGCCGCTCCGCCTCGACCCGGCAGGCCGACCGATCGATCGCGGGCAGCTGCGACACGGCAGCCACCATGTCCTCGATGGTGTCGCACAAGAAGCCCGTGCGGCCATTGACAATCCCTTCCGGCACGCCACCGCGCCGAAACGCAATGACGGGCGCGCCGCACAGCATCGCCTCCGGGAGCACGACGGGAAAAGGTTCTTCCCACTCAATCGGCATCAGCAGCGCGGCGCATCGGCCGAGCAGATCGTTCTTCTGCTGATCGTTCACGACGCCGACATAACGGATGCGCTGGCCGTCGATGCGTGGCGCGACCTCACGCTCGAAGTACTCGCGCTCTTCAGGGAGCGTCGACACGTTGCCGGCGATCAGGAGCTCGCGATTGAGCCGGGTGGCGACCTCGATGGCAGTGTGCGCGCCTTTGCAGCGCTCCAGCCGTCCCAGGAACACGAGCGGCGCGCGCGCAGCGTCGACGTGATTCTGAAACGCGTACGTCGCGGGCGAGGCGCAGTTGTAGATGACGCGCCAGTCGCCGCCACCTGGAAGGCCGGTGTCGCGAATCGCACCGCTCACGGCGGTGAAGCACACGTTGCGGGCGCCAAGCGCGCGCACCTTCCGCATGTTGGCGGGGTTGACAGTGCGCATGTAGGTCTGCACCTTCGGGGTCCGCCAGCTGAAGGCTACCGACAGGTACGCGAGCCGCCCGAAGTTGTGGATGACGTCGAAGCGGTGGCCGTCGCGGAGGAGCCAGCGGGAAACCGTCGCCGTGTTGCGCACGTTGCTCCAGGACGTCCACTCGCCGACGCGCCCAAATGTTTCGGTCGTGCCGGAAATCCGCGAGCCCGGCCCCGCCCACAACGTCACCTCGTGACCGCGGTGCACGAACCCGTCGGCGACGTCCGCGATGACGCGCTCGATGCCGCCGTAGTGCTCCGGGGGAACCGGGATCAGCGGGTCCATGATCAGAAGAATGTTCATGCGATTACTGCGCTCCGTGTTCAATCGCCGAAACGAGCGACGGCCGCTCGCTCGGATGATCCCAATGCCACCGCGCGCACGCGGCCGCCCACGCGGCTCGCCGCGCGGCCAGCAGCGACGTCCGATTGCGATGCCAGCGCTGCAGGCCTTCGGCCAGTTGTTCGGGATGACCGGCTTCGTACACCAGCGCGTGCTCCGCGAGATCGCGCGCGACCGGACGCTGGCCGGGCGTATCCGTCAACACGACCGCCAGGCCTCCCAGCATGTAGGTGAACACCTTGTTGCTGAGGCACAGCTCGCGGTTGCGGACCACCGGCTGCTCCACTGCGAGGCCGACGTCGAACCCGCGGCAGCAATCGATCATCGTGTCCGGTGCCGACGGCGGCGCGAATCGCAGCTCGAGCCGGGGTGCAACCTCTGCCCCGAGCGCGGTCATGGCGTCTTCGAAGCCCGCGGCCGGACGGCCGCGGAGCACGAGCGTCGCGGGGACGCCCGACAGGCCGATTGCTCGAACGACTTCCTCAAGCCCCCGCGATCCTCCGATCGTCTGACTGAACCAGTAGAGCGACAGCGAATCGCCGGACGCGGCGAATTCGGGCGCCTGCGTCGGCAGCGGGAACGTGTTGTTGATGGGCAGCGGCCTGACGCCGCAGGCCTGCCCGTATTCGTCGGCGATGGCAGAACCGGCCGCCGTCACACACGCGGCATCGGCGACGACGTCCGATTCGATGCGGGCGGCGATCGCATTCATCACCGCGCCGTCCGCGCCCTCACGTTCGCCACGATGGAAGTCCTCGAAGTCGACGCCGAACGGCACGCCCGCTTCGCGCGCGGCCGCAGCCGTCGCCGCGAGCGCGCCCGTCGTGCCGCCATAGAAGAAGTCCGTCGGCTCCGACACAGCGGCCCGGACGAGCTCGTCATGCACACGGCTGAACGCGCGCACGGCGATCGCGTAAGGCGCCGCGGCCGCCCCGAGACACGACACCGCCTGCATGGCGCCCCGCTGCCGCACCCCGGTCCGCACGCGCAGCCAGCCGCCGGTGGCCGCGCTGTAGTCGATGGCTGTCCACGGCCACGTCCGCGTGCGCCGCGCGTCGCGATCCGTGCCCATGGCCCAGTCGACGTGCGTCGTGCTCACGACCCGCACGTCATGTCCGGCCGCGGCAAACGCATCGGCGGCCTTGAGCATGCGCGGGCTCGTCGACAGATGACCGGCCGTCAAGACGCAGATGCGCACAGCAGTTCCCGACGGTCCGGCCCGTCCTGCGCCAGCAGCTCGGCGTAGAGCGCCACGTAATCTGCCGCGATCTCATCCATCGTCCGCGCGGGCCGCAGATGCGATCGCCAAGTTTCGAGCGTCGCAGGCGATCGGGCGAGGTCCCCGATGGCGCGCGCAAGATCGGCGGCGTCGCCGGGAGCCACGAGTCGGCCGTCCACGCCATCGGTCACGAGTTCCGCCAGGTTCCCGAGACGGCTGCCAATCACCGGCGTGCCGACCGCCATCGCTTCGATGGCGACGGTCGGTCCGTTCTCGAACCACGTCGACGGACAGCAGAGCACGTCGTACCCCGCGAGCACATCCAGCACGCGATCGGGTGGCACGGCGGGCGCGAGAGTCACGCGTGGATCGCCGTCGAGAATTGCCAGGATGTCGCGCTCGACGCGGCGCTCGACGTCCGACTGGATGACGCCGCGAATCTCGACGGCCACCTGTAGCGGCCGCGGCAGCATCGTCATCGCCCTTGCCAGTTCGTACACGCCCTTCGTCGGATGAAGCCGCCCCATGAAGCCGACGCGAAGCGGAAGGCGTGCGGAAGCAGTCGCACGCCGCGGCAGCGCACGGTGGCTGTGGCCGAGCCGATTGACGATCACGGCCGACGGCGGCGCGCCGTTGGCCACAAGCATCGACAGCGCCGCGTCGTTCAGCGCGATCATGCAGTCGGTGACGCTCACCAGCTCGCGCTGCATCGCCTGGCCTGCAGCGATCGACGCCGCGGCGCCGAACGTCGTCCCGACCTTGCCCGCGATAGTCCCGAGCACGCGCGACGCGTCGACGGGCAGGCCTGCCAGCGCCGCCGCCGCGAGCGTGGGCACGCCGCGCTCTTCGAGTATGCACGCAGCGCATTTGCCCGGCGCCACCAGGCCGTCGCACGGCCGGCGCCCGCCTTCCATCAGCGTGCCTCGACGGCAGATGTAGCCGAGCGACGGCAGGTGATGCGTGAGGAGCGTCCGCGCTCCCGCGTCCCGCGCGGCCCGGATCTCGTGCCGGCCGACGCCCGTCGTGACGCCATGGGCGTGGAAGATGTCGGTCGGGTGTTCGCGTAGCCACCGAATCAGGTGCTCGGTGCCTCGCGCCGCCACGACGCCTTGTGCCTCGTCGCGCGTCGGCTGTGCCGGGATCGGATAGCGGAACACCGGCACACCGTCGTGTTGATACGCGCGCGGAGTGACGACGGCGGCGTCGGGCGCGACGACGGCCACATCGTGTCCGTCCCGCTGGAGGCGCTGGCAGAGCCCGGCGACGTAGATCTCGGTGCCGCCGACGCTGTCGGGAAAGTACCAGCCCAGCGCGTGTGTGATTCTCACGGCACCACGTACTCGCCGTTGGGATCGACGGGCGATCCGGCGCCGAACCGGCGCATCGGCGGTCGCGAGTATTTCAGCCAATCCACCATCGAGTGCCCGCTGTTCCTGAACCGGACCCACGCCAGCGCCAGCCGGCCCGCACGCACGTCGTTCAACAGCCGTTTGACGGCGCTGGCGGTGATGTTGCGTTTCGCGAGCTCGCGCTCCTCCGCGGTCAGAGGACAGGCTGGATCGTCGAGCACCAGGAAGAAGTGACGATCGAGCGCGATGTTGTCGTACAGCGCCTCCGTGCTCTGGAGATGCTGGCCGCTGTGCACGCGGTACCAGAAGAGATCCCCGGGCACGAGCAGCACGTTCACCCGCGCGCACGCCGCCACCCAGAACAGGCCATCGGAATGCGGGCCGGCGATCGGGAAGCCGCCGAGCTCGAAGAACGCCTCCCGGCGGAACAGCGCACAGGCCGGGCCGACCTGAAACAGGCCGTGACCCAGATACTCGCGCGAGTACGCCAGCCGCGGCGTCAGCAGCATCGGACATGGACCGCCCGCCCATGGCCGCGACGTCGTGAGCGCGAAGGCCGCGCGCGGTTCGGCGGAGAGAAACCGCACCATCGTCTCGAGACAATGCGGGTACATCACGTCGTCGGAGTCGTGATACTTGAAGAACTCGCCGCGAGCGAATGTCGCCGCATGATTCCGGTTCGGATAATCGCCCAGATTCCGATCGTTGACGACGATTCGCACACGCGGATCGCGCTCGTACCGCCGCGCCACCTCCAGCGTGGCGTCGGTCGATCGATCGTCGACGATGACGAGCTCGAAATCCGTGAAGGTCTGCTTCAGGACGCTCTCGATCGCGGCCGCGATGTAGCCTTCGCGGTTGAAGGCCGTCATGACGACGCTGACGCGCGGCGCGGTCATCGTCCCATCCAGCGGCGCACCGTCTTCGAGACCGCGTTGGGAATCCATGGCCGATCGAGCCGGCTTCCGTACGGGAGAGGGAGCCGGGCCGCCCGCGGGCGCTTCAGCTCGTGCCAGCGCGCGAACAGCGCCTGATAGCCGGCCGTGCAGGCGCGCACCTCATAGCGCTCGCTGATGCGGGTGCGCACGGCGCGGCTCATCGCTTCGAGCGCCGCGCGATCGCGATGCAGCCGCTCGACGGACTGCGCGAACCAGCCGAGGTCGCCCTTCGGCACGCGGAACCCGCTAACGCCATCCTCCACCACGTCTGGAATGCCGCTGGGCAGATCCGTGATCACGGGAACGACGCCGGCGGCACCCGCCTCGAGGAGCGCGACCGGCAGTCCCTCGTTACGGCACGGCATCACGAGCACATCGTGCGAGCGATACAGATCCTTGACGACTGCCATCGGCTGAAACCCGGTCCAGCGGATGTCCGGCCGGTCGGACCAGGCCTGCTTCAATTCCGCCTCGGCCGGCCCCGCGCCCTGAATCGTCCACGACACATGGACGCCCCGATCGCGGAGGCCGCGGTCGATGGCCGGCAGATCGAGCACGCCCTTGTCGGCGCTGAGACGGCCCACGTAGAGCGCGCGCAACGGACCGTCCGCCGGCGTGCGAACGGCGGCTGGAATGTCAACGCCGTAGCGCAACAGATGAATCGCCTCGCTCCGCTCCGGCAGCAGCGCCTTGAGACGCTCGTACATGTGCGTCGTGTAGGTGACGAACGCGTCGATGACCGCCTCGTGACGGGCGGCCAGGTCGTAGTAGTAGTCGAAATCGCCGTGGTTGATCGCCACCACCGCCCGCCCGGTGTCGTACGCGGTCGCCATGGCGAGCTCAATCCAGCCGTTGGCGACGAGCACACCGGGGCCATCGCCGACGGCGGCGTGCACGCGACGGAGTACGGCGTAGATGTTCTCTGGCGGGAGCGAATAGCGCACGTGCTCGCACCGATCAACGGTGAGCGGCTCACGGCTCCGGGTGTCGACGTCGACGAAGTTGTCGGTGAGAACCGCTGCATACCGAAGCCCGTCGGTCCGCCGATGCGAGAGCTGGTTGTCGACGTAGTTGAAGACGCCGCCCATCTTGTCGGGCAGCGCGTAGACGACTTCGGCGGTCTGGCTCTGCATGAGAGCGGCCCGGACTAAAGGCCGTCCCCTATCGGGCATGTAGGGGCCGGGCTTCAGTCCGGCCCGAAACGCTCGAGGGCGACGCGTCAGCATGATCGCCATCCACGAGCCACGCGATGGTGCGCTCGAGGCCGGCATCAAGATCGATGGCCGAGTGGAACCCGAGCTGCTCGATCTTCGAAATGTCCGCATACCAGCGCGGGGTGTCACCCGGAAACGACTGTCCGGATGTTTTGATCACGATGTCCGGGTGGCCCATCAGCATCGCGATGCGTCGCGTGAGATGAATGAGCCGGACGGGAATGCCGGATGCGAGGTTGTATTCCTCGCCCGCGCTTCCGCGCGTGGCGATCATCGCCAGGCCGCGCACCGCATCGTCGATGTACAGGTAGTCTCGGACTTGCGATCCGTCGCCGAGAATCGTGATCTCCCGCGAGTTGCGCTGAATCTTGCGAACGATGTCGTGGATGGCGAACCGGAACATGCCGACACCGTAGACGCTGAACAGGCGGGCGATGCGGACATCGAGGCCATAGCAGCGGTGATAGGCGTGGCAGTACGCTTCGCCAGCTAGCTTGCCTGCCGCGTACGGCGACGAAGGCCGCGGGAACGCGCGCTCGGGCAGCGGCAGCTGATTCGACGGATCGAAGATCGACGCGGTCGACGGGAACACAATCCGGCTGCCGGCGGTACGCGCCGCTTCGAGCACTTCGAACAGTCCGCGGAACGTGTTCTCGAAATCGCGGCGCGGATTATCGACCGACAGCGCAACGTCGGCCGACGCCGCAAGATGGAAGACCACTGTGCCGCTGTCGAGCAGCCCCGTGAGCACGCCCGGCTCCGCCACATCGGCCTCGATGGCCGAGGCCGTCGGTTCGATGAACGGCTTCCGATCGACGGCCGTGACCTCGGTGCCCCCCAGGTGCAGATGACGGACGAGCGCCCGCCCAATGAACCCGCTCGCGCCCGTGACGACCGCTCGCGCGATGTCCGGCTCACGCATGACGCACCGCGATGCCGACTCCGAAACCTATCTCGGTGAAGGTGTAGGTCGAGAAGCTTCGGTTCGCGACGACGAGGTCGTTCCAGACGCCGAGCAGCTCGGCGTGCGACGGGTTCGACACGTCGTCGAACACGAGCGCGCCTCCGACCCTGAGGCGCGGCATCACCGTCGCGAGATCCGCGCGGGCGCCCCGGACGGAATGATCGCCGTCGACCGTGATGAGATCGAAGTACGCGTCAGGCTCTTCGTCGAAGTACGCGGGCAGCACTCGATGGGAATCGCCGATCAGGAACGACAATTCGCCGTGCCGGCCCGATCGGGCGAGTTCGGCACGCACGAAGTCGGGTCCGGGGTTCTCCATGCCCGCGTAGTCCTGGATGAACAGATCGCAGGCGACGATGCGGCAGGTGGGCGCGGCGGCGGCGAGCATGGCAAGGCTTCGACCGCGGCGCACGCCGATCTCGAGATACGACACGGGCTGAAGAGCGGCGCCCAGACCCAGAAGCGCGGTGTTGATGTCGGCGTACTGCCACGCGTCGCCATACCGGTCGAGGCCGGCGCGGTAGAAGCCCGACACGTAATCGGCGTACGCGTCTGGAGTCAGGCGATCGAGGACGGCCACGGCCTTCCGCACAGGCGCACCACCGCAGACCGCCTGCGCGAACGTCGAGGCCCCGGCAATGGCCGGTGAGTACCACTGGTTGTTCGGCGCCACGAACGTGTTTCGTGCAAGCCTCGGCACCGCGCCCGCGGCCTTCGATCCGACGGCCGCCCTGAGCCGTTCGGCCACTTTGCCTACCATCGGTTCACACCGCCTTCCGTTCCGCGTCGCAGGTCCATGTGGCTTTACGGCACATGAGCCCGCGCGTGATGTGCAGCTCGTACGGCCGCCACGGCCGGGCCGGCGGCAGGATGTCGAATTCGAACGCGTCAGGCACTTCGTCGACGTGCTCGAGATAAGGAATGCCCAGGAAGGCGTTGATCCGGTAGCGACCCGGAATGAACGTCGGTCCTTCGAGACGTGCGGTCACACGGCACGCACGCACCCCCGGCACTTCCACGCCGCCATCGTCGACGTTCATCAAGCTGACGAGCGGCTGTCCCTGATCCGAGCAAATCACCAGCTCGACGACGAGGCCGCGCAGGCTCGATCCGCTGCGCGGGCCCTCCTCGATCTCGAGGTGGATGTCGAACACGAGATCTTCTTCGGTATGCCGCGCCGGCACCGGCGCGCCGGCGTCGTCGGCCAGCACGATGTCGCGGATGCGCGCCCAGCCGGTGCCGCTGCGGCCGCGTGCGTTGAACCGGCCGACGTCAACCGCGCGGCGCTCGAAGGCACGGTACTCGGAAACGACCTGAACCACCGGACCGTCGGCCGCGAGGCGTCCGCGATCGAGGAGCAGCGCCCGAGTGCACAACCGCTGGATGGCTTCCATGTTGTGGCTGACGAAGAACACCGTGCGGCCGCGACGCGCGACGTCGTCCATCTTGCCGAGGCACTTCTTCTGGAACTGTGCGTCGCCGACGGCGAGCACCTCGTCGACGACAAGGATCTCGGTATCGAGGTGAGCAGCGACGGCGAAGGCGAGACGCATGTACATCCCGCTCGAGTAGTACTTGACCGGCGTGTCGATGAACCGGTCGATTTCGGCGAAGGCCACGATCTCGTCGAACTTGCTCCTGATCTCGACTTTGCTCATGCCGAGGATCGCGCCGTTCAGGAACGTGTTTTCGCGACCGGTCAAGTCAGGATGAAAGCCGGTGCCGACTTCGAGGAGCGAACCGACCCGTCCGGTAACATCGGCAAAGCCCGTCGTCGGCTTGGTAATCTCCGACAGCACTTTCAACAGCGTCGACTTGCCCGCTCCGTTGCGGCCGATCAGCCCGATGGTTTCACCCGCCCGCACCTCGAACGACACGTCGTCGAGCGCCCAGAGCAGGCTGTTCGACGCTGAGACATTCGCACCCCGGCGGAGCAGCCGGGACGCGAGTCTTCCGAGCGCGTCGCGGGCGTCGCCTGCGTGGCGCCGCGACCCGAGTCTGTACCGTTTGCCAAGATGCTCGGCGCGGACAGCAAGGGGTCCGGAGGTCACAGGACGTCCACCACGGTTCCCTCGACCCGGCGGAAGTACACAATCGCCCCGACAAGAGCCAGGACGACTGTGACAGCCGACAACAGGGTGACGGCCCCCGGTGGCTGTCCGCCGATGAGCGCCCATCTGAATCCTTCGACGACGCCTGTCATGGGATTCAGGCCGTAGAGGACGCGCCATCGCTCGGGAACGATTGAGGCCGGATAGGCGACGGGCGTCGCGAACAGCCAGAGCTGCACCGCGTACGGCACGACGTACCGCACATCGCGGTAGCGCGCGGTCAGCGCTGCCAGCCCAATCGCTGTCGCCGCCGCCGTGGCGACCATGAGCGCCACGAAAAATGGCAGCCACAGGACCGCGAGGCCCGGCACCACCTGATAGCCCGCCATGACGGCGACGAGAATCGCGATGGCGATGGCGAAGTCGACCAGCGGCGCGGCAATCGCCGCCAGCGGGACGAGGATGCGCGGGAAGTACACCTTCGAGAGCACGTGCTGCTGTCCCACCAGCGAGGCCGATCCGCCGGTCACGGCCGTCGAGAGATACGTCCACGGAACCAGGGCGCAGAGCGTGAAGAGCGGATAGGGCAAGCCGTCGGACGGCATGTGCGCGAGGCGCCCGAAGAACACCGTGAACACGACCATCGACATCACGGGCTGGATGACCGCCCAGGCCGCGCCGAGCGCCGCCTGCTTGTAGCGCACCTTCACGTCGCGCCAGGTGAGGAAGTACAGCAGCTCGCGGTACCGCCAGACGTCGGTCACACGGCGCCAGTCGAAGCGCCGTGTCGATTCGAGCCGCCGCGTCGAGATCACATGCATCGTTCAGCGATTCAGAAAGTGGCCGAGGACCGCGAGGCCCCAGGGGCGCGTCCAATGCGCCGCGCCCTGCTGCCAGTCGTTCCACACTTTCGAAGGTGCGGCTGCGGCGAGCCAGCCGTCGCGGGCGAGCAGATCGAGGCCATCCGTCACCACCGGACGCAGGCTCGTGGCCATCCAGCGCGCCATGGGCAGCGTGAAACCCTGCTTTGGACGGCTGACGATGGACGCTGGCAGCGGCTGGTTGAGCGTCTCGACGAGCAGCTTCTTGCCGGGCACGAGGTCCGGGTGAGCGCCCAGCTCGGGCCAGACGCAGTCGAGGAGCTCGTGATCCACGAACGGCACCCGCACTTCGAGGCCGTGAGCCATCGACATTGCGTCGATGTCGCGGAGCAACTGCGAGCCCAGATACATCCGGGTTTCGAGGCGCGCGACCGCGGCGAGCGTCGACTCCGGACCTTCCGGCGCACACACCTCCTGCTCGACGCGACGAACACGCGCCAACGCCTCGGTCGAGTGGGCCTCGAGCAGCCGCGGGCCGGCGAGGCCGCGAATTTCCTCCGGGAGCAGAAAGCCGCGCTGTACGCGGTACGCCTCTTCGACGTGACCGTTCACCGTCGCGAAATGGCGCCAGCGCGGCCTGAGCCGCTCGGGCAGCCAGGGTGTCGCCACAGGCGCCACCAGAGGAAAGATCGGGCCGAGCATCCGCTTGGCAGCCATCGCCCGCGGCAGCCGGCCGAACGAGGGATACCCGCCGAAGAGCTCGTCGCCGCCGACGCCGGACAGCACGGCCTTGATACCTGTGGCCGCAACCGCCTGCGACACGTAGAAGGAATTGACCGCGTCGGCCGTTGGCTGATCGAGCCGCGCCAGGATGCGCGGCCAGTCGGCGGCGACATCCGGCGCATCGAGGTGCACGTCGTGATGTTCGGTCGAGAACAGGCGCGACACGGTCCGCGCGTGATCGATCTCCGACGATCGATCGTCGAAGCCGACCGTGAACGTCTGCAGATTCGTCGAGCCGGCCGAGCGCGCGGCCGACACGAGTGCCGACGAATCGATGCCGCCGGACAGAAACACGCCGACCGGAACGTCGGCCACCAGATGCGCGCGCACGCTGCCGCGAACGGCAGCGGCGACGTCCTCACGGAATGCCGCGGCAGGCCGCGAACGTGTGCGCTCGTTCTGGTACGCCGTGCGCGTATCCGCGAACCGTCCGCCGGTAGTCCGGCCGTCCTGCCACCACCGCCGCCAGATGCCTGCCGACAGCATCTCGACGTCGCAGTGCCAGGTGAGCGGCGCCGGCACGCTGCCCCATGACAGAAACGCGAGCACGCCCGCTTCCGACGGGCGGCCGTCGATGAGGCCGGCCGCTCGAAGCGCGCCGATCTCCGACGCCCACGCCAGCCGATCGCCGCTGCGGGTGATGTAGAGCGGCTTGATGCCGAAGCGATCGCGGGCCAGCAGCAGAGACCGCTCGCGTTCGTCCCAGTACGCGAGCGCGAACATCCCGCGGACGCGCGCGAGCGCCTGGGGACCATCGCACGCAACGAGTCGGAGCAGAACCTCCGTGTCGCTGCCGGTCGAGAAGCGCTCGCCGCGGCCTTCGAGCGACTCGCGCAGCTCCCGATAGTTGTAAACCTCGCCGTTGAACACGATCGCGCTGCGGCCGTCGGGCGTCAGCATCGGCTGCGCCCCGCCGGGCGTGGGATCGATGATGGCCAGGCGGCGATGCACCAGTACGGCGTCGCCGGCCCCCGAGCACCAGACACCGGCGCCGTCCGGCCCTCGATGCGACAGGGCCGTACTCAGCCGCACGGCGACGCTCGAGTCTTGCAGTCCGTCTGCACCGACGCGGTAGACCACGCCGGCGATACCACACATCAGAAGAACCCCGTGTCGTCGTCGGCGGCCGCGAAGTTGGTGAACCTGTGGCGCGACGCCCAATCGCGAATGACACGTGTGATGGAGCCGCTGTCGTGGACGTCCTCTCGCACGTAGTAGTAGGTGGTGTTGTCGGGCGTCGAGCCGAACTGTCCGGCGAGCGTGTACGAACGCGACGAGGCGTAGCGCTGGAGCGCCACGTCCATCTGCATCCACTCGTCGGTCGGCCGCGCCGACGCGAGCGGCACCTGCGCGTGAAAGGCGATGAGCTCCGGTTTCCGCCGATCGAGGTACTCGCTCGAGATCCCACGGTGCCGCGCGATCCAGCGATCGTTCAGACCCCACGTATCGATCGCATACCAGCCGGAATAGAACGGCAGCACGCCCGCTTCGCTGACGGCCATCGCGTAGCCGCGGTCGCGATAGGGCGCGAGCATGCGTCCGAGCTCGTCCGCCCCGTCCTCCCAGAGCGGCGGCATGTACGTCGCGTGCTGGTAAGCCAGAATCGCCGCGACCGTCACGCTCATCGCCGCGACGGCGACGCGGCGCGGCACTGTTCCGAAGCTCGCCCACATTTCCGAGAAGCGGTGGCGCAGCGGCGCGACCACGTCGGGCCACGACATCAGGAGCAGCGGAAGCATCGGATACTGGAACCGCCGGAAGAAGTTCATCTCGTTGGAGAGCAGAATCCAGCTCGCGATGAAGCCGCAGGCGGGAATGGCGGCAAGCGCCGCGCGCCGCCAGGTCGCAGGGGACGTGAATCCAGCGGCGAGCGCGAGCCAGAACGGCCCACCCAGAAGCACGCCGTACTTGAGCGACGCGCGGAAACTGTCCCAATGCAACGCGAACCCGCCCTTCTTGTAGTACGGGTTGGGCAGCGGCGCGCCGAAATACCACCAGCGAGCCGCGAAGAACGCGCCGCCGAGGATCGTTGCTGTCGAGAGGAACGCGACGAGCGCCGCCCGCGACGGCCTCGAGCAGACGATCACCCCGGCTGCCATGAGCGCGCCAAGCAGCACGCCTTCCGGCCGGCAGATCCCCATCGCGACGACCGCGGCGCCAAACCGCGCGCCGTGCGTCCGGTCCGGGCTGTCCGCCCACTCGAGCGCGATGGTCCACGCGACCGCCACCCCGAATGCGAACACGGCGGTGCCGAACCCGGCGGCGACGTACGCCTTTGCCGGGCCGACGGCGAGATACAGCGCGCTCGCACCAGCGGCCAGGCGGTCGTGACCACGTCGCACGATCGTCCAGTACACGAGCACGACCGTGGCCGCGTGCGCCGCGACGCCCAGGAGCGACGCGGCGTGCTCGATGGAAAGTCCCGTTCGATGGAGGACGGCGAGCGCAATGAGAAACGCGAAGTCGGTGCCGCCGTCGAGCGGCGCATCGCCCACGTTCCAGACGATGCCGTGGCCGCCCGCCAGGTGCGCGGCGT
>Ga0066903_100000056_pt1 | contig 45865 bp, 43 predicted proteins | sample PanSoiMetaGPlot1_FD_67491 | JGI IMG/M metagenome (GOLD analysis project Ga0066903, IMG submission 67491) | Tropical forest soil microbial communities from Panama analyzed to predict greenhouse gas emissions - Panama Soil - Plot 1 (version 2) | ecosystem: Environmental > Terrestrial > Soil >... | reverse complement strand
TGGCGGGCCCTGCAGGACTCGAACCTGCGACCTCCTGGTTCGTAGCCAGACGCTCTATCCAACTGAGCTAAGGGCCCGTCCGGGTGTTGTGAGGTCGAACGAACTACCGATCCTATCACACGCGTGCGCCGCGTTTCAGTTCCCCCGGGCGCGGCGCCACCGCACGTGCGCGCCGCGCTTGGTCACACGCAGATCGACCGCATGCAGCTCGCGCTCGTCGGTCGCCGGCACGTAGCTCACGATGTAGTAGTGCCCCGCATCGCTCCAGATGCGATCGGCGACACGCTGGAAGTTGTTCGTCGCAAACACCTGCCCGCCCGTCTTCTCCACGAGACCGTCGGCGCTCAAACGGCGCGTCGTGGCGACGCCGCCCGGGTCGACCACGTAGACCGACACGTTGGAACGGCTCGCGGCCGTCAACGCTTCGACCCACTGCGGCCAGATGAGGCTTTTCGTTCGATCCTGCGGCTCGATGACGTCGAAAATCGTCGGCGATCCGATCGACACAATCATCTTTCGGCCGTCGAGCGGCTCGACCTGCCGCGAAATCTTCGTCACGAGCCGGAGCCAGTTCTGAATCGTCTCCCGGCCTGCGTAGGGATAGGCGCCGGCGATGTACTCGTCGATGCGCGCCAGCGCATCGCTCATGTGCCCGGTCGGCTCGTCGTCGCGATGGCTCAGGCGCAGCAGCGAGACGTGATCGTTTTCGTTGGCGGGCTGCAGGAACGCGAGGGCCATCCGCTGCATGTTGACCGTGCCGGCCACGACGCCGATGTCGTCGAGGATCACCACGATGGTTCGGGGAAACGTCGCGGTGGTCACCTCCTGGGCGGTGAGCACTGGCAGGAGCTGCCCTTCCTCTCGGATCTCGAAATCGCGCTCGGTCAACCCCCGCATGGGTTGCTCGTCGTCGTTCAGGACAACGGCGTCGAGGTCGACGAAGGCAGCAGCGCGCGGCCGGATGACGGAGGCCGAGGCCAGGATCAGGGCAGCCGCAGCCATGGAGGCAACTGACACGGCGGCGCCCGTGGACATGAATCCGCACCTCGCCGACGGTCGTAGATCTCGCCCGGCTGAGGTTGTCATGAGAGAGTCGAGCGTATCAGAGCGTCATGCGCTGGTCGAGCCGTTCGTGGAACAGCGACGCATCGGCGACAAGTGCGGCCAGCCGCGCCCGCAGCTCGTGCGTGGTGCGCGCGTCGTGCGGATTCAGCCGCGTCGCTTGCGCGTCGCGCCCCGCCAGCCATGAAAACACGAGAGCGCTCGTCTGATCGGCCTCGTTCGCATCCACGCGCATCGATCGGAAAAAGCGTGAGAGGCGCCGCACGTGCACCGCGAGATCGGCGCCGTTGCGGCGCGTCTGCTCGATGCGGGTCGGGCCGTCCACCCGCGCCGCGATCAACGTCGCCATGTCCGGGTCGCTCGACGGGAGGACCACGATGACGTCGCGGCGCAGCGCCGGCGTCAGGGCGCGCCGATCGGCTGGCTTGATCTCCTGCTGTACGTTGACCAGCGGGCGCATCGACTCGATGAGCGACGCTTCGCGCACGAGCGCCTCGAGCTCGGAGCCGGCTTCGGTCCACTCCACCTCGGCGGCCCGCGCCATCTCGGGCTTGAGCGCCCGCCAACGCCGCTCCGAGAAGTGGCTGGCGAGCCGGCGTTTCAAATTCACCGCCTTGCCGACGTACAACGGCAGGCCACTGGCGTCGCGGATGACGTAGACGCCAGCCGAGGCGGGCGCGGCCGCGACAATCCGCTCGCCAGTACGCCGCCATTCGTCCCGGCGATCGCCGATGACCAGCGCCTGCGTCACCAGTCGTCTCGCCAGTTCCACATTGGCGCCGCTGATGCCGAGCACCTCTCGCGCGAGGCGAGGATAGTCGGGGGCGTCGCCCATCTCGGCCAGGCGCTGTTTGAGCACGTCCCGTGTCATTCTCTCGGCAACATACAATGACGGCCATGCCTGCACGAACCGATCTCGAGCACAAGGCTGCCGCGCCGTCCGCGGTGAAATGCTACGTCATCACGGTGAGCGACACACGCACCGAAGCCACCGACACGGGCGGCCGTGCGATTGTCGACATGCTGTCGGCCGCGGGGCACGAGATCGCTGGGCGGGCGATTGTGCGCGACGACGCCGAGATGATTCGCGACGCGGTGAGCCGTCAGCTCGCGAACCCGGCCGTCCAGGTCGTGATCACGACAGGCGGCACCGGCATCTCCTCGCGCGACACCACCTGCGAGGCGCTGCAGAGCATGATCCAGAAGCGGCTCGACGGCTTCGGCGAATTGTTCCGGATGCTGAGCTATCAGGAAATCGGCTCGGCCGCGATGCTGAGCCGCGCGTCGGCGGGCGTCATCTCAGGCAGAGTCGTCGTGTCGCTGCCCGGGTCGGAGGCCGCCGTGCGCCTCGCGCTCGAAAAACTCCTCGTGCCCGAGCTCGGTCACCTCGTTCGCGAAGTCTCGCGCTGATGCGGCCGTTTGCTTCCACCATCTCTTTCGACGAAGCGCGCCAGCGCCTGGCGGCGTCGGTGCGTCCCATCGCGCGCACCGAGCGTGCGCCGCTGGCCGCCTGTGCCGGCCGCGTCGCCGCCACCGACGTCGTATCGCCCATCGACGTTCCACCCTTCGCGCGGTCAGCCATGGACGGCTATGCCGTTGCCGCGGACGACACACGCGGCGCCGGTCGCGACACGCCCGTCCGCCTTCGCATCGTCGAACGCGTCTACACCGGTCAGGTTCCCACGCGCAGGCTCGAACCTGGCACGTGCTCGGAGATCGCGACCGGCGCGCCACTCCCCGCAGACGCCAACGCCGTCGTCATGGTGGAAGACACGCAGCCAGGCAGCGACGAGGTGGCGATTCTCGCGGCCGCGACAGCGGGACAAAACATCGGCCGACGCGGCGCCGACATTTCAGCGGGCGGCACCGTGGTGCGGCGAGGCGACCTCCTGAACGCCGGCCGCATCGGAGCGCTGGCTGCGGTCGGTTGCGGCGACGTCGAGGTGTTCGCGAAACCGACCGTCGCCGTGCTGTCGACCGGCAACGAAGTGATCGAGCCGGGACGGCCGCTCGCACCTGGGCAGATCTACGACGTCAACCGGTTCACGCTGACCGCGATCGTCGACGCGCAGGGCGGCGTTGCCCGGCCGCTCGCGCCGGTCGCCGACACGCTCGAAGCCCTCGGCGGCGCACTCGATTCGTGCGCCGACGCCGACGTCGTCGTGTTTTCAGGAGGCAGCTCGGTCGGGGAACGAGATCTCATCGTCGATTTGATCGCCGGCCGTGGAACGATGGTCTTCCACGGGATCGCGGTCAAACCCGGCAAGCCGACGGCGTTCGCGCTGGTCGGCGGCACGCCGTTCTTCGGCATGCCGGGCAATCCCACGTCATGTCTGTCCAACGCGTACGTGCTGCTCGTGCCGTTCCTGCGCGCCACCGCGCGGCTGCCACCGCTCGTCGAGCGGACGATGCGCATGCGGCTCGGACGGCGCATTGTGTCGCAGGCGGGGCGGCATCAGTTCTACACGGTGCGCATCGAGCACGGTGTGGCGATGCCGGCGTTCAAGGGCTCGGGCGAAATCACGAGCCTGTCGCAAGCCGATGGTTACATTCAGATTCCGGCGGATCAGAGCGTGGTAGAGGAAGGGGTGAATGTGGAGGTCACCCTATTCTGAATCTCCCTTTGCTATAGTCCTCGACCGGGATGTTCGGGCTTTTCTATCCCTACGGGATCGTGCTGCAGGCCGTGGCACTGCTCCACTTCGCGCGCCGCCGCCCCGACACCTTCTGGCTGTGGATCATCATCGTGGGCGGCGGGCTCGGCGCGCTCGTCTACATCGTCGCCGAGGTGGTTCCCGACGCCGGGCTTCTGCGCGGTGCGTTTCAGGTGTTCCCTCGCCGGCAGCGGATCAAAGTGTTGCACGCGCTCATCCTGGACAACCCGTCGGTGGGCAACTATGAAGAGCTGGGCGATCTGCTGCTGGACGACGGGCAGTTCACACAGGCGCGCGAATGCTTCGACAAGGTGATCGCCCGCAGCCCGCAGTCGCCTGATCCGTACTACCGCCGCGGGTTGGCGGCGCTCGCGCTCGGTGATTTCCGCGCCGCCGTGGCGGATCTGGAAGAGGTGACCCGGCGTGACGCGAAGTACGACTATCACCGCGCGGCGGGTCTGCTCGCGCACGCGCTCGGCAAGATCGGCCAGAGCGATCGCGCGGCGGAGCTGTTCGCCAGCGTTACCGAGATCTCGACGCTGTCGGAAACCCAGGTCAACTACGCGCACTTTCTGGCGGAACAAGGGCGCACGGAGGAGGCGCGGGAATGGGCGCAGCGCGTCCTCGCGAAGAAGCTCACCATGCCGTCGTATCTCCGCAGGCGCGAGCGGCCATGGTTCCGCGCCGCGGCAGCCCTCGCAAAGCGAATATGAATTTGGGCATATTCACCGTCTTCCGATCCTCCTCTCATACTCCTGCTCCAGACCATCCGCCGTATGCAGGTCGAACGCCGGCGCCGTGCGCGGGTACACACCGCGGAACTCGGTGTGGCATCGGTAGCACACCGTCACTTCCTTCAGCATCTGATACACGACCAGGTCGACGAGCGCCGCCGTCGCGAGGATCCCGTATGCGATGAGATCGCGGCCGAACCAGTAGAATCCCGCGCTGATCGTCGCGCCGATGATCACGACGGTCAGGCCCACCTTCGGATCGAAGTCCTTGCGCGTGTAGAAGTCTGCGCCCGTACAGACCGGGCACCCATCGACGCCGGCGTCGTTCCGAACGGTGTCGGTGAGGGTCAGCGGAATGTCACGGCGGCAGCGGCCGCAGGTGATGCGGTCCGGCGCGTCCACTGCGCGAACGGGAAGGCCGGCGTCACACTGCGGACATCGAGCGAGGATGCGCACCTAACGTCCGGCGAAGAACGACGGTAGCGGCATGTCGCGCATGGTGTGGAGCCCGGGCGCGGCCTCGAGCACTTTCGGGATCGCGTTGACGACGATCGATGCCGTTGCCGTGTCGCCCGGCAAGCCGCCGAGCGTCTTCACGGACAGCCGCGGCGATCCCTCGATCTCGACCTGGTCGTAGCTCTCGGGGGCGCCGAGGTAGGCCTCCATGTACAACCGAATCACCGGCTCACCCTTGCGGTAGCCGAGGCCTTCCTGCACGATGCCGCTGACATACCCTGGATCGACCGCCAGGTACTCGCTCGACACCGTGACCTTCGCGATCTTCGGCTCCACGCGGTCGCTGATGCGATCGAGGCTCCACCCGAGCGCGTCCGCGATCATCGCGATCGACTCCGTGAAGCCGACGTGCCCCATCGTGCCGTCGGCCACGCGCTTCTGAAACTGCTCGGTCGTGAGGCCCGCGCCAATTTTCTGCTGAAACGGGAGGCGACGCGTGCGCGCGTCCTGGATGCGCGTGACGCTCACGCGATTGACGCCCTCGCACGCCGCGGTCAGCACGATCGGCAGCGCGTCCATCGCAAAGCCGGGGTTCACACCGGTGCCGAGCACAGCGACTTTCGCGCGCTTGGCCCACGCCTGAATCTGACGCGCCTGCCTGATGTGGGTATATCCAGGGTATGCCAGTTCCTCAGTCGTCGACACGATCGGGAGACGCGCCTTGAGGATCAGTTCGATCTGCGGCATGACCGCCTTCAGCGACGAACTCGTACACAGCACGACGATGTGCGGCTTCAGCTTGGCGAGCGCGCGCCTCGCATCGTCCCATACCTTCACGTCGAGCCGTGTGCCGAGGCCGATTACGTCGCCGACGTCGCGGCCGACCTTTGCGGGATCGATGTCGATGCCGCCCACGATCTTGAACCCCGGCCGCGCGGCCACAGTCCGGGCGACCGCCGCCCCGATTGGCCCGAGACCGAAGTGCATCGTGCGAATGTGCCCCATCGCGGCGGTGATTATAGACCGGCGCGACAGACCGCTGGTACGATGGCGCCGATGTTCAGCAAGCGTCGGCAGCCCCCGGTCGCGCCCGATCGCCACCCCGGCGGCCTCACGCGCGACCACGTCGTGTGGGCGTACCGACTGCTGCTCGATCGCGATCCGGAGAGCGACGACGTGATCGGCCCGAAGCTGGCCGGCTCGAAAGACACGCGCGATCTGCGGCACCACCTGATGACCTCCGCGGAATTCCAGGACAAGAATCGCGACTACGCCCACACGAACGACTCCACGATCGTGATCAAGGAGCTCGACGGCGGCGCGCGGCTTTTCGTCGATCTCTCCGATCACGTCATCGGGCTCAATATCGTCCGCGGCCGGTATGAGGACGAGGCCGTCGCGTTCCTGCGCGCGGTGCTCGCACCGGGCGATACCGCCGTCGACGTCGGCGCTCATATCGGTTTCTTCGCGATGCGCATGGCGACGCTCGTCGGGCCGCACGGCGCCGTGTACGCCTTCGAGCCATTCGACGCGAACGCGCGGCTCCTCGAACGATCCATTGCGGAGAACCATTTCGAGGATCGCGTGAAGTTCAGGCGCGCGGCGGTCGGACGCGCCGGCGGCACCGCGCTGCTGACATTTGCCGGCGAAACCCTGAACACGGGCGGGGCGTATCTGTTGCGCGAGGGCACGTCGCCGCTGACTGGCAACCAGACACAGCGGGTCGACGTCGTCGCGCTCGACGCCGCCGACATCCGCCGTCCGGTCAAGTTGATCAAGATGGACGTCGAAGGCGCCGAGCCGCTCGTGATAGAGGGGGCACAGGACATTCTCAGGCGCGACCGGCCGGTTGTGCTGTCGGAGCTCCACCCGCTTCAACTCGAGCGCGCGGCTGGCCTGACACCAGACGAGTTCCTGGCTGCGATGCGTGCATGCGGCTACCGCGCGCATCGTCTCGAACATGGCGCCGCAGGCAGCGTGCTGACCGCCGCTCCCGACGAACCCCTCGTCTCCGTGGTCTTCCTGCCCGAATAACGTGGACCGAAAGCTCCCTGGGCGCGCGGCAATCGCCGTCGGCCTGTGGCTGGCCACGGCCGCATCTCCGGCAGGCCAGCCGGGGACAACAGGCATCTTCAATCCTCCGCTGTCGCCGCGCATCGCCAGTTATTCGATCGACACGCGACTCGATCCCGCGACGCGGACGCTCACGGGATCGGAAACCATTACCTGGACCAACACGACGGCCCGGGCCGTCGACGATCTCCGGCTGCATCTGTACTGGAACGCGTGGCGCGACGATCGATCGACGTTCCGCCGCGAGCAGCATCTGGCGGCGCGAACAAGGAGGACGCCTCGGTCCGAGGACTGGGCACACATCGACGTCACCGCGCTGCGCCTCGCGGGCGGAGCGCCGGTCGACCTGACGTCGGCCCTGCGATTCGTCGCGCCAGATGACGGGAATGTGGAGGACGGAACCGTCGCATCCGTCGCTCTTCCGAGTCGTGCGCAGCCAGGCACGACGCTGACGATCCAGCTGACATGGACCGCTCGCGTGCCACGCACCTTTGCGCGGACCGGCGCCGTCGGCCGTTCGTTTTTCCTCGGACAATGGTTTCCGAAGCTGGGAGTCCTCGAGGACGGCGGCTGGAACTGCCACCAGTTCCATCTCAATACGGAGTTCTTTGCCGATTTCGGGAGCTACGACGTCCGGATGACGGTTCCCGAGGGATGGGCCGTCGGCGCGACCGGCGTCAGTCGCGAGGTTCGCCACAACCCCGACGGGACCGCCACTCACCGCTACTACCAGGACGACGTCCACGACTTCGCGTGGACTGCGAGCCCAGACTACGTGGAGCGCCGCGCGCGCTTCGAGCATCCGACGCTGCCGGCTGTCGACCTGCGGCTCCTGCTCCAGCCTGAGCACGCGGGCTACGAACAGCGTTACTTCGCTGCGACGCGGGACGCCCTGCGCTACTACGGCGAGTGGTTCGGCGCGTATCCGTACGGCCATCTGACGATCGTCGATCCCGCGTACCAGAGCAACGCCGACGGCATGGAGTACCCGACGCTGTTTACTGGCGGCGCGAACTGGCTCGATCCGTCACGCGCGGGCGACATCGAGGCGACGGCCATCCACGAAGCCGGCCACCAGTTCTGGTACGGCATCGTCGCCAACAACGAATTCGAGGATGCATGGCTCGACGAGGGCCTGAACACGTACGCCGACACTCGCGCCCAGGCGGAAGGGGGCCGGGCGCCGTTTTACTCGCGCCGTTACTTCGGCGGGTTCATTCCGTACGTGTTCACGGACATCCCGCTCGAACGTGAGTATATGTGGAACATGCGCGGCGTCTATCTGACCGGGCCGAAGTCGGGCAATCAATCGACGCCGACCTATCGCTATGATCCGACGCTTCGAAGCCCCCTCTCCTATCACAAGACCGCACTCTGGCTGATGACGATGGAGCGGTGGCTCGGCTGGCCGGTCCAGCAGCGGATCCTCTCGACGTTCTTCGAGCGGTGGAAATTCAAGCACCCGAAGCCCGACGACTTCTTCCGGACGGCCGTCGACGTCGCCGGAGCGAAGCTCGGGCCGTTTTTCGACCAGACCTACCGAAGCTCCGACGTGTTCGACTACGGAGTCCAGACGCTGCGAAGCGAGCGTGAGGGCACGCAGTACCGGACTTCGGTCATGGTGCGCCGGTACGGGGAAGCAATCTTCCCGGTCGATCTGCTCGTCACGTTCGACGGCGGCGCCACGGTGACCGAACGTTGGGACGGGCGCGATCGCTGGCGCTTGTATTCGTACGTGCGGTCCGAGGCGGCAACGGCAGCCGAAGTCGATCCCGGCCACGTGCTCATGCTTGACGTGAACCTGACCAACAACTCGAAAACGCTCGTGCCGCGCGCGACCACGGCCGCAACCAAATGGTCGCTGACGTGGATGGTCTGGCTGCAGGATTGCCTGTTGTCGTGGAGTTTCCTCGTGTGACGGCCGCCCGAGCGTGGCGTGATGGCATGAGGCGAGTGGCCGGGGCACCGGCTGTCCTCGCAGGCGTGCTGCTGATGACGATAGCGGCGGGAGCGCCGCTGGCGCTCGTAGTGCGCGGCGACATCACGCGTCATCTGGGCGCGAGCGCCGCCGCCGACTCGGCGGCGCGCGGCGTCAACTACGGCTGGATGCAGGAGTTTGCGGCGCAGGCAAGCGGGCTCGGTGCGACATTGCAGCCGACGGTGATCGGGTTCGGCGCGGTTCTCGACAACCTCGACGCCTTCGTCGACAACAGGCCGCGGCCGCTCGCCATCGCGGCTGCTGCTGCGGTGTACATCGCGCTCTGGCTGTTCGTCGCGGGCGGTGCCATCGATCGCTACGCACGCCAGCGGCCGACACGCGCGGCAGGGTTTTTCTCGGCATGCGCCGTTTTCTTCCTTCGCTTTCTGCGGCTCGGCGTCGTGATGTTCGCGGTGTACTGGTGGCTCTTCGCCTATCTGCACCCGTGGTTGCTCGATCGCGCGTACTCGCGCCTGACGCGTGACGTCACCGTCGAGCGGGACGCCTTGTTCATCCGGCTCGCGGTGTACGCCGTCTTCCTCGCCGTTGTCGCCGCGTTCAACCTGCTCTTCGACTATGCCAAAGTCCGCGCCGTCATCGAGGATCGGCGGAGCATGATCTCCGCGCTCCTCGCGGCGATGCGCTTCGTCCGGCGCAATGCGGGCGCGGTGACGGTCCTTTATCTGTTGGACGCCATGCTGTTCGCCGCCGCCGTCGCCTTCTACGCCGTCGTCGCACCTGGCGCCGGCGGAGGAATCGGGCGCGCCTGGTTCGCCTTCGGGATCGGACAGCTCTACCTGCTGGCGCGGCTGTACGTGAAGCTGCTGTTCTGGGCCTCCGAAACCGCGCTCTTTCAGGGGCGGCTCGCGCACGCCGGCTACGTCGCCGCGCCGGTGCCTGCGTGGCCGGATTCGCCAAGTGTCGAGGCCCTTCGTCGCGCGCAGGGCGGGACGACCGGGTAGGGGACAGGCTTCAGCCCGTCCCGAGCAGGCCGGGCCCTTTCAAGCCGACCGCATCAATCAATGCCCGTATGTCAGTCGGAATCGGCGCCTCGATCTGCAGCCGTTCTCTGGTGGCAGGGTGCGTGAAGACAAGGCGCGACGCATGAAGCGCCTGTCGCGGGAACATTCGCAGCGTCTCGGCCAGCCTCGAATCGACGACATCCGACCACTGCGGCTCGCCGTACTTCGCGTCTCCGACGATGGGCCATCCCCTGGCGGCCAGGTGCACGCGAATCTGGTGCGTGCGCCCCGTCATCAGCCGGCAGGCGACGAGCGACACGGAGACACGCGGAACTGTCACGGCGTCGAGCCGCTCGTAGCGTGTGAAGCTCTCGGCTCCGACCGTGGGCGACGCCGTTATCCGGCGGCGATCGGCCGGATCGTGGCGCAGCCGCAAATCGATGGTGCCTTGCCGTGGACGCGGCAGGCCGTAGGCGACGGCGAAGTAGTCCTTGATGGTCTGGCGATGCGCGAGCGTACGCTGGAGCGCGGCGTGATCGGCGGCGGTCTTGGCCACCAGCACGATGCCCGACGTCAGCTTGTCGAGGCGGCCGACCACTGACGGCCGCTGCGATCCGCGCCAGGCCTTCGCGCGCCACACGAGCGCGTTCATCAAAGTCCCGCTCGCGTGTCCATAGCTCGGATGGACGATCAGCCCGCCGGGTTTGTCGACGACCAGGAGATGGTCGTCTTCGTACAGCACCTCGAGCGCGATCGGCTCGGCGTCAATCTGGGTCCGCCTGGCGCCAAGCTCCTCAGGGACCGCGATAGCCACGACGTCGCCTGCCGCAATGCGCGCCGCCACGCGCCGGACAGCGATGCCGTTGATCGAGACGTCGCCGCGCGCGATCCAGTGCTGTACGCGCGTCCGTGAAGCGCTGTTGATGTCGGCCACGTGGCGGCGGACGACGAGGTCGAGGCGCCGGCCGGCGTCACCGCGGTCGACCGTCACCACTCGGACTGGCGATGTCACGTCTGCTGACTCATCTCTACGGCCGATCATAGACCCAGCCGGCGAGGCGCACCCTCGGTCGTGAGACTGGCGTTACACTCTGACCCATGCGCATGAAGCTGTGCCTCGCCATCCTCTTGGCCGCGTTCGCGATCGCCGCGCCGCACGGTCAGCAGGCACCGCAGAAGATCACGACCGTCGAAGGCATCACCGAGTACCGGCTCGCGAACGGACTCCGCGTGCTGCTCTTCCCCGACCTCACCAAGCCCACCATCACCGTCAACATCACCTACCTGGTGGGCTCGGCCGATGAGGGCTACGGCGAGACGGGCATGGCGCACCTGCTGGAGCACCTGCAGTTCAAGGGCGCAACGGGCCACACCAACATCTATCAGGAGATGACGTCGCACGGCGCGCGCACGAACGCGACGACCTGGTTCGATCGGACCAACTACTTCGAGACGTTTCCGGCAAACGACGAGAACCTGACGTGGTCGCTGGGGCTGGAAGCCGATCGCATGGTCAACTCGTTCATCGCGAAGAAGGATCTCGACAGCGAGATGACCGTCGTGCGCAACGAGTTCGAGCGCGGCGAGAACGACCCGTCCAGCGTGCTCGAGGAGCGCGTGTTTTCCACGGCGTTCCTCTGGCACAACTACGGCCACTCGACCATCGGCGCCCGTTCGGACATCGAGAAGGTGCCCATCGAACAGCTGCAGGCCTTCTACCGCAAGTATTACCAGCCTGACAACGCCGTGCTGCTCGTCGCCGGCCGCTTCGACGAGCCGCGCGCCGTCGCGCTCGTCCAGCAGGCATTCGGCGCGGTGCCCGCGCCGACGCGCGTCCTGCCGAAGATCTACACGCAGGAGCCGACGCAGGATGGCGAACGAACCGTCTCGCTCCGCCGTGTCGGCGATGTGCAGGCCGTCATTGCCGCGTTTCACACGCCGGCTGGCGCGCACGAGGACACGGCGGCCATCGCGATCCTCAACCGGGTGCTGTCGGATTCCCCTTCGGGGCGGCTGTACAAGGCGCTGGTCGAGACGAAGAAGGCGTCCGAAGTGAGCGGCGGGGAGTATCACCTGCGCGACCCGGGCCTGTGGCTCGTCGCGGCGGGCGTCCTCAAAGAGCAGTCCCTCGAGGAGGCGCGCACCATCCTGCTGCAGACGCTCGACGAACTCGCCGTTCGTCCCGTGACGAGCGACGAAGTCGACCGCGCCCGCGCCGCGCTTCTCAAGAACATCGAGCTGCTGTTGAACAGCTCCGACCGCGTCGGCCTTCAGCTGAGCGAGTGGATCGCACAGGGAGATTGGCGACTGTTCTTCGTCTACCGCGATCGGCTGCGCGCGGTGTCGGCCGACGCCGTCAACCGGGCCGCGCGTACGTATCTGAAAGCGAGCAACCGCACGGTTGGCCTGTTCATCCCGACCGACAAACCCGACCGTACCGAGGTGCCCTCGACGCCTGACGTTGCCGCCCTCGTCAAGGACTACAAAGGCGACGCGACCGTCGCCGCAGGCGAGGCGTTCGATCCGTCGCCCGCCAACATCGAGAGCCGGGCAAAGCGGGTGGCGCTCGCCAACGGCCTGCAGTTGGCTCTGCTGCCGAAGAAGACGCGCGGCGGCACCGTCGTCGCCACCGGCACGTTCCGGTTCGGCGACGAGAAGAGCCTGTTCGGCCGCTCGACCGAGGCAAGCCTGACGGGCCTCATGTTGATGCGCGGGACGGCGAAGCACACGAGACAGCAGATACGCGACGAGCTCGATCGGCTGAAAGCGCGCGCGAACGTGGGCGGCGGGACGACACAGGCCACCTTCACGATCGAGACGGTGCACGACAACCTGCCGGCCACGCTCGCGCTGGTGGCCGAGATCCTGCGCGAGCCCTCGTTTCCGGCCGCCGAATTCGACCTGCTGAAGCAAGCGCGCGTGGCGCAGCTCGAAGAGAGCCGCAGCGATCCACAGGCGATCGCCACGCTCGAGTTCGCCCGTCACATGAATCCGTTCCCGAAGGGCGACGTGCGCTATCGCGCCACGACGGACGAGCAGCTTGCAGAGGTGCGGCAGGCGACCGTCGACGCGGCACGTCGTTTCCACACCGACTTCTATGGCGCCTCCAACGGCCAGATCGCCATCGTCGGCGACTTCGACGAAGGCGTGGTCACGAGCCTCATCAAAGAGAAGTTCGAGGGATGGAAGAGCGCCAAGCCGTACGCGCGTGTGCCCAACGTCAACCACGACGTGCCGCCCGTCAACCAGACGATTCAGACGCCGGACAAGACCAACGCGATCTTCATCGCCGGCCAGACGCTCGCCGTTCGCGACGACGACGCCGACTATCCGGCGTTGACCCTCGCGAACTTCATGATGGGCGGCGGCTTTCTGAATTCGCGGCTGGCGGTGCGGCTGCGCCAGAAGGAAGGATTGAGCTACGGCGTGAGCTCGCAGCTGCAGATCAGCTCACTCGACCGGGACGGGCAGTTCCGCGGGACGGCGATCTACGCGCCCGCGAACGTCAAGCGACTCGAAACCGCGTTCACGGAAGAAATGGCCAGGGTCGTGAAAGACGGTTTCACCGCCGAGGAGCTCGAGCAGGCCAGGGCCGGTTGGCTGCAGGGGCAGACCGTCGCGCGATCGCAGGACGCAGCGCTCGCCACGCGGCTCTCGAACTATCTCTATCTGGAACGGACGCTGCGGTGGGATGCCGATCTCGAGCGGAAGATCGCCGCGTTGACGGCGGATCAGGTGAACGCCGCCGTGCGGCGCCACATTCACCCCGAGAAGTTCAGCGTGTTCAAGGCCGGTGACTTTCCGTCGTCCCAATCACGGCCTTGATGCCGTCGGCGTCGAGCGATTCGACGACGAGCAGTTCCTCGGCGAGCGCCTTCACCGACGTGCGATTCTTCGCGACAATCTGGCGCGCCGTCTCGTAGCCGCGCATCACCAGGTCGCGCACCTCTTCGTCGACACGCTGCGCGGTCGCCTCGCTGATGCCGGCGCCGCGATCCGCATCCCACGGATTGCCGGGCGTCCGGAAGGCCAGTGGTCCAAGGGGCGACATCCCGAACTCGCACACCATCCGCCGCGCGATGTCGGTCGCGCGCTCGATATCGTTACCCGCGCCGCTCGTCATCTGACGCAGGAAGAGCTCCTCGGCGACGCGGCCTCCCATCAGGATCGCAATCTGCGCCTCGAGGTATTCGCGCGTGTGTGTGTAGCGATCCCCTTCGGGCAGCTGCATCGTCACGCCGAGCGCGCGGCCGCGCGGGATGATGGTGACCTTGTGCAGCGGATCGGCGTTCGGCAGCAGCGCCGCCACCACGGCATGGCCCGACTCGTGGTACGCGCAGGTGACGCGATCGTGCTGGGTCATCGCGAGCGAGCGCCGCTCGACGCCCATCAGCACCTTGTCGCGCGCCTGCTCGAGATCGCTGGCCGACACGACCGAGCGGCCGCCGCGGACGGCAAAGAGCGCGGCCTCGTTGACCAGATTCGCCAGATCCGCGCCCGAGAAGCCGGGCGTCCCGCGGGCAATCTGACGTAGATCGACGTCGGGATCGACCGCAACCTTCTTCGCATGGATACGCAGGATCTGTTCGCGTCCCTTGACGTCGGGGGCGCCGACGGTCACCTGCCGATCGAAACGGCCGGGGCGCAGCAGCGCCGGGTCAAGGATGTCGGGACGGTTGGTGGCCGCGATCACCACGATGCCCTGATTGGGCGCGAAGCCGTCCATCTCGACGAGGAGCTGGTTGAGCGTCTGCTCGCGCTCTTCATGGCTGAGCGAATTGCCGCCGCGGCTCCGCCCGACGGCGTCGAGCTCGTCAATGAAGACGATGCAGGCGGGGTGACGTCTGGCATCGCGGAACAGCTTGCGGATGCGCGACGCGCCGACACCCGCATACATCTCGACGAAGTCGGAGCCGCTCGCAAACAGGAAGGGCACCTTGGCCTCGCCCGCGATCGACCGGGCGAGCAGCGTCTTGCCCGTGCCGGGAGGTCCCACCAGCAGCACGCCCTTCGGGATGCGGCCGCCGATGACCGAAAAGCGCTGCGGCTCGCGCAGAAAGTCGACGATCTCCTTGACCTCTTCCTTGGCCTCGTCCACGCCGGCCACGTCCTCGAAGGTAATCGTCGTCGTCTGCGCATCAGCCTCGCGGGTCTTGCTTTCGAGCGCCGGAATGCGGCCGCTCGTCACGCGGTACAGCGTGAAGGCCAGCAGGCCGACGAGACCGGCGCCGATAACGAGCGCGCCGTAGCTGAACGCGGTCTGCTCGGTGGCCGCCCGCACGTCGATCCGGACGCCTTTGCGCGCGAGCTCGGGAATGAACGTGGCGTTGTCGGTGACGTAGTTGCCTGGAGCGACCGTCCGGAATGCCGTCCCGTCGCTCAGCTTCACGTCCAGCGTGTCGCCGGTGACCAGCACCTCCTTCACCGAGTTCTGCTCGACGTCGCGCAGCAGATCCGAGAAGGGCGCCTGCGGAGGCACCGAGCCGACGCGGCCCTGCGAGACGACGATCGCGCCCGTGAGGAGCGCAATGCCGGCCAGGAGGCCGAAGACAATGCGGGGACGGGTCCACTTACCAGCCAGCACGTGAGCTCCCTTGACGATCGGGCGAAGAGCCGGTGAATCGACGGCGGCGCGACGGCGAACCGTAATCCGGCAGGTCTTCGACCAGACCAAAGAGTTGTGGATGTAGGTCGGAGTGTTCCGCCGGGGGAGCGGAAACGTGCATCATGTTACAGAAGCGTACGGGCAAATGCCAGCCCATCAGGTACTTAACCTGACCAGCATCAAGCGATCACAGGGAGCCAGCCAGGGTTTTGACGCCGTGAAGATCAACAACACCTTTTATCGGCTGCCAGGGAGCAAAGCTTTTGCGGCTTGGCGGGCGCGCGTCTCTAGCGGATTCCTCTATGCGGTTACTAGGCAAGCCGGTTCCTGACGCATATGAAGAAGCTGGACGCGTCCACGTTGCTCCTGGAATATCGCGTCGCGTTGTGCGCAGGCCGCTATCCCGATCGGACCCTGCACACGCGGGCCGACTGAATGGCGGAGCGAAATGCACCCTGTTCGCCTATTTCAACAACGATGGTGGAGGGCATGCCCCACGGGATGCCGTGCGGCTCCGTCGGGCGGTGGCTGACCGCGTGCCGGCCGACGTCAGCGGCAGGCCGCAGCGCTCGTGCCGTTCGAACGGGTCGGCCGTATACTCAGCACGAAATGCGGAAAATGCCCGTCTTTCAGTGCGACGAGTGCTGGAAGATCGCGCGCGCCCTTCGCGAAGCATCGCGCGACGACCACCTGGCGCTTCGAGGCCGGCTTCGCGACGTCGCCCGCGCTTCAGGTCGCGACATCAAGCAATTCGGCGTCGACTGGGTGTACTCAGTGGCAGCCATGCCGGACGATGAGATGAAAGCGCTGCTGGACGCGCACCATCCCCATCTCGCCGAAGTCACACGCCAGCGTCTGGCGCACGAAGCCGCCAGCGGACATTCCCTCAAGGGCTGGTGGATGGCCTTTCAGTACACCCCGTACGAGCCCGAATAGGCGGCACCGCGACATGCCGTGGCGTCGGGACCTTCCGGCGGCCCGACTTATCCTTGAAGCGTCGGCACGGCGGCGACCGCGCGCACGGCTTCCACGATGTGCCGTGAAGAAATCCCGAATCGATCGAGGAGTTCGTCGGGCGCGCCGCTGCGCGGAATCTCGCGCACCGCGAGACGGCGGCTGACGGTCAGCCCGGCGCTCGCGACGGCCTCGGCGACCGCATCGCCGATGCCGCCCGCCGGGTAGTGATCCTCGACCGTGATCAGGCGGCCGCCCGTCGCGCGTCCGGCGGCGACGAGCGACGCGGCGTCGATCGGCGACAGCGAGTAGAGATCGATGACGCGGATCGACGTGCCGGACGCCTTCAGGGCGTCGTACGCTTTGAGGGCCTCGAACACCGTCACACCTGCGCCGATGACGGTTGCCACATCAGCGGTGCTTTCACGCAGCACCTTGAGTCCGCCGACCGTGAAGGTTTCGTCGTGTGCGTAAATGACCGGCGTCTTGGGCCGGCTTGTCCGGATATACACGGGACCGTGGTGGTACGCCGCCAGCGTGACGAGCCGTTCCGCGCTCACGCCGTCGCACGGATACAGCACGGCGATGTTCGGCTGGGCGCGGAACATGGCGAGATCCTCGAGCGCCATCTGCGACGGCCCGTCTTCGCCAATCGAGACGCCGGCGTGCGAACCGGCAAACTTGACGCCGACGCCGCTGATCGCAGCCATGCGGATGAAGTCAGCGGCGCGTGTAAGAAAGCACGCGAACGTCGAGGGGAACGGGATGGCTCCGCGGGCAGCGAGGCCCATGGCGGCGCCGACCATCACCTGTTCGGCGATGAAGTTCTCGTAGAAGCGATCGGGGAGGACCTTCTCGAACTTGTCACTGAAGGTCGAATTCTTGACGTCGGCGTCCAGCGCCACGACGCGCGGGTCGGCCTGACCGAGCTTGGCGAGGGCCGTGCCGTACGCCTCGCGCGTGGCGATCTCCTCGCCCAGCTTGTAGGCGGGCGCCGCGACCGGCTGGGGCTTCTGTTCTGGAACCGAGGGTGCGGGCGGTTTCGGAATGCGCGACGCGAGATTCATGCCTTGCGACGCCGCGACGAACTGCTTCTCGAGTTCGGCAAGCACGCGATCGAGCTCCTCACCTTTCTTGAACGCCTTGCCGTGCCATCCGCCCTTCCCTTCGACAGACGAGATGCCCTTGCCCTTCACCGTCCGCGCCAGAATCATCGTCGGAGCACCGCTCGTCGCGCGGGCCTCGGCGTAAGCGTCGAGAATCGCGTCGAGGTCGTGGCCGTCGATGACGAGCGTGTGCCAGCCGAAGCCGCGCCAGCGGCGGGCGAGCGCCTCCATGTCGTGCTGCCACATCGTGGGACGGCTTTGTCCGAGCGCGTTGACGTCGGTGATCGCGCAGATGTTGTCGAGACGATCCGTGGCGCCGACGTCGGCGGCCTCCCACACCGACCCTTCCGCCGATTCGCCGTCGCCGAGGAGCACGTAGGTGCGATACGGCGATTTGATCCGCCGCGCGTTTAACGCCGAACCAATCGCGGCGCAGATACCCTGGCCGAGCGATCCGGTGGCTACGTCGACAAACGGCAGACGCGGCGTCGGATGCCCTTCGAGATCCGAGTCGAGGCGCCGCAGCTTCAGCAGTTCCGAGGGCGGGAACGCACCGGCCTCCGCCCAGGCGGCATAGAGCAGCGGCGCGGCGTGGCCCTTCGACAGGATGAACCGATCGCTTTCGGGCTGGTGCGGGTCGCTCGGATCGAACCGCATCTCGGCGAAAAACAGCGCCGCCACAAGATCGGCGGCCGAGCAGCAGCTCGTCGGATGGCCGCTGCCAGCCTCGGACGTGGATCGCACCGAATCGATGCGCAGGCGTGTGGCGATGTTCTTCAGAGCAGGTATGAGCGATGTGCGGTCTGGGCTCATGATCGAAATTACTAAATCACCAAATCACCAAATCACCAAATTCAAAGTCGCAACCAGTGGTCGAGCGCGAGACCGTACCGCGCCCGTTCGAGGCCGTGGCGCGGCGCCTCGTCCGCCAACCATTCGAGTGTCAGCGCCGCGTCGCGCCGGTAGTCGGCATCCGCCGCCAGCACAGCAGCCCGGCGGTACTCGTCGCTCGCATGCAGGCCAGCCAGTCGGCAGCACAGGCAGACGGCGTCGCAGTTGGCGCCGAACGGCTTGCTGACGCCCGGCGGTTCGAAGAACCCGCCGTGCTGCCGATCCCACAGTGTCCGGCGCGCAAACTGCGTCAGCTCTTCGGCGAGCATCGAGTACGGCAGCCGTCCGGTTCGCTCGAACGCCGCAACGAGCGCCGACGCGGCCGCAATCTGGTCCGCGAGCGCGCCGGGGTGCTCGACGCCCCGACGTCGATCGCGCGCCACGCCTTCGCCTGGACGATACGCGACTGCCACCACGCGCTCGAGCTCGTCGATCGCCGCCTGCACCATCGCGTCGCCGTCGTTACTCGCCGCGAGGCACGCTTCGATACCGGCCGCGGCCACTTCGATGCTCGTGTCGTGTCCCCACGTGGCGCTGACGGCGCGCTTCAGATCGTCGACCACGCCCGCCACGCGTCCGTCCTCGGACGCCGCGGCAGCCGCGGCAAACAGCGAGAGCCATCGGGCTTGATCCATTACGGCGCTCGCACGACAGGCATCGAGCGCCTCGGCGAGCGCCGGTTCGAGGCGCTCGCGAATATCGTCGCGGCCGGTGTCGCCAAACCGCCGGAGCAGGAACAGCAGGGCGTCGCTCGTGGGCGGATGGTGCTCGGCGAGCGCATGCAGCACGGCGACAGTCACCGCCTCGAGCTGGGACGGGTCCACGCCGCGCAATTATAATGGCCGGATGTTCGTCGTCCGGTACGTCGCGCTCGCGGCGCTCGTGATCTGGATTGGCGGGCAGCTGACCTCCGTGGCAGGCGAAATCTTCGATCGGCCCGATTTGCTGGCGTACGCGTGCGGCAGCATCATCGTGGCGGCGCTCCTGGTGATGAAATTCGTGGGACCGCCGCCTCATGCGTTCGCGCCGCGGCTCGCCCTCGTCGTCCTCATGCTCGCCGTCGCGGCGGCGACCGGCGCGCGCGCCCGCGTGACCGCCATGACCCTCAACCTCGCCCTCGGCGCCGTCCTGCTCTTCTGGTACGTGCGAGAGTAGTCGATGGCGCACACGGTCACGCTCATTCCCGGCGACGGGATCGGCCCCGAAGTCACCGAAGCCGTGCTCCGCATCGTGAAGGCCGCGGGTGTGGCGATCGAGTGGGAGCGCCACATCGCAGGTGTGACCGCGTTCGAGCGCACGGGCAAGGCGCTGCCGCTCGAGCTCATCGACTCGATCCGTCGCAACAAGGTGGCGCTGAAGGGACCGGTTGCCACGCCCATCGCCGAAGGCTTCACCAGCGTGAACGTCGGCCTGCGCAAGGCGCTCGATCTCTACGCGAACCTCCGTCCCGTGTGGACGATGCCGGGCGTGCCCGCGCGTTTCGACGGCGTCGACCTGGTCATCGTGAGGGAGAACACCGAAGACTTGTACGCCGGCCTCGAGCATCAGGTTGTGCCAGGCGTCGTCGAGAGCCTCAAGATCATCACCGAGCATGCGTCGACGCGGATCGCCCGGTTTGCCTTCGAGCACGCGCGCCGTCACCACCGATCGAAGGTGACGGCCATTCACAAAGCCAACATCATGAAGCTCGGCGACGGGCTGTTCCTCGACTGCGTGCGGACAGTGGCCCGCGACTACTCCGACATCGCCTACGACGAGCGGATTGTCGACGCCGCGTGCATGCACCTCGTGCTGAAGCCGTCGCAGTTCGACGTGCTGGTCATGCCGAATCTGTACGGCGACATCGTGTCGGATCTCTGCGCGGGGCTGGTCGGGGGCCTCGGCGTCGTCGGCGCCGCCAACCTCGGCACCGAGGTCGCCGTGTTCGAGGCCGTGCACGGCAGCGCGCCAGACATCGCGGGCAAGCAGATCGCCAACCCGACAGCGCTGCTGCTGTCGGCCGTGCTCATGCTCAGGCACCTCGATGAGCAGCAGGCGGCGGACGCCGTGATGCGCGCGCTCGGCCGCGTGCTCTCCGAGGGCGCCGTGCGCACGCGCGATCTCGGCGGCACTGCGTCGACGCTGGCGTTCGCCGACGCGGTCTGCGGCGCCCTTGCATGAAGCGGCCTCGACGCGCCGTGTTATAGTCCCGCTGGTTCCATGCTCGACGAGCTGTCCGAAGCCGTGCTGGCCCGCGAGGAAGTGGCCAGATGCCTGCGCGGTGAATACGGCGAGAGCGCCGCGCAAGCACGCGAGCGCGTGGTGGCCTACCTCGACGAACTGCGGACCACCCAGCGGTACCCGATCTACCGCGCCCTTCAGCATCCCCTCTCGCCGATCCTGCGCAAGATCGATCGCATCCCTGAACAGATGCATCACGTGCAGAACGCCATACGCGTGAACCGCCTGGTGTACGTGTCGAATCATCGCAGCCACGTCGACTGGTGGGTCGAACCCATCGTGCTCGACGACTTCGGCATTCGTCCGCCGCTCATCGCCGCGGGCATCAACCTGTTCGGCGGCCCGCTCGGCCTGCTGCACAAGCACGTCACCGGCGCCATTCCAATCCGGCGCAACAGCAAGGATCCGATCTACCTGATCACGCTGAAGGCCTATGTCGCCGAGATCCTCAAGCGGCACGATCTGTTCTTCTATCCCGAGGGTGGGCGCAGCTACAGCGGCGAACTGAAGCCGGCCAAGAGCGGGCTGATCCACTCGGCGCTGCTGGCTGGCGAACCGAACCTGGTCTTCCTGCCCGTCGCCATCGCGTACGACTTCGTCATCGAGGATCACACGCTGTCGCGGCAGCGCGTGAAGAAACGGCAGCGTCCGTTCACGCGCGAGCTCGCCGAGATGGTGCGATACGCGGTGGGCTACCGGTCGCGCGTGTTCGTGACCTTCGGGGCGCCGATCTCGGTCGCCGGTTTCGACCCGCATTCGCGCGGCGACGTCGTGGCGCTGACGCGCAGCGTGCGCGCCCACATCGGCGCGCTGTACAAGGTGCTTCCAACGGCGCTGTTCGCCGCCGCGATGCGGCCGTCGGTGGCGCGGCGCGACCTCGAGGGCCGCATCGACCGGCTCCTCGACGAGCTCGCGGCGCGTCGTGCCAACCTGGCCGTCTCGAGCGGCCGACAGGCCGTGGACGAAGCCGCCGCGCCCCTCGAAACCCGCGGCATCGTCGTCTACGAGCGCGGGCGGTTCCGCGTCCGCGAGCGCAGCGTCCTCCGTTACTACGCGCGATCGATCGAGCATCTGCTCGTGACGTCCGGCCGGACTCACTGACCGATGCTCGACAGTGCGTCCAAGGCCTTCTTCCACCTCCTCGCCCGCAGCCGCGCCCTGAAGAAACTTGCATCCCGCTACGGCATGCGGACGCCGGCGAGCTTCGCGCGCCGCTTCATCGCCGGCGAGCACGTCGCCGATGCCATCGCGGCAGGCCGGCTCGTCGAAGAACGTGGGCTGTCGCAATCGCTCGACTATCTGGGAGAGAGCGTCAGTACTCTGTCTGCGGCGCAGGCGGCCGCGCGCGAGTATCTCGCCATCGTCGCGGCAATCGTGGAGTCGGGCATCGGGCGCAACCTGTCGCTCAAGCTCACGCAGCTCGGGCTCGACATCGACAAGGCCAGCGCCATCGACAACCTGCGCCGCATCCTCGACCGCGCCGAGCCGGCAGGATTCTTCGTGCGCATCGACATGGAGAATTCGCCGTACACGGAGGTGACGCTCGAAATCTTCGAGATCCTGTGGCAGCAGGGGTACAGGCAGATCGGAGTGGTGCTCCAGTCAGCGCTGTACCGGACCGAGCAGGATCTGCCGCGCATCATGAAGCTTGGAGCGCGCATCCGCCTGGTCAAGGGGGCGTATAACGAGCCGAAGACCGTCGCCCACGCTCGTAAGAGTGACGTCGATGCCGCGTACGTTCGCTACATGCAGACGTTGATCGTGGATGGCAATTACCCGGCCCTGGCGACCCACGATCCGATCCTCCACGACGCCGCGCGCGCCTGGGCCCGCGAGAGGGGCGTCGGTCCCGAGCGCTTCGAGTTTCAGCTCCTGTACGGCGTGCGCCGCGACTTGCAGGCCATGCTCGCGCGTGAGGGCTACCGAGTACGCGTGTACGTGCCGTTTGGACGCGAATGGTTCCCTTACTTCATGCGTCGTCTGGGCGAACGGCCGGAGAATGTGTCGCTCGTCGTACGAAATGTCCTCGAAGAGCGCAGGCTCGCCCGAAGGTAGAAAAGTTTCCCCGAACCTGCTGGTCGCGTGTGCATCAATTCGCCGCGCACCACGGTCGGCGCTGTTGCTCCAGTGACACGGTTTCAACACGTTTTATGGAAGAGCTTTGAACGAACTGATGACCCGGCGCAGGTTAGGCGCATGCCCTCACCGCGGCACGTCTCTTGATTTCACCTGAACCGAATGACGGCGCCGACTCGTCCTTACTGACATGGGACATTCGTCACCTTCAGGAGCGAGACACATGGTGGGTCACTATCCGAAGCCGATCGCGCCACTGGACGACATGGAAGCGGCCGGTACACCGGATGGCATCGTCACCCGGGCGGTGCATCGTATGAAGCAAACGATCTGCGGTTTGCACGGCCACGACAACTTGATGCAGTTCGAGAAGGATCGGCTCTTCCTGCAGTGTGCGTCGTGCGGCCACGAGTCGCCGGGATGGACGCTCGACGATGCGCCGCCGCCGGTGCGCCTGCGAGGGAGCGAACCCCGCATCCACACTGTCGCTCCGCACTTCGTCAGCGACCGTCGCATCGCGTAGCCGTTTACGACACCGGCACAGCCGCCCCGCCAGAGTCCCGCCTCACATCCGGACTAACGGCGGGCCTCTGCGCCATCCGCCGACCTACAAATTCGTCTTCGGCCCCGGCGACCCTTCAACAAAAGGCGCGCGCGAGGCCGATGAGCGCATCGCGACATGCGAGCACGTCAGCGACATTGACGTACTCCACGGTCGAATGCAGACCGGCGCCTCCTGGACCGAAGACGATCGATGGAATGCCGGCCTGTCCGAGGATCGCGGCATCGGTCCAGAACGTCGTACCACCGACACGGCAGCTGCGCCCGGCCTTCGCCAGGACATCGCCGAGCATCTGCGGAAGCGGGTGGCCTGACAACAGTTCGTACGGCGGCCGTTCGAACGCGAGGCGTGCTGACGCGCGGAAGCTCGGATCGTCGAGCGTCAGCCGATCGAGGATCGCCTGAACGTCCCCGAGCGGGGCGTCCGCGTCAGCGGGAATCGTGCGCCTCTCCATCTGCAACTGCGCATGCGCCGGGTAACTGCTCAATTCGTGGCCGCCGCTGATGATCGACGCATGCAGCGAGCCGGTCCCGATGATCGGATGCGGCGGCCGCGATCGCAGGGCCCGATCGAGGTCTTCCAGCGCGCCGAGGACGCGGCCCATGCGAACGATGGCGTCCTGCCCCTCGTCGGGCCGGCTGCCGTGCGCCGCCTTTCCGAACACCTCGATGTCCAGCCACGCAAAGCCTTTGTGCGCGACGACGACATCGAGGGCGGTCGGCTCGGTCACGACCGCCGCGTCGGCAGTGAAGCCGCGGACGAGCGCCTCCGCGCCGATGCTCGCATGCTCTTCGTCCGCCACGGCCGCGATGATCAGGCGTCCCGATGCCAGTCCGCCGGCAGCAAGCTGACGAGCCGCCGCCAGCATCGCCGCCACGCCGCCTTTCATGTCCTGGGCGCCGCGGCCGTACACGCGCCCGTCGCGCTCGACCGGTGTGAACGGATCGGCCATGCCCGTCACGCCCACCGTGTCGAGGTGACCGCACAGCATCAGTGCCGATCCGCTTGAACGGCCCTCGAGCACGCCGACGACGTTGGGACGGCCGGGGGCGGCTTCGCGCACTTCGACGTCGAGCCCGCTGGCGCCGAGTTCGTGCGCGACGAAATCGGCGATCATCCGCTCGCCGGACGCGCCCGGGACGAGCGACGGGTTGACCGAGTCAATCGCGATCAGATCGCGGAGCAGACCGATGACGGGATCCATGTTCGTCGCGACGTGGTGGTCATACTATCCTCTAGCCCATGTCCACACGCGTCATCGCCATCACGGGCGCCTCGGCAGGCATCGGACGCGCAACGGCGCTCCGGTTGGCGCGCGACGGCCACGCGGTCGCCGCGTGCGCCCGGCGCGGCGATCGCCTGGAGGCGCTGGCGGGCGAGGTCGTCGCGCGCGGAGGCCGCGCGCTGCCCATCGTGGCCGACGTGACACGCGACAGCGACATGCAGCGGTTCATCGCGGCCACCATCGACACGTTCGGGCGTCTGGACGTCCTCATGTGCAACGCCGGGTTCGGCATCTACGGCGCCATCGATGACATTTCGCCCGAGCAGATGCAGCGGCTCGTCGACGTCAACTTCATGGGCACGTACTACGCGACGCGGGCGGCGCTGCCCGTGATGCGCCGGCAGCAGCACGGCCACGTCGTCATCATCTCGTCGATCGTCGGCAAGCGCGGCGTGCCGTACATGGGCGCGTACTCTGCGACCAAGTTCGCACAGGTCGGCATGGCCGAATGCCTGCGCGCCGAGGTGGCCGGGTCGGACATTCACGTGACCGTCGTCTGCCCGGTGACGACCGACTCGGAGTTCGTCGACGTGATGCTTCGCGAAACCGGCTCGGACATCAGCTCGTCGCTCGGACCACGGCAGACGGCGGAGCACGTCGCCGACTCGATTGCCGCCGCGATCGAGCGCCCGAGAGCCGAGGTGTACCCCTTCATGAAATCCCGCGGCCTCGTCCTGCTTAATGCCGTGGCGCCTGCCTTCTGCGATCGCGTGGTCAAGAAATTCGGCCGGCAACCGGTCCGGCGATGACGGCCACCGGCGAGCCGCTGCTGAATCGCGCGCGTCGCATTGCTTCAGCGGTGCGCGACCGCAGCGGCCGCGCGCTCATCGTGGGCGGCTGGGTCCGGGATCGTTTGTCGGGGCGCGAGTCGAAGGATCTCGACCTCGAGGTGTACGGCGTGGCGGCCGCGGATCTGCGGCCGCTGCTCGAGTCGTTCGGCCGCGTGGAAACGGTCGGCGAAAGCTTCCAGGTGTACAAGCTGGGCGACATCGACGTGTCGCTGCCGCGCCGCGAATCGAGGACCGGCCGCGGCCACCGCAGTTTCGACGTGACCGGCGATCCGTCGATGACCGTCGGCGAGGCCGCCCGCAGGCGCGACTTCACCGTCAACGCCATCGCATGGGATCCGCTCACGGGCGACTACCTCGATCCGTTCAACGGCCGCGCCGACCTGGCGCGCCGCATCCTGCGTCGCGTGGATCCGCGCACGTTCCCCGAAGACAGCCTCAGAGTGCTGAGGGCCGTCCAGTTCGCGGCGCGTTTCGAGCTCGACGTCGAGCCGGAGACCCGGGCGCTCTGCCGGACGATTGCGCTCGACGACCTGCCGGCCGAGCGCGTCTGGGGCGAGTTTGAGAAGCTCCTGTCAGCAAGCCGGCCTTCGATCGGGCTGGCGCTCGCCAGCGAGATCGACGTCGCCCGCAGGCTGTTTCCCGAACTGCACGCGCTCGAGGGCTGTCCGCAGGAACCGGAGTGGCACCCGGAGGGCGACGTCTGGGTGCACACGTTGCAGGTGGTCGACCAGGCGCGCCGCCGCGTCGACGATCTCGAACGGCCGCAGCGGATCGCGGTGATGCTGGGCGCCGTCTGCCACGACTTCGGCAAGCCGGCCACGACTGCGGTGATCGACGGCCGCATCCGCTCGATGGATCACGAGGAGCAGGGCGTGGCGCCGGCGCTCGCGTTTCTCGACCGGCTGAACATCCACTCCATCGATGGATACGACGTGCGCGCGCAGGTCGCGGGCATCGTCGCGCAGCACCTCAAGCCGGGCGCCTGGTACAAGGTTCGCGACGAAGTGGGCGACGGCGCATTCAGGCGCCTGGCGCAGAAGGTCGATCTGGAACTGCTGGCGCGCCTCGCGAAATCCGACTGCCTCGGCCGCGAGCCCGGCCAGTTCGATTGCACGGCGATGGACTGGTTCCTCGACCGCGCGCGCTCGCTGGGCGTCGAGCATCGGCCGCCGCCGTCCCTCCTGATGGGGCGCCACCTGCTCGCGCTCGGACTGACACCCGGTCCTCGCGTCGGCGAGATTCTGAAGTCTGTCTACGAGCAGCAGCTGGATGGCGCCGTGCGATCGGTCGACGAAGCGATCGAGGCCGCCAGGCGCCTGCTGTGACGGCGTGATCCCATAGAATCGCTGGATGGCCCGATACACCATGGTTTACGGCGTGCGTCTCGTCCCCGAAGGATCGGTGCGAGGACTCGACGAAGCGAAGCTGACACTCACCGACGGTTCGACGGCCGGCCTCACGCTGCACACGATCGACGGAACGATCCCCCAGCTGCGCCGCGCGCTCGATCGCAGCCTCGACGCCTTCTTCGATCTGCTGCCCGGCGCGGCGGAAGAAGACGTGGACACATTCGGCGAGTGATCCGCGCGCTCGCCGACAATCGTCTCAATCTTCTCCTCGTCGCCGCCCCGGTTTGCTGGGCGCTCTATTTCTGGGCGCCCGGGTCGCCGTGGGTCTTCATGACAGCGGCGGTGTCACTCGTGCCGCTCGCAGGCATCATCGGGCTCGGCACCGAGGAACTGGCCGCCCGCAGCGGGCCGGCCCTGGGCGGCTTGCTGAACGCCACGTTCGGCAACGCCGCAGAGCTCATCATCGCGATCGCCGCCATCGGCGAGGGACACATCGGCCTCGTCAAGGCGTCGATCACGGGAAGCATCGTCGGCAACCTGCTGCTCGTGCTCGGCGCGTCGTTCTTCATCGGCGGGCTCGGACGCCGGTCGCAGACGTTTCACCGCACCGCCGCGACCAACTCCGCGGTCATGCTGTTTCTGGCCGTCGTGGCGCTAGTCATGCCGGCCGTGTTCGATCTGTCGCTGTACGGGAGTCTCGCCGCCCGTCCGCCCGCAATCGATCGCCTCAGCCTGTGGAGTGCAGTCGTCCTGATCGTCGCCTACGCGGGCAGCCTCGTGTACGCCTGGACCGCCCATCGCGACCTGTTCCGCACGGCCCATGAGAAGCACGGCGGCGAGTTGTCGACGGCGGAAGCGATCGGGGCCCTGGCGCTCGGAACGGCACTCACGGCCGTCCAGGCCGAGATCCTCGTCGGCGCGATGACGCCGGCGGTGCGTGCATTCGGGTGGAGCGAGCTGTTTGTCGGCGTGATCGTCGTGGCGCTGGTGGGCAACGCGGCCGAGCACTACTCCGCGGTGGTGGCGGCGTCGCGCGATCAGATGACGCTGGCCGTCGAGATCGCGGTCGGCAGCAGCGCCCAGATTGCGCTCCTCGTCGCCCCGCTGGTCTTGCTGTATTCGTTCGCGATCGGACGCCCGATGTCGCTCATCTTCCACCCATTCGAGATCGCGGCGATCACGCTGTCGGTGGTCGCCACCAACCTGGTCGTGCAGGATGGTGAAAGCAACTGGGTCGAGGGCCTGCAGCTGCTGGCGGTGTACGCGATTCTCACCTTGGCATTCTATTTCGTGCCGTGAGCGATCGAGGGCGACTCGGACGAGGAGGGCGACTCGGACGAGCTTGAAGCGATGCGATAATGACCTGTCATGGGTGAGTTGAGCGATCGCATGGTTGGCGAGCTGGTCGACGCGGTGCGCGCCCTTCTCAGAAAGGAAGCCGCCGAACGCAACCGGGACGTCTACCTGGTGGGCGACATCGAGAAGGACACGGCCCGCTCCTGCATCGAGCGCCTTCGCGAGCTGGCCAGCGACAACCGCCCCATCACGCTCTACATCAACAGCGCCGGCGGCAACGTCACCGACGGCCTCGCGATCCACGACTCGATCCGACATATCATCAGCCGCGGCATCGAGGTGACGATCGTCGTGCAGGGCATGGCCTACTCGATGGGATCGGTGGTGCTGCAGGCGGCGAGCGACGGACGCCGGCTCGCGTTCCCCCACTCCTGGATCATGATCCACGAGCCCGCGAAGTGGGCGGGGTGGCAATCCACCACCGCGGCGGCGCAACACCTCGAGCGTCTGAAGCAGATGCAGGATCAGATCTACAAGATCCTGTCGACGCGATCGGGCAAGCCGCTGCGGCAGATCATCAAGGACACCAAGCGCACCGACTTCTACCTCGACGCGCAGAGCGCCATGGATTACGGGTTGATCGACGGCGTGGTGGCGGGAGAGTTGCCCGAGCCCAAACCCGCGGCCGTGGAATTGCGCGAGGTGCCCGCTCAGCCCGCCGAAAACGCGGCCGCTCGCGAGAGCGCGTCAGAAACGCCGCGTGGGGCCGTTACGCGGCGGTAGACCACCCCAATCAGGCGTTGGCGGTGCGCCACTCCTCGAGGAGTCGGGCGGCGTTGCCGCCGACTGAATGCAGCGTTGGCGTCCAGCCGAGCTGTCTCGCACGCGGACTCCGCACAACCTGATCGAGCGCCAGCGCGTCGGCATAGGCGCCCATCTTCGACCGCGCCTCCTCGATCGGAACGTACCGCACATCGGGACGCACCTGCACGTACGGTTTGATCGCCGACACGATGTCGTTCACGCGCTCGTCGCCCTCGTCGTTGGCGTGATAGACGCCGTCGGCGTCCGGATTCGCCGCCAGCCGCACGTACAGATCCGCGAGATCGCGATCGTAGATGAGCGGCCAGTGATTGTTGCCGTCGCCCACGACGCGCACCAGGCCGTTCGATGCGGACTTGAAGAGATCGCCCACCATGCCGCCGCCCCCGCCATACACGACACCGGGCCTGACGACCATTGTGCGGAGGCGCTCCGAGGCCGCGTCGAGCACCAGGGCCTCGTGAGCCGGACGAAACGCGCTTATCGCAATAGGGTTCAGGGGCGCTTCTTCGGTGGCCGGATCAGGAGACGGGCCGAGAATCCACGAGCCCGAGGTGTAGATGATGAAGCGTTTGGCCGGAGCGCCGCTCGACGCCGTGCGCGGCCGCCTGGCGGCGGCAATCAGCGTCTGCAGCGCCGCCTCCTCGATTGCCGGCCCCCGCCCCGGACTCTTGTCGAAGGCGGTGTGAATGTAGCCGTCCTGCGCGTCGGCGCTCGACCGATACGATTCGGGGTCTGAGAGATTCCCGATGACCGGGCGGCCGGCGCGCTTCGCGACGCGCCGCGCTTTCTCGTTGTCGCGCACGAGCGCGGTCACGTCGTGACCCGCACGGACGAGCGCGTCGAGCACAGCATGGCCGATGTATCCGGTCGCCCCGGTCAGGAAGATGCGCATGCGTCGATCACGCGACCGTCACCAGAGCTCACAGCCGCATGGCGCACTATCATAGTTCAGTCGTGCCTCGTGACACGCTCGTCGACGTTTTCCGCGACGCCTCCCGCGCGCGTGGTCCCTTCCTGGTATACGACGACGGGTTTCGCAGCCGGACCTACTCCTACGACGAGGTCGCGCGGATGTCGGGCGGGTTCGCGGCACGTCTGCGCGCGACCGGCGTGGTCAAGGGCGACAAGGTCGTGTTCTGGAGCGAGAACCGCCCCGAGTGGATCGCGGCCTTCTGGGGCTGCATCATCAGCGGCGTCGTCGTGGTGCCCGTCGACTACCGATCGTCCGCCGATTTCGTCCAGCGCGTCGCCACCATCGTCGCCGCCAAACTGGTCCTGACGGGTCAGGACGTCCCGGCTCTCGCGTCCATGGCCGCCGACGACCGTGCTGTGTGGCCGCTGCACGAGCTCGAATGGCCGGAGGGCAATCCTCCAGACGTCGCGCTCACGCGCGATGATGTCGCGGAAATCATCTTCACGTCAGGCGCCACCGCCGAGCCGAAGGGCGTCATCATCACGCACCGCAACGTCCTCGCCAATATCGTGCCGGTGGAACGCGAGATCGTGAAATATCGGCGGTACGCGCGGCCGTTCTCGCCGATCCGCTTTCTCAACCTGCTGCCGCTGAGCCACATGTTCGGCCAGGCGATGGCGGCGTTCGTGCCGCCGATGCTCGCGGGCGTCGTCGTGTTCATGCGCGGGTTCAACCCCATCGACATCGCCGGCCAGGTCAAGCGGCGCCGCATCTCGGTGGTCGTCTCCGTGCCCAAGATCCTCGACGTGCTGCGCGAACACGTGCTTCGAGTGGCCCCGGAGAGTGCTGCGCCGAGCCCAGCCCGCCATTGGGTGCGGCGATGGTGGCATTTCCGTCGGATTCACCGGCTTTTCGGCTTCAAGTTCTGGGCTTTTGTCGTCGGCGCCGCGCCACTCGACGCCGAGCTCGAAGGCTTCTGGTCCGAGCTGGGGTTCGTCGTCGTGCAGGGATACGGCCTGACCGAGACGGCACCCATCGTCAGCCTGAACCATCCATTCGGCACGCGGAAGGGATCGGTCGGCAAGGCGATCGCGGGCGTGGACATCAGGATCGCGCCGGATGGCGAGATTCTGGTGCGCGGCGAAAACGTCACGCGCGGCTACTTCAACGCCGGCGCCGAGGCTGAGGCCTCGTTCGAGGACGGATGGTTTCACACCGGCGACATCGGCGAAGTCGGACCCGACGGCGAGCTCTTCATCCGCGGACGCAAGAAGGAAATGATCGTTACCCCGGAGGGCTTGAACGTCTTTCCCGAGGACGTCGAGCGCGTGCTGAACCGGGTTCCTGGCGTCCGCGATTCAGCGGTCGTCGGCGCCCCGATGAGCGGCAACGAACGCGTGACGGCGGTGCTGGTCGTCGACGATGGCGTGGACGTGGATGCGGTGGTGCGCGACGCCAACACGCAGCTCGCCGATCATCAGCGCGTGCGGCGCGCGCTGGTCTGGCCCGGAGCGGAGCTCCCCAGGACCGAAGGCACGCGAAAGCTGAAGCGCGCGGCGATTCGCGACTGGGCGCGCAGCGGCGCCACGCCGGCGCTGCCGCCCTCGGGCTCGGACAAGCTGGCGGCGCTCGTCGCGAAGTACGCGGGACGCGGCGACGTCGGGGCATCGACGACGCTCGAGGAGCTGGGATTGAGCTCGCTCGAGCGAGTCGAGCTGATGGTCGCGATCGAAGATGCGTTCCAGACGCATCTCGACGAAGGCGCCTTTTCGGAAGCCCGCGATCTCTCGCAGCTCCGATCGCTCGTCGATCGCGCGGCGGAAGCCGATGTGGCGCCGGCCGAGCCCGTCGACTTCCCGGCCTGGAATCGTTCGTGGGCGGCCCGGACGATCCGACGCGCGAGCCTGCCCACGTGGATTCTTCCCCTCGCACGGGTCTTTGCATGGATCCGCGTGGAGGGACTCGAACACCTCGACACCATCGATCGGCCGGTGGTCTTTGCCTGCAATCACCAGAGCCACATGGACACGCCCGTCGTCCTGGCCGCGCTGCCAGCCCGTTGGCGGTACCGCGTCGCGACGGCCATGGCCAAGGAATTCTTCAAGGCGCACTTCTTCCCAGCGGAGCACACACGGGGCGCCTACTTCACCAACAGCCTGAACTACTATCTCGCCGCGCTGTTCTTCAACGCCTTTCCGATTCCCCAGCGCGAGGCGGGCGCGCGGCAAACGCTGCGGTACATCGGCGAGATCCTCGCTGACGGCTTCTCCGTGCTGATTTATCCGGAGGGGCGCCGCAGCGATACGGGCGAGATCGATCGGTTTCGCGCAGGAGTCGGTATGATCGCCTCGCGGCTGGACGTGCCAGTCGTGCCCGTTCGCATCGAGGGACTCGATCGGGTTTTGCATCACACATGGAAGATGGCCCGGCCGGGCCGCGTGCGCGTGCGGTTCGGCGCGCCGCTGCGTCTGACCGGCGATGATTATCCGGCCCTCGCGAAGCGAGTCGAGGAAGCCGTGAAGAGACTCTGAACATTTGGGCATGTTGGCATGTGGCCGTCTGGTCATTTGGTGAATTTCGCGATTTGGTGATTGGATATTGGGTTGGGTGGGCGCTCGATCGTGACCCGGTTCAATCACTCCTGGCTCATTCCCATGACCAATCCCACATGACCAAACGACCAAATAACCAAACAACCAAATGAACAAAGCCACCATCCAGGATCTCGTTCGCAACTTTTCCATCGAAACGACCGTCAAGGAGTCGGGCCGCATCGATCGGTACAGCGACCTCGTGCCGGCAGGCACCCCGCTCTACATTCCGTTCGTCCCCGGCACCACCCCCGACGAAACCGTCAGCCTGGCCGCCCGACTGCGCAAGGAAGGGATGGAACCGGTGCCGCACATCGTCGCGCGCCGCATCGAGAACGCCGCCGCGCTCGACAGCCTGCTCGCGCGGCTCGTCGGCGAAGCGGGCGTGCGGCAGGTGTTGTGCGTAGCCGGCGACATCGCGAAGCCGATCGGCGAGTTCGAAAGCGCCCTGCAGATTCTCGAGCGCGGCTTCATCGACAAGCACGGCATCCACCGGATTGGCGTGGCCGGCCATCCCGAGGGTCACAAGGACGTGAGCGACGAGGTGCTCAAGGACGCCGTCGTCCGGAAGAACGCGTACGCGGCCCGAACGGGTGCCGAGGTCTACATCGTGACGCAGTTCGTATTCCTGCCCGAGCCGGTGATTTCGTGGGAATCGTCGACCAGGTCGATCAACCGGCTGCCCTTCACGGCCGGATTGCCAGGGCTGGCCACGCTCAAGACGCTGCTTAAGTACGCCATCGATTGCGGCGCCGGTCCATCGCTGTCGGCCCTTTCCAAGCACGCGACGAACCTGACCAAGCTCGTCACGGTCTCAGCGCCCGACGAGCTTCTGGTGGGGCTCGCACGTTACAAAAGTGAACACCCCGATACGCGCTTGCAGGGCGTTCACTTCTTCCCCTTCGGCGGCCTGAAACGCACAGCCGAATGGCTGGCCAAGATCGCGGTCGGGCGTTTCGACATCACGAGCAGCGGCGGCATCGAAGTCGCGTGACGGGTCGCGGAAGGTGTGGCACAATGTTTGTCTGGACAAAATCAGATCAGACATGACCAGAGAGCCTGATCATCAGAAAGGATTGCTAGCAGTTTGAGCAAGGACGATCTCATCGATATGCAGGGCACGGTCGTCGCGGTGCACAGCGGGGGCCTTTATCGAGTGCAATGCGACGCCGGTCACGAAGTTCTCGCGCAGCTCAGCGGACGCATGAGACGCTTTCGCATCAAAGTGGTACCGGGCGACCGGGTGACCGTCGGCGTCTCGCCGTACGATCCCGTCCGCGGCATCATCACCTTCCGCGCGCGCTAGCCAAAGAGTACTTGAACACCAATCGATCCGCCCATCCACGCCGCCGCCGGACGTCGAGCCGCCGTCCGCGACGAGGCCAGCCTGCGCATCGTCCCAGGCCGACGTCGACAGACGCGCCGGCGCTTTCGCCCATCGCCTGCGAGACGACGCCGATCGCGTTCCGCTCGCTCGACCTCGATGCGCGGCTGCAGGAGGGCATACGCGATCTCGGTTTCGTCGAGACGCGGCCCGTTCAGAGCGCGGTGATTCCGCTCGCGCTCGACGGCCACGATCTGATCGCCTGCGCCGAAACCGGCACCGGCAAAACCGGTGCGTTCGTCATTCCAATGCTGCAGCGGCTGCTCACGAAAAGCGGCGCGACGACGGCTCAGGGGCAGGCGGGCGGCGCCGGTGCGTCGAAATCGCGCGTGCTCGTTCTCGCACCGACGCGCGAACTGGCGGTTCAGATCGAAGACACGATTCACGGGCTGACGTACCACACGCCGGTGACGAGCGCCGCCATCTTCGGCGGCGTCGAGATGGGCGGGCAGGAGCGCGCCCTGCGCGCCGGCGTCGACATCATCGTCGCCACGCCGGGACGCTTGATCGATCACATGCGTCAGCAGAACGCCGATCTGGGCGGCATCGAGCTGCTGGTGCTCGACGAAGCCGATCGCATGATGGACATGGGCTTCTGGCCGGACGTACGGCGCATCATCGCGGCGCTGCCGGCCGATCGACAGACGCTGCTCTTCTCCGCGACGATGCCCGACGAGGTCGTGCGGCAGACGGTCGAGATCGTGCGCGACGTCAGGTTCGTGCAGGTCGGGCAGCGCAGCAAGCCGGCCGTGACCATCACGCACGAGGCGCATGTGGTCCCGTCTGGACAGAAGATCGAGTGGCTGACCGATTTCCTGCGGCGCTCGCAGGGGCCCGCGCTCGTCTTCTCCCGTACGAAGATCGGCGCCGATCGGCTGGCGCGCAAGCTGGCGGCTGCGGGCATCCGCTGCATCGCGCTCCACGCGGACCGCACGATGGAGCAGCGCCGCCACGCGGTCGAAGGGTTCCGCGGCGGCCGCTACAAGGTGCTGGTCGCCACCGACATCGCCGCGCGCGGCCTCGACATCGACGGCATTCACACGGTGATCAACTACGAGGTGCCCGATTCGTCGGATACGTACGTGCACCGGGTTGGCCGGACGGGCCGGGCCGATGAGGTGGGTCACGCCATCACGCTGGCGTCTCCTGAAGAAAAACACGCGCTGGCGGCGCTAGAAAAGTCCGTCGGCGTTCATCTACAATAAAACTCCGATGCCTGATTCGTTTGGTTCGTCGCCGGCGCCCGAGTCGACTCCGACGGATACGCCGGTGGAAACGCCGACCGCTTCGGCTGCGGTGTTGAAGTTCAAGTCGTGCCGGTGGCGGCGCCCGCCGGAAGATGGCCCCGAATGCTGCGGTCATCGCGACGTCCTGCCGATGGCGGGTACGACAGGATTCGATCCCGAAGCCTGGTGTCCGGACTGTGCGTTCTACAAGCTGCGCCGCACGCCCAAGAAACGCAGCCCCGACGAGTACCGATACTAGAGCCGCCTAGTGGCGGCGTCCGGCTACCGCGACAATCGCAAGCGCGGCCGTCCCGGCTCCAAGCCAGAACAGCGGATGACGCGTTGGCGCGAGCCGCGTCTTCCAGTCGCGCAACGGCAATCGCCCGGGCACCGGAATCGCGATCGAGTGGGCGTGGAACGTCATCTCGTTGCGGACGCTCTGGACGCCCGGCACTCTTGCGACCGCTGCGGCAATCGACGGCGCGTCGGTCCCGACTACATGTCCTCGGAGCGTTACGCACCCCTTCCGTGACGAGACCGTAATCGCATCCGGCTGGGTGGCGGCGCGGCCGAGCTCGGCGCGAACGCGCTCGCAGAGGTCGCGATCGCGCACGGCGCTCTGCCGCGTCAGCAAGCGCACGAGTTTGCCTCGGACGAACGCGCGGCGCTGCTGGCCGCGCGCCGGATCGAGCAGCAGCATCAAACCGGCGCCTACGCCGGCGCCGAGAAGCGTGGACTGGGCAGAACTCATCTGCAGCCTCCGTACGGATCCGTACGGTCAGGCCGCTTCAAGGAACGTGCCCAACTCGGCCGATGCGGCTCATTCGGAGAATTCCTTCGCGAGCTCAACCCACTCGCCGTTCGGCTCGAGACGCTGATACGCGCGCCAATGCGGCCGCGCGTCGTCTGACCGCCCCATCTTCTCCAGCGTGACAGCCAGATAGAAGTGCGCGTCGGGGTAGTTCGGGTTGAGGCGTACTGCCTCGTCGTAGCAGATCTGCGCCTCGTCGAACCGATGAAGGTCGTGGTAGATGTTCCCGAGGTTGAAATGCGCCTCGAAGAAGTCCGACTCGAGGCCGATGGCGCGCTCGTATAGGGCCTGCGCCTCGACGAGTTCCTCGCGGCTGTAGTGAATGTTCGCCAGGTTGATGAGCGCCGCCACGAGGCATGGGTCGAACTCGAGCGCCTTCCGGTAGGCGACTGCCGCCTGCTCCCGCGTCGCGTCGTTGCCGTCGTCGAGCGAGGAGGCGATGCGGAAATACTCCTCGGCCAACGCCGTGTCGCGCGCCTGCGCGGGCCGCTCCGGCGCGGCGGGGCGGTCGGCCGGCCGCGTCAGCGTGAGGATCTTCGCGGGCGCGGCGTCGAGCCGGAAATCGAAGGCCAGCTGGCCGTGACGCGACGCCAGCAGATTGCGAACGATGCTCTTGAAAGACGCGCCGGCCGTCAGCTCATCGTTGGCCTGCTTGACGAGCGCGACGTCCGCGAAACCGAAAAACGAGTCGGCGTTGGTCCGGAGAACGGGCTGTACCAGGCCGCACTTGACGAGGTAACGGAGCTGATCCTCGCGGAGGTGGCTGTAGCGCGAGAGCAGGTCGCGGGTGGCGCGGTATTGCCGCTTGAGCGCCTCGGGTGAGGGCACACCGGCGAGACGACAGAACTCGTCCTCGCTCACGATGGCGATTCCCGCCGGGTGCTGACGATTCAACTCCTCGGCGCGTTTGAGCTTGTGGCTGGCGTCGGTCGACGGCCCGAACCCTTCGGCGCCGACGACGAGCATGGTGGTCCTGGCGCTCACGTCGTCGGCAATCGCACCGCCGAGGCGGACGACCAGCGCGCGCGCGGCTTTCCGATCGAAGGAGCTCAGTTTCCCCGTGAAGACGACAAGCTGCCCCGCCAGTGCGGATGGCTGGGCGAGTTCGGGGGAACCTGGCGGCAAACGTCCTCCACTGCGATCGGAACGGCCCTCAAGATGATGGAGAATGACGGTCAAGTCAAGCGTGCGATAGCGAGGGAAGGCGAAGGAATGCTGCTGGCAGGCGACATCGGAGGCACCAAGACGCTGCTCGGGTTGTACGACGGCGCGCGCCCGCGGCCGCGCGAGCAGGCAACGCGGGAGTTTGCGACGCTCGACCATGACCATCTGTCCACGATCGTCTCCGCCTTTCTGCGCGACACCGGCGTGGCGCCTTCAGCCATCGACGCCGCGTGCTTCGGCGTGGCCGGCCCCGTCATTCGCCAGACCGCGACGCTGACGAACGTGCCGTGGCGTATCGAGGCATCGGAGGTCGCGTCGGCGTTCGGCATTCCCCACGTCTCGCTGCTCAACGACCTCGAAGCCATGGCCAGCTCGGTCCCGGTCCTCACCGACGACGAGCTGTGCGTCCTGCAGGCGGGAAACGGCGCCACCGGCAATGTGGCGGTCATCGCGGCCGGCACGGGGCTCGGCGAGGCGCTTCTGCATCGCGTCGGCGACGCCTTCATCCCGTCCGCGTCTGAATCGGGCCACGCCGATTTCGCCGCGCGGACCGAGGAGGAGATCGCGCTCTTGCGCTTTCTCGTGGCGCGGTACGGCCGGGCCGAAGTCGAGCAGGTGCTGTCGGGCCGCGGCCTGACGCACATCCACCAGGTGACACACAACGGCCCGTGCGCCGCCGGCATCGACGTGACCGAGCCGGACGCACCTGCGGCGATTTCGCATGCCGCGCTGGCGCGCCGCTGCGATGGCTGCGTGGCGGCCCTCGATTTGTTCGTGGGCGCGTACGGCGCCGAGGCCGGCAACCTCGCGCTGCGCACGCTGTCGACGGGAGGCGTCTTCGTGGGCGGCGGCATCGCGCGGAAAATCCTGCCTGCGCTCACGACGGGCGCCTTCCTGCGCGCGTTCGTCGCCAAACAGCCCTTCGAGTCGATGCTCCGATCGATCAAAGTCGCCGTGATTCTGAACGCCCACACCGGCCTTCTCGGGGCGGCGGTCCACGCCGCCGCCGACCTCTGAGCCGCCGAGTGTGCGAGGGGCTCGTATACTACGGCCCGTGACGCTCAAAGTGGCAGCGTTGCTCTGCGCGATCGGCGCCACGTCGTTGGCGGCAGCCGGCCAGCGCATGTCACGGCCATCGTCGAAGCCTGCGCCGAAGACCGCTGCGCCAAAGGCGGCTGCCCCGCGCACCGAGCGGCCAGTGCCATTCCGCGTCGGCGAGACGTTGACCTACGACGTCTCGTGGTCCGCGTACGTCACCGCAGGAACCGCGGTGGCAACGGTGAAAGAGAAGCGGCCCTCGTTCGACTCCGTCGCCTACTACATCGTGGCCGAGGGCCGGCCGACGCCGCTCGTGTCGAAGCTGTACGCGCTGTACTACAAGCTCGACACCCTCCTCGACAGCTACACGCTGCTGCCGCAGCGCGGCTCCACCTACAGTGAAGAAGGATCGCGGCACCGATTCAAGGCGACGCGCTTCGATCGGGCGACGCAGAAGGCGCTGTTCGACTATCAGTCGGGAACGACGGCCAGGGCCGAATTCGCCGTCCCGCCGTACACGCAGGACGCGCTCTCGGCCATCTACGTGCTGCGGGCGGTGCCGATGAAGGCCGGCGACAGGATGACCATGCCGATTTCAGACGATGGCCGCAATCTCAAGCTGCAGATCGCGGTGGGAGCCGCCGAGCGCGTGACAGTGCCGCTCGGCGAGTTCAACGCCTTGAAGATCACGCCGTCGATTTTCGACGACAAGAATCAGTCGGTGGGCCGCAATCTCGCGCTGTGGATCTCCGACGATCCGCGGCGCATGCCGGTCAAGATCCAGGCGAGCCTTCCGGTCGGCAGCTTCGTCGTTGCCCTGCGCGAGGCGCGGTAAGGGATCGGTCCTCAGACCGCTTCAACCAGATTCACCGAGAAACCGCCGCCGATCCACTGGTCGACACGGCGGAAGCCGGCCTCTTCGAGCAACTGGAGGATGGACGCCGGCGTGTACTTGTACGAGCTCTCCGTCCAGATCGACTCCCCCTGCTTCATCGTGAAGTCGAGCCGCGCCGCCGCGACCCGGATGCGCTGCCGGCTGCGACTCACCAGGTGCATCTCCACGCGCGACTCGGCCGGGTTCCACACCGCCCGATGATCGAACTGATCGATGTCAAAGTCCGCGGCCAGCTCGCGGTTGATGCGGACGAGCAGGTTGCGATTGAACGCGGCTGTCACCCCGAGCGGGTCGTCGTACGCGAGCGACAGCTCGACCTCTGTCTTGACGAGGTCGGCTCCCACGAGGAACGCGTCGCCCGCCCCGACCAGCCCGCGCACGCCGCGCAGAAAGGCCGCGGCGCTGGGCGGATCGAAGTTGCCGATGTTCGAGCCGAGGAACATGACCAGGGCGCGGCCCGCCTCGACGTCGGACAGCGCCGCCTCGAGTCCCGCCTCGTACGACGCCTCGTAGGTGGTCACGCGCGCGGGACCGAGGCGCGCCACGGCGCGCTCGGCCATCTCGAGCGCACCCGCCGAAATATCGACGAGCCGCACGTCGAGGCGCTCGGCGCTTTGGCAACCGGACTCGACCAGGGTGCTGAGTTTGTCGCCGCTGCCAGGACCAAGCTCGACGATCGTCGTCAGGCGCGGAAGGCCGCCGAGAATCGAGCGACCGTGCGTCTGCAGCAGCTGCGTTTCCGTGCGCGTGAGGCCGTACCACGGCAGGTGGCAGATGGCCTCGAAGAGCGCCGAGCCGAGCGTGTCGTACAGGTAACGCGAGGGCAGCTGACGCGGCTCCTGCGTCAGGTAGTACTGCACGTCGAGCGCGAACTGGGCCAGGCCCGCGCGAGCCGCCGCGGTGGTTATCGCACGCATCGGAACGTCGCGTAGACGTAAGGGTAGCGCGGCCGGAACCAGTTGCGGAACGTCGGCCGGAGCAGCTCGCGCGCCGTCGCCGGCGACGCGCCCTTCATCACGTAGTGCTGCCCGTCGAAGAAATCCGCCGAGTATTCCGGATACGACGCCATCGGCGCGAATCCTGGAAACGGACGGAACTCGGTACGTGTCCATTCCCATCCGTTGCCGACCAGGTCCTCGACGCCCCACGCGCTCGCCCCAGCGGGATGACTGCCCGCCGGCTCCGGATCCCAACTCGTGAAATCGAACACGCCGTGCTCGGCGGTCGGCGCAGCGTCGCCCCACGGATGCTGCCGCTCGCCGTTGGTCGACCCGAACGTGGCTCGCTGGTACTCGGCCTCGCTCGGCAGCCGCGCTCCGCCCCAACGCGCGAACGCCGCCGCCTCGGCATGGCTCGCATACACCGGCCAGGCGAGCGGCAGCGGCACGGACTCGAACATGCCTCGCCAGCACCATTCGCCGTCGCGCCGCATCCAGAAGATCGGGTGCGCGACCTGTTCGGCCGCGATCCATTGCCAGTCCTCCGGCGTCCACCACTCGGGATTCGCGTAGCCGCCGGCTTCGACAAATTCGAGGAACCGGGCGTTGGTCACGTTGTGCCGCTCGATCTCGAACGCCGGCACGTCAGCGACACACGCGGGGAACTCGTTGTCCCAGCCAAAGGCCACAGCGCCGCGATTGACGCCGAGCGACGCGCGTCCCGGCGCCACCGCGCGCCACTCCCGCTCCACGGACGGGCCGCCCGTCTGCAGGCGGTAGCCCGCCGGCCGGCGCTTTTCGGCGAACGGCAGCCGATGACACATGTAGAGCAGCGTCTCCTGGTGCATGGCTTCGTGTTCGAGAATGCTGAACACCGCCTCGCCGCGATCGAGCAGCGCGTCGCCCGGTCGATCGAGCTCCTCGGTCTCGAGCACGGCCATCACGCGCGCGTCCGCCTCGGCCACGAACTGCCGCACCACATCGCGCGACGGCCACGACGCGGCGCCGCGATCGGCTGCGGCTTCGTGCGGATCGATGCCGCGCGCAAACAGCGACTCGAGGCCCGCGTCGATGCCCGGCCCGCCGAGCGCGCGCTTCACCAGCGTGTTGAAGCTGAACGCCGGAAGATGCCCTTCGTAAAAGACGATGGGGTGGCGCAGCAGAATAGGCCGCGCGTAATACACCTCGTCGGCGAGCATCCCGAACAACGCGCCGGAGCGCTCACGGTTGCGTCGATACCAGGCGAGGGCTGCGCGGTTGTCAAACGCCATCCGGCGATCCTAATCCGGTCGTCACTTGAATGGGCGTCCATTCCGACGAGGACCGCCTGAATTTTAGCGAGCGACGACGAGGCCAACTGCCTCAACTACAAGTGACGACGGGGACTAATACGATAGAATGGCAAAAAAGTGACTATTCAGGTCAACGGGGATCCGCTCGAGATTCCCGATGTCATGACCGTTGCGGATCTGCTCGCCCGCCTCGAGATCGATGCGCGCCGCGTGGCGGTCGAGCACAACCTCGTCATCCTGAAACGACAGGCGTTCGATTCCACAGTGGTGCGGTCGGGCGACCAGGTCGAAATCGTCAACTTCGTTGGCGGCGGGTCCGCCCATTCATGAGCTCTGATGTTCTGACAATCGCCGGCAGGTCGTTCACCTCCCGACTCATCGTTGGCACCGGCAAGTACTCGTCGCCGCCGATCATGGTGAAGGCGCACGAGGCCTCGGGAGCCGAGATGATTACCGTCGCCGTGCGGCGCGTGAACATCTCGGACCGCACACGCGAGTCGCTGCTCGACTACATCGACACCACGAAGTACGTCCTGCTGCCGAACACGGCAGGCTGCTACACGGCCGACGAGGCGATTCGAACCGCGCGGCTGGGCCGCGAGGCCGGACTGTCCAACTGGGTGAAGCTCGAAGTCATCGGCGACGAGCGCACGCTCTTTCCCGACACCGAAGCGCTGCTCGAAGCCACGCGCGTGCTCGTACGCGAGGATTTCGTCGTGCTCCCTTACACCAACGACGATCCCATCGTCTGCCGGAAGCTCGAGGACGCCGGCGCGGCCGCCATCATGCCGCTCGGCGCCCCGATCGGATCGGGCCTCGGCATCCAGAACGCGAACAACCTGCGGATCATCCGCGAGTTCGCGCGCGTGCCGCTGATTGTCGACGCCGGCGTGGGCACGGCCTCCGATGCCGCGCTGGCCATGGAGCTGGGCGCCGACGCCGTGCTGATGAACACCGCCATTGCCGGGGCGCAGGATCCGATCGCCATGGCTGAAGCGATGAAGCTCGCCGTACGCGCCGGCCGACTCGCCTGGCTCGCGGGACGCATTCCCCGGAAGATGTACGCGACCGCCAGCAGCCCGGTCGAGGGGCTCGTGGGACGATGACACGTCCCGCCGAAGCGCCTGCGGCCCGCGCGAGGACTGCGAGTCTTCGAGCGCCGCAGCGCGAGCGAGCGGGGGCGGGGCCCCGCGAGCAGTGATCTACGACGATCCGGAGCGGTTGAAGGCCGAGCGTGCCGCAGCCGACCGCGCGTACAACGACGCACTGACCAGGCTCGACGCCGCGGTCCAGAAGCTGCCCGGTGATTTTCCCCAACCGCCGCCGGGCCCCGACGAACACCAGTTGCCGTCGCTGAACGTGCTGTGGAATGTCGACATGCCTCAGCCGGGCGGGGGCGTGCGCGCGCGCGTTGCCGCGGCGGTGCAACGCATGGTCGCACCCCTCTTTCAGCAGCAGCGGGCGTTCAACGCAGCCGTCGTCGATCACCTCAACCGCAACACGCGCGTCCAGCTCGAAACCCAGCAGGCGATCCAGACCACGCTGACGCTGCTGCGTGACGAGCTCGAAGCCGCCATTCGCTTCCAGAGCTTCCTCATCGTCTTCCTGCAGCAGATCACGGCGTATGTCGATACCCGCGACCGCGACGTAGCGGGACTGCTACGCGGGTTGTCAGGGGCGATCGACGCGGTGTCCGGCGAGCTGCTGAAACGTTCGGAAGCGCTCATCGCCCGCGACGCGCGACGTGAGCAGCAGATGGGCGACCTCGAGCGCGCGATCACCGATCTCCAGGCTCAGCTGGCGGCTCTCCCGGGGCGCGTCCAGCCGCGCGTCCAGTAATACACCGCGCTCGTCCACTCGTGAATCGCCTGATCGGTGACGTTGCCCGATGCCCCGTTCGGCGTCATCGGAAACGGCTTGGACAGACGATCGCCGTGTAACGGCGAGGGCGACGGAACGGCCGCGATGCCCTGCGCCGCAAACGTCGCCAGTGCGCGCCGCATGTGGACGGAAGACGTCACGAGGACGACCGTGCCGAGCCCGCGCTCGCGCAGCATGCGACCCACCACGACAGCCTCGTCGTGGGTGTTCTGCGATTCCGATTCGGTCACGATTCGCGCCGCCGGCACGCCGAGCGCGAGGAGCGCCGAGCGATGCGCCTCGCTCTCAGGCGGCGCCCCGACCAGCTTTTTCGTGGAGCCTCCAGACACGATCACGAGCGGGCTGGCCAGCAGGTGGTAGACGCGCGCGGTTTCGAGCGCCCGGAGCGCGCTCGAATCGGTCTCGAACGACAGCTCGCGATTCCCGGTACGGACAATCGAGCCGCCCCCGCCGAGCATGACGACCGCTGCCGCGCCCCGCGCATCGGCGGCCCGGACGAGCGGCTTGTACCCATCGTCGAGCGTGCGCGTCAGCAGCGCCTCGCCGATCGGACAGTTCAGCAGCCAGTAGGCGGCGACGACGGCCGTCAGCCAGATGCGCCCGGCTCGCGGCCTCATGTAGAGCAGCACGACGCCTGCGGCCAGGACGGTGAGCATCATGAGGATCGAGCCGGGCAGCACCACCTCTTTGACCACGTCGATCATCGGGCTCTCCGGTTGGCGTGTGGCGGGACAGCGACTCGCGGGGGCGTCAGCGCCGGCCCAGACGACGCACCGATGTGCGCATCCCTGGCCAGTCGCGGGCGGGCGTAAGGGAAGGCTCCAGGGCAACGTACAGCCGCGTCAGCAGGACGTCGTGGGCCGCGCACAACGCCTCGAGCGCGACCCGGCGCGCCTCGTCGATCGACCGCATGCTGAGGACGACCACATCGATGTTCCCGGCACTCACGAGCGAGGCCAGCGTGTCGTAGGCGCCCAGCACCGGATAACCGCGCACGCGCGTGCGCCATCGGTTCGGATCATCGTCGATGAACCCGACGATGCGGATGTCATGGTCCGGATCGCTCAGGAGTTCGCGGACGGCCATCGCGCCACCACCGCCCGCGCCGTAGATCACGACGCGGCGGCCGCCGTGGCGGCGCCGCTGGAGCGCCTCGCCGATCGCGTTGAACGAGGCCCGCGAGCACACGACCGCGAGAAACAGCACAATCGCATAGATCGCGAAGAGGGTCCACGAGTAGCGTTGGAACTGATACAGGTACACGATGAGCAGCGTCGATCCGGCGGTGCCCCCCAGCACGCCTTTCGCAATCGCGACGGCGTCGGCCGTGCTGAAGTAGTGCCACAGGCCCTGGTACACGCCCGCCAGGAAGAACGCGAGGAGCTGCACCGTGATGACGAGCGGCAGCGAGCGGAGGAACAGCGGAAAATTCGACCCGAACTCGGCCGTGTCGAACTTGAGCCGATACGCGGCATAGTACGACGCGGCGACCAGCAGAAAGTCGAGCAGCACTTCCGCCACTCGGCGCTTGTAGACAAAGTTGACGACGATCGGCGTCAGACCGCCGCGTTCGAGCGCTTCCCGATCCGACTCCTCGTACACGCGGATCCCGCCGAGATACGTCGCGAAGATCGTCATCCCGATCAGGAACAGCAGCGCGAGCAGCACGCCCCACGTCTCCGATCGGTGCAGCACGATGCCGATGCCGCCGCCCGCCGCCGCAAGGAGCCAGAGCAGCATGACCGCGGTGCGCTCGGACAGCCCGATCGCGACGAGGCGGTGCGAGGTGTGATCGCGGCCTCCGAGCGACGTCGGCCGGCCTGACGCCATGCGCGACAGCGTGACAAACGTCGTGTCGAGAATCGGGATCAGCAGCACCAGCACCGGAACCGCGATCACCGACACCAGGCTCTGCCCGTGGCCCATTGTCGACCCGAGCAGCAGCGGCAGCCCCGCGAAGCTCACGCCGATCAGCAGGCTGCCGCCGTCCCCCATGAAAATACGGGCTGGATGCACGTTGAAGGCGAGAAAGCCGAGCACGGCGCCCAGCAGCGCCGCAAGGTAGCGAACCGGGAAGACGGCCGCCGAATCGGGCGCGAGCGGGAGCACGCCGACGAGAAACGCGGCACCCGCCACCACGGCCACGCCGCCGCACAGACCGTCCATATTGTCGAGCAGGTTGAACGCGTTGGTGAGACCGACGATCCAGACGAGCGTCAGGACCGAGTCACCGGTGATGCTCGTGAGCCAGTGCAGGCGATAGCCATAGAACAGGAAGAGCGAGGCGACGCCGATCTCGATGACGAGCCGCGTCGCGGGCTTGATCGACCAGATGTCGTCGGCCAGGCCGAGCGCGAACATGACGACTGCCGCGATCACCAGCACCGGCGGTTCGCCCACGCCGCCCGTCGCCACGAGCGCGAGAAACAGCGACACGCCCATGCCCACGCCGCCGAGCAGCGCAATCGGACGCGTGTGCCACCGGTCGGCCCGCGGCTGTGCGACGAATCCGAGGCGGAGGGCGAAACGCCGGCAGGTCGGGACGATGACCAGCGCGGCCGCGAGCGCGAGCAGCAGGGGCGCGGCTACGACCACGTGACGCCATCGAGGCGCTGACGCGCAACTGACTTCGACACTGCCGTGAATTGTAGCCCCGGACGCATCATGCCCCTACAAAAAGGCCGTGTGGGACGCGTGCATCCTACAATGCTGCGGCGCATGTCGACCGCCGTGCTCATCGTGAACTACCGGACGTACACGCATCTCGCGCGCTGCCTCGCGTCGCTCATGCCCTACCTCGAGCGCGACGACGAAGTCGTGGTCGTCGACTACGAATCCGACGAGCGGACGCTG
>Ga0066903_100000054_pt1 | contig 45945 bp, 62 predicted proteins | sample PanSoiMetaGPlot1_FD_67491 | JGI IMG/M metagenome (GOLD analysis project Ga0066903, IMG submission 67491) | Tropical forest soil microbial communities from Panama analyzed to predict greenhouse gas emissions - Panama Soil - Plot 1 (version 2) | ecosystem: Environmental > Terrestrial > Soil >... | reverse complement strand
CGCGTGTACTCGATCAGCGAGGTCGGCATCGCATACACCGACGGCCGTGGGCCGATGAAGATCGAGAGCGACAAGCTGCGGCCGATGTGGGACAACCAGCAACTCGCCTTCGACCAGCTGCCGCTGTGGTGCGCCGGACGCAAAGGCCAGCACCTCGTGTTCAGCGTCCCCACCACCGGAAAGACAGCGAACGACCTCGCGATGGAGCACTACCCCGCCGCGAACCCGCGCGACGCCGCCACCGTCATCGGGTCGAACGCCGCCTCCTGCTACGCCGCCCACGACGACGACCTGCTCGCCGGGAGCCCCACCGTGGCCGGGCAGGTGTACAAGCAGGACACGGGCGGCACCGACGACGGCACGCCGATCCACGCCTACTACCAGACCGCGTGGATCACCCCGCACGCCGAGCGCATGAGCCGCATCCGCTCCATGTTGTACGAGGGGCACGGCGCGTTCACCGCGTTCACCCGCATCGACTATCTACGCGCCCAAGGCGACCCGCGCATCGTGACGATCGGCGGCGGCGGCGCGTTCGTGTGGAACAGCGGCTGGAAGTGGAACGACGGCTCGACGTGGGGGCCGGACTCATTCGCCGGATACTCCGACCCGGAGCCGTCGCTGGGGACGTGCAAGGCGATCTCGTTCCGCTGCGACGCGACCACCACCGACGTGAAGACGACCCCCGGCCTGTCCGGCTCGCCGATCCGGCCGATCGTCGGTTCCTGGGCCGTGTACGCGATCCATCTCAAGTCCGTCCCGCTGCGCCAACTCTAGGAGGGCGCTTATGCCGCTCGACCTCTCCTTGTACAAGCCTGCTCCGGGTGACACGGGCGACGCCACCGAGGTGTCGGGGGCGTTCACCACGATCGAGCAGTGGGCCAACGGCAACGTCAAACTGGCCGACCTCGATGACAGCGGCGCCTCCGTCGGTCAGGTGCCGGTGTTCAGCGGCACCGCGTGGGCGCCGGGGGCGAGCGCCACGAGCGGCGGCACGCTCGTCACGGCGCTTCCGGGCTCGGCGAGCGACGGGCAGATCATCACGCTCACCGACAGCCTCACCGCCCCGACCTTCATGTGGCAGCTGCGCTACGTCGCCGCGGCGGGGAAGTGGTTCTTCCTCGGCGGCTCGGCGTTGCGCGCCGCGGACGACGGGGCCGTCACGACGGCGACGACCGCGACGTGGCAAGACCTGGGCGGCTCCACGGTGACGATCCCCGTCGCAGGCGTGTACCGCACGCTCGTCTCCGCGCTGACGCTGGATGCCGGTGCGGTGAGCGGCACCTTCACCCGGCGCTTCGGCGTCACGGTGAACGGCGTGTCGCCCCCCGTCTCCCCCTACGACTTCACGAACCAAGTGCCCTTCGACGAGGAGCAGCTGCTGGTGCAGCGCGAGGTCGAGGTGACCCGCGCCGCGGGCGACGTGCTGAAACTCATCTACTTCGGCAACGCCTCCCCGATCACGGCCACCTTCTCGTTCCGGCGGATCTCGGTCACCCCGGTGAAGCTCGGATGAGCCCGTACCCGTACACCGGCTCGCGCTACCCGGTCGCCCCGTCGCAGGGCTACGCACCCGCCGGGGTCGTGTACCGCTCGCCGCCGCCGAAACGGCCGAAGCTGTACACCGCGCCGACCACCGGGTACGCACCCGGCGGCGTCTCCTACAAGCCGATCCCGCCCGCGCAGCGCGTCCCCGGCGGGCCTGCGCTCGCGGGCTCGGGCCAGCCGCCCGCCGCCACGACGCCGACACACACCGCGCCGCCGTACGGCGGCGGCGCGACTGGCCCGGCGTTCGGGAGCGACCCGATCTACCAGCAGGTGATGGCGCTCGCCAACCAGGACGTGGCGAACGCCGAGGACGCCGCCCGCGCCGCCCGTGAGCAGGCGATCGTCCAGTTTGGCGACCCAGGGCTCGCCAACACGAAGGCGTTCCAACTCGGCCAGAAGTGGGCGGACGCCGCCCAGGCGAACCCGTTCTCGACGCTCAAGAACCTGCTCCGCGGGCACCTCGCGAACGTCCAGCAGATTGAGCAGAACATGAACAGGTCGAACCTGTGGTCGTCCTCGACGCGCACCCGCGCGAACCAGCAGGAGCAGACCGGCTACCTCGGCCAGATCGCCGGGGAGACAAGCAAGACGCAGGGCGTCCTCGCCGACATCCTCTCCCAGCTGCTGTCGGCCAAGTCGCTCGCCGAGCAGCGCCGCACCGACGCCGCCGCCGACGCGTACGCCCGGTGGATCGAGGCGGGGAAGGGCGCCGACAGCGGGCAGACCGACACGACGCCGGCGATCACTCCCGGCACGCACCCGACGACGACGCCACCGAAGAAGAAGACGCACGCGGTCGTGAAGCTGTACACGCCCCCGACCGCCGGATACGCCCCCGGCGGCGTCTCGTACAAGCCGATCCCGAAGAAGCACCGGATCCACTACGGAAGGTAGGCGATGGCTCGCATCAACCCCAACATCGGCTACCGCCCCGGCGGCGTCAGCTACTACCGCCCGCCGCCGCGACGGCCGATCAAGATGTACACGCCGCCCGTCGTTGGATACGCGCCGGGCGGCGTCAGCTACCACGGGATCGCGCCCGGATCTCAGGTCGGTCCCGGCGGCGGGCCGAAGATCGCCCCCGGCGGCGACCACACCGTCAACCTGTACTCGCCGACCGGCGGGCCGCTGCACGGCGGCGGACGTGGCGGGGTCAGCGACATCGCGCCGGGAGCGAGAGGGAAGCCGAAGAAGAAGCTGACGCTGTGGGAGCAGGCGCAGATCCTGATCAACAAGGCGCTGAACCCTCAGCTGGCCGCGATCAACGCGCAGTACGACCGGGAGCGGGCCGCGCAGACGGCGTCGATCGCGTCGGCGACGAAGGAGTACGAGCGGGCCGTCGGCCAGTACGCGCCGGACATGGCAGCCGCCTACGCGCAGGCGCAGGGCGCGCAGTCGGGCAGCGACCTCGCGCTCACGAACCTGCTCGCGGGCAAGGGCTCGGGTGCGGCCACCGAGCTTGCCTCGCAGCTGGGGGCGCTCCCCGGCAAGGAGGCGGCGGCGGGGCTCCAGGCGATCGGCCGCGGCGCCGCCGCCACGAACTACGCGATGGGCTCGGCCGACCTCGATCGGCTGATCTCACAGGGCGCGCACGCGCAGGAGTACGGGCGCAAGCTGCCGGGGCTCGCCGCGCTCACCGGGCTCGAAGACACCCGCACCGCCGTGTCCGCACTCGGCCGTCAGCGGATGGACGCGCTCGGTCAGGCCAGGGCAACCGGCGCGCAGCAGACGCTCAGCCTGTGGCAGCAGCTGCACGGCGAGGCGCTCAGCGCGAAGGCAGCTGCCGCTGACCGTGCGTTCAAGCAGCAGCTGGCGATCCAGAGCGGGCTCGTGAAGGCGACCGCGGCGAGTACGAAGGCGGACGCCGCCGCCAACAAGCTGCTGCTCCCGAACCCGACGCTGTCCGGCAAGTACGGCTACATCGTGGACAGCCACGGCAAGCCGATCCTCCAGAACGGCCAGCGGATCCCGATCGTGAAGACAGGCAAGCAGGCAGGCCCGCCGAAGCTCAACACCACCGCCAGCGCCGCGTACAAGTATCAGGTGGACCAGTACGGGCACCCGATCCTCGACGCGAAGGGCAACAGGATCCCGTACAAGGGAGCGGCAGGCGGTGGCGGCGGCGGCGGGAAGACGCCGCAGCAGAAGGCAGGCGACCAGAAGGTGAAGGCGCTGAACGACGTGCGGCGGCTCCAGCGGGAGATCAAGTCAAACGTCTCGGTCACCAACCCGATCACCCACAAGGTGACGACGACTACAACGAGGAAGAGGATCCAGTACCCGGCGCTGGTGCGGCGGGCGATGGCGCTTCCGTCGGTGCAGCTGCTGATGACCCGGTTCAACTACTCACAAGCCGAGGTCAGGAAGATGATCGACCAGCAGCTGGCCGCGTACGGCGTGAAGCCCGGCTGGGCGCTCCCCGGTAAGGGCTAGCCGTGGCGAAGCCGCGCTACGTCCTCCACGGCGGCATGTGGGTGCCGGAGGCGGCGCCGAAGAAGAAAACGCGGCCGAAGCCTGTCCCGATCGTCACCGAGCACACCCGCGGGCAGGCTGACATTGCGGGCTCGAACGCCGCCCGCGGCGCCGCCTCGACGGGCGGACCCGGCCGCGCCCAGGTCGCGGCAACCGCGAACCTCGTGCAGCGGTTCAACGCGCGTAAGGCGAAGGTCGCGGACATCCAGAAGATGCTGCGCCACGCCGGGTACGACATCGCCGTGGACGGGATCATCGGGCCGCAGACCCGGCGGGCGTGGAGCCAGCACGTCGCCGCGCTGAACCGGGCGCAGCGCGCCGACGCCGTCCGCAAGGCCCAGGCGATGGCGCGTGTGCCGAACACGGACCCGCTGCACCCGGCGCACCTTGGCGTGCGCTCCCCGCTCGCGAAGCCGCTCGTCTCGACCGCGCTCGGTCGGACGAGGGCGCGCGAAGACATCTTCCGCCAGGAGCAGTACGTCAACGAGGCGCAGCAGTCGGCCATCGCTCGCGGCGTGAAGCCGCCGTCGCGGCAGCAGCTGGCAGCCGAGTATCAGGCTCAGTCGCGCCCCGGCATGCTCGCGCACGGGGTCACCCAGCGGGACTACCGGATCGCCCAGTCGCGTCTGTACCGAGGGCGCGGGGCGTTCCAGGCGCAGCTGGCAGGCACTGCGGCGGGGCTTGGCAAATATCTCGGCCACACGGCGGGCGCCGCCCTCGCGCCGCCGGTCGGCCCCACCGCCAAGTTCCACGAGCGGCAGCGCGTGCAGTCGGCGGGCTACACGATGGACATCGGCGGGGCGCTCAAGAAGCAGGCGATCCACGACATCCACCACCCGTACAGCCCGCTGACGTGGCTCGACGTTGCCACCACCGCCTACCTGCCGTTCGCAGGCTTGGCCCGCGGACGTGCCGCGCTGGTGGCGGGTCGTACCGCCGCCGCCGACCGTGCCGCCGCCGCCGCCGCCGACTTCGGCGCCTCGCGGGCGGCGGGAGTCGAAGGTATCCGCCTGCCGTCAGGCCGAGTCGTCGGCGAGTCCACCGTCCTCCCCCGCCGCGGAGGCGCCGCGAGGAAGGCGCTCGTAGGACGGCCACCCGCCGACATCCTGACCCCTCGCAGCTGGCTGCCCGCCGACATGCCCGCGGGCACCCGCGTCGTCCGGCTCGGCGAGCATGGCGGCGGCGAGCAGTTCCGGCTCTCGCCGAACCCCGTCGCCGCAGCCGTCCAGCACCGACTCGACCGGTTCGCGGAGGCCCACCCGCACATGCGCGGGGTCGGCTCGGTCGCACGGGTCGCGCGGCAGGGGCGCAAGACGATGCAGATCGAGCAGCATCGCGTCGAGAGCGCCCTGATCCCGTTCAACGAGGCCAGCAAGTCGATCAAACTCGACTCCCCCGAGGATGTCGCGCTCGGCCGGATCATCACCTACGGCCCCGACAACCGCGAGCGCGCCGCCGAACTGCTCGACGCGGAGATCGCGAAGCACCGCCGCGAGTTGGAGAAGCCGGTCGTGAAGCCGCACTACGAGGAGGACGCCGCCGGACGCAAGACGGTCGTGCAACCCGAGGGGACGATCGGCCCGGTCGACGCGGAGAACCTGCGGTACACGGTGAAGGCGCTGGAGTCGGCCAAGCCGCACATCACCGAGGTGAACAAGCAGCTGGACGAGGCCGTCGCGCGCGGCGTCGACCTGCTCGACCTCGGCGAGCAGATCAGGGTGGACACGGCCGGTCTGACCGAGGAGACACGGGCGGCGAACGTGCATCGCCGCGCCCGCCTCGTCACCGGGGGCAGGTACCGCACGAAAGCCGACGTGCGCGCCGAGATCAACTGGCTGAGGCGCCGGCGTGCGGGTGTTGCCCGTCAGGAGAAGTGGGTGCAGGGGCGGATGCAGCGGGTGCTGAACCCTGCGCCGACCAACCGGGAGATCGCGTACGCCAAGCATCACCGGATCGGCGAGAGGATGTCCGGCCAGCGGGCCCGGCTCGCGCTCCACATGGACCGCACGGCACAGCAGCTGGCGAAGGCCGAGGCGGGCGGGCTCCACGACCTGTACGCACCGCTCAAGCTGCGCCACCAGCGCGAGAACGAGAAGCTCGCCGACATGTACGCGAAGGGCACCGTGATCGAGGGCGGCGCCGCCGACGCGCCGTACGTCGCCCAGCACAACGTGATCAAGGCGGTCGAGCGCAAGCTCGACAAGGCGGCTCGGGCGAAGGTGCGTGTGGACAAGGCGCGGGCTCGGCACGCCGCCGCCTTCGAGGCGCACGACGCCGCGATGGAGGAGGGCGTCGCACATGCCGCCCGCGAGCGCGAACTCGCGCAGGGGTGGAACGAGGAGTTCAACGCGATCCACGACCGCCGCGAAGACATCCTCTCCGGGCACGCCCGGTCGCTAGAGAACCTCGCCGGGCAGCGCCGCCGGATCGACGAGCGGCTCGGCGAGCTACTCCCCGGCTGGGAGACGGAGACGATCGTCGGCGGCGAGCAGGCCGGGGAGGGCGCACGGTTCCTCCAGTCGCAGCCTCGGCGGCAGGGTTTCTTCGCGCGATTCGGCGGCGGCGCCGGTCGCACCGGGCGGCAGCGGCCGATCATCCACAAGGCGACCGGGGCGCTGCTCCACCGCGGCGGCGAGGAACTGTCCGGCCGTCGGCTGATCACGTCGCACTTCGCGACGAGCGCCCGCTACGCGCTCACCGAGGAGAAGATCGCGAAGGCCGACAAGTTCGCGCTCGACCTCGCGCTCGACGCGAAGCCGCTGGAGGGCCACCGGTTCTGGAACCCGCAAGGGTTGAAGATCGCTCGGAAGCAGCGCGAGGCACGGCCCCCCGATCTGGGCATCCCGCCCGAGAAGCTGACGACGGCGGCGTCGAGCGAGATCGAGGACGCGCTCCAGGCCACCCACGAGATGGACACCAGCATCCACGGCAAGCTGTTCCCGAGCGACGCGGACGTGGCGAACATGTCCGCGAAGGAGCGGCAGGGGCTCAGGCAGATCGACGAGCGGATCCAGAAGTCGTACTTCCCCGAGCCGACGTTGCGTACCGGCGGCGAGAAGAAGGTGGCCCAGGCGCTCGACGCGACGAACAACGTCACCAGGGGCGCGCTGATCTACTTCAACCCGTCGTACTTCGCCCGCAACTTCGCGGGCAACCTCGCGTTCATGGCGCTGCACCAGGGCGTCTTCTCGCCGCGCAACCTTGAGCGCGCCTCGGGGTTGATGGGCCGGATGGACCCGGAGCTACTGCGCCGCGTCGACACCGAGGCCGGGAGCGGCGGCGCGCTCGCGATGCGCGAGGTGTCCACCGGCAAGTCGAAGGGCAAGCTCGGCGAGTACACCGACCGGGTCGCGCACTGGCAGAACCGGGCGGCGGACACGCTGCCGCGCCGCGCCGCATGGTTCCGGGAGGCCACCGTCCGCGGCTACAAGACCCCGGAGCAGATCCACCAGCTGCTCACCGACGAGAGCCTGCGGCCCGTCCTCAACCAGATCGGGCTCGACACGCGGCGGGCGATGGTCGACTTCGGCGACCTCACCCAGTTCGAGCAGGACATCGTGTCCAGGCTGATCTTCATCTACCCGTGGCTGAAGGGCGCCACCCGGTACGGCAAGGACCTGCTCGTCGACCGGCCGGTGTCGGCGGCGATCGCCGCCCACGTCCTCGACGAGAAGAACAAGCTCCAGCGGCAGGCGGGGCTGGACCCGATGGACCCGATGCTCGGCAGCGACATCGTCCCCATCGGCAAGGTCGCGCGGAAGTACGGCACCACGGTTGCGCCGGTCATGAACCTCCAGTCGATGAACCCGGTGGGGCAGGCGCTCGACATCGCGCAGGCGGCGAGGGCGGCGGCGTTCGGCGGCGGCAGCGCCAGGGACCTGCCGCTCAAGTTCTTGCAGCCGGTCTTCCAGGCCGCGGTGGTGGCGGGCACGAAGACGAACTGGAGCGGCCCGACGCCGTCGGCGCTGAAGACGTTCGCGTCCGAGTTCGCCGGGACGCCGGACAGGCCGGTGTTCCCGCTCGCGAACATCGCGAAGACCGCATTCACCGGGACGCCGTCCGCCGAGGAGATCGGCAAGCACGACTACATCCCCGAGCACGGGTGGAAAGCGGCTCTGGAGTACGCCGGTCTGGGCTCCGCACGGCCGCGCGAGTTGAACGTTCCCGTGGAGAAGGCGCGCGGCATCAAGGCGACCGGCGACCCACGGCAGCGGACGATCTTCGGTTACCAGCAGAAGATGGAGTCGCTCGATGACGTGGACTGGACACCACAGCTGCGGGCGCAGGTGCAGCGGGCGATCAACATCGCCGGGGCTCGCGCAGCGGCGCAGGCGAAGTACCCGAAGAACGTCCACGGCAGATTCCGCGGCGACCTCGACGTGGCGGTGAAGCTGGGCATGATCTCCGTGGCCGAGCGCGCACGCCAGATGAAGGTGGCGAAGGGGATGAGCGAGTACACGCTCGCGCAGACGTTGAAGGACGGCGCCAGCACGAGCATCGGGGCGGCGAACGACCTGTTCGACCCGGACGGCCTGCTCGGGTCGATCGATGAGGCTGTGTCCGAGAAGAAGCGCAAGGCCAGCAAGGGGTAGCCGATGGCACTCAACGCTCAGCAGCAGCAGATGGCGTCGGTCATCTACAACATCGCGCGCAAGCGCGGGCTGAACGACGCACGGGCTCGCGAGCTTGTCGCCGCCAGCTACGCCGAGTCGGGGCTCAACCCGTCGATCCGCAACAAGTCGAGCGGCGCCACCGGGCTGTTCCAGTTGCTCTCGTCCGGGTACGTCAACACCGCGAACCGGCTGGGCGGCGTCACCAACCCGCGGGCGAACACGCTCGCGATCATCGGCGACTACCAGCGGTACTGGCAGCAGCATCCCGGCGCAGCTGCCGGCGCTGCCGCTCGCGACGTGGAACGCAGCGGGATGGGCGCCGGGTTCTACTCGGCGCCGCTCAGGCAGCTGACCGGGTTCAGGCCGGGTAACGTGCCCGTCGGGGCGGGGGCACCGACGGCGGCACCGGCCGTACCGGGAGGAGCGCCAGCCGCCGTCGCCGCCCCGCGTGACCTGACGCCGCTCAGGCAGGCCGCGCTCCAGCAGCTGCTCTCGGGGAACCCCAACGACTTCTCCGGGTTCCTCGGCACGATGCAGAGGCTGCGTGCAGGGCAGGCGGCGAACGCGGCGCTGCCGAGCCCGCTCGCGCCCGCGCTCGGGCCAGTGGCATCCCCGGCCCCGAAGCATCAGGACGCCGCGCCGAACACCGGCAAGATCGGCTACCTCGGGGTGCCGCTGACCGGTTTGAAGCCGGGGTTCGTCAGCGCGGTGTCAGCTGCGGCGCAGGCGGTCGGCGTGACGAAGATCAAGCTCACGTCCGGGTACCGCTCCCCGGCGCACAACGCGGCCGTCGGCGGCGTTCCCCGCTCGAACCACATGACCGGCACAGCAATGGATGCCTACGGATTCGTGCCGGGACGCGGCTGGATCCCGCTCGGCGTTGTCCTACAACCTGTTGCCCGTCGCTTTGGATTGCGCTCGGGGAACCAGCCAGGGTTTTATCGCGGCGGGCTCGATCCAGTACACGTTGATACGGCGGCGAACGTAGGCGGTGTTAGATGAGCGAGTGCATCCTCAGCGCGCGGATCGATATATCAACTGGCTACGGAAATGTCGCGCGGGGTCGGCGCGGAGGCCATCTTTTGGCGCATCGTGTGGCGTGGGAGCGCGAACGTGGTCCGATCCCAGTAGGGATGCATGTCCATCACGAGTGCGGCAACCGCGCGTGTGTGAACGTCGAGCATCTCGCACTCTTGACTCCTGGCGAACATGCGAGCAAGCATCATCACGTCTGCGGGCACGATGACTGGCGGATCAAAGCGGATGGAACCCGCCGCTGTCGCCCGTGCGAGAGGAAACGGGAACGCGAGCGCAGTCGAGAGCGATACGCCACAGATCCTGAGTACAGACAAAGAAAGCTCGATGCAAATCGAAGGCGAGCGGCGCGAGGGGCGGGCCTGAACCCGCCCCTCGCGAAACCCCGCTAGCTCACGTCGTGGCAGTCGAGGCACAGCCACCGGCCGTGCAGCCTCTTCGACCCGCACGTCCGGTGCTCGCCGCACGCCGAGCAGCAGGTGAACTTACGGTACGGGAACGCCTTGCGGAACCGCTCGCGCGCGGCCTGCTCCAGGGCGGTCATGCCAGCCCCTGTGGGCCGAGCGTCAGGTAGCCGTTCTCCCTCGCCCAGCTGACCGCCTGCTCGCGGGTCAGATGGACCGGCCCGATCTGCGTGCGCGAGCCCTTGCCCACCCTGCGGGCCGGGTACACGACCCAGAAGTGGACGCGGATGGCGCCAGCGGCGATGACCTCGCGGCGACGGATCCTGACGGCGCGCTCGATGATCCCGCTCATGCCTCCTCCCTCCAGACCCGGTAGTTCTCGTTGGCGAACCAGAGGACGTGGCCTCTGTCGCTTGCGAAGGCACCCATCACTAGCTCGTCCATCACATCGGTGGCGTAGCCGTTCGTCTCGGCGTCGAGCTTGGTGCGGAGAGCGCGAGCCACGGCCACCGCGTCCTCAGCGTCGAGGATGACCTTGACGACGCCGCCGCGCTTGGCAGGGGCGCTCATTGCCCACACGACGGTTGCGCCCTCCTCCGTTCCGAGCCCTGCGAGGTACTGGGCAACCCGTCGAGCCTGACTGCCTCTCCGCGCCTTCGCGCTGAGGCTAACTCTCTGCATCTCGCTCATGCTTGCGTAGCCCCTTCGTGGATGGCGCGGGCCACGTCGTCGGCCACCTCGATGATCGTGCCGATCTCCTCGTGGGCGCCGCCGTAGCCGTTCTTCAGGATGCGGGCGGGCGTCTCCGGGTTGTTCCAGATGATCGCGGTGGCAAGCTGCGGCGCCCAGCCGAGCCCGCCCTTGTACTCGCCCGCGTACATCACGGGTCCGCCGTCCGGGAAGTCGAAGCGGATCGCGTAGTGCATCGAGAGTCTCCTTTCTCTCGTTGACAGTGACCTTTCACCCCATATTTTAGTAAACGCCGATCCGCGATCTCGAGCCGCAAACCCGCTCGTGCAGGGACTTTGCGGAGAAGTCCCTGCAAAAAATTGGGGCTTGACACGGGATCCGTGTTCACGGCGACGACAACGCGGAGGTACCCATGAGCGAGTGGTGGGAGAAGCCCTACAAGGGCGCGCCAGGGGTGCCCGTCCCCGGCTTTCCGAGGCCGCTCTACCCGAAGGACGTGCCCAAGTCGTCGGGCTACAAGCCGTCGTCGGATGGCCCCGACGTGGAGGCGTACAAGCGCACGATCTCCCGGCTCGGCCGCTGGCCGTGGCAGACCTTCGACCGCGCCTACTCCAACCCGTTCTCGCACGGTAAGCCGCCGGGGAACGTGAGCGAGTCGGGCGTCGAGGGCTTCCAGCGCCAGCAGGGGATCGGCGGTGGCAACCCGACCGGCTGGCTCGGCGAGAAGACGTTCGGGGCGCTGCGCTGCGCGCTCGTGCCCGAGGGACTCCCCCACGCGGGCGAACACGGGATGGACGCGCTCGCCCAGAACCTGATCGCCGAGGCATGGCAGATGTTCAGCGGCCAGCAGGACGGCGATGTCGAGTTCGCCGAGTCGATCCGCGAGGCCGCGCTCGATCTCGCCGTCTCGCAGATCGGCGTCCACGAAGACCCGCCCGAGTCGAACCACACGAAGTACGGCGCGTGGTACGGCGTGGACTACCAGCCGTGGTGCGCGATCTTCGTGACGTGGGCGTTCCTCACGAACGCCGTCGGCTACTCGCCGAGCTTCCTCCGAGGCTCGCGCTACGCCTACGTCCCGTACGTCGTCAGCGACGCGCAGGACCACCGCTACGGGCTGTCGATCACGACGAGTCCAGGCGCCGGCGATCTCGTCTGCTACGACTGGTCAGGCGGCGACTACGACCACATCGGGATCTTCGAGAAGGGCAACGCCTCCAGCTGGACGGCGATCGAGGGCAACACCTCCACGAGCAACAACTCGAACGGCGGTCAGGTGATGCGCCGCGATCGCTCCAAGTCGCAGGCGAACAAGGTCGCGTTCGTGCGAGTCGCAGAACCGTAAACAGGAGGTGGGCCGTGAACTTCCGTACCGTCACCGTGGGCGAGGTCGCGCTCGCGATCGTCGCCGTGTGCATGATCATCCTCACGATCCACTGGACGTGACCTGTCCACCGACCAGCTGGCAGCCGTCGCCGCCTTCGGCTCTGCGATCGGCAGCGCCCTCACTATGGTCTGGTACCGCCGGTCAGAACGGAAACGCTCCGACGAGGAGTGCGAACGTCGGATCGCCGCGCTGAAGGAGGGGATCGAGATTGGGGAGGAACACGTTGATAGCTCTGAGCAGCCTCGCGCTCGCAGGCGGCTCAGGCTTCTTCGCCAGTCAGGCGATCAGCGGGGCGACGCAGGCGCCGACGAAGACCGTGACCCTTGACGTGGGCTCGGGCACCGGGGCTACCGGGCCGCAGGGGCCAGCCGGTCCTCCCGGCCCGCGAGGAGCCACCGGCCCCGCCGGGTCACCCGGCGCGGAGTCGTGCCCGAGCGGCTACGCGTTCGGTGCCGTTGTCTTCAACACACCGGGTGGGCACACCACGATCGCGACGTGCATCGCGGACTAGTCCAGCACCAGCCTGCTCTCTAGGTCGAGGTGATGCTCGCGCTGCTCGCCGGGCACGAGCTTGTAGATGAACGGGGCGCGGCCTCCCTTGTGGGTTTTCCCCAGGGTGCGCGTCACCCGCCCCGTCTCCAGCAGCTTGTCGAGTTGGCCCTTGACCGTGGAGTGCGGCAGGTTCAGGGACTCCATGAGGTGCTGGGTGGTGCAGCCGCCGTTGCGTTCGAGCGCGAACACGATCTTCCGGCGGTTCTCGTTCCCGAGATCCACCGCTTTCCGACCCGCTCGCGAGGTCGTCTCCTTCGCTTGCCCAAGGAGCGCCTTGTCGATCGTCTTGACGCTGACCCCGGCGTGGTTCGCCGCCTCCTTCTTCGTGAGCAGGCGATCGTCGCTCGGCAGCGGCGGCGCGTCGAGCAGATCGAGCAGCATATTCACCTCGTCCAGCTGGGCGCGCAGCGCGTCTAGCTCGCCTTGCAGGAACTCGATGGTGCGCTGCTTCACGTCCATGTTGTCCTCCCTCTCGGAGACAGTAGACGGGCGACATGCCTGTGCCCGTGGTGGTGATGGATTCGGTCGTGATCGAACAGGCGGCGAAGCGGGCATGGCAGCCCGGTCAGAGCGCAGATCGCCATGCAGCCGACGAGCGCCAGGGCGAGCGCGAGCATGACGTAGTTGCCCGCCAGCCAGTCGTCCACCCACATCCGGCGGGTCAGCACCCGCGTGCTGCCGCCGGGGGTGCGCGGCAAGCACCTCAGCCGCCCTGCCTTGATTGCTCGATCTACTGAGGAGATCGAGAATCGTGAGTAGTCCGCGGCCTCCCGTCGCGTGAGGATGTCCGAGGGCGCGGGCACCCATGCCTCTAGGCGACGGTCGGACTCAGGCAACTAGCCCCTTTCTCCCCGGCTACGACTTCTGCCCTGCTGCCAAAGGGAAGGGCGATCCTAGCAAGCGCGTACCATACGACGCAATAGCCTGCAATGCCCCGAACATAACGTTTCGGTAATGCCGAAACGGGGGCAGCCACCAGCGCCGGAAACGGTCGCGCGTCTGCGGGCGCTGCTCGCCCTGAAGCACTCGGCCGACGCCGACGCCGAGGACGCCGCCGACGCGCTGGGGCTGGAGACTCTCGCTGCCGTGGAGAGCGGAGTGAGCCGACGGCAGATCGCGCTCGCGGTGGGGGTGGTCGAGGGGACTGTGCGACGCTGGGTGGCACGAGGCAGACAGGCGCGTCAGCACGTGCCCAGGCACCCTCGAACGTGAATATCCCGCAAAGTCCGACCTTTTCAGAGCAGTCGTCATAGGTCGTCATAGGTCGTCATAGGTCGTCAACGCGTGCAATAGCGGGCACATTTAGGCAACAGCGGCCCTTGCGATCGGGCCGAACACGACGTAGAAACCGCCCCCAGCGAAGGAGGGGCGATGAGCGTCGTGGAGCGACCGCAGTCCGAGAGGTGGTTCACCAAGCAGGAGGCGGCGGACTACGCGAGGGTCAGCCTCCGCACGATCAACACATGGATCCAAGAGGGGCGCCTACGGGTCGCTCAGCCCTCGCCGCACATCGTTCGTGTCCGCCCCGAGTGGGTGGACGCGGTGCTGGAGGGCAAGAAGTGAACGAGCAGCGCCGCCTCGTGCGCGACCTCGTCGCGACCCGGCCGAAGGAGACGTACCGGCGCTGCGCGTACTGCGACAAGCCCTGCTACGGGCTCGTCTGCCCCGAGCACCGCGACCTCCTCACGCTCGACCCGAACTACTCCGAGGCTCGCGCTCTCCGATGAGCAACGACCTCGAAGTCCGCGCCGCCGAGGCGGCGCTCGACCTCCCGTCCCACGGGCCAGGACGCGCGCTCGGCCAGCGCCGCCGCCCGCAGCTGCGGCTGGCGCTCGGCTACCAGGACGAGCAGCGCAGCGGGGCGCCGGTCAAGACCGACCACTTCCTGCCGCGCGGCGACGACCGCGCCGTCGCCAAGTTCATGGCCGTCTACGGCGACCGGCCGCGCGCCGTGGACATCCGGCTCCCCGGCTCCCTCGCCGGGTTCCTCACGATCCGTCACGTCGCCTTCGCGGGCGACTTCCTCCGCGCCGTCGGCGCGGCCAACTTCGCGACCCTCGGCAGGCTCGGCGGGCCGGACACGCTGACCGTCTTCGAGCGCGAGGGCGAGGGCAAGGACGCGCGGCTCGTCGTGCGCGAGGCGGCGATCAGCGGCGTGGACGACCCGATCGCGCGCGACCTCGACGTGTACCTCCAGATGCTCGTGTCGTTCGGCATCCCCAACGTCCTCGGGCTCGGCGGCATGGCGCAGGTCGCGACGCGCGGCAAGGAGTCGATGGACACGATCTGGGACACGGCGACCGACATCTACGCGCAGCTGGGCTCGTACGCGATGGTGGCCGTCCGCCCGAAGCTCGTGCTGAAGCCGTCCACGATGCTGACGCCGCTCGGGATCAAGGCGCCGCTGTACGTCCTCGACCTGTGGCTCCCCGAGTCGCTGGACGAGGTGTACGCGCGGCTGGAGCGCCACCACGAACTTGTGCCGCAGAGGGGTGGCGCCGCGCGCGCCTTGCTCTATGGTGAGACTGCCGCGGAGGAACCACAGGCGGTGTCGGAGCGGCCTGACAGCCCGCTGACACCAACCGACTCCGTCTCGACGCACCGCTCTCTCTCGGGCGAGTCGTCGTCCTCCACGGCATCCCTTCCCGAGTGGCCCGACGAGCCCGTCGGCGCGTGGGAGCCCGACGAGGAGCCGCCGCAGGACCGCGTGTACGTCGAGGAGCCGATCGGCTCCACCGCCTACCCGATCCCGGAGACGGCGAGGATGACCGTCGAGCAGGCCGGGGCGTTCGCGTTCCCGTCCGGCAGGTTCCGCAACCAGCAGCTGATCGACATCGCGCGCACCGACGACGGCCGCGACTACCTGCGGTGGGCGGCATCGGACTGGCGGGAGCCGCCCGAGTTCGTGGAGGCGCTCCGCGTCTTCACCGAAGGACTGCCCTCGTGACCGAGTACGTCCACGAGCGCGAGCAGACCGAGGTCGGCTCCAGCATCAAGATCATCGAGACGGCGAAGGAGCCGCGCGTCGAGATCAAGATCGTGTCCGGCGACTCGCGTGAGGCCGTGAAGGAAGCGCAGCAGATCGCGCTCGACACGTTCGCAGGCACAATCGAGTGGCTCCAGCGGCGGGGTCTGCGTGGCGCAGCCACATGATCCGCTACGAGAAGCCTGACGGCACGAGCTTCACGCTCGCCTACCATCGAGCAGCCCAGTGGGCGACGAAGGTCGAGTCGCAGCTGCGGGCGCTCGGGTGCAGCGACGAGTACGCGAAGCGGGTGGCGCAGGGCTACGCCCGAGCGGTGATCCAGTGACTCGCCTGCTCGTCGTGGCCGACACGCACATCGGCAAGTCGCGCGACATGTACGCCGAGCGGCTCGCTGATCAGGAGTCCAGCTGGCAGCAGGCGCTCAACCTCGCTGTCGCACACAACTGCGATGCCGTGTTGTTCGCAGGCGACGCCTGCGAGCTACGCAACCCCAGTTCGGCAGAGCGCGCCGCCTTTCAGCGACCGCTCGTGGGCTATCCCGTGCCGGTCGTGGCGATCAACGGGAACCACGACGTTGCGCGCGGCGATGTGCCCAGCGCGATCGAGCTTGTCGGCAGCGAACTCGGCGGGGGGCTGCTGATCGCACGCGCCAATCCAGGCGTCGTGCCGGTCGGTGGCGCAGCCGTCTGCTGCCTGCCGTGGGTATCGCCGGCACGTCTGCGGGCGAGCGGGAACGGCTCCGACGCGGCCGTGCCCGAACTGCTTATGCAGATCGCCGAAGACCTCCGCGAGAGCGCGCGCCGCTTCCGCCCCGACCTGCCGTGCATCTTGCTCGGGCACTGGGCGACGACCGGCTGGCGGCTCCCCACGGGCCTGCCGACCGACGCGCTTCACGAGCCTCTGTTCCCCGTCGAAGAGCTTGACCGCATGGGCTTCGACGCCTGCTTTTTCGGTCACGTCCACTCGCCGGGTCGCATCACCCGCGAGGCGTACTCCGTCGGCTCGCCGCTCTGTCTCGACCACGGCGAGGAGAACGACCCGCATGGCTGCTGGATCTGGGAAGACGGTGAGGCCGAGTTCGTGGAATTGGACTATCGGCCGTTCCTGACGATCGAGGAGGACTTCACGCAGAACGAGCGGACGGTCGCGCCGGACGTGACCGGCGCCGTCGTGAGGTTCCGGTACCGAGCCACCGAGGAGCAGGCGCGTCGTATCGACCACGCGGAGATCCGGCGTGAGTTGCTAGCCGCTGGCGCCGCGAGCGTGCAGATCGTCCCGACGATCGAGCGCGCCTCGCGCGCGCGCGTGGAGAACATGGGTGCGCTGCACCCGTTCGACGCGATCGACGCGTGGATCGAGGCCAGCAAGAAGGAGGTGCCGGGGCTCCGCGAGCGGGGCCGACAGATCCTGAAAGAGGCGGCGGCGTAGCCGCGAGAGAAAGGAGCAGGCCGTATGGCTGTCCCTGCAACTCATCCGATTCGCGACCGGCGGGGGGCGTTGCCCCCTGACCCGCGGGAACTTCTACGAGTGCGTGTGGGCGATCTCGTGGTCGATCGCAACGCGCAGCGCGAAACCAATCCCGACCGCGTAGACCAGATCGCCAACGACTTCAGGTGGGAGCTTGTGGAAGCGCCGACGTGTGTCAGGCTGCTCGACGGTCGGTTCCGCGTCGTGGAGGCCCAGCACCGCGTCCTCGCCATGCAGCGCCGTGACCCGGAGACGCTGGTCTGGGTTTTCGTCCTTCCCGATGGGCTGGAGATCGGAGAAGAGTCCGGGCTCGCGCTCGCGATCACGTCCAGCCGCCGAGCGCACACGCTGCTTCAGAAGTGGGAGTTGCTGGTGCGGAAGGGCGAGCCGCACGAAGTCCAGGCCGACGAGGTTCTCCGCATGCACGGGCTGCGGCTCGGCGCCGCCCCGTCGCCCACCTCGATCAAGTGCGTGGGCGAGATCCGCCGTCTGATCCACCACGGCCAGTTCACCCCAGAGGTCGGCGCGGAGATGCTCGACAGGCTCCTCGATGTCATCGAGGAGGCGTACCCGCCGGACAGCATCGACTCTGCATCGGCCCGCTGGAATCGCGATCTCGTGCGTGCCGTCGGCGTGCTGGTCATCCGCAACCCGCACATGAACCAGCACCGGATCTCCAAGGTGCTGCGCGACCGCGTTGCTCAGCAGTGGATCGCGCACGGCTCGGCCGTCGCGGAGCAGCCCGCGCACCAGCTGATCGCCGAGGCGCTCGTCACCCGGTACAACAAGGCGCTGCGGTCGGCGAAGGCGAGGATCTCGCTATGACCGAGATCGACTTCGCCACGCTGTACGAGCCGTTGACCGAGGAGCAGTACGAGGCGCTCCGCGACGACATCCAGGCGAACGGCGTCCGGCACGCGATCCTCGTGACGCCCGACGGCGTCGTGGTCGCCGGACGCAACCGCAAGCGCATCGCGGAGGAGCTTGGGCTCGACTGCCCGCAACAGATGGTCGGGGGATCGCTTGCCGACCAAGTCTCGGCTGCGGTTATCGACAACCCGAACCGCCGGATCGACCGCGAGCAGCGTGTCGCAGCGGAGCGGCTGCTACGGGAGGATCTCGACTGGTCGTACGCTCGCATCGGGGAGTGCATCGGTGTCAGCCGCCATCAGGTTCGCCGTGACCTCCTCGCAAACCCGACTGGTGCAGATGCAACAGTCGTTGGTAAGGATGATCGCCGCCGCCCCGGCAAGCGTTTGACGCCCGAGCAGGTCCGGCGTCGGCGTGCCGCCGTGACGTTTCTCTTCAGGCAGGGCTACAACTTCGAGACGATCGGCCCGGCGCTCGGCATCGCCACGAGTACGGCGGCGAGAGACGCGCAGGAGCTTGGGCTCACGAAGGCCGGTCACAAGCGCCGCCCGACGAACAGCATGCGTCGGGACACGCCTGCGCCGATCGACTGGCGCAGCGACCCGGACGAACGGAAACGGGAGCCGATCATGGAAGTGCCGGCGCTTGATCCGACGCCGCCCGCCTACCGCACGTCGCTGATCGCGCTCGACACGCGGCACTGGATCGAGTGCTTCCAGGGCGGCGACTTCCCGAACCGGTTCGCGTGGAACGTCCACGAGGCGCTGGAGCACGACGACAACAACTGGATCAGCTACGTCCGCGAACTGCTGGAGCGGGCCCGCGCCCAGTCCGAGCAGCTGCTGCGGATCCTGAACGACACCGAGTACCGCGACTACTGCATGACCGGGACGCCCGCAATCAGGACAAGCAGCTACGACGTGCCGAAGCTGCGAGTGATCCGGTGAACGTCCTCTGCATCCGGCTGTGGAACTTCCGCAGCTACGAGCGGCTCGACCTTCCGCTGCCCGATGGTGCCACGGCGATCGTCGGCCCCAACGGCGCCGGGAAGTCGAGCCTGCTCACGGCGATCGACATCGCCTTCTTCGGTGCTCGGTCCCTTGAGCCGTACCTGCGTCGCGGGGCCGACGACCTCACGATCGAGGTTGAGTTCGAGCACGGCGGCGAGGCGTATCGGGTGCGCCGCGGGCTGCACGGCGGACGTAGCTTCTTCGACTTCGACCGCGAGTGTGACGCTCACGGTGTACGCGCAACGCCCGACGACCGCTCGTGGGAGCCGCTGACGCGAGAGAGCCAGAAGGCCACCCAGGAGCGCCTGGAGGCCACGCTGGGGCTCACGCGGGCAACGTGGAGGGCATCCGCCTACCTCGCCCAGGGCGACGCAGCTGCGCTCACGAGCGCGCGTCCGGCCGAGCGCATGGAGATCCTCCGCAACACGATCGGCGGGCTCGACGTGTACGAGCGCGCCCACGAGCGGGCGAAGGAGCTTCGGCGTGGCATGGAGCACACGATCGCGGAGTACTCGGGCGCCGCCGGTCTGCTTGAAGGCGAGGTAGCGGGGATCCCCGTGGCGGTCGAGCGCGAAGCCGTCCTCGCCGAGCAGCACGAGCGGCTCCTCGACGCGCTCACGCTCGCCGAGGGGAAACGGGACGAGGCTTCCCATGCGCTCGCCGAGGCGCAGGCGCAGCAGCAGGAGCTTCGTGTTCTCGACGCCGAGCGCGGACGGGCCGAGGAGAAGCTCGTGGCGCTGGAGCGCGCGGCCGACGTGGCGCGCGAGGCGAAGTCGAGGCTCGCGATCGAGCGGCGGCGTGTCCCGGCGCTGGAGCACGCGGTTGCGCCGCTGCCCCGGCTGGAGGCCGAGGTGGAGCAGCGACGCGGCGAGCAGCAGATGTTCGAGCATCGCTGTCACGTTCACGCGTCGGCCGTTCGAGCCCGCGAAGAGGCTGAGCGGCAGCACAGCGACCTGCTGGCGCTCGCCGCCGACCAGCGCGCCCTCGCCGAGCGCACCCGCGCCGAGGCGCTCGAAGACGCAGCCGTCGGACCGGGCACTGTTCGCTGCCGGGAGTGCAAGCAGATGCTCGGCATGGAGGCGCTCGCCGAGTCGGTGAAGGCGAGGCAGGAGGCTGCCGCCGACCTTGACGAGATCGCCTCGGGCCTAGCCGACCGGGCGCTGTGCGTCGCCTTCCCAGAGGTGCCGGCGCAGCCGCCGAGGCCGGACGAGGGCGCGCTCGACGTGGCGGTGCGTGCGCTGGCTGACGCGCGCACCGCCCTCAACGGGCTGATCGAGACGCGGGCGCACATCGAGCAGTTGGAGAAGGTGGAGCCGCCCGACGAGGACGACCTCAACGAAGCTCGGATCGACGCCGTGATGGCGAAGCGCGCCTACCGTGAAGCCGCCGACGCCGTCGAGGCGCTCGACTTCGAGGCGCTACGCACCGCTGCATCACGCGCTGGCGCATACCTCCGCGAGCAGCAGGAGCGGACGGCCGCGAACGACCGGAACCTCGCCGCCGCCCAGCACGAGGTTGCCCGCCTCCACGAGGAGGAGCGGCGGCTGCGTGCCACCCTCGACGCGCTCGACGCCGCGACCGCCGACCAGCATCTGCTGTCGGTCGTCGCCGAGATGTTCGCGCCGACGGGGATCCCGCTGCTGATCATCGAGAACGCGATCCCGCTGATCGAGACGCGGGCGCAGGAGGTGCTGGAGCGACTCGGCTCCGAGACGGCCAGCTGCCGTGTCGAGCTACGCACGCAGCGGGCGCTGAAGACGAGCGAGCAGCTGCGCGACACGCTCGACATCGTGATCCACACCCCCGACGGCGGCGAGCTTGCCTACGAGATGTGGAGCGGCGGCGAGCGGATGCGCCTCGACCTCGCCGTGCGGATCGGGCTCGCGCAGCTGCTGCTCACGCACGGCGCGCACTGCGAGGTGTTCGCGGTGGACGAGCCGGACGGGCTCGACGTGCAGGGCCGCGCCGCGCTGGTCGAGGTGGTCGAGGAGATGCGCGACCGCTACGGCTTCTCGAAGGTGCTGCTGATCTCACACGACGACGCGCTGCGGGAGTCGTTCGCGCAGACGATCACGGTCGAGCGGGGCGCCGACGGCGCGTCGGCTGTCGTAGGCGCTGCGGTGGAGGTGCCGGCGTGACTGGATCGAACGAGTTTTGGGACGCACTGGACGGTGGCGACTGGCTGGGTGCGGCCGTGATCGCTGCGACCGAGCAGACAATGGACACCGACCAGAAGATCGCGGTTGCCCTCGTCGCGATCGCGGACAAGCTGGACGACCTCGTGCGGCTCGTCGCGGAGCAGACATGACCCAGCTGGTTGGATGCCCCGAGATCATGCGGATGCTGGGCGTGTCCAGACATTGCGCCGAGTTGCTGATGTCGGAACTGCCTCTTGCAGAAATTGGCCGACGCCACTACGTTGAGAGAAGTCAGCTGTTCGCGCTCCTCCAGTCGAGGATAGAGCCGCCAGCGAGCAGCACTGTCGTGAGAGAGAGGTGTCGCATGATCCCGAAGCCTTGGCCGCAGGACCGCGTCGGCAAGAAGGGCAAGATCAAGACGGAGGTGGTCTACCGGCTTCCCGGTGACCGCAGCCGCAGGCAGATCGTCGCCGGGTCGTTCTACGGCCGCAACCGCAAGTCGCTCGCCAACGCCCTGCTGGAGAGCGTGTGGCGCGAGTTGCTGAACGGCAACGACCCGAAGGTGTCGCTGACGAAGGTCGGTCGCGAGCGCGAGACGGCGCTTACGATCGCCTCCATGTTCGCCGCGTGGAAGGAGTCGCGGGTCAGCAAGAAGGAGTCCACGAGGGTCGGCGACAAGTCGGCCAGCAAGTTCTGGTGCCAGTTCCTTGGCGCCAACACTGACCCGCGCACGGTGACCCGCAACGACCTTCAGGCGATCGTCACGAAGCTCGGCACCCCCGGCGCCGACGGCAAGTTCGAGTACGGCGCGGGCACCCTGGAGAAGTACCTGACCCGGCTGAGCCTCGCGCTGACGCACGCCGGGGTCGTCAACGAGCAGCGCGAGACGGCGCGCAAGGGCGTCGAGATCCCCGTGCAGCCGAAGAAGAAGAAGGTCATGCCGAAGGGGTCGCAGTGGCAGGCGCTGCTCGCGGCGCTGACGCCGACGAAGTGGGTGATCGTGATCCGCTTCGCCGAGTGCTTCGGGCTGCGGCTGTGCGAGCTTCGCGGGATCACCTTCGAGAACGTCAACTTCGCCACCCGCACGCTGTTCATCCCCGAGGAGATCACGAAGGGCGGCTCCACCGGGGAGCGGACGCTGCCGCTGCCCGACGAGTTCGTGACCCACCTGCGCGGGCTGTACGAGGAGGCCCGCTGCAACGACGCCGCGAAGCCGTTCGGCTGGTGCGGCGAGACGGGGCTCCGCAGGGCGCTGGAGCGCGCCGCGAAGAAGACCGGCGCACCGCACGTCCATCCGCACCTGATGCGCCACCGCCGCGTGTCGCTGTGGGGCGCGATGAAGATCAACGACGTGCAGATCCGCGAGTGGACGGGCCACGCGTCGCTGAAGCAGCGCAGCGCCTACTCGCACGTCATCGATACGGCCGACGAGTGGTGGGACTTCTGGCTCGACGCCGAGCAGGAGGCGCTCGGCCGCAACAAGTCCGCGCTGCGGGCGGTGTCGTGATCGGCAACGCCGCGCACCGCGGTTCGTCGTTCAGGGGTTGGGCGCTGGTTGGTCAGCGCCCTTCCTTTTGGTCCCAAGTCCTTTGTCCAGGCGGTAGGCCGTGTTCGGGGTCAGAAAGCGGCCTGCCGTGGAACCATGAGGTAACCCGCGTGGCTCCATCGGCCGTTGCACGGCGTTGCATCCGTTCGCGCGTGCTGGAGGTTGGCTGGTGGTTGGCGAAGGCGGGGGTGGCGTAGGGGCGAGAAGTGGCCCGCTACCGCACGATCGTCGCGGACCCGCCGTGGCCGTTCCATGAGGGCCGCGAGCGGCCCTGGGCGGGCGCAGGCGGACGCCGCTCGCGGGCAACAGCCTTCCCGTACGTCACGCAGCCACTGGAGTGGATCGAGGCGCTGCCCGTCGCAGACCTCGCCGAGACAAACGGCGCGCACCTCTATCTGTGGGTTCCCGCCCAACTCAACAGGGAGGGGGTCGGCGTGCGGTGCGCTCGCGCGTGGAGCTTCCAAGTCGTCTCGGAGATCGTGTGGGACAAAATCAACTTCGGGCTCGGCCGATTTCCCCGCCCTCAACATGAAATCCTGCTCGTGTGCCGCAAGGGCACGCTCGCGTTCGAGACGCGAAACAACGGCAGCGTGCAGCGATGGCACGCGCCCCGCGCGAAGGGCAACGGAGGGCGTATCCATTCGGCGAAGCCGGACGGGTCATACGACCTCATCGAGCAGGTATCTCCCGGCCCGTACATCGAACTGTTCGCCCGCCGACAGCGGCTCGGCTGGGACACCTGGGGCGACGAGGCGCTCTGCCATGTCGAGGTGGGCGGATAGATGGCCCGCAACGCCGCCGCCGCCACGCTGCTCTTCGCGTTCGGGACGAGCCTCGCGTTCGCCACGGTCGGCACCGCTGACCCGCCGACGACGACATCGCTGGCGACGGTCTACCGCACCGTCGTCGTCACCGCCACCGTCCACGAGCGGATCCAGGGCAAGCGGATTCGCTGGTGGGCGACGCGGGCTGTCCATAACCGCCGTGCGCTGAACGCCGCAGCCACGCGGCTCAGAGCTAACCACACGGTGATATCGGGGCTTCGAGTGTCCATGCGTCGGCGCTGGACGCCGACCGTGGACTACGGCATCCGGCTCGCCTCGCGCGTGTTCGGCGTGAGCGAGTCGAAGATGCGAGCCGTCGCCTACTGCGAGTCCACGATGAACCCGTTCGCGCAGAACGGGCGCTACCTGGGGCTGTTCCAGCTTGGCTGGAGCCCGTTCGGGCTCTCACCCTTCGACCCGGTCGCGAGCGCGCTCAGCGCCGCTCAGACGGTCGCACGCGACGGCTCGTGGCGGCAATGGAGTTGCGGGTGAGCCCTCGCCTCCTCGACCTGTTCTGCGGCGCCGGGGGCGCGGCGATGGGCTATCACCGCGCCGGGTTCGACGTGACCGGCGTCGACATCGCCCGTCAGCCGCACTACCCGTTCGCGTTCTTCCAGTGCGACGCGCAGGCCGCGCTCGCGCTGGTGCCGCTGATGAACTTCGACGCGCTCCACGCGTCGCCGCCGTGCCAGGGCTACTCGAAGGCGAAGATCCTGCGCGGACGCGTCCACGCCGACCTCGTCGCCCCTGTGCGCGACCTGCTCGACGCGACGGGCCTGCCGTACGTCATCGAGAACGTCGAGGGGGCGCCGCTGCGCGACCCCGTCGTGCTCGAAGGGCAGATGTTCGAGGGGCTCCGCACCGTCCGGCCGCGCTACTTCGAGACGAACTGGCCGCTCGACGTGCCGTTCCTGCGGTTCAGCCGCCCGCCGCAGGTGAAGATGGGTCGTCCTCCGCGCGACGGCGAGTTCATGCAGATCGTCGGGCACTTCTCAGGCGCGGACGCCGGCAGGGCGGCGATGGGCATCGACTGGATGAACCGCGACGAGCTACGCGAGGCGATCCCGCCCGCGTACTCCGAGTTCATCGGCGGGCAGCTGCGGCGCTACCTGCAAACCACCGAGCGAGAGGAGGCGCTGCGCCGTATGGGCCAGATGAAGCTGGAGGAGGCGCTATGAGCGCCCTCGACTACCTGCCGACGCCGTTCCTGCGGGAGAAATGTCAGGGCTGGCTGACGGTAGTGGCCGACGAGCCGGTGTCGTCCACGTTGCAGCGCGCCTACCGCGCCGCGCGCGCCGACGGCGAGGCGCTGTACGGCGAGGCGCTGTGGGAGGCGTGGCACCGGGCGTGCTGCGCCGAGGGGCACCCGCCGTACGCGCTGCGCCGCGACCACGGCACCGAGAGCGAGCGGTTCTGGGCGCGCACGGTGCCGTTCGGCGACCACCTCGTGTGGGACGGCCTGCGCGACTGGCGCGGCCGACCGGTGTTCAGGGTTCGCACCAACCACAACAGGACGCTGGCGCAGCGGTACGCGTGGAAGCAGAAGCACGGGCCGCTGTCGTCGCGGATCGACGTGTGGGCGACGTGCGGGCTCGAACACTGCCTGAACGCCGAGCACCTCGCGTCCGGGTGGATCTCGCGCGGCGGCGGCGGCGCGCACGACAAGACGCCGCGCTCGCAGATCGAGTCGAGGGTGAGGAGCCTCGCCGAGCAGCTGGGGCACACGCCGCTGTCAACCGAGTGGGACACGTCCGGGTACCGGCCGTCACGGTCGGCGCTCATACGCCGCTACGGGTCGTGGGCGGACGTGCTGAAGGCGGCGGGACTCGAATGAATAATATGCATCAGCAGCTTCAGGCCGCATGCCTGCTGGGAAACGCAGGCGTTCGGCTCGGCTTCCTCGGCCACCGCACCCGCCTCGCCGCGGTCTTGTGGATCGCGGAGATCGTGGGTCCCCGATGATCAGCTTCGAGGTTCTAGGCCGGGCGCAGCCTGCGGGCTCGAAGCGCGCGTTCGTGGTGGCTGGCCGCGCCCGTGTCACCGACGCGAACCCGAACGCGAAGCCGTGGAAGGCGCTCGTCGCGTACGCCGCCAGCGAGGCGTACGACGGGCCGCTGCTGGAAGGGCCGCTCGTCGTGGTGATCAGGGAGACGCGGCTGCGGCCGAAGAGCCACTTCGGCGTGAAGGGGCTCAACGCGAAGGGCCGCGCGAGCGAGGCGCCGACGACCCGCCCCGACTGCCTGAAGATCGCCAGGGGCGTCGAGGACGCGCTCACGGGCGTGCTGTGGCACGACGACTCGCAGATCGTGGCCGAGATGCTCGTGAAGGCGTGGGCTGGCCCAGGCGAGCGTGAGCGGACGCAGGTCGTCGTCCGCACGTTCGCCGAGATGGACGACGAGATCTACGAGGCGGGCATGCCGGCGCTTCGGCTCGTCTGCGACGACGGAACGGAGGTGACGAGGTGACGTGGCTGCGACTCGACGACGGCTTCGATCAGCACCCGAAGTTCGCTGGCTGGTCTGTGGATAACCGCTGGTCTTGGCTCCAAGTGATGCTGTATTGCGCCCGTTTTCAGACCAAAGGAAGGCTCCCAAACGACCTGAGTTTGATGCCAAGAACGGTCACGAAACGGCTGCTGAAGAAGGCTGTGGAAAGCGGCTGGTTGGACCCTCAAGAAGACGGGACTTTGGTCATCCACGACTGGGCCGTTTACAACCCCAGCCCTGATGCAGAGCGGATGCGGCTGAGGAGGCAGGCCGAACGGATGGCGAACGCCGAAGCGAACGATTCGCGAACCGAAGACCGAACGAACGGTCGAACAGATACCGCACGCAAAACGAACCCTCGCGGGCGCGCCAGCGCGCCCGTTCCCGGCCCGTCCCCTAAGAACCCTCCCCCTTTTCCTTCAGAAAAGGAGGGGGAGGGTTCTACAACCAACGCGTTCGCGGCGCCCGCCTCGGCCAAGGTCGCCCACGCCTGTCGAGCGTGGCTCGACGGCCACGGCTTCGACCGCGAGACGATGACCGTCGAGACAGCCGCCGACGAGTTCGGCGTCATCGAGCGGCGGATGCACGCCGAACTCACCCTCGCCGACCGTGACGAACTCCTCGCGCTCGCCGCCACCCTGACCGAGCACAAGGACTTCGTCGGAGACGAGCCATGACCCACGACGAATACCTCGCCTACCTCGAATCCCCCTTCTGGCGAGCCCGCAAAAACCTCGTCGTGCGCTACCGCGGCGAGAAATGCGAACGCTGCGGCTGCCAACGCCGCCTTCAACTCCATCACCGCAGCTATGAACGTCTTGGCCGCGAGCTACCCGAAGACGTAGAGCTTCTGTGCTGGATCTGCCATCAACGCGAACACGGCTTCACCTACGACCACGACCGCCCGTTCGCGCACATCGACCCGTCCGCCGGGGAGGAGCCGACATGACCCGCAGCAAGCTGCCGAAGCACGACCGGCTGCGCGGACGGCACAAGAAGCGCGCGTCGGCCGAAGTGCGCGACTGGGACAGGCGCACCTCGTGCCCGCCGCCGCCGCCGTGGATGGACGAAGCCACCGCCGCCAAGCTCACGCGGCTGAGGCGCGACCTCGACCCGCTGCAATGAGGATGCCCCACCGCCGCTCGCCCGTCGTCGTCGCGCTCTGCCTCGACTGGCTGCACGACACGCTGCCCGCGCCCGCCGCGCCGCGCAACCACAGCCGCTCCGGGTTCATGACGCCAACCGGGAAACGCAGCGCACGATCGTGGCGCAAGTGCGAGCAGTGCAGCGGCTCAGGCAAGACAAGACACGGCCCCTGCACCAACTGCGAAGGCGCCGGCGGCTGGCACTACGACCCGATGGACGACAGGCGCTCCGTCATCCGAAGCTCCGCAGACGCCCACCCCGAACTCGACCACCCCGTCGTCCGCATCGTCCGGCTGTCCAGCTACATGGACGACGCCGACGACCGCGACGTAAAGCTGCCGCCCGCGCTCGCCCACATCGCCGACGCCCTAGCCGAACTGCGCCAGCAAAACCGCTGGCACCGCGCCATCCTCCAGCGCGTCCACATCATCCACATCGACAGCTACGCCCACCTCCGCGAGCCCGAACGCGTGCTGTACGAGGAGGCGCTCGCCCACCTGTGCGACCTGCTGCCGCACAACTTCCGCCCACCCAGGAGGCTCCGTGAACGCGCCGCCCAGATCGCCAGCACCGACCCCTGGAACGGCGAGAGCCTCCCGAAGGAGGCTCTCGACCGTGACCGCGAACGGCGGCGGCTACTGTCGTGAGCGCCAGTCCCGCCACGCCATGAACGCGAGGAACGCGAACGGCGCCCACGTCAACACGGCCGTCACTTCGTCACCACCAGCACGAACGCGACCAGCGCGACCAGCATCCACAACGCGGCGAACACGAGGAACGCCGCCTGCCCGATCTGGACGAGACGCCTCTTTACGGCCATCACTCGCTCCTCTCGTTGACCAGCCGAGCCGCCTCGTCGCGCGCAGCCTCGGCCCTCCCGTACTCCTCCATCGCCCACAGATAGCGACGCGACGCCCACAGGACATCACCCCGGCGCTCGCGCTCGACCGCCTCGGCCTCGGCGAGCCCAAGCTCCTCCTCGTAGCCGCGGTGCTTGTCGCACGCCGCGCCGGGGAGGCACAGCGGGCAATGCCACCGCCCGTCCTTCATGAGCCGAACCTCCCTCGACGCGGGCCGAACGCCGTCGCGAGCGTGTCACGCGCCTCGACCTCCAGCAGATCCTCGCCCAGGAACTCCTCAGCCTCGTAGCCGACCCACTTGATGCGAACGCCGCCGCCCTTCAGCGAACGCACGCTCTCCACGGTCACCCGCTCGTTGTCGAGTACGACACGATCGCCGCGCCTGATGAAGCGAGCCTCGACACCGCTCACGCCTCCCTCCGAGCCTTCGCCGCGAACTCGTGGATCGTCTGCCGCCTCACGCCAGCCGCCCGCGCCACCGCCGAATACGAAGCGCCGGCGTCCAGTGCAGCCAGCAACGACGCCTCGTACTCCTCCTCGGCATGCGCCAGCACCAGCACCGACGCGCCCACACGGTCGAGCAACTCCAGCGCCGCCGCGTCCATCCGCGACTCCGAGATCGGACGGCCGCGCCTCATGAGCCGACCGCCTCGCCGGGCTCATCGCACCGCTCGCCCATCTCGTCGAACACCGCCGTCACCCGCATGCCGAAGCTGCCCTCGATCTGCGACGCCACATGCCGCCACGCCGCCTCCGGGCTCGACGCCAACACGTCGACCTGCACCTCCACCGTGAAACCCTGCTCCTGCATCACCTCTCCTCTCTCGTCGACATGCCACCACGGCATGCTCCCCCAGCGCCCCCGAAGGGGCGCTCTGGGAGCGGGCCTACAGCACCGTGATCCGCTTCGCCCTGACGCTGAACACCCCCCCCGATCGGCTCGCGGGACACCGGGTCGAGACGACGCACCAGCACATGCTCGTACGTCTCGCCGTCCCAGTCGCCGCCGCGGATCACCGCGTCGAACCGCTCCCCGCCGCCGTACGGTGTGATCGTCACCGTCCAGCCCGACAGGTGCGTCACCGCCGACAGGAACGACTCGCCAGCGTCGTCGCTGAAGTGAATAGCGAACACCGAAACTCTCCTCTCGTTGACCTCTCTAGACATTGACCAACACCCAAACCGTCGCCAACCCAGGCAGCACCGCGAACGTGAACACCACCAGCGCGTCCGCCACCAAACGCCTCATGCCTGCACCGCCGACTTCAACGCCCGGCGCAACTGGCACGCCGCCGACTCCAGCGCTTGCGCCGCAGCCAACTGCGCCTCGGCATCCTTCGCCGCCCGCAGCGCCCGCAGCGCATCACTAGCCCGCGCCGTCTGGCGCGTCACCCGCTCAGTCACCACCCTGTCCATCAGACACACTCTCCTCTCGTTGACGGGGCTCGTCAGCACGGGCACACACCCGCGGACGCCGCGCGAAGCGGCGTTTCGCCCTAGGCCGCCCGATCGAACTGCACCGAATGGCAGCCGCAGCCAAACGGACACAACCACGCCGCCCAGCCGCCGTTGTCGCACGTAGCCTGCTCGCTTGCCTGCTCCCAAACCAGATCGGCGAGCAGATCGGCAGACAGTTCCTCGCGCTTGATCCGGGCAAGCGCCGACTCATAGACCCGATGGGAGAAACCCTCGAAATCCGCGTCCGACTCGTCCGGGCGCACAGCCTCCCACTCCGCAGCGATCACCTGCAACGTCTCCAACGGAAGCTCGCAGCAGTTCGCGTACGCCGCTGCGTACGCCTCGGCCGTATGACTCCAAGACCAAGCCACCGCTAGCACCCCCCCTCAGCGTCGTCCCACTTCACGAAGTAGGACTCCCACTCATCGAACGTAGCCTCGGCCGCGCGATCGTCAACGAACGAATGCAGGGCATGGAAGCCCTGATCGTCAGTGACAACGAGCCAACGGCCGACCATGTAGAAGTGGCCCGTCGGCGACTCGACATCACCGCCGACGCGATCAGCGAAGCCGTTCATGTAGACCGCCTCGCACGCAGCAAGCAGCGAATCGGGCTGCTCGCCCAGGTTCCTCGCAGCCTGCATGATCTCGCAAGCTTCCGTACGACCAGACAACATGGAAACACCCTTCCTCTCGTTTGGACTCATCAGCGCGGGCACTCACCCGCGGACGCCCCGTAGGGCGTTTCGTCCTAGCGGCAGCAGGAATAGACCTTCACGTCGTCCGCCGAGTAGCCCATCTCAGCCATCTCGCCGTCGATGTAGTCCGCCAGCGCCTCCGCGACCGTGGCGAAACCGAAGTACGGAATCGCAGCATGCTCGCGGGCATCACGCTCGATGTCCTTGCAGCCCGTGCGATGCACCGAAGCGATGAAATCCCTGCTAATCGAGTAGTTCAGGACAGTGAACATTGCGCTTCCTCTCGTGACAGCGCCGCCCGTCGCGGCCCGTTGCACTGATATTCGTCAGGCATTCCGACAAAAACCATACCCCAAACGGGGGATCTTGCCTCACCGGTTTGGAGTAGATACCCTCTCCCCACCTGGGATCAGGGGCCGAGCGTCAGGCATCATCGGCGGGTTCGGCGGTAACGGGCTTTCGCATGCACTAGTAGCCGATTCCGAGGCGCATGCAGTGCGGCCGAAGTCTCTACGGGAATGCGGCCAGCCCAGTATCCATGCGGGTTTGCGCCTCGTCGTCGTCGAGCGCCCAACCACTAGCCAACCAGGGGAGGCACGTTGAGCCGAGCCGAGCAAGCTCGTCGAGCGCGGGCTGCTGCTGAGCAGAGAGCCAGCCAGTCGCCCGCTGCGCTGCGTGACGACCGCACGCCGGCGGCTTCGCCGCCTCGCGCACCGTCGTCGCATGGCAAGCGCGTCGCGGCGAGCGCGACGCCCGCAGGCACGCCCCCCGGTGGGGGGGCGCAGGCCCGCGAAGAGTCTCATGCGGGCTCCGCTCCCAGAGTCTCCCCCAGCACGCGCTCGGGCCCGTCGAAATCACAGAGGAAGCACAAGTTCAGGGAGGCGACGGGGACGACTGAGGGGCCGGATAGGCTCAGGATCATCACTCCGGGGCTTGGTGTTGGTTCGCCTGTGGAGCATGTGGTGGTTGGCCCGCCCGAGGTGGAGGTGAGGGCTCCGAGGAACGTGAGGTCAGGCCCGAGTCCGAGCTTCAAGAGTCCGTACAGGCCGTTGTCGCGGGATGAGCGGAGCGAGTTTTTGAGGCTTGTCTCGGAGGGAAGGTCGGCGTCGTGGGCGGCGGGGGAGTTGGGTGTGCCGCGGAGGTTGTTTCAGGAGCTTCTGGATGAGGATGTCCAGTTCAGGGATGCGTACGACCGGGCGTATGCGGCGGCGGCGGACATTCTGGAGGACGAGGCGTGGAGCAGGTCGTTTCAGGGGAAGTCACGAGCCTCTGCGGACAGACTCCTCAGTGAGCAGTTGAGGGCTAGGCGGCCTGACCGGTACGCGGAGCGCCTTCAGGTGAGTGGCCCGCGGGGTGGGCCGATCCAGTCGGTGTCTGTGAGCGTTGATCATGCGGCGGTGCTGGATGTTCTGCACGAGGCTGGGCTTGTCGCCCCTGGGCGGCTGTCAGATGGAAGCTGACTGGGCGGACGCGCTGGGCGACGAGTCGGCGCAGGCGCTGGTGACGCCGAGGCGCAGCAAGTACGCGAGGCACAATCCGAGCCCGAAGCAGGCTGCTGCCTTGGTGGCTCACCGGTTTATGCCACCAGGGGAGCCGTCCGAGGTGTTCTACGGGGGGGCGGCGGGCGGCGGGAAGAGCGATTGGCTTCTCGATGGTGCGTTGGAGTGGACGGATTTGCAGGGGTACGCGGCGATCGTTTTCAGGAGGAGTTACACCGATCTTGCGCTGGCCGGGGCGATCATGAGCAGGAGCAAGGAGTGGTTGAAGGGCAGTGACGCGAGTTGGAACGAGACGCAGAAGACGTGGACTTTCCCCAGTGGTGCGTCACTTGCTTTTGCGTATCTGCGTGCGGAGGACGATAAGTACCGCTATCAGTCCGCGGAGTTTCAGTACGTCGGGTTCGACGAGTTGACGCAGTTCAGCGAGGGCCAATACACCTACCTTTTCTCTCGATTGCGGCGTCCTGCGATCAAGTGCAGCGAGTGTGAGAACAGTTGGCCGTGCACAATCCACCCGGACGCGACCTACGACAAGGCGACTGATCCGTGGAAGCTCGCGCTGCGGAAGGTGCCGCTCAGGATGTGCGCGGCCAGTAACCCCGGCGGGATCGGCCACGGCTGGGTGAAGAAGCGGTTCGACCTGCCGTCCGCGAGGAGGCTTCCTCAGGGCAGGGTGTTCATCCCGGCGAGGCTGTCGGACAACCCGCACGTCGATCAGAAGGCGTACGAGGCGAGTTTGAAGAAGCTTCATCCTGCTCTTGCCGCGCAGCTGCTCGATGGTGACTGGGAGGCGTTCGAGGGGCAGGCCTACCCCGAGTTGAGCGAGGACGTTCATGCCGTCGACCCGCTCGACCTGAGGCTGATCGAGCTTTGGGGCAGGCACGAGGGGATGGATCACGGGGTGACGAACCCGACGGCGTGGCTGCTGTTCCTCACCGACTACGACGGGAACGTGGTGGTGGCCGACGAGTACTACTCGCCGGGTACGGCCAGCCGTCACGCGGTGGAGATCCTGGAGCGGCGGCGCGAGTGGTGGGAGGCCCGTGACGAGGACGGGTACGCGGTGCGGCATGTGTGCTGGGGCGACCCCGGCAGCCTGAAGGAGAGCCTCGCGGTCGAGAGCCGGATCGGCGACCCGCTGACGCTGATGGACGAGTACCGGCGGTTGGGGCTCGCGTTGCAGCCGGGGAACAACAGGCGCAGGGCCGGGTATGTCCACCTACGAGAGTTGTTCGAGCCTTCGTGCGGCTGCTCGACGGAGCCGTTGCTTCCGGGCCAGCGGTGCGAGGCGTGCGGGGCGCAGGCACGCCGGTTCTTCCCTCGGTGGCATCCCAGGCACGGGGAGACGGGGGCGCCGAGGCTTTTCGTCGTGAAGAGCCGTTGCCCCAACCTGTGGCAGCAGCTGGTGGACGCGCCGATCGCGTCGGGCGACAACGACGTTGACCGCGGCGAGGCCGTCGACCGCAAGTGGGAGTCGGAGTACGGCCACTGTCTGGTCGCGGGGACGCTGGTCACCACCGCGTCGGGGCCGGTGCCGATCGAGCAGGCGAGCGTCGGCGACCGGGTCTTGACAAGGGACGGGTGGCGGCGGGTGGCCGCGGCGGGGCTGACGGGCCGCAGGCAGGTGTTCGCGATGACGCTGGCCGACGGGACGACGGTCGTCGGCACCGATTCGCACCCGGTTCTCGCGGACGGCGAGTGGGTGCCTCTAGGTCGGCTACGCTCCGGTACGGAATGCCTGCTGCTTCCGCGAAACGCAACGCTCACAAGCGGGCGCGGAGGGTGTGGTCGAGAGCGAACGGCCCGATCCCCGAGGACCACCACATCCACCATGTGGACGGCGACCCGTTCAACAACGTCCTGGGGAATCTCCAGCTGCGGGAGGCCAAGGAACATCTCGGCGAGCATTCACGAGGCTCGACGCCTGCTCAGACGGCTGCACGACGGCGTAATGTCCGGGCCGCGTCGGCTGCGTACGCCGAGTTCCGCCGCACCCCGGAGGGACAGGAGTTGGGCCGCGAGTTGGGACGCCGGATGTTCGCCGCGCTTCCCCTGGTCGAGCGTGCCTGCGACGAGTGCGGCACCGTCTACGAGACGAAGTTTCCCGGCCGGTCGCGGTTCTGCTGCAACGCCTGCAAGTCACGGTGGAGGCGCCGCGCTCGCGTTGACGACGAGACAGGAATCTGTGTGGTCTGCGGAGCCGAGTTCACCCGCAACCGGTACGAGGGTGTGCGGACGTGTTCTCGCTCGTGCGGCGGTCGTCTCGGTGCGGCCCGCCGGAACGGCTGATGTTTACAACCTGAGCGTCGCGGGACGCCCCGAGTTCTTCGCGAACGGGGTTCTCGTCCACAATAGCCACGCCGCGCTGCGCTACGGGCTGCTGTCCCCCGAGGCCAGGGCGAGGGAGCGGGAGGAGCAGCCGCCGGACGATCCGAGGCTGGCGGCGCGCTGGTATCGCTGGCAGCGCCGTCAGCAGGGCCAGCAGGCACGCGAGCGGGCCGGGGCGTCGGTGCTGTGGTGAATCACCCTTCGGCCCCGAAGTGCTCGGCGAGCAGCATCCGCAGGTTCGTCCCGGCGGCTTCGGCGACGAACGACGCGTGCAGCAGCAGCACCGACAGCAGCATCGACGACCGCTCCTCGAAGTCTTCCGGGACGAGCTTGCCGCCGCCCCCGGTGACGTGGTTCGGCTCGCCGTCGGGCACGGTCGCGCCGCCGATGATCACGATCACCGTGTCGGGCTCGCAGCCGAGCGCCTCGTAGATCGCGTCCAGGGCGGCGTCGGCGGCACGCTCGACGGTGTTTCCGGCTTCGGGGCGCACGACCGCGCGAGTTTCGCAGACAGGGAGGTCGGCATGCCCGCCGTCTCGCAGAAGCAGAGGGCGTACCTGAACTGGAAGTTCGGCCACGCCTGGGTTCGCAAGCATCACTTCGACAACAAGGGGCCGTTGCCCCAGTTCTCGCACGGCAAGCACGGGGCGCTGCACAAGCTGCTGGCGCCCTCCAAGCGAAGGAGGAGATGAGGTGGCCGAGACGGCGACGAAGAAGGACACGAAGAAGAACGACGAGCCGAGCGTGGAGGACAGGCTTGATCGGATCGAGGCGGCGCTCGGGCTCGGCCCGGTCGTCGCGGAGGAGCCCGCGACGGTGCCGCCCGGCCCGCCGCAGGTGCTGTACGCGCCGCCCTCCGACGAGGAGGTCGCGGCCGAGGAGGAGCGGCAGAAGGTCGCGACCGCTGCCGCCGAGAAGGCGGCGTGAGCCTGCACTCCAACGTGGCGCCGTGGAGGCGCATCGACCCGGCGGCGCGGCGCGATTGGCCTTGTCCGCGCTGCCGGGTCACCCTGAAGCCGCACTGGGCGAAGTGCCCATCCTGCGGCGAGCGCAGACCGAAGGAGGAGCCGTGACCGAACTGGAACGCTACGACGAGATCGAGGCGCGGCTGGGGCGGGTCGAGGCGATCGCGCTCGACGTGCAGGCCAGGGTGATCACGCTGGAGCGGGCCTGTGTGCACCAGCTGGAGACGAGGCACATGCTCGACCGGGTGTCGGTCCACACCGGCAGGCCGGTCGGCACCACCTCGGAGCGTTGGCACGACCCGGCGGTCGGCGGGTCGTGGGAGGGCGGTGGCAGCTGATGGACTTCTTCTTCGTCGCCGACCCGCTGATGTCGCCGACGGCGTGCGTGCTGTGCATGCGCCACCAGGACCCGGCCGGGTTCGTGGACGTGGGCCGCGACCTGCACCCGCACGGCCACCTGTACGTCTGCGCGACGTGCGCGGTGCAGATGGGCGCCCGCTTCGGGATGCTCGCCGCTGACGACGCGGCCACGCTCGCCGAGGCGCTCGCCGAGCGCACCGCCGAACTGATGGAGGCGAAGCGGCAGCTGGAGTCGGCGTCCGACCGTGTCCTCGTGTCGAGGCGCGGGCTCGAAGACATCGTCAGGGAGGCGGTGAAGACGTGAGGCACCCGCCGAGCTTCTACCCGCCGGGGTTCCCGGTGTACAAGGTCAAGCCGCCCCGCCGGGGCACGCCGATCCCGGTCGGCAAGACGGTCGCGAAGAAGCCGTACAACCCGCTGTACTCGCCGTGGACCGGTGTCCGCTCGCCGCAGGCGCCGCCGATCCAGAAGCTGCTCGCGCCGCGGACGAAGCCGGGACGACGGCAGGCGCCGGCACAGGCGAACAGCCCGAGAGCGACGTGGGTCGTGTGATCGGAATCGCCCTCGCCGGGATCGCCTTCGGGCTCGTGACGTTCCTCGTGTCCGCGAGGCTGATCGCCTACGAGCGCCGCGAGCACGCCCGCGAGGCGAAGCAGTGGGAGCGCGAGCGCGCCGCCCTGCTCGACCGCATGGCCCACCTTGCCGACAAGCCGTGGTCACCCCCACCCAGCAGAGCGCCCGAGCCGTCCACCACCCCGTCTCGGGCGCTCGACCCCGATGAGGAGTTGGCGGTCTGGTGAGCGTGATGGAGCAGCAGGTGTACCTTCCCGACGGGTCGCGGCAGTCGCCCGACAAGGTGCTGCGCGAGTGGAAGAAGCGGCGCGACGAGAGCCTGGAGGCGCGCGGCCCGTTCGAGCAGCAGTGGAAGCTGAACGAGGCGTTCGCCGCCGGGAACCAGTGGCTGCGGACCGACGAGACGGGCCGGTCGCGACGGTCCCTCGAGGACGTGCGCTCGACGCTCCGCTCGCAGGGACGCAGCGTCCTCGAAACGGACGTGCTGACCCAGTACCTGATGACGGCGATGGGCAAGCTCGCCGCCGACGACTTCCGGCCCGAACTGGTCACCGTCACCGAGGGCGAGGACCGCAAGCTCGCCGCGCTCGCGCTGAACGACATCTACGGGTGGGGGTGGGAGCAGGAGTGGAAGGGCGACGCCGCGTGCGAGGACATCCTGCTCACGATCGCCGTGTACGGCACCGAGGGCACACGCTGCCGGTACGACCGCTCCAAAGGCTTGTTTCTCGGCGAGATGCCGCACCCCACCGAGGACTACACCCACGGGGAGAACGGGAGCCAGCAGACGTTCCAGGCCGGTCGGCCGATCCTCGACCCCGGCGCCGCCCGCGCCTACGTCGCCGACCGGCAGCAGTACGGCGAGCCGTCGAACCTCCGCAGCGTCCGCGAAGGGCAGATCGCGTGGGAGCGGCTCACCCCGTGGAACATCCTTCCCCCTCCGGGAGTCGAGTACCCCGAGGACTTCCCGTACGACCTGATCGGCCGCGCCGTCCACGTTGACACGCTCAGGTCGGCGTACCCGGACAAGGCCGCGCTGATCCGCGAGGAGAAGATCGAGGCGACCGGCGTGCTCGGCTCGATCGCCCCGCTCGCGCCGGGAGCCACGGGCACCCAGCTGAAGAACCACGCGCTGCTGTACTCGGGCTACCTGCGGCCGACGCTGAACCACCCCCGCGGCCAGACGTGCATCTGGGCCGGTGACGTGATCCTCGGCCTCGACGAGAGCCTGCCGTACAACCAGCCGCCGTGGGGGCCGAGGGCCGGGATCACCTACTTCCGCTACTGGAGGGTGAAGCGGCGCTTCTGGGGCCGCGCGCTGATCGAGCCGGGCATCGGCCCGCAACGTGTCCGCAACAAGCGCATCTCGCAGTCCGACGAGGTCATCGACCGGGGGCTGCCGAAGACGTACATCACCGAGGGCGACGAGCCCCGCGAGATGACCGGGGCACCGCTCGAACTGGTGAAGCTGAAGGCCGGGGCGACGAAGCCGACGATCGACCAGGGGATCGGGCCGGGCGGCTGGATGCAGGAGTCGATCCAGCAGTGCGACGCCGACATCCAGCAGGCGCTCGGCCTGCACGACCAGTCGGTCGGCGCGACCGCCCCCGCCGGGACGCCGTACGCCGCGCTCGCGCTCCAGGCCGAGAACGACCAGACGAAGCTGGGGCCGATCGTCACCTCGTTCAAGCAGGGCGTCGCCGACCTCGTCCGCGACACCATCGAGGCGATGCACCAGTGGCCCCCCGGCAAGCAGCTGATGATCGAAGGCGACAAGGGCGCGCTACGGCTGCTCGTGTACCAGCGGGCGATGGTGCCCGACGCCTACATGGTGATGCCCGCCAAGGGCGGCGGGGTGCCGCGCTCGCAGGGCGCCGAGCTTCAGAAGATCACCGACCTGTGGCAGGCCGCGCTGTACGCCGGGGCGGTGCAGCAGAACCCGGCGGCGTGGCTCGACTGGTACAAGGCGTCGCTCGACGCCGGGCAGGCGCAGGAGCTACCGGCGATGGACGCGCAGTCCGACCAGCAGCACAAGGCCGCTTTGGAGAACGTGATCATGACCCGGCTGCTGAAGCTGCTGCCGGTGTCGCCGACCGACGACGCGCAGGTCCACGTCGGCGTCCACGACCAGCAGCAGGCACGGCTGGCGTTGATGGCCGAACTGGGCGACCTCGAAGCGCAATCCGCGTCCTCGATCATCGAGCAGCACAAGCAGCTGCACGTCCAGGCGATGCAGGCCGCGCAGGCCAACGCCCCGCAGCCGCCGCCGATCCCCGGCCCCGGCGGCGGACCGATGCCGCCCGCCCCGCAGGGCGGCGCCCAGCAAGGCGGCGGCGGGGTGCCCGCGCCGAGCGCACAGAACCTGCTGCCCTTCCTGCCCCGGCCGAGCCCGGTGCCGCAGGCGGGCGGCGGACAGTAACCCTCTAAGCAAGGAGGCGCCATGCGCCCAGACCCCTCGTACCTCTACGAGACGGTGGCCGACGCCGCGCCCGACGTGGGCGGCGGCGAGCCCGCGCCCGAGGCGACCGCGGAGGCCGCACCCGAGACAGCCGCGGCGCCCGACTACAACGCGATGCTCTCCTCCCCCGAGGGGCAGGAGGCGCTCCAGCGCAGCGTCTGGGAGACGCTGCAAGGGCTCGACTACGGGGAGGAGGAGCCGCCCGACCAGCAGCCCTACTACGACCCGTTCGGCGGGCTCGACCCGCTGTCGGACGAGTTCGGCCAGCAGCTGGGCCAGGGACTCGGCCAGATCCTCGGCCAGTTCCGCGAGCAGATGCTCGCCGAGATGCAAGGCATGCCGGCGCTCCAGGCTGCCGAGCAGCAGCAGTACAACGCGTGGGCAACCGACGCGTTCACCGGGATCGAGCAGCAACTGGGCGCCCCCGTCGCCGACAACATCCGCGAGTTGGCGATCACGCTCGCCGCCGGACAGCGCCCCCCCGAAGACCACCCCGACGCCCGCTTCTGGGACCCCGGCCGCGGGCTCCACTCCGCGACGCAGAGCCTCACCCAGCTGATCGCCGAAGAGCGCGCCGCCGCCGTCCGCGAGTACCAGCAAGGGCTCGCCGGGAACGGCACCACCGAGCCGCCCGCCTCAGGCACCGCCGCGATCCACTCAGAGCCGGTGCCCTCCAACATGCGCGAGGCGCGGTTGGCGTGGGAACGCCGCCAGGGCTTGCACGACTGAACCCCCTTCCCCGCGTAGCGCGGGGACGCACCACCCCTCACAACGAAGGAGAAAGCGATGGCTTCAACGCTTGCTCCCGAGTACACCGGTTCCTACACCGACTTGATGATCGAGTTGCTGCTCACGCTGCAACGCGCCTACAGGTCGGGCGGCGTACTCGCGGACCAGTACCAGCGCGGGAACCTCGAAGACCACCAGTACGAGGAGAACACCGCCCGCATCACGATCATCCGCAACGTCAAGCAGGGCACCGGGATCGCGACAGAGCTTGGAGTCCTGCCGGTCGGCCGCAAGATCCGCACGATGAAGGCGAACGTAGGGATCGCCTCCATCGAGCACACGGTCAGCCTCTCCAAGCGGCTGCCGAAGATCAGCGGCAACCCGAAGACCTCGTTCGCGCAGGCGGCGGAACTGGAGATGAGCCTCGCCCAGGAGGCGATGGTCAAGACCCGCAACGAGCTTCTGTGCGGGGACGGCACCGGGCTCCTCGCCACCGTCACCACCGCCTCGACCGCGGGCACCACCGGGATCGCCGGGGTCGCTGGGGCGAACACCGACCTGCTGTACCTCGGCAGGGTCGGCGACATCCTCAACCGCACCACCCGCGCCGTCGTGCAGGCCGGGGTGATGATCGTGGACAAGGTCGAGACGCCGGGCTCGGAGACGATCACCGTCGCCCGCGCCGACGACGACACGCAGACCGTCCCGGTCATCGGCACCACCGACGGGTTCTACATCGAGAACGCCGCCGCCAGCGCGGTGGCCCCGAACGCCCCGGACATCCTCCAGGGCTACAACGCGGCGATCGCCCAGACCGGCACCTTCCAGGGGCTCGACCGGTCGATCTACAAGGACTGGAAGGCCACCGACGGCCGCGCGGGCGACGCCACCGCGAAGGACCTCGGCGTCGCCGTCATGGACGGCTGCGTCCGCAGGCGCGGCTCCCACCTCACCCCCGGCCAGACGTTCAAGAACCTCTGGATGTGCGACCCGGCCGTGCTCGACACGTTCAGCCAGGGGCTCAGCAACTACTACCGGTGGGAGGGCGACAAGGGCACCCTCGACACCGGGTTCGACTACATCACCTACAAGGGCCAGCGGATGTTCGCCGACTACGACGCGGCCCGCAACCAGATCGTCGGCATCCCGCTCGACGACGTGACGATCCTTGAGATCGGGAACGGCCCGCAGTTCGACGACCAGGACGGCTCGATCTGGAAGCGGTTCGCCCGCTCCCAGCCGGTCGAGGCGTGGCTGATCGCCGAGGAGCAGGCCGCGTACACCCGCGTCGATCGGTTCGTTTACGCCAAGAACTTGAACCGCGCCAGTTAGGAACGCAGGGCTGCCCAAGCGGGAATTTCGCCGCCTAGGGCTATCGCTCGATCCCGCGCTTGCTTGCGGTGCTGGGCTTCACGGCTTTGTCTTCGACTGCATTGACGACAGAAGCGGTACCCAGTCGCCTTGTAGCCGGTGTTCTCAAGGGTGAAGAGATGCCCCTGCCGACAGCGAGTGCGGCGTCGAGCGCCACGCCCGAGGTTCTCAACCTGACTGACAGGCTCCAGATGATCGGGATTCACACAGCCCCGGTTGTTGCACAGATGGTCGATCTGCAAGTCCTCGGGGATCGGCCCGACGAAGACAGTGAACGACACACGATGAGCAAGCTCGGTGCGGCCCGGAGTGTTGATAGCCCCGTAGCCGTCAGAACGACTCGCCGCTGTCCAGTCCCAGCAGCCGGTTTCAGGGTTGACCGTGAACTTGGTGACGAACCGCTTGAGTACGTCGCCTGTCACGTCCACGTCTGAACTCTACGACATGTACCACCGCGCCGCGTAGTCCCTTCGCGGCGCCTCCCAGGGCGGGGGTCGTGAGCGCCCGATCCGTCCGGCCCCCGCCCCCGCACAGCAGGCAGGGAAGTCCCTAGCCGGGTTTCATACGTCCGGCCCTCGCGGAGCGTTACCGCGGCCTGCTCTTCATGGACACGATCCTCACCTCGTCCGGGCTCGCCGTCTGCTACCAGGGTGCGAGCTACAAGACCGTCGCCGCCGCGCTGCGGCGGCTCGACCCCGTGCTGCTCCTCGACCAGCAGCTGGACGAGTGGGGCAGGCCGGTGTGGTGCGTGAAGATCCGCCACGGCGCCGACCCGCGCGAGTGGCGCCCGATCGTGTGGTGGACAGACCCGGACGACACGCCGCGCGAACTCTCGCTCGGGCTGGTGGATCAGGTGCGCGCCCAGGAACTGACCCGCCGCGAGCAGATCGTCAGCGGCACGTCGCTCGCGGACTCGACGCGCCGGGTGCGCGAGCGGCTCGCTGACGAGGCCCGGCAGGAGCGCGAAGACCTGATCCGCGAACACGAGAAACGGCTGAGCCCCGGCCACGGCAAGCCGGTCACGTTCTCAACCTCGCTGAAGACGAAGGGCCGCTGATGCCCGCGATCACCGTCATCCGGCGTTTCCAGCGGCTGCTCGACGTGAACATGTCCGGCGTCGCGGACGGCGACGCGGTGATGTACGACGCCGCGTCCGGCACGTTCGTCCCCGGCGCGGGCGGCGTCGGCCCACCCGGCCCGCAGGGTCCGGCAGGGCCGACCGGCCCGCAAGGGCCGACGGGTTCGCAGGGTCCGGCTGGCGCGACCGGCGCTCAGGGGCCGCAGGGCAACCCCGGCTCGACCGGCCCCGCTGGCCCCGGTGTCCCCACGGGCGGCTTGACCGGCCAAGTCCTGACCAAAGTCTCCGGGACCGACTACGCGACGAACTGGCAGACCCCGGCAACGGGCGGCGGCGCCACGCTGCCGAACGGCACCGTCACGAACGCGCCGCTCGTGTGGAACGGGTCGGCGTGGGTGCAGGAAACAGCAGGGCTCAGGCTGACAGGACAGATCAACTGGGCGGGCGACACCAGCCTCTCCCGTCTCGCGTCGGGGGTCGTGCTGGTCGGTTCCGGCCTGTACGCGGCGGCGAACGTCCAGGCTCAGCAGGGCGGGGCGGCAGGGCAGATGGAGATGGGCAGCATCTCCGGCGACCCCGGCATCATGTTCGGCCCGTCGGGCGACACGAAGCTGACGCGCCCCAGCGCCGACACGCTGGCGCTCGGTTCCGGCGACAAGATCACCGGCAACGGCACCGTGCCCGCCGGGGGCGCGTCGGGGCAGGTGCTGTCGAAGACGGCTGGCACCGACTACGCGGTCGGGTGGGCCACACCGTCGGCGGGCAGCGGGCAGACCAGCGAGATGGACTACGCGCAGATCACCGCCGACGTGACGACCGTCGCGCTTACGGAGGCCACGTCCGATCTTGTGGTCAGCGGCAACGCCAAGACGTACGACGGCACCACCAGGGTCCGCGTCGAGTTCTTCTACCCGCAGGAGACGATGCCCCAGCAGGTCAATCCGTTCTGCGTGTTCTATCGGGATACGACTCCCATCGGCCAGTTTCGGATGGCTTTGGCAGGCACGGGCACCGGGGCACAGGGCAGTACTGCGAGCGTTTTCGACACGCCTTCGGCAGGTTCGCACACCTACTCGGTGCGGATGTTTAGCGGTAACGCGGCGGGGTTCACGATCAAGGCGGGGCCGGGTGGTTCGGGCAACCTGCTTCCTGCGTTCCTCCGCGTCACCCGCGACCCGAACATCGGCCCGCAGGGGCCGCAGGGTCCCGCAGGCCCGCAGGGCAGCCCTGCCGCCGGGGCCATCGACGTGCAGACGTTCACCGCGAACGGGACGTGGACGAAGCCCGCGACGGCGACGATGGTGCGGGTGATCGCCATCGGCCAGGGCGGCGGTGCGGGCGGCGGTGCGAACGCGGCGGCGGCGGCCACAGGGCGATCTGGCGGCGCGGGTGGCGGCGGGGCCGCGCGCGTCGATCAGCAGATGCGGGCAGCCGACCTGCCCGCCACCGTCCCGGTCACCGTCGGTTCGGCGGCGAACGGCGGCGCTGGGGCTGCATCGGGGGCGACCGGTGCGCCTGGGACGCCCGGTAGCGCCGGGGCCGACTCGTCGTTTGGCCCCTACGTCGTTGCGGGTGGAGGCGGCGGCGGCTACTGCGGACAGTCCGCGAACAACGCCTACGGCGGCGGCGGCGGCGGCGGTTTCGGCACGGGGGGCACGGCCACCAGTGCCGGTCAGGGTCTAGGCGGCGGCGTGTTGCAGGCCGCTTCTCCCTCCACGAAAGCGACGGGTTTGTCCGGCGCTTGTGGCGGGCCAGCGTCAGTGACCGTGACTCCAGCAGAGTGGGGCGGTGGCGGCGGCGCAGGCATGAACTACACCACGGGCGCTGCGGCAGGTGGGGGCAGCGCCGCGTTCGGCGCTGGCGGGGGAGGCGCTGGCTCAGGCGGAACGAACGCTGCCCCCCAGCTAGGTTCGGACGGCGGCAAGTCGGGGTCGCTCGTCAACGGCGGCGGTGGTGCCGTCGGGACGACAGGCGCAACACCCACCGCGGGCGGCACAGGCCCATCGGCAACCGGGACGGAGTTTTCCGGCTCAGGCGGCGGCGGCGGCGGCGGCTCGACCACGTTGGGCACGGTCGGTGGGGCGGGTGGCAACGGCGGCTTCCCCGGCGGCGGCGGAGGCGGAGGCGGCGGCTCCGCGCAGGGCGGCGGCGGCAAAGGCGGCAACGGTGGCGGCGGCTACGTGGTGGTGTTCTCGTGGTGAGGAGGGACGGATGAAGACGCAGACGACCATCGCGCTCGACCAGGGCGTGAGCTACCCGTACACACCGGAGCAGGCCGCGGATCAGGTCATCGCGGCGCTCGGGGGCAACGCCGCGACCGACACCGCGCTCGTCGTCTTCGAGCGTCGCCCCGAGAGCAACGTCTCGGGCAACCTCCTGATCTCCTGTCAGATCACGCTGCTCAGCGGCGACCGGCTGCTGTACGACGCGAACGGATGCGCCACCCAGTTGCTCGCCGCGCTCGCGGGCGACCCGACCAAGGACTTCTGCCAGACGATGCTGCACATGCAGGACAACAACGGCGCGGCCGGGACGCCGCCGGGGACGACCGCGTGAACGTCCAGCCGGGAGTCCGCTACGAGGCGGTCATCGAGACAGGCCAGACCGGCCTGCTCGGCACGATCGGCGTCACGGTCAACGACAACCAAGGCGCGACCACGACCGCGTACACGGGCGCCGCCCAGGAGCTCGCCCCCGGCGTCTACTCGGCCCCCAGCCTCACCGCGCCCACCGTCCCCGGCCAGTACACGCTGATCTGGACGCTCGGCGCGGGCGGCACCGTCCTCGGCACCGAAGACCTCGTCGTCGGCGTCGAAGCTGTCGCCCCGATCGGAGCGCCGTCGCCGATCGGCCCCGGCATGTCGGGCTCCGCGTTGATCACCGAGTTCCTCGCCGACAAGCGGTTCGGCACCAGCCGCACCCGGATCCTCGGGTTCCTCAACTACCGCTACGGCGAACTGCTCGGGCTCGAAGAGTGGGCGTTCCTCCAGGGCAAGACGGGCATCGCGCTCGACAGCGCCGCCGTCGCCGCCCCCGCCGACTGCGGACTCCCCTGGCGGCTCTACCTCAACGACGACGGCGACCCGCTCGACTTCCTCAACCTCGCAGACTTCCAAGACCAGTTCGTCGGCGACACCATGTCTGGGCGTCCGGCCGCGTGGACGGTGTTCGCGGGGACGCTGCTCATCGGCCCGGCGCCCGACGCCTCGTACCCGGCGACGCTGCTCTACCAGATCCAGCCGCCGCCGCTCGCCGACGACGCCGTGCCGCCCGTCACGCCGCCCGAGACACACCTCGCCCTGGTTGCCGGCGCCCAGGCGTTCGCGCTCGAACTGGAGAACGACCCGACCGGCGGTCCCTTGGAGGCGCGCTACCAGCGGACGATCGACGGGATGCGCCGCCGCTACCTCGTCGCCGGACGCGGCATGAGCGACCAGCTGCCCCGCGACGCACTCGCCTACCGATGAGCGCCGCAGCCCCGTTCCGCGAGCTACAGACCAGCGCCTACCGCGGCTTCGTCGGCGGGCTCAACCTGCGCGACGCGATCGACGAGCTAGCCCCGTCCGAGTCGCCCGACCTCTACAACGTCGTGCTGGACGAGCGCGGCGGCTTCGGGTCCAGGCTCGGCTACGTCAAGCAGAACCCGAGCCCGTACCACGCCTCGAACAAGGTCGTCGCGATCTTCGCGTGGCCCGCGACCCCCGGCCACCTCGTCACCCAGGTCGGCCCCAGCCTGTACCTCGACAACTCGACCACCGCGTTCAAGACGTTCACCACGAGCGCACGCTGCGGCTTCGCGGAGTTCGCGGGCAAGCTGTACATCATCCATCCCGCCGACGGGCTGTTCGCCTCGGACGGGACCTCGGGCGGCACCACGGCCGTCGCGAGCGGCCCCAAGGGATCGACGCTCGCCGTGTGGCAGAACCGGCTGTGGGCGTCCGGCAACAGCGCCCGCGTCTACTTCTCCTCGATCGGCACCGGGGCAGGCTGGACACCCGCGTCCACCACCACCGCGGGCGGCTCGCTGGCGCTCCCCGCCGCCACAGTCACCGTCGCCTCCACCGCCGGGTTCGACCCGACCGGGGCAATCACCATCGGCACCGGGGCCACCGCCGACACCGTCCAGTACACCGGGGTCACTGCCACCACCTTCACAGGCTGCACCGGGGGCTCCCACACATGGCCGAACGGCACCCCCGTCACGCAGGGAAACAACTACAACGACCTGATCGAGAAAGACGAGGAGCCCGTCCTCTGCCTGCGCGGCTCCTCCGGGCAGGACATCATCGGGCAGCCGGGGCTGATCGCGTTCAAGCTGCGCTCCACCTACCGCATCAACGATTCCGACACGGGCGCCTACACCACGCTCGACCCGATGATCGGCGCCGCGTCGAA
>Ga0066903_100000053_pt1 | contig 46498 bp, 37 predicted proteins | sample PanSoiMetaGPlot1_FD_67491 | JGI IMG/M metagenome (GOLD analysis project Ga0066903, IMG submission 67491) | Tropical forest soil microbial communities from Panama analyzed to predict greenhouse gas emissions - Panama Soil - Plot 1 (version 2) | ecosystem: Environmental > Terrestrial > Soil >... | reverse complement strand
GCGGTATTAGCAATCCTTTCGGACTGTTGTCCCCCGCCGGAAGGTAGATTACCCACGTGTTACGCACCCGTCTGCCACTTTACTAGTAGACCGAAGCCTACATTCTCGTTCGACTTGCATGTGTTAGGCCCGCCGCTAACGTTCGCTCTGAGCCAGGATCAAACTCTCCAGTTAAATTTTCGACTGAAGCTTTCGCTTCAGCCGGTTCAACTTTTGAGATTACTAGCTCGGAGAATCACGATTGTCGGGGTATTCGGAGAACTTCACCCGAAAGTGAAGCGCTCTTCTTACCTTTCGAACTTGGTTTGCTATTCAGCTTTCAGAGACCGACGCGAAAAATCCCTGTCGCGAAGCGGTTTCGACACGCCGCGCTCCAGGGAGGGCAGAGTCTATTCAGAGTCGCTTCCGAGTCAATAGAATATTTCAAGAAAAACAACGTTTTCGGAAGCGATTCCGGCGGAACCTGAGCCGCTGTGGACGGCGTCCCGCAAACGCCCAGTATGCCTGCGAAATTTGTCACATGCCACCGTCAGGATTGGCCTGATTTAGCCTGAGGCGTTAACCTGTTCCGCCTTGTCGGCGTGTCCGAAATGCGCGGAGTCACTGGCGGCCGGGCTCCGTTTCTGCGGCCGCTGCGGCCGTCTGCTCGAGGGTCTGGACCCCGCCGAGCTCGCCGCGCCCGAAGATCCGTGGCTCGGCCGCGTCGTCGACGGGCGCTATCGCGTGCAGGCGCGCCTCGGCGTCGGCGGGATGGGCATCGTTTATCGCGTCGAGCACCTGCACCTCGGCAAGACCGCCGCGATGAAGGTGCTGTCGCCCGACACGGCCGCGAAACCGGAGATGGTGCGCCGCTTTCGTCTCGAAGCGCAGTCGGTCAGCAAGCTCAATCACCCGAACATCGTCCAGACGTTCGACTTCGGGCAAGCGGACGGCGCGCTCTATCTCGTCATGGAATACATCAAGGGCGAGGATCTCTCCACGCTGCTCCGCCGCGACGGCGCGTGGACCTTCGCGCGCGCGGCGCGCTTCTTCATCCAGGTCTGCTCGGGGCTGACCGAGGCGCACGAGGCGGGGATCGTTCACCGCGATCTCAAGCCCGAGAACTTGATGGTCGTGAACCGGCGCGACGACGCCGAGCACGCGAAGGTGCTGGACTTCGGCCTCGCCAAGCTGCGCGAGCGCGGCCCGGGCGAACGCGCGATCAGCACGGGCGGGCAGGTGATCGGGACGCCGTACTACATGGCGCCCGAGCAGGTGCGCGGCGAAGATCTCGACGCGCGCGCCGACATCTACAGCCTCGGCGCGACGCTGTACCGCGTGCTGACCGGCGTGCCGCCGTTCGACGCGCCGTCGCCGATCAGCGTGCTGTCGAAGCACCTGACCGACGACGTCGTGCCGCCGCGCAGCCGCGCGCCCGGCCAATCGCTGCCGATCGAAGCCGACCGGATCGTGCTCCGCGCGATGGCGAAGTCCGTCGACGATCGCTACGCGTCAGCGGCGGAGGTGCAGCGCGATCTCGAGCGCGCGCTCGCGGCGCCGGTCGCCGAACCGAAGTCGGTGCCGACGGTGCCGATCCGGAGGCCGGCGGTGGTCGCACGCGCGGCCGGCGAAGCGCCGACGCTGCCGCTCGGCAGCCAGGCCGCGCGCGCCACCGCGACCGCGGCCGCAGCCGTCGCGGCAACCATGCCGGCCGCGGCTGTGGTGTCGAGCTCCGACGCGGCGTCGATCTCGTCGGAGGACGACGGGCTGGATCGTCTGCGGCGCTCCGACGTCGACGACTACGAATGGTCGTTGCGCCGGCAGCGGCTGGTGCGGCGGCTCGTGTTCCCGCTGATCGGCCTGGTCGTCGCGGGCGCGGCGGCGTTCGTGCTGGTGAAACGGCCGTGGGAACGCAGCGACGGTCTCGAGCACGAGCCGAACAACACGCCCGGTTACGCGAACCTGCTCACGCAGGGGTCCGTGCGCGGCACGATCGGCGCGCCGATCAACGATCGCGAGAGCGACGTCGACTACTTTCGCGTCCCGGCCGGCAAGGGGCCGCGCGTCCTGCACGCGCGCCTCGAAGGCATCCCCGGTGTCGACCTGGTGCTGGAGCTGTTCGACGCGCAGGGGCGGCGCATCGCGAAGAGCGACGCGCGCGGGCGTGGCCTGGGCGAGTGGCTGCAGCCGACGTCGATCGGCCCGACGGAAGCGTACCTGGCCGTGCGCGAGGTCTGGATCGATGGGACGCCGCCCACGGCGAACGCGCTGGATCCGTACACGCTGACCGCGCGCTGGGGGCCGCCGCAGCCCGAATGGGAGCTGGAACCCAACGACTTCCCGGCGTCGGCGACGCCGCTGCCGGCCAGCGGGCGCGTGCGCGGCTACCTGGGCAGCGCCGAGGATCGCGACTGGTTCTCGATGACGCCGACGAAGACCGGTCTCATCATGGGTACCGTCGACGCGCCAGACGGCGTCGACATCATCGTGTTTCGCGACGAGGACGGAAAGAAGGTCGTCAACAAGCGCGGCGCCGGCGGCGACGAGCAGTTCGCGCTGGACGGCGAAGCGGGCAAGCCGCTGTACGTCGGCATCGCGCGCAAGCTCGACGGCAAGAAGGATCCCAAGGAACAGGCGCTGCAGGGCCTCGAGGATCCGTACGAGCTCACCGTCAACGTCACTGACAAGTAGACGACCGCGATGCGGAAGAAGATGGCCGCGAGGGATTGGATCGCGACGACGCGATTGCTTGCGGTCGACAAGCGAGGCCGCAAGCGACGCGTGGCCGTGAGGATCGGCGAGCCCTATCGGGTCACGAAACGGGATTGGGCCTGCCCGGTCGATAGCGGCATCCTCGGGCGTGTCGCGGACGCACGTGGGGGCGATTCGTTTCAGGCGATCTGTCTGGCGATATCGCTGACACGTGCGCTGGTCGAGGATTTCCTGGAGAAAGGCGGCCGCTTTCTCGATCCCGATGACGGGACGGTATGGCCGCGGAATCAGATCGGGGCGATCTTCGGATGGAAGCAGATAACGCTCATGCGTCTCCGCAAGAAAGCGTGACGTTTCTAGCGCCGGCACAGGTACCAGGCTCAGCGGCCCCTCTCCCTAACCCTCTCCCCGCTTCGCGGGGCGAGGGGATCGGATTCGGCAGGCGAGGGGATTGGATTCTTGACGGCTATTCGCCGGTGAAGAAGAGGAAGGCGCCGAGGCCGCCGAGGAGCGCGGCGCCGGCGTAGCCGCCGATGGCGAAGTTGCGAGCCTGCTGGATGTCGTCGTAGCGCGATGAACAGTCGCCGCCGGGTGGACCAGCGATGGTGCCGCCGGCGTAGGTGCAGCCCGCGCCGTTGAAGTCGGATGCGCGCCCGTTGCGGATCAGGTGGAAGGCGATCCCGGCCGCCAGCGACGCCACGCCGCCAGCCGCCAGCGCCGCGCCGGCCTTGCGGCGGCCGCTCCAGCCGCGATCCGCAGACGGCGCGGCGGCGCCTCCGCCCGCGACGACCGTGTTGGGCGGCGGCGGCGTATCGACGTGCACCGGCGGCGGTGGGCGCGACGCGGATGCCTCGGTCGACGACGGAATCGGGATCAGCACCACCGGCTCGCGCGCGAGGCCGCCCGCGGGGACGATCACCGTGCGCAGCATCGGCAGGTGATCGGGCGCGCGCACCTCGAGCGCGACGCTGCCGGCCGGCACGCGCAGCGCGGCGCCGAGCGGCAGGGTGCCGGCGCGCGCGCCGTTCACCAGCACCTCGGCGCCGGCGGCGCCGCCCGAAAGCTCGAGCGAGCCGATGTGCGTTTGAATGTCGGCCAGCGCCTGGCGGAGAAGGCGCAGGTTGCGCGCGACCCACGGCTCCTGATCGCGGCGCATCGCTTCGCCGAGGTGGGCCTCCGCGTCCGTCCAGTGTCCAAGCGCCTGCTCGGCCAGCGCGACCTGCGCCAGCGCGCGCCCGCTGTGCGACAGCTCGTGGGCGCGACGGAACTCGCGCAGGGCGGCCTCGTCGTCGCCCTTCTCGCGCAGCTCGAGGCCGCGCTTGATCATCGCCTCCTCGTCGGCCGGCGCTCCCTGCGCGCGGGCGCGCGGCGCGGTGATCGATAGCGTGAACGCCACGACGAAAGCGATCAGGGTCCGCGCGCCGGTCCTCATCTACTTGATGATGAGGGCGTTGTTCGCCCCGCGTTTGGGTGATTCGACGGCGGGGCGCGCCACCGCGGGCTCGGCCGCTGGCGTCGCGGCGTGAACGCCCTTCTTGCGGTGGACGTGCCGTACGGGTGTCGCGGCCGCGGGCGCGGCCGGGGCCGGCGCGGCGGGGATCGGGGCGGCGACCGACGGCGGCGTCGAGGGCTTTTCAGTCGCGGGCGGCGCCGGCGGCGCGGGCGGCGCGCTGACGGGCGGCGCGGGCACGGTGGCTGCGGGCACGGCCGTTTGCGGCGCCGGCGCGACCGGCGCCGAGGAGCGGCCGATGATTCCAAAGCCGACGGCCGCGCCCGCCGCCGCACCGGCCAGGGCCATCATCGCCGCCAGGCGTCCGCGGCGCGCGCGCGTGACGGCGCTGGCCGCGGCGCTCAGCTCGGCGGCCGCTTCCCGGAAGGTGGTGGTCGCCGCGCTCTCGACCGGCCGCGCCGCGCTCGGCTGCCCCGGCCGGGTCGCCTTGCCGTCGTCGCCCGCGCGCGCGTCGCGAAGGAAGGCGTCGCTGTATCGGATGCGCGCCTTCTCCCCGGCGTGCGGAAGCAACGCCCGGCCGACGTCCAGCAGCGTCGGATAGCGCGCGTCCGGTTCCAGGGCCAGCATGCGCAGCAAGATCTGCTCGATCGCGATCGGCAGCTCGGGCCGCACCTGGCGCGGCGCCTTGAAGGTCCCGTTGGCGACGTTGTGCAACACCTCCAGCTGGTGCTGGCCCTCGTGCGCGCGCTGCCCGGTCAGCACCTCGTACAGGATCAGCCCCAGCGAATACTGATCGCTGCGCCCGTCGACCTTCTTCGCGTTGCGCGCCTGCTCGGGCGACATGTACGCCGCGGTTCCCAGCAACGTCAGCGTCCCGGTCACCACGTTGCCGCCCTGCGCGTCGCCGAGCAGCTTCGAGACGCCGAAGTCCAGCACCTTGGGAAAGCGCTCGCCCCACGGCGTCTGCGTGAGGAAGATGTTCGCCGGCTTCAGGTCGCGGTGCACGACCCCTTGCGCGTGACCGGCAGCGACCGCCGACAGCACGGGCAACAAGATGTCGAGCGCATCGGCGACTTCCAGCCGTCCTCGGGACGCGAAGAGCAGCTCCGCCAGCGTCTGGCCCTCGAGGTACTCCATCACCAGGAACGGCACGCCGTCCTGTTCGCCGACGTCGACCACGTCGACGATGTGCGGGTGGTCGACGCGCGCCGTGGCCTCGCCCTCGCGCAGGAAGCGGGCGCGGACCGACGGCGCCTCGGCGACCGATGGCAGCAGCGTCTTGATCGCGAAGCGTTTCTTCAGCCCGGGATGGATCGCCTCGTAGACGACGCCCATCCCGCCTTCGCCCAGCACGCGCACGATCTGGTATCGCCCGAACATCTGCCCGGCAGCGAGACGACCGTCGGTGCTCAAGCTTGCACCTGCTGCATCATCCCGGATCCGCGCAGCAACGGAAGCCGATGTCGCATTGATCGTCGACGTAATCGCGCGGCTCGTCGTAGGCCGTGCCGCACGCATCGTTCAAGTCGTGGTACGAGCCGCCCGTGAACCAGCAGTGATCGGTTCGGCTCGGCGGGCCGCCGGCCACCGAGTAGCAGGCGTTTTGCCATTCGTGGACGTTGCCGACCATGTCGAAGATCCCGGGGAAGCCGCCTTCGCAGCCGGGCATCGTCCCGACCGGCAATTTCGACGGGGGCATCAGGTGCTCGCCGCCGTTGCACGCCTGGCCGTTGAACGGCGCGTTGTACGGGTAGGTCTGCGAGCCGCCATGCGTGCAGGCCGAGGCCCACTCGCTGACGTCGGCCCGCGCCAGGTCCGACTTGGTGCCGGTGCTGATCGGTCCACCATCGGCCGCGCCGCCGCACAGGCGCTTGCCTGCCCACTTGCAGAAGGCGGTCGCATCGCACCAGTCGATGCCGTTCACGGGAAATGTCGCGTGTCCGCTTGGATCGAACGGGCACATCGGGTCCGGCGCGTACACGACGTTCCAGTCCGAACATTCCGGTCCCTGCCCGCTGGTATCGAGGTCCTTGTCCAGCAGGAACAGCTGGTACTGCGCCTCCGTCACCTCCGTCGTGTCGATGCAGATCATCCGCGTCGGCGTCCGCGCGAGCACCATGGTCGGCCCGCGCGTGAACCGGCCGCATCCGCCGCCGGAGCCGCTCGCGCCGGCTGAGCCGCTGCTGCCCGCCGAGGCGCCGCCGACGCCGGTGGCCCCGCCGTTGCCGCCGCTCGCGCCAGCGGAGCCGCCGCTGCCCGCCGAGGCGCCGCCGACACCGGTGGCCCCGCCGTCGCCAACCGTGCCCCCTTTTCCGCCCGTCGCCCCGCCGGTTCCGGCGGAGGCGCCGCCGACACCGGTGGCCCCGCCGTTGCCGACGCCGGTCGCGCCGCCGTTGCTGCCGCTCGCGCCTCCCGAGCCGCTCGCGCCGGAGGAGCCGCCGATGCCCGTGGCGGAGCCGCCGGTGCCCGCCGCGGAGCCGCCGGTGCCCGCCGAAGCGCCGCCAGCGCCCGTCGTGCCCGCTTGCCCGCCTGCGACGCCCCCGGCGCCGCCGTCCCTGGGAGCGTTCAGGGGCGTGCACGCGCAGAAAGCGATCACGGCGACACCGGCCAAGCAGCGCGGCCACCGGGAGCCTTCGGTCGGCGTCATCCTGGAATCTTCAGACACCGCCGCGATTATATCGGCCCGCCCCCACGCACGGAACACGCGGAAGGGTTCTTCACGAATCCGCGGGCGCAATTTTATGCCTGAGCCACAGGCAAGAAACCGCGAGCGCGCGCCTACCGCGGGCGGAGCAGCCGGGCCGCTTCCTTGGCGTGATACGTCAGGATGATGTCCGCGCCCGCGCGCCGGATCGACAGCAAGGTCTCCATCATGACCCGGTCGTGGTCGATCCAGCCCTTCTCGGCGGCGGCCTTCAGCATCGCGTACTCGCCCGACACGTTGTACGCCGCGATCGGCACGTCGAATTCGCTGCGCGCCTCGGCGATGACGTCCAGATAGGCCAGCGCCGGCTTGACCATCACGATGTCCGCGCCCTCCTCGACGTCCAGCGCCAGCTCGCGCATCGCCTCGCGCACGTTGGCCGGATCCATCTGGTAGCCGGCCCGGTCGCCGAACGCCGGCGTCGAGTCGACGGCGGTCCGGAACGGACCGTAATAGCCCGACGCGAACTTGGCCGAGTAAGCGAGCAGGCCGACCTGCTCGAAGTTCTCCTCGTCCAGCGAATCGCGCAGGAAGCCGACGAAGCCGTCCATCATCCCCGACGGCGCCACCAGGTCCGCGCCCGCGCGCGCATACGACAGCGCCGCGCGGCCGAGGTTCTCCAGCGTCGCGTCGTTGTCGATCTCGCCGTTGGCGACGACGCCGCAGTGGCCGTGCGTCGTGTACTCGCAGAAGCAGGCGTCGACCGCCAGCACCAGCTCCGGCACCGCCTTCTTGATGGCGCGCAGCGCGCGCTGGACGACGCCCTCGTTGTGCCAGGCCTCGCTGCCGACGTCGTCCTTCTTCTCGGGCAGGCCGAACAGGATCACCGACGGGATGCCCAGCTTCGCGACCTCTTCGGCCTCGCGCACCACCTCGTCGGCCGAGAAGTGAAACTGCCCCGGCAGCGACGGCACCTCGCGCCGCACGCCCTTCCCCGGACAGACGAACAGCGGGTAGATGAAGTTGTCGGGGGCCAGCGTCGTCTCGCGCACCATGCGCCGCAGCGCGGGCGTACGGCGGAGGCGGCGGGGGCGGGTCTCGGGGAATGACATCGTCGCTGAGGTTACCCTAACCTTGTTCCTGTCGCCCCCCGACCCAGATTCGGCATCGGAGGGCGCGGCATGCGAAAGCTCCGTGGGTTGGCCTGGGCGGCAATGCTGGTGGTGGCGCCCGTCGCGGTCGCGGTCGGTCCGGTGGACGCCGCGACCGTGGTCGGCGGCGAGCAGGGGAAGCCGGTCGCGACGGTGACTTCGGGCCCGAGCGTGATTCGCTTGAGCCGGCTCCATCACGCGGCCGAGCGCGAGGTACAGCTGGGGCGGTTGGCCCAGCTCTCCGCGCATCGGCCGGAGACGCGCGCCTACGGGGCGCGACTGGTGACTGATTTTCAGGCGCTCGCCGGACGGGTGAACGCGATGGCCGCGCAGCTGGGCATCGACCCGGTGATGCTCGGGCCGACGTACGCCGGTGAGAACACGGCCGCGCTGGCGCGCGAGGCGGCAGACCTCACCCGGCTGGGCGCCGCGCGCGGTGACGAGCTAGACCGTCAGTTCTGGGTCGTCGTCGCGCAGGATCAGCTCGCCGCGGCGGACATGCTTCTGCCGGTCGCCGGCGCCGACCCACAGCTCGAGCCGCTCGTCGCGGACATGGCCCGCCAGCTCGATACATCGAGCCGCGCGGCGGTTCTGGCCGCGGCGCCTGTCGCCGTGCCGCCGCGCGAAAGCGTGCCGCCCGCGGCGGTCGCCACGCCGGCCGGGCCGATCGCGCCGGTCACGACCCCCGGGCCCTGATCGCGACCAGGACCGCGACCAGCGCCTCGGGCGTCGGCGACGGGGCCGCCGAAACGGTCAGGCCAGCGCCGCGCGCCGCTTCCGCCGTCGTCGGTCCGATCACCGCGATGGGCGTGCGCGCGAGCGACGCCGCGCCCCAGCGGGCCAGGAACGCGCGCAGCGCCGACGGGCTGGCGAAGGTGGCGGCGTCGAAGCGGGGCAGGGGCGGCAGATCCGCGATCGCCACCGTCTCGGAGACCGCGACCACGTCGACGATCAGCCCCCGCGCCTCCAGCGCGGCGCGCAGGTGCTCGCGGCCGCCGACCGCCTGTGGAAACAGGACGCGCGTGCCGGGCGGCGAGCTGGCCAGCGCCGCGACCAGCCCCTCCTGGCGCTGCTCGTCGTCCGCCGGGATGACGGCCGCCGCCAGCCCCTCGGCGGCGAGGGCGCCCGCGGTGGCGGGTCCCACGGCCGCGATCCGCGCCTCGGCCAGTCCGGACCACGCGCCGGTCGCACGGGCGCGTCCGCACGCGAGCCGGACCGCCGACGGGCTGGTCAGCACGACCCAGCCGTAGTCCGCGGCGGACGCGAGCGCGCGGTCGAACGCATCCCAGCTGGGCGGCGGCGCAACGGTGATCGTCGGGTACGCCACCGGGTCTGCTCCGGCGGCGCGCAGCGCGGCCAGCAGCGTCGCCGCCTGCTCGGCGGGGCGGGTGACGAGGACCAGCCAGCCAGCCAGCGGCGCGGTCTTCGGCGCGGCGTCTTCGGTCACGAATTGATGATACCGTCCGCCGAAAGAGATGCGTCGTTTTCGGCTGCTCCTTCTTTCGGTGGCGATCGCGGTCGTGCTCGCGCCGCTGCCGGCGTGCAAGAACAACGGACAGCCCGCGGGGGCGACGTCCTCCCCGGCGGCGGCGCCCGCGCCCGCGCCGCCCGCGACCGTCGCCGTCGACACCGGCGGGCGCAAGATCACCTTCCACGTCGAGCTGGCGATGACGCCGGACCAGCAGTCGCGCGGCCTCATGTTCCGCCAGTCGCTCGCCACCGACGCCGGGATGCTGTTCGTGTTCGATCGCATGTCGGTGCATGCGTTCTGGATGAAGAACACGCTGATCCCGCTGGACATGCTGTTCATAGGCGCGGACAGGCGGATCGTCGGCATCGTCGCCAGCGCCGAGCCGCAGACGGAGACGACCCGCTCGGTCGGTCTGCCGTCCCAGTACGTGCTGGAGATCGGGGGCGGCCTGTCGGGCCAGCTCGGCATCCGTCCGGGCCAGCTCGTCGACTTCCAGGGCGTCCCGCCGCCCTGATCGGCGCCTCGATGCAGCCGATGCTGGCGACGCTGGCGGACGCGCCGCTTCGCGATCCCGACCTGGTCTACGAACCGAAGTACGACGGCATCCGCGCCCTGGTCACGGTCACACCGGTGGGCAGAAAACCGGCCGACGTCGCGATCGCGTCGCGCGCGGGCAACGACAAGACCGCGCAGTTCCCGGAGCTGGTGCACGCGCTCGGGCGCTGGGGGACGCGGCGAACGCGCGGCGTGCTGCTGGACGGCGAGATCGTCGCGCTCGATGCGGGCGGCCAGCCCGCCGGCTTCCAGCGCATCCAGGATCGCATTCACCTGACAGCCGCGCGCGAGATCGTCCAGCGCGCGGCGCAAAACCCGATCGCGTTCGTGGTCTTCGATCTGCTGCGCGACGGCGCCGAAGATCTGTGTCCGCTGCCGCTCGTCGAGCGGCGCCGCCGGCTGGAGGCGGTGCTGAAGTCCGCGCGGGGCGACGTCGTCCGACTGTCCAAGCAGGTGAGGGGCGACGGCACCGCGCTGCTGGCGGAGGCGCGCGCCCGCGGCTGGGAAGGCCTGGTCATCAAGGACGCGATGTCGCCGTACCGGCCGGGGCGGCGGTCGCGCGAATGGCGAAAGATGAAGCTTGCGAAGAGCGACGCGTTCGTGATCGGCGGCTTCACCGAGCCGCGCGGCGGGCGCAGCCGATTCGGCGCCTTGCTGCTCGGCGTGGTCGAGCCGGACGGTCGCCTTCGCCACGTCGGCCATGTCGGCGGCGGTTTCTCCGACGCAGATCTGGATCGTATCGCCCGCCGGCTCGCGCCGCTCGAGATCCCGACCTGTCCCTTCGACCGCCGGCCCGTCACCAACGAGAAGCCGCACTGGACGCGGCCGGTGCTGGTCGCCGAGGTGCGGTTCTCCGTCGTCACCGACGACGGCCTGCTGCGCGAGCCGATCTTCCTCGGCCTGCGCGACGATCTGGCTCCGGCCGACGCCCGGGGCGCGGAATCGATCGACGTCGCGGCGAAGGCGCCCGCGCCCGCGGCCGCCGACCCGGGCGCCATCGCTGACGAGAAGCCGCCGACCCGGGCCGCGCTCGCGCGCGTGCGCGCCCAGCTCGACGCGCTGGTCGCACGTGGCGGCGGTCCGCTCGAGCTGCCGGGCGGCGTCGTCCTGCCGGTCTCCAACCTGGCGAAGCGCCTCTGGCCGACGCTCGGGATCACGAAGGCGGACCTCTTCCGCCATTACATCGACGTCGCCGCTTGCATCCTGCCGGTGGTGCGCGATCGGCCGCTGGTGATGCGGCGCCATCCCGACGGCGTCGAGGGCCATTCGTTCTTCCAGCACCGCGCGCCCGACGACGTACCTGCGGGCGTGCGCCGCCGGGCGATCGCGGGCGACGAGGTGGCGTCGCGGCTGGTGGGCGGCAACCTGGCCACGCTTCTTTACATGGTCCAGCTCGCGTCGATCTCGCAGGACCCGTGGTTCTCGCGGGCGTCGTCGCCCACCGACGCGGACTTCGTCGCGATCGATCTCGACCCGATGGACGGCGTCTCGTTCGCGCGCGTGCGCGACGTCGCGCGCTGGATACGCGACGAGCTCGAGCTGCTCGGCGTCGGCGGCCACCTCAAGACGTCGGGCTCGCGCGGCCTCCACATCTACCTGCCGATGCGTCCCGGGACGCCGTTCGAGGCGGGGCTGCTGTTCTGCCGCCTGATCGCGTCGGTGGTGGCCGGCCGCCATCCCGACGCCGCCACGGTCGAGCGGACGGTCAAGCGCCGGCCTGCGACGGCGGTCTACCTCGACTGCCTGCAGAACGGATTCGGCAAGACGTTGGCCTCGGCCTACAGCGCGCGCGCCAGCGCGTTCGCCGGTGTGTCGGCGCCGCTCGCCTGGAAGGAGCTGGACGGCCGCGAGATCGACCCGCGCGACTTCACCGTCGGCAAGATGCCGGGTCGGCTGCGCGACGTCGGTGATCTCTGGGCGGGCCTGCGCAAGGCGAAAGGAATCGATCTGGACGCCGTGCTCGAGCGGGCGCGCAGCAAGCATGAAACGTGACAACCGCGCACGCGCGCGCGGGCCCGGAAGATGGTAATAGTACGCCTCCACTCACGGAGGCCCTTCCATGCGCCCGAAGACGTCGCTCGCGTTTCTCGGTCTATCCACATTGACCACCCTCCTTGCCGCCGGCATCGCCCGCGCGGACGAGGACGATCCCGCCAAGGGGAACTTCACGATCGAGCAGGCGACGAAGGGGGTCTCCGGCAGCGGGGCGCTGATGGCCAAGATCGAGACCTCGCAGGGGACGATCAACTGCGAGCTGTTCGAGAAGCAGGCGCCCAAGACGGTGGCGAACTTCGTCGGCCTGGCGCGCGGCGTGCGGCCCTTCAAGGATCCGAAGACCGGCAAGTGGGAGAAGAAGCCGTTCTACGACGGCCTGATCTTCCACCGCGTGATCCCGGGCTTCATGATCCAGGGCGGCGATCCGCAGGGGACCGGCATGGGCAACCCCGGCTACGCGTTCGACGACGAGATCGCGCCCGATCTGAAGTTCGACAAGCCCGGGCAGCTGGCGATGGCCAACGCCGGCAAGCGCGACGGCCACGGCACGAACGGGTCACAGTTCTTCATCACCGACCAGGGCAACCCGCCCGCCTACCTGACCGGCAGGCACAGCATCTTCGGCCAGTGCGAACCGGTCTCGGTCGTCTCCAAGATCGCCGGCGTGGCGGCCAGCCCCGGCAACAACCGCCCCGAGACCGAGGTCGTCATGAAGAAGGTGACGATCAGCCGCGGCAAGGCCAAGGGCAAGAAGTGATCGATTCTGAATGAAACACTTCGTTCTCGATACGAACGTCCTCATCCACGATCCCCGCGCGATCTTCCAGTTCGCGGACAACGAAGTCGTCATCCCGATCTTCGTCCTCGAAGAGGTCGATCAGTTCAAGAAGGAGGCTTCCGAGCGCGGGCGCAACGCGCGTGAGGTGGCGCGCCTGCTGGACGGCATGCGCGCGAACGGCGCGCGGCTGTCGGACGGCGTCCCGCTGCCTGAGGGCGGCGGGCGGGTGCGCGTCGCCTCGGCGGCGCGTCAGGTGCCGACCACGCTGCGCGACAGCCAGATCGCCGACCACCTGATCCTGATGGTGGCGCTGGACGTGCGCGATTTCGCCAAGGACGAGCCGACGATCTTCGTCACCAAGGACGTCAACCTGCGCATCCGCGCCGACGCCCTCGGGCTGACGTCGATGGACTACGAGGCCGAGCGGATCGACATCGACGAGCTCTACTCGGGCATGACGGAGATGCCGGTGCCGGGCGCCGACGTCGACGGCTTCTACGCCCAGGGCGCGCTGCCGCTGCCCGAGAACGGCCTCAAGTCGAACCAGTACGTGTTGCTGCGCGATCGCGACAACCCGTCGCACAGCGCCATCGGCCGCTTTGACGGCGTCGCCAAGAAGCTGGTGCCGCTGCGCAAGCTGCGGGACGGCGTCTGGGGGATCCGCCCGCGCAACAAGGAACAGCACTGCGCGCTCGACCTTCTGCTGTGCGACGACGTCAAGCTGGTGACGCTGATCGGCAAGGCGGGGACGGGGAAGACGATGCTCGCGCTGGCGGCCGGCATGCAGAAGGTCGTCGAGGAGCAGCTCTACTCGAAGCTGCTGGTGTCGCGTCCGATCTTTCCGCTGGGGCGCGACGTCGGCTACCTGCCGGGCGACATCGAGGAGAAGCTGAATCCCTGGATGCAGCCGATCTACGACAACGTCGAGTTCCTGATGGGCCTGTCGAAGCAGGAGCGCGGGAAGGGGCGCAGCTACCAGGAGCTGATCGACCTCGGCTTCATCGAGATCGAACCGCTGACGTACATCCGCGGCCGGTCGATCCCGAACCAGTTCATCATCGTCGACGAGGCGCAGAACCTGACGCCCCACGAGGTGAAGACGATCATCACGCGCGTCGGCGAGGCGACCAAGGTGGTGCTGACCGGCGACCCGTACCAGATCGACAACCCCTACGTCGACGCGACGTCCAACGGGCTGACGACCGTCGTCGAGAAGTTCAAGGGCGAGCCGGTGGCGGGTCACGTGACGCTGTCGAAGGGCGAGCGCTCCGCGCTCGCCGAGCTGGCGTCGAACGTCCTGTAGCGCGTCACGTTCATCCGCTGACGCGATCCGTCCTCCGGCTTTCCGGGAATGATCGTCAACGTTCGTTCGTGAACGTTCCTAATGAACAGGCGTTCGTTCTTGCGGATCAGCTGCGGCGTGGTGAAGATGACCTCGCATCGCGCCCCCGATGCGTCGGGAGCGTCGAGCGATCCGCTCCGGGTGGGTAGGTCCTGGTTCCCCCCAACTTAAAGGTGTCCTATGTCGAACAGGCTACGCATCGGTTCGTTTGTCGTCGGCCTCGCTCTGTCGCTGTCGGGAGCGTGCAGCCACAAGGACATCTCGGGATCGTCGGGCGCGGCCGGTAACGGCGCGACAGGTAGCGCGGGATCCGGCAACGCGAGCGGCACCGGCAACAGCGGCGGCACCGGCAACGCGAGCGGCACCGGCGGCACCGGCAACGCCAGCGGCCTGGGTGGCGACGGCAACATGAGCGGGGCGGGCGGCGACGCATCGGGCGCGGCCGGAACGACGGGGACCGGAGGATCGACGACGGGATCGGCGGGCACGACGGGCAGCGGCGGCAGCGGAACGGCGGCCGACATGATCGACAACCTCGAAGACGGCAACGGCAACATCATCGTCGCGAACGGCCGCCAGGGGTTGTGGCACTCGTTCAACGACACGGGCTCGTCGGGAAACCAGCAGCCGCCGAACGGGGCGGGGTTCCTTCCGGTCAACGGCGGCGCGGCCAACACGACCTGGGCCGTGCACACCACCGGCAGCGGCTTCCAGTTCGGCGGCGTTGGCTTCGATCTGAACAACGCGACGTCGACGCCCGAGTCGATGCAGAGCCAGTCGTACGACGCCAGCGCGTTCAACGGCGTCACCTTCTGGGCGAAGGGGAGCGGCACCCTGCGCGTCGAGTTCTCGATGAAATCGTTCGTGCCGACCGATCGCGGCGGCTCGTGCACCAGCAACTGCTGGAACGTCTACGGCGCGAACACGCCGACGCTGACGGGCACCTGGACGCAGTACACGATCACGTTTGCGGGCATGCAGCGCGAGCAGGGAGGCACCAGCCCAGCCTTCGATCCGTCGCAGTTGATGGGCATCTCCTTCAAAGGCCCCGGCACGTTCGACTTCTGGGTCGACGAGGTCGCCTTCACGCGCGCGGGCGGCGGCCCTGGCACGGGCGGCACCACCGGCGCCGGCGGCCGCGGCGGCACGACAGGCACCGCCGGCACGACCGGCCGGGGCGGCACGACCGGCAGCGCCGGCACGACCGGCACCGCCGGCACGACGGGCACCGCCGGCACGACCGGCACCGCCGGCACGACCGGCGCAGGCGGCAGCGAGCCGATGCCGCCGCCGATCAGCGGCGGCATGAACGCCTGGGCCTCGCGATACTGGGACTGCTGCAAGCCGGCCTGCGGCTGGACGGGCAACACCGGCGGCAAGACGCCGATCAAGAGCTGTAACGAGCAGAACCAGCAGCTCTCGACGTACACCGACACGAACGCGTGCCAGAACGGCGGAACTGCGTACATGTGCTGGAGCGGCGCTCCGTGGCAGGTCGGTCCGAACCTTTCGTACGGCTTCGCCGCGGCGTCGGGATCGAACTACTCGTGCGGCACCTGCTTCCAGTTGCAGTTCACCGGCGCTGGCCATAATGGCGGCACCAACTCCCTGAATGGAAAGATGATGATCGTGCAGATCATCAACAATGGCGGCGTGCAATCGGATCAGTTCGATCTCCTGATCCCGGGCGGCGGCGTCGGCGCGTTGAATGCGTGCACGACCCAGTGGGGAACGTCCGACCTCGGCGCGCAGTACGGCGGATTCCTGGCCGGTTGCAACGGCAGCGCCAGCTGTGTCCAGCAGAAGTGTCAGACGGTCTTCGCCAACAAGCCGGATCTGCTCGCGGGCTGCAACTGGTTCCTGGGCTGGTTCGGCGCCGCCGACAACCCGAACATGGTCGTCAAGCAGATCACCTGCCCGCAGATGATCAAGGATCGCGGCCTGCCGTAGGCGCCCCGTAGTGCTAGTTTCGTGGGGCGTGATGGGCGTGCTCCACAATTCGGTCGAATCTGCCCAGGAACATTGGAACCGGAGCTATTCGGGACCGGTGTTCACCGATGATCCGGAGCCGGTCATGCAGGCGGCGCTGGCGCATTTCGGCGACGTCCGCGGGAAGCGTCTGCTCGATGTCGGGTGTGGTCTCGGCGTCGCGTCGCTTCGATTCGCCGCGCTGGGGGCCGATGTGATCGCGCTGGACCAGAGCGAGGTCGCCGTCGGGCGTCTCCGGGACCGATGCGCCGCCAACGGAGTTCAAAACCTGAGACCCGAAGTGTGTTCGGCCCTGGATGCCGCCCGGCTCGGCAACTTCGACCTCGTGTTCGGCAGCATGATCCTTCACCACATCGAGCCGTTCGCCGAATTCGCAAAGGTGCTCGCTCGGGCGACGCGGTCCGGCGGGCGGTGCTTCTTTTACGAGAACAGCGCCCGAAATCCTGTCTTGATGTGGTTCCGCACTCACCTCGTGGGCCGATTCGGGGTGCCGAAGTATGGCGATCCCGACGAGTATCCGCTCGAGCCACGAGAGATCGACCTGCTGCGCACGTCCTTCTCCGTGCAGATCGACTATCCGGAGCTGCGGCTGTTCCGTTTGATGTCCACCTACCTGTTCCGACGTCGCTTCAGCCGGCAGACGCGCGCTCTCGACCGGTGGCTCTACCGGGCCGGGTTTCTCAATGCGTACTCGTATCGCCAGTACGTCAAGCTCGTGCGGGAGGCCGGAATCTAGAATACGGTCCGGCACGCGCCGCCGTTTGGCGTCGGGGCGCAGGTGAGCCGGGCGTGCGCGTCGCCCGCGGGCGCGCCCGGGCGGGACGTCCAGAACAGGATGCCTGACGTGACCGCGAGGGCGGCGCCCGAGACGTAGCCGACGAGGCTCCAGGTCCGGTACGACTGCCACGTGTCGTAGCGATCCTGGCAATCGCTCATCGTGAAGCCCGAGTCCGGCGTGACTCCCGTCATCGGCGCATTCGTGCACGCGGCGTCGAATTTGGAGGCTTTCGAATTGGCGACGAGGTTCAGGACGAGGCCGGTCCCCGCCGCCGCGACGGCGGCCCCCCCTACGATCCACGCCGACGTGCGCACGGCAGAACCAGAACCGCCACCGCTCGCGGGCTGATTGTGGACCACCGCCGCGGGGGCAATGGCGCCCGCCGCCGGGGCCGGCGTCGGCGGTGGAGGAGAGCTGGCGGCCGGGATCGCAACCGGCGCCGGCTCGGAGGCCTTCTCGATCTTTTTCAGGTCGAAGGTCAGCGAATTGCGTTGGCCCGGGGCGATCAGGATCTCCTGCGTGTGCGGCGTGTAGCCGGGCGCGCGCACCTCGACCTGGGTGCTGCGGGCGACGACCTCGATCGGTGACGACAGCGGAAGCTGCCCGACGACGCGGCCGTCGACGACGACGTCGGCGCCCGCCGGGCTGCCCTGGATCGAGAGCTCGCCAATCTGCGCGCGCGCCTTCGCCAGCGCGTCTGTCAGGATGCCCCGGTACTTCACGATCGACGGGTCATTCGGTGATTGCAGCGCGGCGCCGATGTGTTGCGCGGCCTCCACCGGGTACCCGGCCGCCAGCTCCGCGAGGCCGAGCTGCGCCGTCGTGCGCGGCGTGCGGGCCAGCTCGTAGGCCTTCTGGAAGTAGGGGAGGGCGGGGCCCGGCGTCCCGGCCCGGCGCAGCTCGTTGCCCTTCGCGATCAGCGCCTCGACTTCAGCGGCGTCCGCGCGTGCGGGCGCTGATCGCGAGACGACCGCGACCCCGATCCAGACCGCCACGAGCCCACGGAGCATCATGCGCGCGACCATAGGAACCGGCCGCGAAGACTGTCAAGGTCATGGCATGATCGGCACGCCGTCAGCGGGCTTTGCGGCAACATCGGGCTGGTGTTCGGCGGGCGGGCGGAGGTTGTTGCGTCGGTGCTGTTTCTGCGCGTGCAGGGGCGGCGCCTCGGGAGGGACGGCCTGTCGCTGAGGGGCGGGCAGTGCCGTCGCGGGCGCGGGCGGCGGCGGGGCGGGCGTCGGTGCGGCCAGCTGAACGGCGGGCGGCGCGCTTGCCTCGGGTGGATTCCGGACAGCTGGCTGTCGGTGAACGAACCAGGCCGCGCCGGCAATGATCAGCACACCCGCGGCGATCGAGATCGCCACCGCCGCCCGCTTGCCGCTGGTGCCACCCGCGTTTCCCTCGGCGGTGATCGCCTGTGCGCGCGCGTCGGCCCTGACCGGCGGCGCGGCCGTGCGCGTCGCCGCCTCCACGATCGGCGCCACCTTCCGGGCGGCGGGGGCCGACTTTTCGGCGGCAGGGGCGCGCGCCGCCGCGGTCGAGGCGAGGGCCAGCGAATCGATCGCCGCCGGCGTCCCGATCCCGCGCGCCATCGCCTCGATCAGCGGCATCGCGTGCGCCGAGGCCTTGGGCCGCGGTCGCAGCCGATCGTCATGGTAGTAGGACCGCCACTGCTCGCGCGCGCCGGGGCTGGCGAAATCCCACAGCTCGCGCCCGAGCGCGTGGACCGAATCGAACCGCTCTTCCGGCACGGTGCTCATCGCGCGCACGATGGCCGCCTCCAGCCTTTGCGGCAGCTCGGGGCGCAGCACCGACGGCACGGTGAATTTCCCGAGAAGGATCGCGCGGAACAGACCGAGGCTGGCGTGGTCCTTGTACGGCAGCTCCTTCGTGAGACAGAGGTACAGCATGACGCCGATCGCGTACTGGTCGGTCTGCGGCAGGGCCTTGCCGTCGATCTGCTCGGGCGCGAGGTACTGCGGCGTACCGACGATCTGCCCCTCCCGCGTCAGATCGCTCGCCATCGTCGGCTTCGACACGCCGAAGTCGAGAATCTTCACGATCCGCTCGCCGTCGGTCTCACACAGGAAGACGTTCGACGGTTTCAGATCCCGGTGGATGATGCCGACCTCGTGGCAGGCGCGGATCGCCGCGCACACGGCCAGCATCACGTCGATCACGTCGGCGATCGGAAGGAAGCCCGTCGTCGCCTTGACCAGCTTGCCCAGGTCCTGCCCGCGCAGGTACTCCATCGCCATGTACGGCGTGTCGCCCGCGTAGCCGAAGTCCAGGACGCGGACCACGTTGCGGTGATCGACCTTCGAGATCGCGAGGGCCTCGCGCAGGAAGCGCTGGCGCGCCTCCTCACCGGAGCCGGAGCCGAGGCGATCCGGACGCACCACCTTCAGCGCGACGTTGCGTCCCAGCCGCGTGTCGAGGGCTCGATAGATCGCCCCCATTCCGCCCTCGCCGATCAGCTCGCGGATCTCGAAGCGATCGACCCGATCGCCCTTCGAGAATGTCGATGACTCCGCGTTCACGACGGCAGCTCCCTCGGCCGCCGACATTAGCGCAGCGGCGCGATCGGAGCGACCGGGCGTTCAGGCGTCGACCGGCCGCGAGGTCTTGCCCGACGGGGGCTGGGCCGCAACGGCCTTGGGCAGCTTCGCGCGGTAGCGGGCCAGGTAACTCTCCGCCGCGCGCTGGGGGTCGAGGCGCAGCGCGCGCGCGTACTCGGTGACGTACCCTCGCACGTAGACGGCGGCCGGCATCTCGCCGAACTGCTCTTCTTCCAGGGCGCGCAGGTAGCGCTCGCTGATCTTCGTCCGCTGCGAGATGTCGTTCAGCTCGAGCCCGCGGAGCTCGCGCACCTTCTTGAGGAACGCGCCCGTCACCTCCGCGGTGTTGTCGATCACCACCTCCGGCGTCTCCGGGCGTTCCTCCGCGCCGGGGCCGGCGCCGCCCGCCGCCGGTCGCGCCACGCGCGCCGCCGCGCGGACCGCGCGCGCCAGATCCGCCTCGGGCAGCGCCAGGTCGTAGAGCCGCCGCCTGTCGGGCGCGAACAGCGTGTCGTGCGCGGAGTTGATGCGCGCGTGCAGGGCGGCCAGCTCGTGCTCGTCGTAGAGGCCCGCAATCACCATCGATCCGCTCGCGTAGTTGTCCTTGACCGTGCGGTAGGCGCGCCGGATCTCCTCGTCGCTGACGCCGGGCTCGGTCTCCAGCATCTCGTAGTAGGTCTGCTCCTCTTCCAGCCGCAGCGGGCCGGTGACGGGGCGGTCGCGCTCGCGCTCGCCGTCGAACGACAGCAGCCGCCGCCCGAGTCGCTCGATGTTCTTGGACGCCTTGCCGTCGGGGTACTCGGCGATCAGCGATCGCCGCCGCCGCGCCGCCAGCCAGACCGTCTCGTCCGATTCGACGTGCCCCAGATACTCCAGCGAATGTCCCAGCCGCCGCCGCGCCGCCGTCGCCATGAAGCCGCCCAGCTTCTGGTCGGGCAGCGTGCGCGTCTGATTCATGATGAAGGTCGGCCGGAAGCGGCGGATCTCGTGGGCGAGGCGCTCGGCCGGGCCGGCTGTCTCCTTGATCGACCGATAGAGGTCCAGCGCCGCGGGCGGCGGTCCGACTGGATTCGGGATCAGCCGGTCCAGCCCGCGCGTGGTGCGCAGCCGCCGGATGAACGCGCTCTTGGCGAAGCGGTAGGTCGCCTCGATCGCCGACGGGTCCGGGATCGTCACCAGGATCGGGATGTCCGCCGCCAGCCACAGGTCCAGCGTCAGCGTCGAATCAGGCGGCCCGAGATCGATGACGACGTAGTCGACGTCCAGCGCCGCGATCGCTGCCAGCGTCACCTTGGCGGTCATGCGCGGGCGGGCCGCCCCGAACGCGCCCCCTTCGCCGGCGATCAGGCCGACGCCGGCGATCGGCGTATCGGAGATCAGCTCGGACAGCCCCGTCGCCCGGCCCCGCAAGAGCTCGCCGAATCCACGAGCCGGTCGGGTCGCCCCCAGCAGCTGGTGCAGCGGGCCGCCCGCGGGGTCAGCGTCCAGCGCCACGACCTTCTTGGCGGCCTGGGCCAGGTAGACGGCGATGTTGGCGGCCAGCAGCGAGCGCCCGGTGCCGCCCCGTCCCGACGCCAGCGCGATCAGCTTGGCGCGCGCGCGCGGCACCGCGCCGGGATCCGTCGTCTCCGCGGCGGCGGCCGCCGGCCCGTGACCGTCGTCTTCCGTGACGACAAGATCATCGTTGCCGTGGTCGCTATCGTCTATAGACACTGCGTCCCGGCAGCAGTATGTCAGTCTTCGAGCTCGACGTTCCAGTACGACGCGTCGGCGATGCCGAGGAACGGCAGCCACTCGCGGTAGCGGACGCGCCCGCCGTTCGTGCGGAAGGTCGGCGTCCACCGCGGCCGCAGCGGCTGCTTGAGCAGCTTGAGGCCGGCCTGCTCCGGGGTGCGCGCCCCCTTCGACAGGTTGCAGTCGACGCAGCAGCAGACGACGTTCTCCCAGGTGGTGCGTCCGCCCTGGGCGCGCGGAACGACATGGTCGAGGTTCAGCTCCGCGCGCGGTAGCTCCCGCCCGCAGTACTGGCACATGTTGCCGTCGCGCATGTAGATGTTGTGGCGGGAGAATCGCACCTTGGTCTTCGGGATCCGGTCGTAGAGCTGAAGCACGATGACGCGCGGCACCCGGATCGCCCGGTTCACGGTGCGAATGACGTCGTGTTTGCCGTGCACTTCGACGGAGAGGTCCGCCCAGGTCTCGAAGTCGAACGTCTTGAATTCGCGGTCGATGACGCGCGCCACCCCGAGATAAAGCAGCGAGAACGCGCGGCGGACGTTGGTGACGTGTATCGGCTGGAAGTGCCGATTGAGGACCAGCACGGCAGCGTTCGTCACCCTTGCAACATAGCAGGCCCTAAACCGGCCAGCAAAAGCCCTGTAGGTTAGAATCGTTACACTTTGAGCATCCAGCCGGTGTCGGCGCTGGTCGCGGCCATCATCATCCTGGCGTTTGCCAGCTCGGTGCTGCTCCGCGATGCGCGGCGGCGATCACACGTCCTTTTCGCCACCTTCGCCGTCAACATCGCGGCCTGGAGCTCGCTGTCGTTCGTCGCCAAGCGGTTCGACTACCCGTTCGTCGACTGGGTGGCGCTGCTGGTCGCCGTGTCGCTGCCCGCCACGGCGCAGCGCTTCTTCCAGGCCTTCCTGGGGGACGAGGCCGGGCCCCCGCCGCTCAGCCGTCTGACCGTCGTCGGCGCGGGCGTCTTTTACACCGCGCTCTTGATCTCGAAGTTCGTCGAGCCGGTGCACACGACGGTCTGGTTCCGGGGCGCGTTCCTCGCCTACGTCTTCGTCGGCCTGTACCTGTCGGTCTTCTACCTGTACGGGCGCTACCGGGCGACCCCGTCGCGCGTCGAGAAGACGCGGCTCCTCTACCTGGTGATCGGCGGCATCGCGACGGTGACGTCGGCGCTGCTGGAGCAGCTGCCGCACGGCCCCAACTTCGGGAACCTCTTCATCATCGTCTACATGTACTTCCTGTCGCAGAACCTGGTCCGCTACCGGCTGCTCGATCTGAACGAGCTGCTGGGGCGGATGCTCGTTCTCGGCCTCCTGGTCCTGATCCTGGCGCTGATGTACGGCACCCTGGTCAGCTGGGTCAGCCCCGACGAGTCGGGTCTGTTCTTCTTCAACACGCTGCTCGCGTCGGCGGCGATCGTCATCCTGATCGAGCCGATGCGCGTCCGGATCGAGGCGCTGATCAGCCGCTGGATGTTTCAGGAGAAGTTCGAGCTGTCGCGGCGCATCGAGATGCTGCGCGCCGAGCTGGCCAACGTCATCGACATGCGCGTGCTGGTACCGCGCGTGCTGTCGGCCCTGGAGGATTCGCGGCGCATCACGCACGCGTCGATCTACCTGGCCGACCCGGACGGGTCGGGCTTCGAGCTGGCGGGCTGTGTCGGCCCGCGGCCCGACGCGCGCTTCGACGCCATCACCCACCGCGCGTTCTTCGAGCGCCTGCGCCGCACGGGCGTGATCACCATCGAGGGGATTGAACGCGAGGTCGCCGCGCGGCGGCCGGCTTCGACGGAGGAGCAGGAGAGCCTGCAGCTGATCTTGCGCACGCTGGAACAGATGAACGGCTCCGTCGCGCTCGGTTTCTCCAGCGAGGACCAGCTCCTCGGCGCGCTGGTGATCCGCGACGAGCGCCTGCGCGAGGCCTATTCGACCGACGAGATCGAGCTGTTCCGCGGCGTCGCCACCAGCATCGGCATCACCCTGCAGAACTCGCAGGTCTATGAACGGATGAAGGAGCGCGATCGTCTGGCGGCGCTGGGCCAGATGGCCGCCGGTCTGGCGCACGAGATCCGCAACCCGCTCGGATCGATCAAGGGCGCCGCCCAGTACCTGCAGCCGGGCCAGTCGGCCGCCAACTCGCGCGAGGGCACGCGCGAGTTCCTCGACATCATCATCGAGGAGGTCAACCGGCTGAACAAGATCGTGTCGCAGTTCCTCGACTACGCGCGCCCGTACCGCGGCGAGCAGCGCCAGCTGGAGGTGGCCGACGTCCTCAAGAAGACGCTGGCGCTGGTCGCGAAGGAGGCCGCCGACCACGGCAAGGTCGAGATCATCACCGACTTCGCCGACCGGATGCCGCTGGTGCGGGCCGACGCCGAGCAGCTGCTTCAAGTTTTCCTGAACCTGTCGCTCAACGCCCTCCAGGCGATGCCGAACGGCGGCAAGCTCTGGATCTCGACGACGCTGCGGCGCTCGACGCGCCGGGGCGCCGCGGCGGCGTTTCTGGAGGTCCGCTTCCGCGACGGTGGCGTCGGCATCCCGGCCGGCGATCTCAAGAACCTCTTCATCCCGTTCTTCACGACGAAGGAGAAGGGGACTGGCCTCGGACTGCCGATCAGCCAGCGCATCATCGAGAACCACGGCGGCACGATCGAGGTGCGCTCGCAGCCGGGGGAGGGGGCGACCTTCACCGTGCTGCTGCCCATCGAGGCCGACGTCTACGCCGCCTGGTCGGAGGCCGCGCGCGCGGCCGAAGGCGTGCGTCGCGCACCGCCCGCCCCGATGCTGCCGCCGCCCCCGCCGGGCCGGTTGCCGCCGCCCGCGCCGGTCGGCGTGCCGGGAACCGCGCGGCGGCCGACCCCACCGACCATCGACCGCGGTAAGATTCCCATTCAGTGACCGCCGCCGCCACCGCCACCGAGACCAGACGGGTGCTCGTCGCCGACGACGAGCTGAACATGCGCCGCGTGCTCGAAGCGATGCTTCGGCGCGAAGGCTACGAGGTGATCACCGCCGCGAACGGCCAGGAGGCGCTGTCCGGGATGACCGCCGGCGTCCACACCGTCATCACCGATCTCAAGATGCCGGTGCTGGACGGGATGGCGCTGCTCAAACGGCTCTCGTCCGACTATCCCGACGTCCCGGTCGTCATGATCACCGCCCACGGCTCGGTCGAAAACGCCGTCGAGGCCGTCAAGCTGGGCGCCTTCGATTACCTGGAGAAGCCGTTCGAGCAGGAGCAGATCCGCCAGGTCGTCGCCAAGGCGATGAGCACGTACGTGCTCGCGCGCCAGAACGCGCGTCCCGAGGAGCCGTCCGTCCGGGGCCGCTTCCGGCTGGTCGGCCAGGCGCCCGCCATCAAGCAGATCTACGCGGTGGTCGAGAAGGTCGCCCACACGCCGTCGACCGTGCTGATCACCGGCGAATCGGGGACCGGCAAGGAGCTGATCGCCCGCGCGCTGCACGAGAACTCGTCGCGCCACGGCGGGCCGTTCATCAAGATCAACTGCGCCGCGATCCCGAAGACGCTGATGGAGTCGGAGCTGTTCGGCTACGAGAAGGGGGCGTTCACGGGCGCGGTCGGCGCCAAGCCGGGCCGCTTCGAGCTGGCGCACGGCGGGACGTTGTTCCTCGACGAGATCGGCGAGATCCCGGTCGAGATGCAGGTGAAGCTGCTGCGCGTGCTGCAGGAGTCGGAGTTCGAGCGCGTCGGCGGCATCAAGACCATCAAGGTCGACGTCCGGCTGGTGACCGCCACCAACCGGGATCTGCTGCAGGACATCGCCGGCGGCTCGTTCCGCGAGGACCTCTACTACCGCCTGAACGTCGTGCCGATCCACATCCCGCCCCTGCGTGAGCGGCGCGAGGATATCCCGCTGCTCCTCGACCATTTCCTCGCAAAGTTCAACGATCGCTTGAAGAAACAGATCGGGTCGGTTTCGGCCGACGCCATCTCCCGGATGGGCAGCTACCACTGGCCCGGCAACATCCGCGAGCTCGAGAACATGATGGAGCGCACGATGCTGTTCTGCGAGGGGCCTGAGATCCAGGTGGCGGACCTGCCGCCCGAGATCGGGGGCCTGCCGGCCGCGGCGGCGCCGGCGGCGCCGGGCGCCGCCTCGCTGAAGGAGGCGGTGCGTGCCGAGACCGAACGCGTCGAGCGCGAGCTGATTCAGAAGGCGCTCGACGAGACGGGCGGCAACGTCACGCAGGCGGCGCGCAAGCTCAAGATCTCGCGCAAGAGTCTGCAGACCAAAATGAAGGAGCTGGGCCTCCGGACGGCCTGAACGGCCTGAACGGGCAAAAAAGGCGGGCGGCGGGGCCGTTGTGTTATCGTCGGGCACCGCCTTGGCCGCCGACACCTTCAAGAAGTTGTCCCGGGCAGTCGTTCTTCTCGCGATGCTGGTGGCGTTTCCGGCGCGCGGTGCGGAGGTCACGCGCGTGGTCAGCGCGATGGACGGCACCAACCGCATCGACTTCAACATCACCGCGACGTACCTCTACGACACCAAGAGCGCGTTCGTGAAGCGCGAGCTCGAGTCGGGCCGCACGCCGGACACGGAGATCATCAAGGACCTCAAGTTCGGGCAGACGCGCCATATCCTGAACCTGCGCGCCGACGTCGGCGTGCTGTGGGACGTCGGGCTCCACGTCGAGATGCCGCTGGTCCTGCAGGACACGTCCACGCTGGACTTCGACCGCAGCGACGGCTCCAACTGCACGTACCCCGAAGACGGCGTCGCCGTTCCGAGCTGCGTCGACTCGCACAACTCGACGATTCTGCGCGACGGCATCCTGAAGGGATACAACACGGACAGCTGGGGCCTGGACGCGCAGCACAACCGCCAGTATTCGCGAACCGGGCCTCCCGGCCCTTCCAACGTCTTCCAGGGACCGGCACGCAAGGGGTTCCAGTACCTCGGCGTCGGCATCACCTGGGCGCCGTTCAACCAGGCGCGCGACGACACCAAGCCGACCTGGACGCTGTCGTTCGACGCCGATCTGGACGTGTTTGCAGACAAGCGGTTCGACCCCGGAAACCCGGGCGCCAACACCGCCGTCGGCGAGGGCTACCACCAGCTCATCTGGTCGACCTTCGTCTCCAAGCGGTTTCGCTGGTTCGATCCCTATTTCGGCGCCTGGTACAACCTGCCGATCCGAACCAGCAGCAGCCCGTTCGAGAAGTACGGGCCGACGCAGACCAGCGTCAACCCGCAGCAGCGCGCCGGCGCGATGATCGGCGTCGAGCAGATCGCCTGGGAGAACCCGCGCGGCGACCAGCGCGTGACCTTCGAGGCGCGCGCCTACGTCGAGCAGCACTTCTTCGGCCGCGGCCGCAGCGAGATCTGGGAGCCGCTGTCGGGCGACCAGCGATGCAGCAGCGCCGACACGACGACCTGTCGGGCCGGCATCGACCTGCAATACAGCCCCGATGGGACGACGATCGTGGACGCCCCGCACCCCGGCATCACCGACATCGAGAGCTACGCCACCGTCGGCGGCGAGGCGGGGTTCAACGTCCAGGTCGGCAAGTTCATCCGCTTCCGCGCCCTGGGCGGCCTCAAGACCGACATGCCCCACATGATCACCGCCGCCGGAGCCGGCGTCGACGCCAACGGCGACGGTTTCGTCAATCCGGCCGATCCCAAGGAGGCGAACCCGGTCTACCGGCAGGCGATCGATCTCCCCGGCCGGCGCTTCCGGGTCGAGGGGACGAAGGTCTGGAGCCTGTTCATCCAGGGCTCGATGATGTTCTAGGCCCGGCCTAGAACCGGTACGCGAGCTCGGCGGCCAGGTTCATCGACAGCACCATCTGGTCCCGCGTCACCCACGCCATCGGCGCCAGCAGCTCGGTCACGAGGTCCAGCGACGGCGTGAGCGGGAAGGCGAAGCCCGTGGACGCGCGCACGACCGGGCCGTTGCGCGGCAGGTAGCCAGAGGCGAAGCGGATCGGGATGCGGATACCGCCCGGCGATCCGGCCAGGTACTCGACCTGGACGGTCGCCAGGAGATCGCCGACGCGACTGTCCTTGCCCTTCAGGTTCGCGTAGCCGGCGTAGCCGCCGAAGCTGACGTGCGGCGAGAAGATGAAGTCCAGGCGGGCGCCGGCGAGGTGGTTGTAGAAGTCGCCCGGGTAGACGCCGATCGCGCCTTCGGTCTGCAGCGCGAGCCGCATCGGCAGCCGGTCGGGAGGGACCGGCGGCGGCTCGGCAGGCTGCTGGACGGTCGGCGCCGCCTGCGCCCCCGCCGGGGCCGCCGACGCCGCGAGCAGTGCCCCGGTCAGAAGCGCACGCGCGAACAACGTCATCGGATCTCCTTATCGATCACGGACGCGGAGGCGTCGAGCAGCGCGCGCGCGTAGCGGGCGTTGTGCGCGCCCGCGGCGGGATCCTCGAGGACCAGCAACAGATCCCAGACGGCGCGCCCGTACGGCGTCCGGCGATCGACGGTGACGCCGTCGCGGACGCGCGCGTGCGCGGGATCGGTGACATCGCGCCCGGCCAGGCGGCGCCACAGCTGCTGGGCCCGCGCCCGGACATCGCTGGCCGGCGGCGCCGACCCGTGGCACGGGGCGCAGGCCGCGGCGGTGGCGCGGAAGCCGTGGCCGGCGCCGCGGTCGATGTTGTCGGGCCCCCCTCGGTGGCAGCCGATGCAGCCGCCCGCGACCCCGGCGTGTAGCGGCGCGCCCGTCATCGGCGCGCCGGTCGCGGGATCCAGCCCGCCCCGTCCCAGCCAGAGCGCCGCCGCGGTCGCGGTCGGCCGGGCGTCGGCGGCATCCGGCGTGTGGCAAGGGAGGCAGACGCTGCTCGTGGCGCCCGCGAGCAGCGCCGGAACGGGCGTCTCGCGCAACAACCGCGTCGCGCCTGGTCGCTTGGCATCATGGACGGCGTGGCATGCACTGCAGCTGATGCCCAGCGGTCCGACGCCAGTCGGCGGGCTGCGATCGACGTGGCCGCGCTCCGGCGTCGCGACGGCGTCCAGGAATCCCCAGGTGGTGTGGCAGCGCGCGCAGGCGGGCTCGCTGCCGGCGCGCGGATCGCGATCCGCCCGCGCCATCGCCGTGCCGCCCCAGGCCACGACGTGTCCGTAGCGCGGCGGGGCGTCGTGGCAGACGGCACAGACATCGGCGCGCAGCACGCTCCAGCGCGAGGCGGCGTCCGGGATCGCCGACGGCCCGTGGCAGGCGAGGCAGCCGACCCCGCCCACGCGGCGCAGATCGCGCGGCAGCTCTTCCCACCGGCGTCCGAGATTGCCGGCGGCGCCGAGCTCGGAGGCGACGTGGCCGAAGCCGCCGTCGAGCGCGCCCGGCTCGCCGGTCGCGTGGCAGGCGAGCGCGCACGCGGGATAGCCGGCGGGGCGCGCGGGGCTGTCCATCAGCCGGGCGAGGACGGTCGTCATCGGGCTGGCCGCGGCCGCGTCGGTGATGGCGCGGTGGCAGTCGGAGCGTCCGCAGTCGAGCGGCGTCTCGTCGTAGCGCATGCTCCGCAATGTGATCTCTCGCGCGTCGTTGCCCTTGAGCCGCCAGTCGCCGGCGACGTCGGGCACCAGGCTGCTGACGCCTCCGATCGGCTCGACCTGCGCGTGGCTGCGGGAGGGTTGCGCGATGAGCCGCCAGGGACCGCCGCCGAGATAGACGCGCGCGCCGATCGGCGTGTTGGGCAGCCCGCGCGATCGCGGCGCGGCGGCGACGCGGATGTCGGCGTCGAGGACACCGTCGCCACCGTCGGTCCAGGTCGCGTGAAGGAAGATCTCGCCGCGCGTTCGCGGCGACAGCGGAACCACGCCCCAGGGCAGATCGCCGGGCCGGATCTCGGCAAGGGACGGCATGCGCGCGCGGAGCTCGAAGCCGTCGCGCGCCATCGACATTTCGGCCAGCGGGACGCCCCCCACCTGTTCCCAGACGATGTGGCCGCCCGCCCGCTCCGGGCAGGCGAGGGACGCCGTGATCGTGAACGTTCCGCTGAATCCGACCGGATCGCTCGGCCCATCGAGCCGCAGGCATTCGGCGCGCGGGGGCTGGTGCCGGTGGCAGGCCGGTGCCGCCACCAACAGGACGCCGAGCGCGATCCCGCCGCGCCTCACGCGCCCTCCGGAAGGCAGCTTCCGAAGCGGCAGCGCCCACCGCCGCAGTCCGCCTCCAGCCAGCAGGCGGGGGCCGGCCGTTCCGGAACGCACCAGCCGTCCGCGCAGCGGCTGCCGTCGACGCACGGGTGCGCGGCGTCGCACGCTTCGGCCAGCGTGTGCGCGTTCGGATCGCGATCGCAGATCCGGCGGATCGGGCTTTCGTACTCCGTGTGGCAAACCCAGCCGCGGGCCCGGCCGTCGGGAAAATCGGGCGACAGGTCGACGCAGACGCGCGCGCCCGGCGCGCCCCCGCGCCGCGCCCCGCAGAGCCAGCCCGGGTCGGCGGGCGCCGGCGCCACGCCGGCGGCGCGCTCGCCGCCCACGCAGACCATCGCGCCCGCGCTGTCCGCGCACAGCCACTCGCCGTCGTCGGGCGCGCGCGGGTGGCGCTGCTGACAGTGGTTCCCGGCGCAGGTGAACGCCGGCGCGTCGTCGGTGCGGCGTGTGCACCGTCTCGTCGCGCCGGCGCCGGCGCAGCGCCAGTCCGTCGCCGGCGTCGGCCCGGGACGCGTGACGACGCGCGGGCCGCCGGCCTGCCAGCAGACGCGCAGGGTCTCGACGTCGGCGCAGTCGCCGCCCGCCTCGCCGCCGGGCGTGCCCGCGCGGCGGCACGACGGCACGCTCAGCGCCGACGCGATCAGCAGCGCGGCCGAGAGCCGCGCGCGCAGGGGAGGTGCGGGTGACCGTGGCCATGTCACCTGCGCGCCCGCGGCCGGCGGCGCCGCATCGCCGCCGCCAGCAGCGCCAGCGACGCGAAGAGGCTGCTCGCGCCGCGACCCGACCCCGCGACGCTGCAGCCGTTGAAGAACGGCGGCGCGGTGGTGTGGACGCACGCCTTCACGTTGTTGTTCTGCGAGAACTGCCCGATCGAGTCGCGCACGATGCCCGCGAAGCAGATCTCGCCGACCGCGACATCCGTCGCCAGCCTGACCTGCACGTGCGCGTCGGTCTTGGAATCCTGCGGCCAGGCGCGCCCCGGCAGCGGCACAGGCGTGCCCATCACCTGCGGCCCGTCCGTCTGGTAGAGCAGCAACGTCAGCCCGCTGGTGCCGCCGTCGTCGCTCGCCACGCCGAGATCGATGTCGAACAGGAAGCGTTCGACCAGCCCGTCGACGCAATCGTCGGACGCCCGCTCGAGGTCCCAGGTGACGCCCTGGACGCCCGCGAACGTCGGCGGCGACACATCGTCCGTCGTCCCCGCCGTGAACGTCGCCATCCCACCCACTCCGGGCGCGGCGGCGTTCAGGCCGCGCAGGGCCGGCCACATGATGGTGTAGCTCCCGCCCGGTTCCAGCGGCGCGCCAGGCGTCACGGAGAGAAACTGCTCGGTCGGATCCCAGTTTGCGCCGAGCGACTCCGTGCTCATGTCGGGGTGGACCAGCACCACCGCCTCGCCCAGATATTCGGCCGACGCCGCGTAGTGGGCGCCCAGCGCCGCGTTCAGCGGGACGCCGGTGGCGCCGTCCGGCGGCACCATGTCGACCAGATCCGGCTTCCCGCACTGGGCGGCGCGCGCGGCGGGCGCCGCTGTCACCGCGACGGCGGCGAGCGCCAGCGTCACGGCGGCTGTCGTCGGTTTCACTGGCACACGATCGCGTCGCAGCGGCCCAGCATCTCGGTCCGGTCGTTGTTGTGATTCAGGTCGAACTCGTCGACGCAACAATACCCGTTGTCGATGCAGCACTGCTCGAGATCGGCCGATCGCTGCATCCGGTTCGCGACGTCCGCGCACGCGGCGGGCGGCGGCGCCTCCTTGCACGGGCCGAACGACATCCCGTCCGCCGCGCATTCCTGGTTGCCCCAGAACGTGCAGAACGACGTGATGCAGGTGCGCTTGCTGCCGGGGACGCAGACCTGGCAGCGGCGCGGGCAGTCGGAGTAGGCGCCGCCGACGCACTGGCGATAGCCGTTGCCGTTGGGGCAGGGGATGGGCGGCAGGCCGTCGTCGATCAGGCCGTTGCAGTCATCGTCGATGCCGTTGCAGGTCTCGGCGGTCGGGACGCAGGTCGGGACGTCGGGGTGCATCTCCCGATCGGGCGCCAGGTCCGGCGGGTGCTCGACGGGCAAATCGGGAGCCAGATCAGGCGGGGCGTCCATCCGGTCAGCCGGCAAGTCGGGCGGCCGATCCACGCCGGCGTCGCCGGGCGGGTCGGTGGGCTCGAGACCGGTGCGGCCGCACCCCGTCACGCCCAGGGTGAACGCCACCATTGCGACCAGCGGCAGGCCACGCACACCGGGATGGACACAGTCGGGCCCCGGAGCAGAAAATGGTTGAGGATCGGAGGGGCTCGCGGTGTCTGTTGAATACATGGCCAGTCGATCTCGCCGGCCTGTCCAGGGTATCACCGGCCGGGTCCTGATCCGCGCCGTCACGCCTCTGGCAGTGGTGCTGATCACCGGCTCGGCGCCGGTGTGGGCGCAGGGCGCCGGTACGGGACCGCCAATGCAGCCGCCGGCCTTCAACCCGCCGGCTGAGAAGTTTCCAGGCAATCCACCGCCCGAGGCGACGCCGCCGCTGCCGGAGCAGAAGCCGCCGGTGCCCGATCCGACGCCGCCCAAGTGGCCCGGCGCGCCGTGGGGTCAGGCCGCGCCCGCCAATCCCGGTGCGGCCCCGCCGGCTTACCCGCCGCCCGCGCCGGGCCCCCAGGCGGCGTTTCCCCCGCCGCCCGGGTACGCGCCGCCTGCTCCTCCCGCGCAGGCTTACCCACCTCCGGCGGGCGGCCCCGTGCCGTCGCTGTCGGCGTACCCGACGGCGCCGTCGCCGCCGCCCCCGGCGGAGCCGGTCGTCGATCCGCAGGGCGATCGCGTCCTTCTGCTGCCGACGGCCACCACGCACCCGGCGGGAACGTTCTACTTCTCGAACTACGAGCTGGTGATCTTCCAGGCCGGCTACGCGTTCACCGACGCGACGCAGGTGTCGCTGACCCTGATCCCGGCGCCGCAGGAGAGCTTCACGATCGTGGACGTCAGCCTGAAGTCGTCGCTGTATCGGGGTGGGCTGGTGCGGGCCGCGGCGATCGGATCGGTCAGCGGCGCGGCCGGGAAGGACATCGGCCTGCAGCTGCTCGGGCGCGCGGGCGGCGTCGTCCAAGTCTGCACGTCCCGGCGCTGCGATTCCAGCCTGTCGCTGTCCAGCAACGTGATGCTCGCGGGCGCGCTGCTGATCATGGTCAACGGCGCGGGCGGGATCTGGCGGATGAGCGAGCACGTCTCGGTGCTCGCCGAGCTGGCGACGATGGTGCCGGTCGGCTCGGCGGGAGGTCAGTTCAACGGCGCCGTGCTGGGCGGCGGCGTCCGGCTGCACTACAGCCACTGGGGCTTCGATTTCTCGGCGCTGCACGCCCTCGACAGCACCAGCGACGTGACGACGGTGCCGTTCCTCGCGATGACCTGGATTCCGTAGCGCTACATCGTCATCGCGCGCTGGTAGCCGACCGAGATGATCCAGATCTTGCCGCGGGCGCCGTCGTCCAGCGGGAACACGGATCCGATGTGGAACTGGTCTTCGCCCTGCGTGCGCAGCGAGATCCCCGCCGTGTGGGTGAGCCGTCCTTCGATGCCGCCCGGGACGGTGCCGTCGAGCGCGGCGATGTTCACGAGCTCGAGCATGACGTCGACGGCGGTCGCGCGGACGCCGGCCGCCACGTTGCCCCGGAAATAATCGCCTGCGTTGCCGGCGGCCGCCTTGTTGACCGTCAGGTCGAAGCCGACGTCGGCCCGGAAGAAGAGCTTGTCCCTCTGCTGCAGGGTCGAGGCGGACAGCCGGAGCGTCGTGTAGCCAGCCCCGGCCTGCACGACGTCCGTCATCCGCTCGAAGGTGACGAGAGCGTTGCTGATGAAGTCGTTGTTGATGGTGCTCGGGCCGGTCGCCAGCACCAGCCCGGTGCGCAAGATCAGATCGTTGCTGTGCATCGGCATGAAGAAGCCGCCGAGCTCGATGTTCCCCAGCCCGCCCGAGTCCGCGCCGTTGAGGTTGAACGCGTGCGAGATCGGAACCTGGCCGTAGAGGCCGATCGCCTTGTTGGGAAGCACGTACTGGCCGTAGGGCTCGTAGCGCATCAGGAACCCGTCGCTGAGCGGGGTCTGGTCGATCTTGTCCCAGCCCACCTGGACGCCAAACCGCGTGCTCGCGTCCATCCGATCGAGCGTCATGAAGGTCGCCGGTGCTTCGACGACGGCCGGCGCCGGCGGCGCGCCCTGCGCGTACTGCGTGGGCGGCTCGTAGCCGGGCGGGGGCGCGACGAACGCGGGCGGCGGGGCCTCCGGCGCGTCCGCCGCCGCCAGCGCCGTCCCGGGACCGGCCAGGAGGCCCGCGCCGCAGCAAAGACCCGTCAACACACCACGGAAGCGACGCCTCGACATCGGCCCAGCGTACGCCCGGGCCTGCGCGCGGGCAATTGCGCGCGTCAGACGACGGACGTCACTCCGCGCCCGAGCCGCGCGCGGAGGTGATCAGCTTGTAAACCTCCCGCCGCGGGCGCCCGGTCGTCGCCGCCAGACTGTCCGCGGCGTCGCGGGTCGATGTCCCGGCCGCGATCAGGGCGCGCGCGCGCTCGACCAGCGCCGCGTCGTCGAGCGCCTCGTCGGCGTCGCCCTCGGCCGCGCCCGCGACCACCAGCGTCACCTCGCCGAGCGGGCGGTCGGTCGCGTAGCGCGCGGCCAGCGCGCCCAGCTCGTCGCGCACGATCTCTTCGTGCGGTTTGGTCAGCTCGCGCGCGAGGCAGGCCCGCCGCCCGGCGCCCAGCGTCTCGGCCAGATCGGCCAGCGTCGCCCCGGCCCGCAGCGGCGATTCGTAGAACACCAGCGTGAAGGGGAGGGCGCGCACGCTGTCGAACAGCCGGCGGCGCGGCCCCGGCTTGCGCGGCGGGAACCCGAGAAACAGGAACTTGTCGGTCGGCAGCCCGGCCGCCACCAGCGCCGCCAGCAGCGCCGACGGCCCGGGCACCGGCACCACGCGCGCGCCCGCGGCGATCGCCGCCGCCACGACCCGATACCCCGGGTCGGAGACCAGCGGCGTTCCGGCTTCCGAGATCAGCGCCACCCTCGCGCCGCCCGCCAGCAGCTCGGCGATCTCCGCCGCCCGGGCGCTCTCGTTCGCGTCGAAGCACGACAGCACCCGCTGCCCGGCGCCCGCGCCGACGCCCGCCAGCAGCTGGCGCGCGCTGCGGGTGTCCTCGGCCACGACCACGTCCGCTTCGCGCAGCACCGCGGCCGCGCGGGGCGACAGATCGGCGGCGTTGCCCAGCGACGTCGCGACGACCGTCAGCGTCCCGGCGGCCGATCCGGGCTTCACCTGGGTGCTTCCGTGATCGGGACGGCGCCGACCGAATCCGCGCGCTCCGCGTCCAGGCAGAGGTTGCTTTCCGCGACAACCGGGCGCACGTTCGCCGTGATGAGCTTGCGCCCCGGCGTGAGGTCGTGCGCTCGGCGTCTCCCGGCCGACCCGGTCATCGAGAGCGCCGATTATAACTCTTCGTGCGCCACGACGAGCACACCGGTATCATTGTCCAATCCATGGATCTCATCGATGGTCCATCCACTGATCCCCCATCGTCTTCCTCTTCCCCCTCCATCCCACATTCGGAGTCCCGCATGCGGCGGCTGAGCAAGTTGATCGTTTTCCTCGTCGCCTGCAGCGCGGCGCTCGTCTTCACGGTGACCCGTCGGGACGACGGCATCCGCGTGGGCGCCGACAATCAGATTCACGCAGCGACGCGCCCCCTGGCCGGCAAGTACGATCTCGGCCAGCTGCCGATCTTCTCGAAGACGCTGTTCTACGTGCGCGAGAACTACTTCGACAAGAACCGGCTGGATCCGAAGCGGATGCTGGTGGGCGCGCTGGACTTCGTGCAGCGCGACGTGCCGGAGATCCTGATCGATCGCTGGCCGGAGCACGATCCCAAGCAGGTTACGGTCAAGGTCAACGGCCAGTCGCGCAGCTTCTCGATCGAGCGCGTCGACGCGCCCTGGAGCCTGCGCACCAAGCTGCAGGAGATCTTCCAGTTCGTGCAGCCCAACCTGCAGCCGGTGCCCGACAAGGAAGAGTCGCGCCGCCTGGTCGAGATCGAGATGGCCGCCACGAACGGCATGCTCTACACGCTGGATCCGCACTCGGTGCTGCTGGACGTCGAGACCTACAAGGACATGCGGACCCAGACCCAGGGCAAGTTCGGCGGTCTCGGCATCGTCATCGAGATGGACAAGAAGAACCGCATCACGGTCAAGCGCCCGATGCCCGACACGCCCGCCATCCGGGTCGGCATCAAGGCCAAGGACCACATCGTCCGCATCAACAACGAATCGACGATGAACATGACGCTGAACGAGGCGGTCGAGCGGCTGCGCGGCGACGTCGACACCAACGTCGACGTCTACGTCGACCGCGACAACTCGCCGGGCGTCAAGAAGTTCACGATCACGCGCGCCTTCATCCGGCCGCCCGCCATCGATCCGCCAGCGCGCGTGCTGGCGGTGCCCGCCGGCCCGGGCCAGGCGGCGGCGAAGGTCGGCTACTTCCACATGCAGCACTTCTCCGCGAACAGCGCGGGGGATCTGTCGGACGCGCTGGCGCTGTTCGACCGGGAGAAGGTCAAGGGCATCATCATGGACCTGCGCGGCAACCCGGGCGGGCTGTACGAGCAGGCGCAGAAGGTGTCCGACGCGTTCATCAAGGCGGGGACGCTGGTGTCGATGGTCGGGGTGGGGGGCGCGCAGCGGAAGGACGAGACCGCGACGGACAGCGGCCACGAGCCGACGGTTCCGCTGGCCGTGCTGGTCAACCAGAACTCGGCCAGCGCCTCCGAGATCGTGGCGGGCGCGGTCAAGAACCTGGACCGCGGCGTCGTCATCGGCGAGGGGACCTTCGGCAAGGGTTCGGTGCAAGTGCTGTTCGACATCCCGTCGCCGATCCCGTTCGGCGATCACGCGGACGACGACAAGCTGGGCCTGAAGCTGACCACCGCGCAGTACCTGACGCCTGGCGATCTGTCGATCCAGGGGACCGGCGTCATCCCGGACATCGAGACCGATCCGCTGCTGGTCCAGAAGGAAGGCGAGCGGTCGTGGATTCGCCTGCAGCCGTCGACGCACCGGCGGCGCGAGGCGGATTACGAATGGCACCTCGAGCATCCGAGCGCGCGCAAGGGCGAAAAGCCGCTGGAGACGGTGACATACCTCCTGCAGCCCAAGCCGGGCGACAAGGCCAAGAAGAACCCGGCCCACGACGAGGACGACGACACGATCGAGGACCAGGATGATTCGGCGGACAACGACGACGATCAGAATCAGAAGACCGACTTCCTGATCGACTTCGCCCGCGACCTCCTGGCACAGGCGCGCACCAGCCGGCGGCGGGACCTGGTGCTGGGGTCCAAGGCGTTCCTCGACAAGGTTCGCGCCGCCGAGGACAAGAAGGTGTCCCAGGCGCTGGAGAAGCAGGGCGTCGACTGGTCGGCCGGACCGGCGACGGGCCAGGATCCGCAGCTTCAGCTGACGATGCAGCCGACGACGGCCGACGCGAAGATCCCGGCCGGCACGCTGACCAAGCTGCGGGGCGTGGTCAAGAACGTCGGCCACGTCCCGGCGTACCGCGTCCGGGCCGTGCTGGACAGCGACAACCCGATCTTCGACGAGAACGAGATGGTGTTCGGGAAGATCGCGCCCGGCGAGTCGAAGAGCTACGAGCTGGTCGTCAAGATCCCGGCCTCGTCGTTCACCCGCACGGATCAGATCAAGGCGACCCTCTACACGCAGCGGGGCGCCGTGAAGGCGGCAGGCAGCGACCTGCTGGTGAACATCGAGGGCAAGGACCGCCCGATGTTCGCCTACAACTACCAGACCATCGACGACCAGAAGGGGTCGAACCACGACGGCCAGGTTCAGCGCGGCGAGCAGGTGCGCATGCTGGTGACCGTCAAGAACATCGGCAAGGGGCGGGCGGCGCACACCGAGGCGGTGCTGCGCAACGGCACCGGCCAGGAAGGGATCCTGATCAGCGCGGGACGCTTCGAGGCCAAGGAGCTGGCGCCGGGCGAAACGAAGACCTTCTCGTTCGTCTACGAGGTGCGGCCCGAGTTCAAGGGTGACGAGTATTCGCTGGATCTGGCGGTCGCGGACACGACGCTGGGCGAATCGGTCACCGACAAGATCAAGGTCAAGGTCGCGGCGGCGGGCCCGACGCCCGAGCCGCTCGCCGGTACGGCGACGGTGGCGCGCGACGATGCGCCGCTGCGCGAGACGGCCGGCGATTCGGCGCTGATCGTCGGGCGGGCCGCCAAGGGAACGGTGTTCAAGACCAGCGGCAAGCTCGGTGCGTTCACGCGCGTCGACGTGGACGGGACGCGCTCCGCGTTCATCGCCACCGCCGACACGAAGGGCGGCGGCACCGTGCACGGCGCGCTGAAGCCGGAGTGGCAGGTGACGCCGCCGTTGCTGGCGGTGATCGCCCCGACCATCGTCGTCGGCGACACCGTGCACATCAAGGGGCACGCGTCGGACGAGCGGCTGGTGCGCGACGTCTACGTCCGCGTCTGGAACCGCAACGCCAAGATCCCGGTGAAGAAGGCCTTCTATCAGCCGAACCGTCTGGCGGGCGATCGGACCAAGATGGACTTCGAGGCTGACATCCCGCTCTGGGCGGGCAGCAACCTGGTGCAGGTGTTCGCGCGCGAGTCGAACGAGGTGCAGTCGCTTCAGACGGTGGTGGTGTTGAAGCGCGCCCCCGACACCAATCTGGTGGCGCAGCCGTCGCCCGCCGACGCGCCCGCCGCCCCCGCGAAGAAATAAACTCTCCTCCCTCTCTGGCTTGCGGGAGAGGGCCGGGGTGAGGGCAAGCCGCTCTCGGGCGACGTTCGCAGCGCCACGCTCCCGACAGCCGCGCCGCGTTCGAAAATGTGGGTGGGCGCATACATCGGCGCCGCCCGCGATCTCGTTTGAGGTGTACGGTATGCGCTGCCTGCCCGATGAGCTCGTCCGCCCGCCTCGCACTCGGCGCCACCGTGGCGCTGTCGTTCGCCTGCATGGGCTGCGGCGGGTGCGCTGACCACCGGCGGGCCGGCGACAGCGACGCGCCCGTGCAGGTGGTGGCCCGCGAGCTTCACGGCTGCGGGACGCTCGGCTTCGCCGCCGGCGGCGGCCGCGCGCAGATCGTCGCGGTGCCGTCGCTGGGCGGCAAGCAGGTCTTCATGGAAGACATCAACGACGACGGCGTCGCCGTGGGGGGCGAAACAACCGCCGACGGCACCATGCACGCGATCCGCTTTTCCGACGCCAGCGGCCTCCAGGACCTGGCGGCGCTGCCCGGATTCGGCTCCCAGAGCTACGCCAGCGCGATCGCGTCGGACGGCGCGATCGGTGGACACGCCGACCGCGCCGACGGCACCGGTCTCTTCTTCGGCCACCGCTACACCACCAGGGGCGGGCGGGTCGAGATCTGCCCCAGCAGCTGTTCGGTCTGGGATCTGAACGCGAGGGGACAGGTGGTGGGTTTGTTGCCGGGCCGCGATGCGACGGTCTGGCAGGCGTTCCTGTACCAGCCCGACAAGGGCCTGCGCGCGCTCGGGACGTTGGGCGGGGCGCGCAGCTCGGCGAGCGGAATCAGCGAGTCAGGCGTGGTCGTCGGGAACGCGCAGCTCGAGGGCGCCGCCAAGGATGACCTCGGCCACGCCTTCATCTACGACGCGCGCGATGCGGACGCGCGGATGCGCGATCTGAACGCGGTCGTCGACGCCCGCGGCTGGATCCTGCAGGCCGCCAATGACGTCAACGACGCGTTCATCGTCGGCCACGGGCTGCGCGGCTCGGTCAAACACGCGTTCCGCATCGATGTCGCGAGCGGCAAGGTGCTGGACCTCGGCGGCATCCCGGGCGGCGGCGACAGCTACGGCTCGGCCGTGGACGTCTACGGCGACGTCGTCGGGTGGGCCGCCGACTCGACCGACCACGACAACGCCTTCGTCTATTCGGCCGGGCTGGGCGGGATGCGCATGCTGAACGACCTGGTCGATCCGGCGCAGGGCTGGCAGCTCGTGCAGGCGAACGGCGTCAACGCGCACGGCATGATCGTCGGGTGGGGCTACCACAACGGTGCGCCGCGCGGGTTCAAGCTGGCGCTGCCTGTCTGCGTGTCGCGCTAGTCGCTCCGCGCCGTAGGCGCGGTCTGCGACTATTGCTTTTTCAGGTAGCCGCAAAGCCGCGCTTCGCGCGGCAGCGGCTAGACTCGGGCCAAGCTCGACGCCATTCGCGTGCGTGGTAGCTTGCGTGCCGGATGGCTGACCGGCCGCGATTGACGACGGGGGCGGGCGCGCTCACGGGCGGCATCGCCGGCGCGCTGGTCGGAATCGCCGACGGCATCCGCGCCGCGGCGCTGGTCGGGACGGGGGTGCGCGTGGCGCTGGCGACGGCGGTGCTGGTCGGCGCCATCGACGCCATGCTGGGCGTCGGGGCGGGTGCGGCCGTCGAGCTGGTGGCGCGCGCCGCGGTCTGGGGCCGGCGCGCGCGGGCGCCCCGCTGGGCGCGGGCCCTGGCGTTCGTCATCGCCGGTGGCGCGGCGGCGGGCGCGGCGGCGGGCGCCGTGTACGCGACGGCGCTGCGAAACAACCGCTTCCTGGCAGCGGGCGTGACGGTTCTCGCCGCGCTGGCGGCGTCGCTGGGCGGCGTCGTGCTGGCGCCGGTGGTGGCGCGCTTGCTCGCGGGCCGCCGCGCGCGTCCGGAGCCGATGCCGCCCCCGCGGCCGGCGGCGATCCTGCTGGCGCCCGTGGCCGCAGCGATCCTCGCCGCGGCGATCTTCTTCCCGCTCGCGGGAACGCGCCTGCTCCGGGGTTCGGCGCTGGAGGGATGGATGCGCTTTGCAGCGGCCGTCGCGGCGCTGCTGCCCGCCGCGCTGGCTGCCGCGGCGGCCATCCGCCTGCCGCTCCGCTGGCGCCAGGCGATCCCGCTCGCGGCGGTCGTCTTCGGCGGCGCGGCCGGGTTCGCGATCGCCCGGACCTGGAGCGACAACCTCCGCTTCGCGCCGTGGGCGGAGATCCTGGTGGGCGCGGCGATCGCGCTCGGCGCCGCGCTGCTGGCGTGGAGGGCGCGCGAGCGCCTCCCGGACCGGCCGGATCGGATCGCGCTGCTCGCCGTCGGCGTCTGGCTGGGCGCGATCGGGCTCATCCTGCTGGTGTCGCCCTTCGAGCCCGCGCGCAAGGTCGCGGACGCGCGCGCCGCCTTCGCGGGCCAGACGCTGGACGCCGGGCGGCGGCTGCTCGACTTCGACGGCGACGGGTACGCGCGCGCGCTCGGCGGCGGCGACTGCAATGACCGCGACCCCGATATTCATCCGGGCGCGCTGGATCTTCCCGGCGACGGCATCGACGCGGACTGCGACGGCGAGGACGCGGGCGAGTCGCTGCCGCCGCCCGCGCGCATGGTCGACCTGCCGGCGTCCGTCCCGGCCGATCTCGATCTGCTGCTGGTGACGATCGATACGCTGCGCGCCGATCACATCGGTTGCTACGGCTACCCGCGGCCGACGACCCCGGTCATCGACGCGCTCGCCGCCGAGGGGGCGCTGTTCGAAAACGGATGGGCGCACGCGCCGTCGACGCGCTATTCGATGCCGGCGATCGCGTCCGGCCGCTGGCCGTCGGCGATCACGTGGGACGAATCGATCTGGTGGCCGCGGCTGGGCCCGGACGTGCGGACGACCGCTCAGGCGCTGCATGACGCCGGCTACTTCACCGGCGGCATGTTCAGCTTCAACTACTTCGCGCTGGCCGACCACCGCGGGTTCGAGCGCGGCATGGACGAATACCACGCGGAGCGCGCCGCGCTCCACGTCGCGGTCAACGGGCCGATGGAATCGCGCGGGTCGTCGTCGCGCGAGATCAGCGACGACGCGATCGCCTTCGTCGACGCCCACCGCGACCGGAAGTTCTTCCTCTGGATCCACTATTACGATCCGCACCTGTCCTACGAGACGCACGCAGAGGTGCCGCCGTTCGGGACGTCGCGCCCCGATCTGTACGACGGCGAGATCCGCTTCACCGATCTGCATCTGGGACGGCTGATCGCCCACCTGCGCGAGATCGGTCTGTGGGGTCGCACGGCGGTCGTGCTGACCGGCGACCACGGTGAGGGATTCGGCGAGCACGGCGTCACCGAGCACGGATTCGATCTCTACCCGGCCCAGACCAAGGTGCCTTTCATCGTGCGCGTTCCGGGCGTCGCGCCGCGGCGGGTGCGCGCGCCCGTCGGCCACATCGACATCGCGCCGACGCTGCTGAATCTGGCGCGCGGCGCGCCCGAACCGGCCTTCATCGGGCGATCGCTGGTGTCGGACGTGGCCGGTCCGCCCGCCGGCGACACGGACACACGATCCGTGTTCCAGGAGGTGACCTCGGAGCGTGGCAAGAAGCGGGCGCTGGTCACCACCACGCGGCAACTGATCTGGAACGCAACGCCGGGCGACACGACCGAATGCTACGACCGGACCCGCGATCCGGCCGAGGAGCACGACATCTGGCAGCAGGGCCGCGACGGCGGATCGTGCGCCGCGCTGGCGCGCCAGCTGAAGCGCCTGGTCGCCGGCCTGGCGTTGCCGAGCGGGGCGGCCCGGACGCTGGCGGAGGCGGTGACGCCGCCGGGCCGCGCGGCGCCGCCGCCCGGGCACCCGCTGCAAGGGGCGCTGGGCGGCGCGATCCTCGTGCGAGGCTACGACCTGTCGACGCTGAACGTTCCGGCGGGCGGCGCACTGGACGTGACGGTCCACTTTGCCGCTGCGACGCGGATCGCGCCCGGCTGGCGGCTGTTCTTCCACCTCGAGGGCCCGGCGGGCTATCGCAACCTGGACCACGTACCGGTCGAGGGGCTGATGCCGGTCGAGCGCTGGCGCCCGGGGCAGGAGCTGCGCGATCGACTGCACGTCCCCGTACCGCCCGGCACGCCCGCGGGCACCTACACGCTGTACATCGGCGCCTACCACGGCGGGCAGCGGCTTCCCGTGACGCCACCCGCGCTGGCCGACGGAAACAATCGCCTGCGGCTCTTATCGTTCACGGTGTCGCGGTGAACGCCGCCGCGGTGATAGGCTGACCGTCGCCGTGGAACCGGTTCCGTCGCGCTCGACCACACGCGCCGGGCTGGCTGCCCTGGTGGTGGTGTCGGTGCTCGCGCTCGTCGAGACGGCCTCCGCGCTGATCGCGCCCCATCGCGCCCCGACGGACGACGACTGGCGAGCGGCCGCGCGCGAGATCCGCGCCGGCTTTCATCCGGGCGATCTGATCGTCGCCGCGCCCGCCTGGGCCGATCCGATCCTGCGCGTTCACCTGGGCGATCTGATCCCGGTCGATGTCGCGGGTCGTATGGACGACGAGCGCTTCGCGCGCGTCTGGGAGGTGAGCCAGCGCGGCGCGCGGGCGGACGCCGCGCGGCGGGGCAGCGTCGCCGCCGAACGTCGCTTCGGGGCGCTGACCGTCCGCCGCATCGAGCGGCCGCCCGCGGTCGTCGGCTACGACTTCGTCGCGCGCTGGACGGAGGCGCATGTCAGCCGGCGCGGGCCGGGCGCGGGCACGGTCGTCGCCTGCCCGCTGTCGGGCGATCGGATGCAGTGCCCGGACATCGGCTACAACTTCGTGCGCCGCCAGATCGTGGAGGTCGACACCCGCTTGCGGGTGGCGTTGTTCGCGCAGCCCGTCGGAGGGGCGGCCGTCGTCATCGAGTACCCGGCGGTGCGGCTCGGGCGCAGACTGGCCGTCGCCACCGGTCTCGCCGACGTCTGGCGGCGGAAGGAGGCGCACGGCACCGTCGACCTGCGCGTCGTCGTCGACGGCGCGGCCGACGTGACGCTCACGACCGGGAACGACGACGGCTGGGCGATGCACGCCATCGACACGTCGGCCCGGGCGGGCCAGGTGGCCGCGGTCCGCTTCGAGATCACGTCGCGGGCGCCGCAGGCGCGCCATTTCGCGCTGGCCGCGGAGGCGCGCGAATGAAGATGTTCCGACTCGACGCGCGCCGGATCGACTGGCTGATCACGGCGGCGCTGGCGCTCGCGACCATCGTCTGGCTGCTGGCCGTCGAGGGGCGGCAGGGGATCGGTCGCGACGAAGGGCAGTACTTCCGCGCCGGCGAGCGCTACTGGGGCTGGTTCGAGGAGCTGGGCACGGACATCCGCCACGGCGAGCTCCGGCGGCCGTTCACCGCGTCCGTCATCGATCGCTACTGGAGCGACAACGCGCCCGATCACCCGGTGATCATGAAGACCCTCTACGGTCTGTCGTGGCGCGCCTTTCACCGCTGCCATTGCACCGGGCCGACGCGCGGCCTGCACCCGATTCCGGTCGCGGGCCGGCACATCACGCTCCCGCTGTTCGCGCGCGAGTCGACCGCGTTTCGATTCCCGGCGATCGTGTTCGCGGCCTTGCTGGTCGCGATGGTCTATCGGTTCGCGCGCGGCTGGTTGTCACGCGCGCCGGCCGCGGCGGCCGCCGTGCTGACGCTGGCCCAGCCGCATTACTTCTTCCACGCGCCGATCGCCTGCTTCGACGCCCCGATCACGACGATGGCGTTCGCGGTCGGGTTCGCCTACTGGAAGTCGCTGCGCAGCCCGCGCTGGGGGATCGCCGCTGGCATCCTGTTCGGCATCGCGCTCGGGGTGAAGCACAACGCCTGGCTGATGCCGTTCTTCCTGGTCGCGCACTACCTGTGGATGCGGCGGGGCGACCTGCGCGCACGCCGCTTCCCGCGGCCGCCGCTGGCGTTCGTGTCCATGCTGGTGCTCGGCCCCGTCATTTTCTACGCCCACTGGCCCTGGCTCTGGAACGCGCCGGTCGCGCGCACGCGCGCCTACGTGAACCGCCACCTCCAGCACGAGCACTACAACTTCGAATTTCTGGGCCTGAACTGGAACAATCCGCCGACGACGACGGCGCGCAAGCTGATTCGCGCGACGGCGCCATTCGTCGAGACAGGGTTCACGGTTCCGGTCACGACGCTGGTGCTGGCGGCGGTCGGCGCGGCGGTTCTGATCCGGCGCCGCCGCGGTCAGCCGATCGTGGACGGCGGACCGGCCGAGGATGCGGAGCCGGGCGCCGACGAGCCGAGCTGGCTGCGTCCTGGGGCCGACGTCGATCGGGCGCCAGGCGCGTTCCTGCTGGCGCAGACGCTGGGACCGCTGGCCGTGCTGGCCGTCCCGTCGACGCCGATCTTCGGCGGGGTGAAGCACTTCATGACCGCGATGCCGTATCTCGCGGTGATGGCCGGGGTCGGCGTCGCGCGGCTGCTGCCCGTGCTGGCGGCGCTGGTGCCGCCGACGCGCGCCCGCCTGACGCACCTTGCGCCCGCCGCGCTGGCCGTGCTCGTCTGCATGCCTGCGGTCGTCGAGACACGCCGCTCACATCCCGACGGGCTGTCGCACTATAACTTGCTGGCGGGCGGGTTCGCGGGCGGCGCCTCGCTGGGCATGAACCGCCAGTTCTGGGGCTATTCGGTCCTGCCGATGCTGGACGACATCAATCGCGACGCGCCCGCGAATCGTGCGATGTATTGGCACGACGTCATCCACGATGCAGTGTCCATGTACAAACGAGACGGACGCCTCGACATGGGGGTCGGCGACACCGGCTTCGGCGAGGAGGCGCTGCGCAGGTCGCAGGTCGGAATCCTCTTTTACGAGAAGCACTGGGCGATCTACGAAGGGTGGTTCTGGGACAGCTATGGGACGACGAAGCCATTCATGGTGCGCGCGCGAGAGGGCGTCCCGCTCGTGACGATGTACAGGCGGGACCAACCGTGACCACGGCCGAGCAGGATCGCTCCGCGCCCTCGCCGGAGCCCGCCGCTTCAGAGTCGGGTTCGCCGCGGTGGTTGAATGCCTTCCGGGGCTGGCGCGGCGCCGTGATCGTCTACCTGGTGTTCGCGGGGACGTATCTCGGGACCGCGGGCGATCGGCTGCGCGGCCATTCGCCCTACAACCATTACGTCTACCTGGCCGATGGATGGTTGCACGGCCGGCTGGCGTTGCCCGGGCAACCTCCGAACGAAAACGACTGGGCCAAGATCGACGTGCTCAAGCTGCGCGACGGACGCGAGCTGCGCGGCGTCTACGGCAGCAAGATGGGCGGGCCCGTCGATCGCTTCTACCCGCTGCGCGGCACGCCCGAGACGGTCCCGGCGGGCGACATCGTCACCCGGTCGTCGATCCGATACGTGTCGTTCCCGCCGTTCCCGGCCGTGCTGATGGCCCCGTTCGTGGCGATCTGGGGGATGGGCTTCAACGACGTGCTGTTCAACGCGCTGTGGGCCGGGCTGAACCCGATGCTGCTTTTCCTGCTGCTGCGGCATCTGCGCGCGCGCGGCCTGTCGCGCCGCACGGAGGCCGATGATCTGTGGCTGACCGCGATGTTCGGCGTCGGATCGGTCTACTACTTCTGTTCGGTCGTCGGTCAGGTCTGGTTCAGCGCGCAGATCGTCGCGGTCACACTTTCGATCGCCTACGTCTGGGCGTCGCTGGGCGCGCGCCGGCCGATGCTGGCGGGATTGTTCGTCGCGCTCGGGTTCGCGACGCGGCCGCCCTGGCTGGTGATCCCGCTCTTCTTCTTCGAGGCCGCACGCGCGATCGGTGGGTGGGGCGCGCTTCGCACGCGCGAGGGGCGGCGCGCGTTCGGCATGTCGACGTTCAGGTTCGCGGTGCCGATCGCGGGCGTCGGAGTCGTCCTGGGGGTGCTGAACGCGCTCCGGTTCGGCAGCCCCTTCGAATTCGGCCACAAGTTTCTGGCGGTGCAGTGGCAGGAGCGGATGTTCCGCTTCGGCCTGTTCAACTATCACTTCCTGTCCCGCAACCTGGCGGCCGCGCTGATCCTGCTGCCGCGCCTGATGATCCATTCGCCGTACGTGAAGATCAGCCAGCACGGCATGAGCATTCTGGTGACGTCCCCGAACCTGGCCTACACCGTCATGCCGCAGGCGCCGAGTCCCTTGCGCCGCGCGCTCTGGCTGACGGTGCTCTCGACCGCTCTGCCGTCGCTGCTCTATCACAGCTCGGGCTACGTCCAGTTCGGCTATCGCTACAGCCTCGACTACATGATCTTCTTCATGGTCCTGCTGGCGATCAGCAGCCGGCCGCTCACCAGGATGTTTCGCGGCCTGGTCGTCTTTTCGTTCGTCGTGAACCTGTTTCTCGCGATCACGTTCGATCGCTACATGCAGTTCTCGTACGACGACTCGTTCTTCCCCCACGGGAACAACTAGCCGGTCT